>Ga0255056_10000637_pt1 | contig 10734 bp, 8 predicted proteins | sample Cases_109_1_MG_FD_183639 | JGI IMG/M metagenome (GOLD analysis project Ga0255056, IMG submission 183639) | Seawater microbial communities from Amundsen Gulf, Northwest Territories, Canada - Cases_109_1 | ecosystem: Environmental > Aquatic > Marine > Gulf | place: Canada: Northwest Territories... | reverse complement strand
CGATTGCCGATGTGGTCACGACGACGACCCACAAAACGTTGCGAGGCCCGCGAGGCGGCATGATCTTGGCGCGCGCTAACGAAACGCTGGAGAAAAAATTCAATTCGCTGGTGTTTCCCGGCACACAAGGCGGCCCACTGATGCATGTGATTGCCGGTAAAGCGGTCGCATTCAAGGAGGCGCTGGCGCCCGAATTCAAAGATTACCAGCAACGGGTTCTCGACAACGCGCGCGCGATGGCGGACGTGTTTCAGGAGCGCGGCTATAAAGTCGTGTCGGGCGGTACCGACGATCACTTGTTTTTGCTGGATCTGATCGATAAGGACATTACCGGTAAGGATGCCGATGCAGCGTTGGGTCGTGCCAACATCACGGTGAATAAAAACACCGTGCCCAACGACCCGCGCTCACCGTTTGTTACGAGCGGTCTGCGTATCGGCTCGCCGGCGGCCACGACGCGCGGATTTGGGCAGGCGGAAATGCGCGAGCTAACGAATTGGATGTGTGATGTGTTGGACGACATCGAAAACGAAGGCACTATCAAGCAGGTACAGAGCAAAGTGTTGGCGCTATGCGCTCAGTTTCCGGTCTACAGCGAATCGATGCCAGCCAATCAATCGGCAATCGCGTAGTAGCGTTCAGCGCCACATCGCAACGATCGCAGAGGGTTAGTCGACACGGTGACGGCTGCACCATAGCTGGCGCAGCCGTCACCGGTTATATCGCACGCTATGCAACGCTATTCACTGTTTAGTTTGGCGCGTAACGCCGTGAGCTATCACGAGCGTTGGCAGCGTGCGTGGCGCAGCCCCGATCCCAAGCCTGCCTACGATGCCATCATCGTTGGCGGTGGTGGCCACGGTCTGGCGACCGCGTATTACCTGGCTAAGGAACACGGCATCACCAATGTCGCGGTGTTGGAAAAGGGTTGGATTGGCGGCGGCAATACCGGCCGCAATACCACTATCGTACGTTCCAATTATCTCTGGGATGAATCCGCCCACCTCTATGAAAAGTCGCTGCAGCTGTGGGAGGGATTAAGTCAGGATCTGAATTACAACGTCATGTTCAGTCAACGCGGGGTCATGAATCTCGGCCATTCGTTGCAGGACATGCGCGATATCGTGCGTCGCTCCAGTGCGAATAGATTGAACGGCATCGATAGCGAAGTGCTAACTCCTGAGCAAATTAAGGAGCTCGTGCCGATCATCGATATCTCGTCGCAGGCGCGCTACCCGATTCTTGGGGCGTCGTTTCAGCGGCGCGGCGGCGTGGCGCGCCACGACGCAGTGGCATGGGGATTCGCGCGCGGCGCCGACGCGCGCGGGGTCGATATCATTCAAAATTGTGAAGTCACCGGAATTCAACGCGAAAATGGCGTGGTGACGGGGGTCGAAACGAGTCGCGGAATCATCAAGGCTCCGAAGATCGGTGTCGTCGCGGCCGGTCACAGCAGTGTCATCGCCGACATGGCCGGGATTCGCATGCCGATCGAGAGCCATCCGTTGCAAGCGCTCGTATCGGAACCGTTGAAGCCGGTGTTGCATACGGTGGTGATGTCGAACGGTGTGCACGGCTACGTCAGCCAGTCCGACAAGGGCGAACTCGTGGTGGGTGCGGGAATCGATTCCTATATCGGTTACGGGCAACGCGGTAGCCTGTCGGTGATCGAGGGCAACGTCGCCGCAATTATCGAACTGTTTCCGATTTTTAGCCGCGTGCGCATGTTGCGGCAATGGGGCGGCATCGTCGATGTGTGTCCGGACGCGTGCCCGATTATTGGCAAAATGCCCCTCGGCGGTTTGTACTTTAATTGCGGCTGGGGTACGGGTGGGTTCAAAGCCACGCCCGGTTCGGGCTGGGTATTCGCCCATACGATTGCGCAGGACCGCCCCCATGCTTTGAATGAAGCATTCAGTCTGGAACGCTTTACGAGCGGTGCGTTAATCGACGAACACGGCGCGGCCGGTGTGGCCCACTGATGTTAATAATCGAATGTCCATGGTGTGGGCCGCGGGATCAGACGGAATTTAGCTACGGCGGCGAGGCGCATATCGTGCGCCCGCTACAACCCGATACGCTAACGGATGCCGAGTGGGCCGATTACTTGTTTATGCGCAGTAATACCAAAGGCCGTTATCGCGAGCAGTGGTGTCACGCGCATGGCTGTCGGCGGTGGTTTAACGCCGAACGCGATACCGTCACGTATCGCATCGATAGCGTCTATAAAGTCGGCGAAACGCCACCGGAGCCGAAGCAATGACGCAATCTTTCCGCTTGCCGTCCGGTGGGCGCATCGATCGTTCCAAACCGATCGAGTTTGAGTTCAACGGTCAGCGCTATGAGGGCTATAGTGGCGATACCCTCGCCTCGGCACTGCTTGCGAATGGCGTGCGGGTCGTCGCGCGTAGCTTTAAATATCACCGGCCGCGCGGGGTCATGGCGGCGGGTGCCGAAGAACCGAACGCACTGGTGCAGGTCGGTAGCGGCGCGACGACGATTCCGAACTTGCGGGCCACCCAAACCGAAATTGTTGACGGCATGCCAGCCGCGAGCGTGAACTGCTGGCCCAGCGTGGACACGGATATCGGCACCGTGACGGGCGCATTTGCGCGAATGTTGCCGGCGGGCTTTTACTACAAGACGTTTATGTGGCCGCCGAAGATGTGGATGAAGTATGAACATATTATTCGCAAGGCGGCAGGATTTGGTACGGCGCCCACGGTTCCCGATCCGGATCGCTATGACAAGGTCAATGCCCACTGCGATGTGCTCGTAGTGGGCGCGGGACCGGCTGGGTTGGCCGCGGCATTGAGCGCCGCCGCGTCAGGTGCCCGGGTCATTGTCGCCGACGAACAAAGCGAATTCGGCGGAAGCTTGTTGCATAGCCGTACGCCGTTGGATGGTGCGCCCGCGATAGAATGGGTTGACACGGCGTTGCACGTGTTGCGGGCTAGTACCGAAGTCACGTTACTGCCACGCAGCACGGTATACGGATACTTCGATCACAATTTTCTAACGATTGCCGAGCGTGTGACCGACCACCTCGCGACCACGTCGTCCCACGTTCCGCGGGAACGATTATGGCGGGTGCGCGCCAAGCGTGTGGTGCTGGCGACGGGCGCTATCGAGCGGCCATTGGTGTTTGCCAACAACGATCGGCCCGGGGTGATGCTCGCGTCGGCGGTATCGCGTTATATCAACCGTTATGCGGTCGCGCCTGCTACGCGTGCGGTGGTGTTTACCAATAACGATAGCGCGTACTCGACGGCGCTCGACCTCGCCGATGCGGGTGTGCCAGTCAGTGTCGTCGATGCGCGCGCAAACCCGGGTGGCTATTACGCGGATACGCTCAAGCAACGCGGTATCGAGGTGGTGTCCGGGTGTGTGGTGACCAATGTACGTGGCACGAAGCGTATCAGCGTGGTCGAGATCGGCCGCCTGAATGCGACGGGCGATGCCGTGGCCGCAGCTTCGGGATCGCTCGGCTGCGACCTGTTGGCGGTATCCGGAGGTTGGAGTCCCGCCGTCCATCTGCATGCGCAGTCGGGTGCCCGTCCGCGATTCGATGACGCCGCGGCGTGTTTTGTGCCGGGCGATTCGGTGCAGGCGGAGTGCTCGGTCGGAGCCGGCAACGGTGCGATGTCGCTACGGGATTGTTTCGCGCAGGGATTTGCCGGTGGAGTCGCCGCGGCACAGGCCGCAGGCCGGTCAAGTGCGGTGCCGCCGAATATGCCCGCGTTCGACGAACCCGCTGAATCGCCCATGCAGCCGGTGTGGCTGGTGCCGAGCCTGACCCCGCCCGGGCGCGGACCGAAACAGTTCGTCGATTACCAAAACGATACGACCGCGGCCGATATTCAACTCGCGGCTCGTGAGGGTTATCGTTCGATCGAACATGTTAAGCGCTATACCGCGCTCGGGTTTGGGACCGATCAAGGCAAACTCGGCAATATCAATGGCATGGCAATATTGGCGGCAAGCCTGGGAAAATCAATTGGCGCGACCGGCACTACGACGTTTCGACCCGCCTATACACCCGTTACATTTGGCACGATCGCGGGTCGCGATCTCGGTGCTGAACGTTTCGATCCGGTGCGTAAGACCGCGATGCACGGGTGGCACGTTGAACACGGCGCCGAGTTTGAAAACGTGGGCCAGTGGAAGCGGCCATGGTATTACCCGCAGGCCGGTGAAGACATCGATGCGGCGGTGAGCCGGGAGTGTTTGGCTACCCGTAACAGCATCGGAATTCTGGACGCGTCGACGCTCGGAAAAATCGATGTCTATGGCCCCGACGCGGCCGAATTCTTGAATCGTATCTATACCAATGCCTGGTCGAAGCTCGAAATCGGGCGCTGTCGTTACGGGTTGATGCTGGGTGAAGACGGCATGGTCATGGACGACGGCGTAAGCACGCGAATCGGCGAGCATCACTATTATATGACCACCACGACCGGCGGCGCCGCCCACGTGATGGGATGGATGGAACGCTGGTTGCAAACCGAGTGGCCCGAACTCAAGGTGTATCTCACATCGGTCACCGATCAGTGGGCGGTCATATCGATTGCCGGACCCAACAGCGGATCATTGATCAGCGATTTGTGTAGCGGTATCGATTTCGCCAGTTCGGCGTTTCCTTTTATGTCGTTTCGAAGCGGCACGGTAGCGGGCGTGCCGGCGCGGGTATTTCGGATCAGCTTCAGCGGCGAGCTGGCGTTTGAGATCAATGTGCCGGCGAATTTCGGGAGATTCGTTTGGGATAGGGTGATGGCAGCGGGTCAGTCGTACGGCGTTACGCCCTATGGAACCGAGGCGATGCATGTGTTGCGCGCGGAAAAAGGTTACGTCATCGTCGGCCAGGATACGGACGGTTCGGTGACGCCCATCGATTTAGGTATGGATTGGATCGTATCTAAGAATAAAGATTTTATCGGCAAGCGCTCATTGTCTCGAAGCGATTGTGTGCGGGATAATCGTAAACAGTTGGTGGGTTTGTTGACGGAAGATCCTGCACAAGTACTGCCGGAAGGTGCGCAGCTTGTGAACGAGCCGTCGGATCAGTATCCGGTGCCGATGGTTGGTCACGTCACATCGAGTTACTACAGTGCGTGTTTAGGGCGATCCATCGCGCTGGCTGTGGTGAAGGGCGGGCGTTCGCGGATGCAGGGGAAAGTCTACGCAGCATTGCTCGATGGCCGTACGCTCAGCGCCACAATTACCGATCCCGTGTTCTACGACGCCGAAGGAGCGCGGCAGGATGTCTGAGCTACCGCAGTCGCAGACGCCGTTGGTCGGGATTGATATGGCACGGGATATGTCGTCCGCCGGGGACGACGCGGGCGTGGTACTGGCCGAACGTAGCGATTGTCGGCACTACAATGTGCGGGGGGATGCGAATGATTCGGATTTTCGCAAAGCGTTAAAGACGGTTCTGCAGAATGATTTACCGGCACCCAATCATTGCACGGTCGCGGCCGAGCATACGTTGTTGGGGCTCGGCCCGGATGAATGGCTGTGGATGAGTGGTGCGGAAAATGCCGATGCTGCGGTTACCGTACTGGACACGGCATTGGCCGGCTTATTTGCAAAGTTTACCGATCTGAGCAGCGCCCAAACCGTGCTCGAGGTACAAGGCACTAATGCGGCCGATGTACTCGCGAAGGGTACACCGTTCGATCTGCACCCGCGGGAATTCCCGCCCGGCACCTGCACACAAACGGTGTTGGCAAAGGCCGTCGTCGTAATTCAGCGCATTAGTAACGACACTTTCCGGGTAATCGTTCGGCGCAGTTTTGCGGATTATCTCTGGCGCTGGCTCGAAGACGCAGCATTGGAATACGGGTTTCGTATAGCAAGCGTCGGACAGTCACGATCGGGAGACGGCACTATTTAAATTTCTCGTAAGCGTTACGCAGGTCTACCATTGGGTGAGTCCTGGACATCTGAAACTTGATCAACAGTTCGCGCGCAATCATGTCCCGGTCCTGTTGATTGCCGGGCAAATTAATATCTTCGGGAATTGTCACCCAGCCGTTAATGTTGCGATCGAATACGGCCGGGCGTCCTTCTTCATAACCCATGTGAACGTCTTCCAACCAATTCAAATCCTGCCAACCCATAGTCTCCATGTATTTTTTGAGAAACGGCGTGACCCGATCCATGTCCGGAACCAGATTGACATCGTAACGGTAACCGATGTGCTGGCCAATGGTCTTTTCACGTTCGGAGTCCAGGCCATCGCTTTCGATAAAATGATTAATGTCTTTGTCGGTCATTGTCATCGTCTCCTAAAAACGAGCCATGTCGGGGCGGCCGACCGTATGTTGCGTACCTGCGAGTGGAACTTGTGCTAGTGCGGATGCTTCCATCGTTAATGCGGCCAGATCTTCCGGTTCCAATGAGTGCACGTTCGTCTTGCCACAAGCACGGGCCATCATCTGACATTCAATTGTGAGACAATGTAAAAAATTGAACACACGTTCGGCGGCGTCGTCCGGATTCAACCGCTTACGCAGTTCGGGATCCTGGGTGGCGACACCCACCGGACAACGGCCAGTGTGACAGTGATAACAGTATCCTGCTTCGACACCCATTTCTTTCTCGAAATCGGCTTCAGGAATATTTTTGTTGCAGTTCAATGCCATCAACACCGAGTGACCAATAGCCACCGCGTCAGCACCCAGCGCCAAGGCTTTCGCCACATCCCCGCCATTGCGAATTCCACCCGCATACACAAGCGAAATTTCACCTGTCTTGCCGACATCGTCCAATGCATGGCGGGCCTGTCGGATGGCTGCGATACCGGGTACACCGGTCTCTTCCGTCGCAAGGTGCGGACCGGCACCGGTACCGCCTTCCATACCATCGATATAAATGGAGTCCGGGTCGGTCTTGGCCGCCATACGCACGTCGTCATACACTCGTGCCGCGCCTAATTTTAATTGAATCGGGATCTGCCAATCCGTCGCTTCGCGGATTTCCTGAATTTTTAACGCCAAGTCGTCCGGTCCCATCCAGTCAGGATGACGTGCCGGCGAACGCTGGTCGATACCGGCCGGCAAGGAACGCATTTCCGCCACCTGGTCGGTCACTTTTTGGCCCATCAAATGGCCACCCAAGCCCACCTTACAACCCTGGCCGATAAAGAATTCAACACCATCGGCCAACCGTAAATGGTTCGGGTTAAACCCGTAGCGGGATTGAATACATTGATAAAACCATTTTTCCGAGTAACGGCGTTCGTCCGGAATCATGCCGCCCTCACCGGAACAAGTCGCGGTGCCCGCCATCGTAGCGCCACGGGCCAACGCGGTCTTTGCCTCGTAGGATAGTGCGCCAAAGCTCATGCCGGTAACATAAATCGGAATATCCAGTTCCAATGGCCGTTTGGCACGCGGGCCGATAATGGTTTTGGTTGAACATTTCTCGCGATAGCCTTCAATTACAAAACGGGTCAAAGTACCGGGCAAGAATGTCAGATCATCCCAGGTCGGAATTTTTTTGAACAACGAAAAACCGCGCATGCGGTAACGGCCGAGTTCGGCCTTGATATGGATATCGTCCATCACCTCGGGCGTAAAGATGAAACTTTTGCCGAGGTTGTAGGCATCTCTTTTTGGGGGTAAACCAGCCACAATAGTTCTCCTGTTATACGTTACAGCACCAATTTCTTTTCGGTGGGCTCGAGGTTATCGTAATTCCATAACTGTTTGCCGGACACCAGCTTCTTGATGTTTTCGACACCGTTGGGAGCTTGCATGCCATACAAGGCCAATTTGGCACTGAGCCACCGCTCATCAAAGTCGGTCATCTCGCCTTCGACACAGTCAACGCCTAAGCTTTTTATATTTCCAGCCACAAAAATTGTCCCGTCATACATGGAATCACCCAAATTGCCGTCGGCATCGCCGAGAATAATCATACGGCCACGCTGCATCATGAACCCTGTGAACGCGCCGACCCGACCACCGACGATAATGGTGCCACCTTTCTGATCGATACCGACACGCGCGCCAGCATCACCCTTACAGACGAGGTCGCCGCCACGGATTGCGGCGCCAAACAATGAACCGGCATTCTTTTCGATTACCACGGTACCGGCCATCATGTTTTCGGCACAAGACCAACCAACACGGCCACTGATGCGCACATTCGGACCATCAATCAGTCCGCAACCGAAATAACCCAAGCTGCCTTCGAAGTTGAGGTTTAATCGATTAAGAATACCGACACCGAGCGAGTGCAAAGCGCCGGGATTTTTTACCGTGATGGTACCGTGACCCGCCTTCATTAACTCGCGGATTTTCAGGTTGATCGCGCGAATATCCAACTCGGTTGCGTCGAATTCGGCTTTGCTATCAATGTCGACTTCATACGACCAAGGATAAGTAAAATTTTCTTCTTCCGTCGCCGAGAAAAATCGTTGCTGGGTACGCCCCGTCAACTGCTCAGTATGTAGTCCCATATCATGGGATGTTGCTTCTACGCCTGCCATACGATCACCTCCCCGCTGTAAGGATCCCAGGTATCGATTTCATGGGGGAAGACGCTGCGAATAGCGATTTCTTCCGATGCTAACCCGACAAACTCGTCGCTCTCATATAACACCATCGGCTTGGCCCCCATCACGTCTTTCGCCATACCCAATTTATCACTGGTCGCAACCAGATAGGTAAATACGCCGTCCAGTTCGTCGATTGAGCGGGTCATAGCTTCCTGTAATTCATCGCCCTGGTCGATTCGATCAGCAATATAAACAGCAATCATTTCCGAATCACAGTCGGACGTAAAGCGATGGCCACGACGTTCCAATTCCCGGCGAGTAGTCCAGTAATTGGTCAACTGGCCGTTGTGCACAACAGAAACATCGTTGAACGGATACGCCCAGTACGGGTGCGCCGAACGGATATCGACGTCGGACTCGGTGGCCATACGCGTATGGCCGATGCCGTGTGTGCCTTCAAATTCGCCCAGAGAATATTGCTCGGAAACTACGCTGGCATCACCCAGGTCCTTTACCAGTTCGAGGGCATGGCCGATGGATAGAATTTCCACACTATCGATGTCTTCGATATAGTCCGCCAACCGCCGCATATCTCCGTCGAATGAAAATGTATACCGGTGAGCATATTCGGTCGCCGGTTCCTGCTTGTGGATGGTCGCTCCGTATTCTTGCATACGCGCCTCCACTAACTCCTCACGCTCTCGCACCTGACGGTGAATATCGAAGCCCGTCTTCATTTCGACTTGTTCCGCGACTTTGAACCGCATTACATATTGACTATTACTAGAATTACCATAGAGTGCAAAACCGGTCGAGTCGGGCCCACGATGCTTAAGGGACTGAAGCATTTGGGTCATCTCATGCCCGATGTTCGAACTCTTACCTCTATGGATAAGACCCGCGATACCGCACATTATTAAATCTCCGAAAATGAAAATGTTAGGATGAAACCAGCTTTACGAACACCGTAATCAGCCGGTTTCGGTGGCACGCGCGTGTAGCGCGTGCCACCTCCGGCAAAAACTCTAGTCGCTGGCTGGCTAGGGCAGGCAATCAAGATAAGTTTCCACATCCCAATTGGTGACTTGATGGTTAAACCGCTCCCATTCGTCGCCTTTGTAATGTGTATAGACCCTGTACATCTCTCCCGGCATCGACGATTTAATCACGTTGTCCTTATCGAGCTCTTTTAGCGCATCGCCTAAAGACATCGGCAATTTTTTCACTTTCTTGCCGGCGCCTATGGCTTCGTAGATGTTGCGCTCTTCCGGATCACCTGGATCCAGATTACGTTTAATGCCGTCATCAAACGTCTTCAATAGCGCGCCCCCCATCAGGTACGGATTAACCATGGAGTCGACTGAGCGGTACTCAAAACGGCCCGGTGCTGAAACACGCAGCGCGCAGGTGCGGTTCTGATAGCCCCAGTCGGCAAACACGGGCGCCCAGAAACCGGTATCCCATAAACGACGATATGAGTTGACCGTTGATGAGCCAATGGCAGTCAAAGCCCCCAGGTGCTCAATGACACCACCGATACATTTCAGGCCCACCGGTCCAGGCTTATAAGGATCGATCTTGGGGTCAGGCATAAACAAGTTTTTACCACCGCGGCGATAAGAGAACACATCGTTCATGCCGCCAACCGGATTCTGGTGCAAGGTGTTGACTACGTCCTGACCGCCCGTCCACAGGGACACATTGTGGTGACAGCCAGAAGCTGACACATTCATAAACGGTTTGGACATAAAACACGCATGCAAGCCACGCTCGCGCGCCACCTGTGCGCATATCTGACGATAGGTGGTCAAGCGGTCGGAATTGCGCATGATGTCGTCATACATCCAGTTCAGCTCAAGCTGACCCGGCGCGTCTTCATGGTCACCCTGGATCATATCCAGACCCATGGCCTGACTGTATTCAACCACTTGCATAAAGGCCGGCCGCAATTCCTCAAACTGATCAATGTGATAGCAATTCGGTTTGGTCACTCCACCCGCAAGCCCGCCGGCTTCATCCCGCTTCAGCCACATCATCTCCGGTTCGGTACCCGCACGCATATGCATACCGTACTTTTTCTGGAATTCTTCGTGGATAATGCGGAGATTACCGCGACAGTCCGAGGTTAAATGCGCACCTGGATTGACCTTCTCTTCACGGTTGCGAAAGCAAGTACAGAATACGCGCGCAACGCGTTTATCCCATGGCAATTGTGCGAAAGTCTCCGG
>Ga0255056_10000635_pt1 | contig 10743 bp, 10 predicted proteins | sample Cases_109_1_MG_FD_183639 | JGI IMG/M metagenome (GOLD analysis project Ga0255056, IMG submission 183639) | Seawater microbial communities from Amundsen Gulf, Northwest Territories, Canada - Cases_109_1 | ecosystem: Environmental > Aquatic > Marine > Gulf | place: Canada: Northwest Territories... | reverse complement strand
TGATTCGTCAGCACGTGCAGTTAGGCTCGGGCATCGTCCGGGCATCGGCAGGCTTTTCGCAGAATGTCTGCGACATGATCCGATGCCACCATGAACGAGCCGACGGTTCCGGCTACCCCGACCAACTGCTTGGCAACGCTATCCCCATTTACGGGCGCATCGCCGGCATCGTGGACAGCTATGACGCCATGACCAGCAAGACCCGCTACTCGCCCGCCCTCGCCGCTTACGATTCAGCCCGCGAACTGAACGAAATGCGCGGCAAGCAATTTCAGGCGGAGGTTGTCGGGCAGTTCCTCAAAACGATCGGCATGTTTCCGACCGGCAGCGTGGTCGAACTGAGCGACGGCACGGTCGGCGTCGTGCTCGAGCAAAACCGCGTCCATCCATTGCAGCCCAAGCTGATGTTACTGCTGGACCGCGCACGCAAGCCCTACAGCGAGCCGCAGGTGCTGGACATGCATCAGCCGGAGGAAGGGAATTCCGGTGACGAACCGGTCTGGATCGTCAAGGGACACGAACACGGCGCGTTCGGCGTCGATCCGTTCAATTTTTTCGCCTGAGCCTGCAAGCGTTGGCGCGGATTATTAACGCTGGCGATGTTTGTGCCGCTTACGGAAAATCGAGCGTCGTGACGACATTCGCCGAAATGCTCGCGCCCTTGCCGTCCGCCGGCTCGAATACCGCGCCGTCGCAGGTGAATGCCGCTTCGTACTCGCCCGCCGTCAGGTAGCCGACACTGTAGGAGTATTCCGTTTCACCGGCGTCATCGATCTCCGCATTGACCATTGCAGTGGCGACCGGGTCGTCCGGATTCTCCACATCGTCTTCGATCGCATTCGGCGTCACGCCATCATTGAATACGAACACCGAAGGGTCGCAACCTTCCACGCCCGCCAGATCGCCGGACACCATGCCGACCAGGGTTCCCGCCTCGATATTGTTCACCAGGCGCACGGCAGGTTTGAGCATAACGTCCGGAGCCTGTCCAACCGGGCTGTTCAACGATTTCATGAGATCGAATTCAGCGGTGAAATTGGCAGAGCCATTTGCCGGCACCATGAAACCGCCGACCAGCTTGAGTCCGGTTTGTGCGCCGCTCGGTACATAGAGATTGTAGGTGCTGCCACCTTCCATGGCGATGTAGGAACTTACGCCGTCGCATTCGACGCCGCCGGTATCGCCGGCTCCGCCATTGCTGCCGCGTACAGCGTCTACGCCAAGGCGCATCCATTGGTACTGGCCGGCCGGCAATTCATGATTGCTCAGAATCGGTGCGGCATTCTTGCCCTGAAAATCAAGCAGGTTGACTTTCTCCGGCGGATCCAGCGCGACCACTGTCGACGCTCCCGAACCCTTTATTTCGATTTCGTCGAAGGTGATGCAGACTTTGGTCGCATTGTGAATCGGCCCGTCGCTGACAGCCAGCGAGAGACTTCCAGTTTCCTGCGCCGGATCAGATCCGGAACTGCCACAGCCTGCTACAACGGCCAACAGGCCGGACAGTATGATGATCGGGTATTGCTTGCTAATTAGTTGCACGATTATTGTCCTTCTGACTTCCTGATTGTTCGGCGTCCGCGGTTGTCGCTGGCACCCTGATTTGAATTTGATTGAATTCCGTTATCGTTTCTTCGCTGACAACCAGCACCAGTGGCTCGAATATGTTTTTGTGCAGTTTCACTCGAGCGTGCTGTTCCGCGGCTCGCAGCGACGAAACATTGTCCATGGCCGCATCCAGCGTATATTCGTTGAGGAGTTGCGCCTCGTTCGAGTAAACCTGGATGTTGAACGTACCGGACGGTGCGGGGTCCAGGACAACATCATCGTGATCGAATCGACTCAAGCAACTTCTCCCGCAAATATCGACATCGGCCCACATGCCTGCGCGTTCGCACACGGGAATGGGCGACAGTGTGTTGACGAAACGCCGGGCGCGTGCAGCCGGTTGCACGGTTTTTACATAATGTTCGATATTTTCGGGACGGCACCGGACGACCGTTGCTCGCGGCGGGCGAGCGAGCATCAGCTTCGGACGGATTTATTTCCCGGCGCTTTGCCGGCGGTCGTCGATCTCGACCTCCGGTAGGACGGGATTGGTCGCATCGAGGTACATGGCACGCGCAATTTTCATCGAGTGCGCATCGCGATTGATGGCTTCGCCTTTCAGGAGTTCGCGCTCGGCCTGGTCGTATTGTTTTGTATAAATATAGATAAATGCCTTGCTGTTATGGACGCGCCAGAGTTTGTCGTTTCGCTGCAACGCGATGTCGCAGAATTTCAATGCGGTTTCGAAGTCGCCCAGGTTAGTGTAACCAGCGCACAAATTGCTCAGCGCCAGCTCTTCTTCCCGTTTTCCGCTCGCCGCCTCGAGGCCCAGCAGCGTCAGCCTGACACCCTCTTCATTCCGTCCGGCCAGCAGCAGACGCGCACCTTTTGCCAGGTCAGGATTCGTGTATCCGATAACCACGCCTGGTTCGGCTGCGAAGGCAACCGAAGTCAAAATCATGGCGGCAATGAACGCGTATCGGCTGCGCATGTATCTGGCTCCCGGATAGGCACCATTTTAGCGCCAATTTCAGCGCCGCACGATAGCGAAATCGTGCGTTCTGTCACCTCAGAGCGCCCGAAAAACCGCAATTATCCAGAGGATCAGTGAACCACGGCACAGGTTTTATGCGGTTCATTATGTAAACTTTTTGCAACCTCCCGCAATCTGTACACGTTTACCAACCACAAGCATGAAGGATCAGACTCCGGTATGAGCGAGATCGTCGACATCAAGAGCCGCCAATCGACCTCAGATCGCTTCGAAATCCTAATGCGACCGCATTTCGACGCACTCTATGGCTCAGCCCGACGGCTGGCGCGATCACCGGCGGATGCGGAGGACCTGGTACAGGAGGTTTGTGTGAAAGCGTATCTCAAACTGTCTGAACTCGAGCCGATCGAGTACAAGCGTGCCTGGCTGTTGCGAACGCTCTACAACGTGTTTGTAGACGGGACGCGCAAGGACCGGCGCTCGCCGGTGAGCCTGGCCGTGGATAACGGGCCGGTCGAAGAAATGGACATGGCCGGCGACGAACGCTGGGAGCCCGAACAACAAACCGAGCGAATGATCACCGTCGATATGATCCAGAGAGCGATGAAAGTACTGGACGGGGACCACTGCTCGCTACTGGCCTTGCACGATATCGACGGCCTGACCATAGCGGAGTTGCAGGAACTGACCGGGCTGCCGCAGGGAACGATCAAGTCCACGCTTTTCCGCACTCGAGATAAACTCGGCCGGCTGCTACAGCAGGAACTCGCCATGGATGCGCCGTTGAAAACGCTAGGGACTCAGTCATGAAATGCGTTGACTCCGTCGAAAGACTCGAGCAGCTCGCCGACGGCTCGCTGCCGGAGTTGCAGCGTCGGCAGGTCGTGAATCATGTTGAATCCTGTGAGTCGTGCCGGTTTGCGCTGCATGGTTACCAGGCAATGCGCACTCTAAGGCAGCAGGCTCCGGCGGCCACGCCTGCAGGACTGTTCGAAAAAGTCATGGCGGAAACCAGGGTGCGAACGGAAACAGGTCGCCAGCGACCGACGTTCTGGCTTGGCGTGTCTGTCGGTGGTGCCATAGCGGCAGCGATTGCGGTCGTGGTCGTGACCCTGGGATCGATCGGGACGCCGCAACCAGACGCAGACGAGATACCCGTGTTCACTGTTGCGATCGGCGAGCCACGCACTTTGCACATTGCAATCGACGCAGCGAAGGATCTGACTGCCGCGACCGTCAGCATCACCCTGGCCGGCGACATCAACATTGACGGATTTGGCGATAAAAGGATGCTCAGCTGGACGACGGACCTGCAAAAGGGCGTTAACAAGTTGACGCTGCCCATCGTTGCGACGGATGCAGACGTGGGCCAACTGGTTGTCAAGCTGGATCATCCGGATGCCCGGCAGGAATTCCGCGTGATATTTGAACTTGGCACGTAGTGACATGAGGACTCGATCATGAACGCCAGACATCTTTTCGCCGCGGCCGGGCTGTACTTGTTGTTCGGTGCCGGCAGTGCGTTGGCACAGGACACGGATGAGCCCGATGGTAGCGAAGCGACTATCCGGCTCATGGGCAATGCGGAGGCCGAGCTTCCTGACGCCGTGACCCGGGAGATATTGTTGCCGGCACACCTGGCGGAGAACGCCACGGCGCTTGAAAACAGCGCCAAAGGCCACGACACCGCAAAAGAAAACCGACAGCGGCGTAAAGAGGGCCTGGCGAATGCCGAGGCGGCTCGTGAACGCGGTGCCGAAATGTCAGAAGCCGCACAGGAAAACAGGGAAAATCGTGGCCGCTCGCATGACCGGCCCGAACGGCCGGAAAAGCCGGATCCGCCTTCACCACCTGGCAAAGAGTAATTCTGTACAGTCTTTTGTGACCGTCCTCTCACATCGTGCTTGCGGAACTGGTGTTCCAGCGAGCACATTTGCTATACATGGCGTTAATGCTTAAAACCAAGTACGACGCAAATGCTGCAAATGCATGCCAGGTGGATCAAATCGCTGACCTTACTGTTGTGGCTCGCGCATCTTTCCCCGATTGCCGCTGCCGAAGTCCACGAGTCATGGAACGAGGGACTCAGAGCCTTTCAGCAAAACGACTTCTCCGGTGCATTGCAGCACTTCGAAATAGCGCGGGATGAGGGTCAGTCCGGGCCGGCAGTGCATTACAACATTGCGATTTGCGAGTACAAGCTCGGCCGCTACCCGGATGCGCTCCGCACGTTCACGCTGCTCAAACACCGTTACCCGAAGTGGCAGTCACTGGCCTCTTACAATCTCGGGCTGACCGAGACAAAGCTTGGCAATGCAGAGTCGGCGCATGCGTATTTTCGATCTGCCTACGATTCCAGTGGAAACGACGAGAAATTGCGCCTGTTGGCTGCCAATATGCTCAGCCAGACTGAACCCGTTGTCGAAACCAGGCCTTTCTGGGCCGGATCGGTCGGCATGCGCGCCGGGTACGACGACAACGTCGCGCTACGGGACGATCTCGGTCTTCCTGCAGGCGTGACCACGGACAGCCCGATGCTGGATTTTTTCGGCTCGCTGCAAGGTCCCTTCAGCGACAGGCATGGCGTTCGCCTCGACGCGATGGCGTATGTCGTCCGTTACCTGGATGTCAGTGAGTTCGATCAGAGCGCTCTGCAACTGGGCGCGTACTACGACTGGCGCAATGGTGACTGGAGCGCACAGGCCGGGATTCACGGCGGCTACGGCACCTTTTCCGGCGACGGTTTTGACCGGACGGGTACGGGCAGCGCGAAAATTATGCGCCGGATATCCTTGTCTTCCAGCCTCGAAGCCAGATACCGTTACATCGATGTCAGCGCAGCAAACTCGGCGTTCTCCGGCATCGAAGGCTCACGGCAGATACTCGATGCGAGATATCGCTGGTTCTCGGAAGATCAGAGCATCGTTATTGGCTATCAGTTTGAATCCAATGACCGGGCCGATCCGGGCGTGTCGCCGCAGCGAAATCGCTTCGGCGTAATTTATCGTTACCGGCCGGAATCAGGCTGGGGATTCGAACTAGGCGGGAGTTTCCGCAACAGCGAATACAACGACCTCACTCCCTCGCGTACCGAGGACTTGAAAACTCTACGGGCTGCAATCTCCAGGATGATCGGCACCGACTGGCTGCTGCTGGCGCAGTATCAATTCTCGGACAACGAGTCCTCCGACCCGATTTTCGCCTATCAGAGAAATCAACTGACCCTGGGTCTGATGAAAATATTCTGAGCTGATTGCACCCCGCCGGACGGCCCGGTTCGATCTCGATGATCCTGTCAGGATCCGCCCGATCTCTGCAGCAACCTGTACACGGGAATACCGCTCAAGGTCAGTCCGATTCCGATGCTGCTGTCAACGGGGTTGTACACCAGCGCGCTGACGAGAAACGCCGCCATCACCACGATGAAAATCGCCGGCACCCACGGGTACCCGGGGGTTTGATACGCATCGGCATGGCCCAGCCGCGGCCGCAGCCGGTAGACAGACGACACCAGCAGGATATTCATGATCTGCAACGGCACCAGGACGAAGCTGACGATCTTCGCGAACGAACCGAAAAAAACCAGTGCGACGATTGCTGCACCCGCCGTAAACAGGATGGCACCGCCCGGCACCGAGGTTTTCGGTGACAGGTAGGCAAGACCGCGAAAGATCGGCGCAAAAGCGCTATTGGATGCGCTTTCCACGTAGGCGCTCACCGTCGCGTAAAACAGGCGCGGCAGCGCCATGACCAGTCCACCGAGTGCGCCGAAAATCGAAACCCACATCAGGGCATTGACTGCGACGCCGCCGGCCGCGCCAAATGCCGCTTCGGCGACCGTGCTCGCCACCATGGTCGGATTGGCCCGCATTTCCTGAAGCGGCACAACCCGCAGAAATGCGAAATTCACCAGCAGGTAAACCGCCGTAATCACGACCACGCCGGCCCCCATCGCCAACGGGAAGTTCCTGCGCGGGTTTCGCACCTCCCCTGCTATGTGCGAGGCATCGATCCAGCCGTCGTAAGTAAACAGCACGACCGCGACCCCGAGACCGATGAATCGAAACGTGCCGAACAATCCGCTGTCGCCGGCCGCCGCGGCGTTCGCGACGACGATCTCCGCAGGCGCGGCGATCCACACCCCACCGAAGATCAGCGCGCCGAGACCCACCAGTTTGGCGCTCGTCAGGATTATCTGAGTGCGGCCGCCCCAGCTTGCGCCGCGCAGATTGACGGCAGCAAATATCAATATTGCGCCGATGGCCCACAGCAGTCGAAGTTGCGGTGAGTCGGAACCGAATATCTGGTTGGCCAGTTCGCCGAACAGGAACGCGATGCCGGCGATTGAGCCAGGCCCCGTCACCAGCATCTGGACCCAGCCCTGCAGGAAACCGGCGAATGGTCCGTACGCTTCGGTCAGCGCGTGGTAATAAACGCCCGCGCGCGGTAGCAAGGTCGCCAGCTCCGCCAGCGTCAGTGCGCCGCACAATGTAATGAGGCCACACAGGGCCCAGAAAAAATAGACCTGCCATTCTGCGTTGGCGACGCGCGCCAGTTCGCCGGGCGTGAAGAAAATCCCGGAGCCGATCATGTCGCCGATTACCAGCGCGAGCACCGCCCACAGGCCCAGCTTGCGTTGCATCTTCCCGGGCTCGCTCGCTGCTCTGCCGCTCATGCAACGTGAATCGGACAGGTCATGCAGTGCGCGCCGCCGTTGCCGTCGAATAGCGTATCCGGAGAGAACGTGTCGAGTGTCCAGCCACGCGCGGCCATTTCCTCGCCGAGCCTGACGGCTGTTGCAAAACCGATCGCCTTTTTTCCCTGCTGTGTAACCACTACGTTCAAATGACCCGCCCGCATCTCGGCGTCGCTTATCTCGATAACCTCGATCGAACGTTGTTCCAGGAATTCGGCAAACATGAGGTGCCGCGGCTCGGGCTCGCCGGCGCGGTACAGCTTGCAGGGGAAAACCGCCAGGCTGTCCGCATGCATGATGGCCAGGCGTTCGCCGAGCACCATGAACAGGCCGTCAATATGTATGTGGCCGAACGGCAGCGGGACCTCCAGGAAATATTCCGCTGCGGTCCCCAGCACGAGCTTTCGCAATGCGGCCGTGCCGGATTGATTGGCGCGATCGCAAATCGATGCGACTACCGTATCGTCGCCAATCATGCTGACGCCCCCGCCTTCCAGGAACGCCGGGCAGTCGATTCCGCCGAGAACGGGAATACCGAGTTTGCGGAACGCGCGGCCCAGGATGTGCTGGTCGCCCCAGCGTCCGCGCAAGTGTGGTCCCATCAGCACCGCGCCAGCACCGAATACGCGCGCCAGGTCGCGGGTATAAGTCATATTGGGCCGGTGCGCCATGTAATGCAGCGAGTCTGCGTCGTCCTTGAGTACATCGGCGAGCAACAGGCAGTCGACGCCGTGCACCGCAAACAATGCCAACATGGCGTCGTATTCCCGCAGAAACTTATCGCGGTCGACCGGAGCGTCGAAATTGAATTCACGCAGGTTGGCTTCCGTTACGACCCCGAGTTCCGCGCCCGGCCGGTGCATCAGGACGGTCTTCAAGTCGCCGTAAGCATTTGGCACGCCCCATTGATTCAACGCCATGCTCCTTCCTTTCGCACTTGCTGCGATCGTTACCAGCCCTGGCAGCGTTGCCAGACGTCCTGCACTCTGCCGTCTCCGGCCACAACCTGGTAGCACTCGTGTGCCGCCGCCGTCATGCAGGCGTGGTTAGGCAGGATGCGCAACTGCGATCCGATGGGGAAGCGCGAGAAATCCAGTTCGCGCTCGCTGCTGCCGATGAGCCCGTGTTCCTGGTTGACGTCCGAGACGATCAGCCCATCGATGACGATCCCGCTGGCGGCGTCGCACACCAGTCCGTAGCCGCAATCGAGTGCCTGCTCCGCGGTGCCGCGATCCTTCGACAGGGCGATGCCCCCGGCATCGACGATCAGTCGCTGGTGATCTCTCTTGTGACTGACTACCGTGGTCAGCACGCTCATCGCGATATCGTTAAGCTTGCAGACGCCGAGCCCCACCATGACCAGGTCCTGGAACACGTACACACCCGCACGCACTTCGCTGATGCCGGAGAGATCGTCGACAAAACTTGCCGTCGGCGTGGAACCGACACTGCGTATTGGCACCGGAATGCCTTGCGCCGCGATTCGTCCTGCGGCGCTGACGATCGACAGGACTTCGCGTGCCGCGTGCCCGCGAATCTCGTCCGTTGTACGGCTGCTGTACGAATCTCCCGCATGCGTCATCAGGCCGAGGAACTCGATGCCATCGCTCTCGTGTATCGATTTCGCCAGAGCCGTCACGGCGGGATCGTCCGGGCGCAAACCCGCCCGATGGCCATCGCAGTCAATTTCAATCAGGACCTTGAATGTTGCGCCGGTTTCCCTGCCCGCGTTCGCGACCTCTGCCGCGGTAGCGGCGTCGTCCAGGATCAGCTTGAGATCGCACCCGGCGTTCATCAAACCGCGCACCCGGTCCAGTTTGCCCGGGACGACGCTGACTGCGTACAGTATGTCGGCGAAACCGCCCGCAAAAAAATACTCGGCCTCGCGCAAGGTCGATACGGTGATGGGGCCGCTGCCGCCGTGCATGATCAGGCGGGCCACTTCGACCGACTTCGCTGTCTTGATATGCGGCCTCAAGCTTACGCCAAGTGCCTGCATGCGCTCACGCATGCGCTCGATATTACGTTGCAGTATGTCCCGGTCGAGTACCAGGCAAGGTGTCTGCAACCGAGCGAGGTTCACGAACCGTCGCCGGTCTGCCGCAGCGACCGGCGGCCCACAATGACAAGCCGGGTAATATGCTGTATTAAAGCAGCGACCATGCCGTCCCCAAAAACGATAGTGCAGCGGCATCAAATTACTGCCGCACGGCCGCGAACACAACCAGGGAACCGGATATGAAAGGCATTTGCAATCTAAAGAGCGGCATTGTCCCGGCTGTTTCATCGCTCGTGCTGGCGTTATCTGTCATGTCCCTGACGGCTTATGCGGCGGACGATCTTCGCGTGAACGGCGATCGTCTGAACGAGACGATGCTGCAAATGCAACAGTTCGGCCAGCTACCTTCCGGCGGCTCGGGCCGGGTGGCATTCAGCGATGCAGACCTCGAAGCGAGGAAATACCTGGCCGGACTGATGGCTGACGCCGGCCTTGCTGCAGAAGTCGACTTCGCGGGCAACCTGATCGGGCGGCGCGCGGGCAGCGTGCCCGGCCTGCCGCCGCTGGTCACCGGATCGCATACCGATACCGTGCCAAATGGCGGCCATTACGACGGCATCGTCGGCAGCATGTCAGCCATCGAGGTTGCCCGTACCCTGCATGAAGCGGGTACAGTGCTGGCCCACCCGCTGGAGGTCGTCATCTGGACCAACGAGGAGGCCGGCAAGACCGGCAGCCGCTCCATCGATGGCTCGGTCCAGAAAAAAGAATTCGCACTGCGCGCCCTTGGCGAGAAAACCATCGGCGATGGCGTGCGTTTTCTTGGCGGCGATCCGGAGCGGCTGGCGGAGAACGAAAGGAGACCGGGAGATATTGCTGCCTATGTCGAGTTGCACGTGGAGCAAGGCGCAACGCTCGACCGGGAAGGCCTGTCGATCGGCATCGTGGACGGCATTGTCGGCATCAAACGCTGGAACGTCAGCATTGAAGGATTCGCCAACCATGCCGGGACGACGCCGATGGACCAGCGCCGCGACGCGCTGTTCGCCGCCGCGCGCTTCATTGGCGAAGTCAGGCGCATCGTCACCGCCCGGCCGGGCAGCCAGGTAGGCACGGTGGGACGAATCCAGGCGCATCCAGGCGCGCCGAACGTCGTACCCGGCCAGGTCACGCTGAGCCTCGAGATACGCGACCTGGACATGCGCAAGATCGACAGCCTGTTCGCCGGCATGGAGAACGCGGGGAGGCTCATCGGCGCGGACACCGGCACCACATTTAGTTTCGAACAGTATTATTTTTCACCGGCTGCGATTACCGATGAGCGCATCGGCCAACAGGTGGAAACGAGCGCCGGCGAACTGGGGCTGAGCTCCAAGCACCTGCCGAGCGGCGCCGGCCACGATGCGCAAAGCATTGCGTCGGTAGCCCCGATCGGCATGATCTTCGTACCGAGTGCCAAAGGCCTGAGCCACGCGCCAGGCGAGTTCACCAGCGCAGAGCAGATCA
>Ga0255056_10000634_pt1 | contig 10743 bp, 9 predicted proteins | sample Cases_109_1_MG_FD_183639 | JGI IMG/M metagenome (GOLD analysis project Ga0255056, IMG submission 183639) | Seawater microbial communities from Amundsen Gulf, Northwest Territories, Canada - Cases_109_1 | ecosystem: Environmental > Aquatic > Marine > Gulf | place: Canada: Northwest Territories... | reverse complement strand
GGGCACAGTCTGATCCGACCAGACTGTGTATCCCCGGAGTTTCATGAATCCGTCCTTCTTCAATTCGGTCAGCGTCGCGGCTAGCCACCCATGAGCAAGTTCGTGCTCGTAGACCGAATCGAGCTCTGAGCAGATCGTGAGTCTCCAAGGGGTGAACGCGGTTTGAAAGAGGCCGTATTTGCCCTTACATGCCGTGTTGGTGGCCGCGAAGATGACTTCGAGATCCGGGAGTGGCAATCCCGCTTCTCTGAAACGAGACAAAGCCAAACGCTCACACTCCTCACTGTCACGGGAGATGAGGTAAAGAGCTGCGCCATGCTTCGCCATATGAACAGCCGCTGCCGCTGCAATCCCTGTTGCCCCGGTAACCACGATGTTCTTACCGAAAAGACGCATCCGTTTGTTGCAGCAGACGTAACCGAATGAGATGTCGGATTGGCCGGGTCGTCCTACCCCAACTCTTCGATCTGTTGCTCGAGAAATCGCTGATCCGCTTCCGTCACTGCGAGATGAGCGGCGCGTTCGAAGGCGGCTTTCGCTGGGCCTTGTTGTCCAAGTCGACGCAACATTGTGCCCCGGGCTGCGTGCATCAGGTGATAGTTGTCTAGATCGGGTTCGATTGCGTCCAGCGCAGTGAGGGCCGCTGCCGGACCTTCGATCTCTGCAATGGCGACGGCCTGATTGAGTGCAATTATGGGCGTAGGCATGACCGAGGACAGATGATCGTAGAGCTGGACAATCTGGGGCCAATCGGTTGCCTCGAACGATTCCGCGGCGCAGTGCACGGCTTGGATGGAAGCCTGGAGCTGGAAGGGACCTGGTCGATCGCGGCGGACACAGACGCGAACAATCGCATGTCCCTCATCGATCATCGAGCGGTCCCACTTGGTTCGGTCCTGATCAGCAAGGAGCACGAGGGCCCCGTCAGCAGTGCGGGCCGCCACCCGCGACTCGCTGAGCAACATCAGTGCAAGCAGCCCCGCAGCTTCGGGCTCATCCGGCATCAATTCGACGAGAGCACGAGCGAGACGGAGAGCCTCAATCCGCAACACGGCCCTTTCCGGATCATCGAGGCCGGTGTTGTAAATGAGGTACATAACCGACAGCACTGAGCGGAGTCGCTCAGGCAAATCGGCGTCTGCCGGAACCCGATAGGGGATGTTGGCGGCTTTGATCTTGTATTTGGCCCGGACGAGACGCTTGGCCATCGTCGACTCGCTCACTAGAAACGAGCGGGCTATCTCATCCACACTCAAGCCGCCGAGCAATCGCAGGGTCAAGGCAACCTGATGCTCCGATCGCAGCGCCGGATGACAACAGGTGAAGATGAGTCGGAGTTGATCGTCACTCACGGGTCCGTCCTCCCCCCAATCGTCGACGTCGATTCCTTGCTCTGTGCTGACGACAACATCAAGCTGCTCATGAAGCTCACGACCCCGAGCCGAGCGGCGAAGATCATCGATTGCACGGTTTCGTGCGGTCGTGACGATCCAGCCCGCCGGATTGGGTGGAATTCCGTCACTCCGCCATCGCTTGCTCGCCACAACGAAGGCGTCCTGGACGGCGTCTTCGGCGAGTGTGATGTCGCCGAAGACTCGGACCAGCGTCGCCACCGCCTGGCCGTACACCTCACGGAACACGCTCTCAACGTCCGTCGTTTCCCGATGGGCGGTGACGCTGCGGGTCAAGTCCTCAAGCGCCCGGCATCTCGAAGAAGGGGGTGACTTCGATCGGATGGTTGATTGCGTCAACGACCTTGCCGGCCCAGGCCAGTGCATCGTCTAGGTCGTCGGCGTTGATGATGTAGAACCCGGCGATGTGCTCTTTCGACTCTACGAAGGGTCCGTCGGTCATGACCACGTCACCATCGCTCATACGGACAACAGTCGCCGCATCAGGGTCATGGAGTCGGCCAGTGAACACAAACGTACCGCTCGCCTTCATCTCGGCTTCGAGTGCCGTGACTCGCCCCATGAATGCCTGCATCTCATCAGGCGTCATCGACTGCTTGTGATCCTTCTGCTTGGCGTGGGCCTCATCCCTCACGGCGTATGTGGACAACAGGTACTGACTCATAACAACTCCTACGTTTGGTGCGGGCTTTTGCCGCGCTCACCATCCCTACGAATGGGATCAGCCCAGGAGGACACTCAGGCCAGAATAGTCCCGCCGAGTTTTTGGCCCTCTACGTCGACAACGCCGACTTTAGACCAACCCGAAAGCCCCGATGCGCCTGTCAGATTGGGCCGACATCGTGTCGGTTTGTCTCGTCGTCAACCCGAGCAGCCGATTGATCTGGGGAGAGAGGGGGCGAGTCTTCGTCATTGCTGACAGGGGATTCCTCATTCAACTCAAGAATTGCGCACATGGTCCTAGCCAGCTGTGCCATCGCCATCGCCTTGTCGGAATCGAGATCACCACGCTCGACCTGTCTGAACGCCTTGTCGAGGCGGTTGTAGACCTTGGTCAGCGGAGCAGTCCCTTTCGAGATGAGTCGTGCCCTCGCCTCCTGAGCCTTACGAAACCCTTGCCCAAAATCGCTCTCTGGATCGTGCGGATAGCAATACCCCGAAGTACCGATGATCGCCGACTGACAGGGAAGGCCGTCGAGGCGCAGCGCGGGGCACCGCTTGGTTTCGGTAGGGCTTGCGGTCGGTTCAGACTTCAGGGGTTGATCCTGGTCCAGCTGCTTGATCGCGTCGTCGTCGCTCGAAATATCATCGCGGCCCAACAGAGGAGACGGCTCCGGCACGATTTCCATCACCTCGTGTGTATCCGTGGTCTCGATGCCAGGATGAAGAGTCGGCCGCTCTGGCTCCGGGGGAAGCGTCACATCATCATCAACGGTGGTCTGAGACCCTGAGGATCCGGTTCCACCAGATGACGATGGGGGATGCATCTCGGGCAGTAGGTCGGATTCGCGCTCCGGCGCCTCCAGCCTATGCATCTGAGACACGTCCTCAATGGGGACCTGCCGATGCGGAGAGGACTTATCTTGTCGAGACGGGGAAGACTCCTCCGTTTCCGGCGGTGATGGAGACGTCTCCTCGGAGGCATTCTTCGGTTTCGACGTGTCGCGCCCGAACAGATCGAGCAGAGCGCGCAACGGAGATCGAGATCTAGAGGGGTGGGCGAACCGTTGTATGGCGGGCATTCCGCTATACGCAAACGAGATTGTGTCGTCAGCGACGAAATGCAGATCCTCCCCGGCGACGGTGATGACAAATGTGTCGCCTTGAAGCCGCTGTGCCCTGATCGCCTCGAGTGGCCAGGCTCCCAACTCTTCATGGTCGGACACCACGGCCAGATGATGCTGGGCAATCTGGAGATCAACGGACAGCCCAGGACCTTGCTCACTGGGCAACAACAGCTGACCCTTGAATCGCACTCGTACCTCCGTTAGCTAGAACGTCGGTATTCTGAAATGAATTCTTGAACGTTCCCTGGACGTGATCGTCAGAAATCTCCTCGAGATTTCGGGCCTGGGACCTCTCAGAATCCCGCACGGCACAAGGGCTGAGCCATATGCACCGTCTTACACCGCTTGCTCCCCAACACCGAGCTCCATCAGGAGACGAACGTCCTCCGAGAGCCTGGAGGATGGCTTCAGACTCATGAACGGGGAAGCCATGCCGAGAACTTTGCTCTACGTGAGGGACCGACCAAGTAATCAACCGGATCGCGGGTGCCGTTCAAGATCGCCAATGGGTCGGCCGATTATGTCGGTGAACCCCAGATCGTTGGGTCTATGAGCGCGATTGCGTGGCAAAGGTGCAGACGAAGATTCTGCAGACGCGGGTCGAGAATGGGCCGTAGCCGAACTCGGCCGATGGGCGCTGCTCGACTCGGACCTCGATGGTCTGATGCGTCTCGCCCTGCAGCTGCTGCGAGAGGTTCTCGACGCTGAATATGCCAAATCGTGCACCAGCCGACTTCCGACGAACCGCTCGTACTGGTCGCCGGTAGCGGCTGGGACGACCATATCCAGGTCGGGGAGAGGACTGTCCCAGGCGACCGCAACTCCAACGCGGGGTATCCCATATTGTCGAACGAACCCGTGGTCGCCGAGGACCTGGATCACGAGGCCCGGTTCATTGCTCCCCCGTTGCTGCTCGATCACGGTCTGGTTGCGGGCATGAGCGTCGAGATCAAAGGGCGCCGCAAGCCGTACGGAGTCCTCAGCGTGTTCGGCAGGCACCGCCGACCCTTCTCAGTCGACGATGGTGACTTCCTGCGGTCCGTCGCCAACATCATCGCAAGCGCTGTCGACCACAGACAAGCTGTCGAGACGATAGAACAGAGTGCTCGATACGAAGCTGCCCTAGCCGAATGCGCCCAGGCGCTGCTCGCCAGCGCCGGCGAAGACCGGATTCAGCGTGCCTTGCAAGCGTTGTTCGTCGCCACCGAAGCCACCTACGTGTTCCTCGAGCGCAACGTCGTCGACGCCGAGCTCGGGTTCTGCTCACAGTTCACCGTTCGGACCAGACGAATCCAGCCTCGACGGGTTCTAGTCCATCGGTCCACCCCTCAGGGATTGAAGGCTGAATCGGCGAATTTTGAGATCGAAGTTCCCAAAAGTGAAACCCCAGGTAATGCCTGGGGTTTTCTTCGTAGCGGGGGCGGGATTTGAACCCGCGACCTTCGGGTTATGAGACCAATGCGACACGTATCCGCTGGTGTCCTCCTGTGTCGTTCTGCAACCCCGAGTTGAGAACTTCCAGACACAACATCTCCGCCAGTGCCCTCGAGTATCCGGGAGTGTCTGCTGGCGCGTTTGCAGAAGGTTTGCATCGGGACGCAGAACCAGACCGCCCATAAGTGCCGTTATGTGCGGCCTTGCGGATGAGGCTTGTCTGCACGATCTTTGGGGACGAGGCCGCATCAGACTTGAAGGTCGGGGGTCAACTTCGGACTGTGTCCTGGGTTCTGGTTGTGACGAAGATGGCGGTGAAGGCGATACCAGCACCGACCAAGGTCGCGAGTAGGCGAGCAACTCCGCCGGCGATCGCGTCGTCTCCGCTGACATGAAGAGCAAATACCAGCATCGCTGTTAGGAACAGTGTGAAGACGGCGTAGTTCACTTTCTGAAGCGCAATCATTCCGAATCCGGATGCCAGTAACGCACTAACAACCACTGGCTCACCGTCACCGATGATGAACAAGACTGCGCCCGCGATGGCTAATCCGAGCACCGTTCCGGCGGTACGTAGTAGTCCGATCGGTAGCGTCGCTTCTCGCTGCTGCTGCAGGATCACCAGCACTGCGATCACAGTCCAGACCGGGAAGTCGGGAAAGAGAACGGTGCCTAGGAACGTGGCTAAACCCGCTGAAAGGCCTCGGATAAACGCGAACTGTCCAAGCGGTGCTCTCACTTGGTCGATCAGAGTTGAAATAACCGGTGGTCGCTGCTCTCCGAGCTCCTCCGATGGGCGGAGCAGGCCATATACCCCCACGCCGACGCCAGCGATGAGACCACCGATGAGGAAGGCCAGTGCGAGCTTGGCCGGCGCATCAACGCTGCCGGAAAGCGACAGCGCCAGGACCACCCAGATCGCCATAAGTAATCCCCGTACCGCAGCTGGTTTGCCCAGTGCGGCGGCAACCGTTGCCATATAGACGATCACAACCATCAAAACAGTGGCCACCAACGGGTGGGAGGCTCCGGCCCACACTCCAACGAAGGCGAGTAATGCTCCGATGACCGTAAAAGAAAACACAACAGTCAGTCGGTTTCGCAACGTACCGGGCTGATCGCCGATCATTACGAAGAGTGCGGCAAGTCCAACCGTTATCCCAAGAGTCCCGAACAGGATCAGGACGGCGGCTACCCCCACGATCACCCCGACGGACATCACCCCACCACGGAGGTTGACCTGACTCCAATCAAGCCGGTAGATGGAGCCTTCAGCCATGCTGTCAAAACTAGCCAAACGCTGACTATTCCTACAACGCAATCAGCGGCCCTGCCCTAGCCGGGCGAAGCATTCAACGCCCCGTAGATGCAAGTAACCGACGGGCCACCCCGCCTCCTAACCGGCATGATGTGCGCCTGAATTACCCGCACACATGTGCCGAGATATGCGGGTGTGACATGATCATCCACAGGTTGGGTGACCCCGAGTTGACTGTCAGAAGGACATGAGCGGAGTCATATTCGACCCAGAGAAAGCGAGGATACGTTGACTGACGAACACGACACTTCCACGGAAACAGTCTGGGATGAGCATGCCTACAAGGTGTTGGCGGGTGCGGCGGTTGGCCTTCTCGCCCTTGGCACCATCGTCTACCACTACGTAGAAGATTGGAGTTGGGTTGATGCCCTGTACTTCAGCACCGTTGCAGTTACCACTGTCGGCTTCGGGGACCTAACGCCTACGACCGACGGATCGAAACTCTTCACCGTCGTCTACGTCCTGACGGGCATCGGAATAATCACGACCTATCTCAGGGCAAGGCTCGAATACCGACATGCCAAACGCTCCCGACGACGTTCCTAAGGCCAGGAGTGGGGAGCTTCAGTGACACGTCCCCCCGCGAATGGACTGCCGACCCTCAGAAGGGCCGCCCACAACCGGCATTATGTGCGGTTTAGTGAACCCCTCGCTGACAGGGAAAAGCGAGCGTAGCGTACGCGGACGGTCCAATTCGCAAAGCAGAGAGCAAATTTTCCCTCATCCCCCTTGTGCGACTCCAGGACGTACTTCTTATTGCTGAGCCACTCATGTTCAACCGTCGGTTGTGTCGGGTGGCTCCAGGTCGGTTTCGTTCGAGTCTTTCAGGATGATGGTCGGGGCGTGTTCGATTTGAATGACGGTTTGGCCGCCGAACTTTTCTAGGATGTCGTCTTCGAGTACGGCGATGTCGGGAACCGTGCCGGAACCGGTGAGAAACAAGTCAACCTGGTCTCCTTCGACGGTGAGGATGACAAGGCGAATTTCAGACTCTTCCAACCAGTTCTCGACGATCTCCTGAGCGTCACTTTGTCGTGTTGAGGTGACGATGATTCCTTCGGCGGTGAAGAAGAGAGGGACAAGGATCAGGACGCCGACCAGTGTGATAAGCCCGAGTGTTGGCATGACTTCTTCTCGGTGCGCCTCGAAACGTTTGAAGGGGGCGAATCCGGTGAGGAGGAGGACAAGGCCTCCGGCAAGGATTATCGACACGAGGTTGGTCAAGAAGAGGAGGAAAGCTCCGAGCGAGTCGCCCAATTGGCCTGCCTCGAGCGTGATCCCCACTACTGCAAGAGGTGGCACTAATGCTACGGCGATCGCCACGCCGGTGATCGAACTCGATACACGATCGTCGATCGTGGCATACGCCCCTGCTGCTCCTGCTGCCAGTGCAATCAGCATGTCCACGAGGGTGGGACTGATTCTTGAGACAACTTGGGAATTGACACCCAGCGGAACGAGAGCCGGGACCCATGTTGCGAGTATGAAGGCGAGGGCGATGGATCCTGCAACGCCACCAGCGACCATGGCCATTGATGAAGCCACTCGTTTTGGCCATCCGTAGACGATTCCGGCTGCGGTCCCGATGATTGGTGTCATCAGCGGTGCGATCAGCATGGCGCCGATAACTACCGCGGTGGAGTCCTGAAGGACGGCGAAGGTGGCGATGGCCACCGAAAGCAGCAGCATCACCCACCAAGAGACAATCTTGTTGGTCCGGTCGGGTGACTCGAAAAAGAGGGTGTCGCCTATACGCTCCCGTTTGGCGTCGCCGATGTCTCGGCTGTCGACCCATTTGGTGATGATTTGTGACACGGTTGCTGCGTCAATGTCGACCAGGTCCTCCTCATCTCGGTATTGGAGGCCGAAGCCGAGCATGATTCCACCCAAAATGAACGACACAGTCGCGATACCAACCATGAGTCCGGCTAGAAGACCTTCGGGGAGGACCAGCAGCACGATCCCCATGAGAACGAACAGAGCTCCTCGAATCAGATACGGAACCCAGTCACGGTCCGCTCGAGCCGACCAAGCCGACAGCAGAGACGTCACACCCCTGAGAAGCAGGTAGCCAGACACGATCAAGATCAGGCCCCCGTAGGCGAGGTTGGGGGCGACGATGAGCGCCAGTCCGACAAGGACCGACAGCAGCCCCTCCCAAATTCTTGAACCCTTCCCGTCACTTTGACGGCCGAACCAGAGGTCAGATACACCGCTGAATACCAGTGCACCGCCGACGATCAACCGGAAAGCGAACAGCGTGGCCGACGGGAGAAGCAGAACAACAAGCCCGAACAGCAAGGCGATAGTTCCTTTGATCGTCGCCGGGTTTACCCAGAATGGTTCAACACGAGCCGACAGCCACGACTTGGGCGCCGAGTCGTCGATTCCGTCAGTCGACTTCTTGTCGCTCATGTTCTTGGCGTGCTCGCTTCTTCCTCAGTCGTTGGAATAGCTTCCTCCGTCCGGTTTCAGGATTCTCCGTCGGGGGATGCGGAAGCGTCGGTGCCGGCCTGCTGGGCCTCTTCGTTGCTTGGCTGTATTTGGTCTGACTGGTAAGCCACTTCATGGTCGGCCAGGTAGTTCTTCATGAAGGATGTGATAAGCGCAGCGATAGGCAACGCGGTGAACGCGCCCATAGGTCCAGCGATCGCACCGCCGGCAAGCGCAGCCCCAAACGAGATCCCGGCGTTCAACTCCATTGTCTTTGCGCTGAGTTTGGGACTCAGCCAGTAGTTCTCGATCTGCTGGTAGACAAGAACGTATCCCAAGACGATCAACGCAGCTGCCCACCCTTCGATGGCGAGAGTCAACAACACCGGAATGGCACCTCCAATGTAGGTGCCGATCACCGGGATGAATACCGACACGAACGATCCGAACAGGGCGAGAGCGAGAGCAAAAGGAAAACTAAGTCCGACCAGCACCATGGTGAGGAAAAAGCCGAGGAAGTTGATAATCATCAGGACAAGCCTCGAGTAGAAATACCCGCCAGTCTGAACAATGGCCTGATCCCAAGTCCATCCGATACGCTGCTGAGATTTGGGGCTAAACAGCCGAAGCACCGCACGCTGAACTCGTGGTGCGTCAGCTGCGAAATAGAAGGTGAACATGGCAACAGTTGCCATGCTGAACAAGAAACTGATCGTTCCAGCTGCAGCCGACACCAGCGAACCGAACGCATCTGAAGAGAAACCTGTCAACGCCTCGTCCGTAGCAGCAGCAGCATCATCGACGTTCTTGATACCCGACCATTCCAAACCGAACGTGTCCGACAACCAAGCCTGGAAGTTGGCTACCCACGCTGGCCCCTCATCGCCGATGAGCTCAGCCAACTGGGTGAGCGCGGGGATCATGATCACAACCATCAACGCCACAAACAACGCCCCCGCCAGGTAGATAACCCCCGTAGCCGAACCCCTACGCCACCCATAACGAGCCACCAGCCAACGCACCCCAGGGTCAAGCGCCAAACCAAAAAAGAAAGCAATCGCAACCATCGCCACAATCGACGACGCCTGATCAAGCGCCCACAACAAGACCAACGTCACCAACACCGCACCGATCACCTGCCAGATGATCTTCCCGTCTATCTCGATACGACGGACCACAACTCCCGGTGACTGCTTATCGACTACAGAATCCGACGGACCATCAATCTGCTCAGACATTTTTTCGCCCTCAATCGTTCGAGACGAACGACCCTACCCAACGCAACCCAAGTTTTTCCGAGACACTGGATGAACCACGCACAGGGCTTCGAACTTGTCGCGTTCCCACACGGTTTTCGGCTGCAAACACACTGACGGCTGTGATGGCTGTTATATCCGGCATTCAATGTGCGTGTCTCTTGGACAGTCAGCCATAGGGGAGTTCGTCGGATACCAAGACCGACGACGACGGCTGGCGAGCCGCTGACCAGGGTCTTTGATGTGCTGCAAACCTAATGCAAACACGAGGGCCAACTTATGTGTTCACACCTCGTTAGACCAGCAAACGATCAGTAATTCGGGAACACGATCCAGGCTCTTCCCTCCGCTTCGCCCACATAGAAAGATTCCCTTAGTTGTGACTAAGACAGCTTCACGAAACCCAAGCGTTCGAGGAGTTCAGCCACAAGCTTGACTTGCGATTCGTCTAGATCCCATCCGAGGTCGGCGCCTGCGAGCTGAATCTCGTCTGATCTGACAGCTCGATCTTGCTGACCAGCGATGTAGAGCACCTTGGCCGCAGGGGAGAGGACCCTTTGATCAAGCCCGCCAGCATGCTCGAGGATCAACTCCATGAGGTTGTCGAGTTGGGCAGTGTCCTGCGGATGGACCTCAGCAATCTCCTTAACTCTTGTACTTCCTTCGTCAGTGATTGAGTACTCATACTTCCGCACAGGGAATCCTGTACCGCTAGAGACACCGATGGTGGTGACTTTCTCGTCGATGAGGTCTGACAGAACAAGAGCTTCGAGTTCATCTTCAACGATCTCCGAGAATGGACCGTAGAAATGGGCTTTGTGACCCAAGTCACGATTGAGAGCGAGGCTGGCGAAGTAGGCAACTTTCTGAATCGAGGTTCGGCCAAGTTCTTGCCTGCCTTCTGCCATAGCGATCAGGGAAAGAAGAAGGTCGCGTGACTTCAGGCCCTTCGCCTGCTCAGGTGACTTCAAAGTGGTCATTAGGTCGCTACCTCAGCGGTTGCTTTGCCGATCATTTTGAGCCCCTCATTGAATCCCTCACTGATTCTCTCCTGAACATTCACATCTAGATCGTCGAATGATGAATCGTCCGGGAGTCGAGCG
>Ga0255056_10000630_pt1 | contig 10758 bp, 10 predicted proteins | sample Cases_109_1_MG_FD_183639 | JGI IMG/M metagenome (GOLD analysis project Ga0255056, IMG submission 183639) | Seawater microbial communities from Amundsen Gulf, Northwest Territories, Canada - Cases_109_1 | ecosystem: Environmental > Aquatic > Marine > Gulf | place: Canada: Northwest Territories... | reverse complement strand
CCAAACCGGCTACTCCGTCGAGGAGCCACACGAAGCGCAGTATCGGAGGGAGACACTGAATTTCCTGCGGTGAACACGTCATCCACGTCGATAGAGCCCTGCTCCTCATCATGGAATTCGCCGTATTCGGCCAGTTGTTGCAGCAGACCGGTGCTCACAATTCCACCCCCATCTGTTTCCGTAACCGGTTCAACCCACGCCGTGAATGGGTTTGGACGGTCGATTTCGACATGCCAAGAAGCTCCCCCACCTCAGACATCGACCATTGGAAGGAATGAAGAAGCATCACCACCACTCGTTGCCGCTCCGGCAACCGAGCCAGTGCGCCAGCCAACTGCGGTTCAACCCATGGCAATCGTTGAACATCCACCGCAAGTAACACTGGACGGTTGCGAGCGATCAGCCTTCGGCCTCGATCCCTGCCAACCGTGTACAGATAACCAGGAGGATTATCCATCTCCCGTACCCGATCCCAATGCTCCCAGCCGTACGCAAGTGACTCTGCCGTCATCTCTTTGCCCAAATCAGTCCCAAACAATGACGACAGGGCGTGACGAAGCCGAGGTTCGGTCAGCTTCACGAACTCCGTGAAAGAATCAACAAGGATGTCATCGGGCAAATCGCCCTCCCAAAGGCTTTCACCCTAAAGAAAGCACCAAACACCAGATCGTATGACAAACAATCTGGCCGTACATAACCGGCATTATGTGCGGTCACTTGCCACGCTGACGACCGCACATAAGTGCCGTTATGTGCGGCGAGGTTTTGGAGGGTCCGACAAAGACCGGTCGTGCCCGACGCACCGTCGACCTCGATCCGGCCACTATCAAGGCCGTCGAGGAGTGGGCTGCTCAGCAGACCACCGAACAGATCGAATGGGCCGACGCCTACGAGAACTCCGGTCTGGTCTTCACCCGGGAGAACGGCCGTCCGCTCGACCCGGATGGGACATCGGCACGCTGGAATCGTCATGTCCGCGCTTCGGGCCTACAACGGATCACGTTCCACGAAGCCCGCCACACCTCCGCCACTCTGCTCTTAAAGGCGGGGGTGCCGATCCATGTGGTGAGTCAACGTCTTGGCCATTCGAGCGTTGCCTTCACACTCCAACAGTACGGCCACGTTTTGCCGGGGCAGCAGCAGGATGCAGCCGCCAAGTTGGCGGCCATGATCGACGCACCGATAAGAGTTCATTGATGCGAGGCATCCAGGGGCGAGGGTGGAGTGACTCGCGGCGTCGGTGGGGCGTCAGCCTGTCCTGCTATCGAGACGAGCCGAGTCAACCATATACTGAAGTCCCCTTACAGGTAAAGGGAATTTCTCGTGGTCAGGGACGGCGTCGATCCGTCGACCTCTGGTTTTTCAGACCGAATCCGCGCTTCTGTCTGACCTGGACAAAGGTGGAATTCGTTAGGTGGCAGATGGGAATTCATGTCCCTGCGAGTCCCAGTGTGTCACCGAATATCCCGGTCTGCTGTGGGGTTCATGTGGGGTTGACTGAGAGGGCGGGCCGCTTGTCGGCTGTTGTTCGTGCGAACGAATTCGAAGCCTCCTGCCGCGCACATAAGTGCCGTTGTGTGCGTGTCGGGTTGGCTTCTTTGGCAGTATGCGGTCTTTGCGTTTGGGATTGAGTGGAGATTGCAGTGGTAGATGAACAGGCGGTAGCGGAAATTCGTTCAAGGGTTTACCAAATGGTGGAGCGGTACGGCGCGGCGGACGTTGATGGTGTGATGGCGATGGTCTTCGACGAGGATGCGATGGGTGTGGGGACGGGTGTGGATGAGATCGCCATCGGATCAGCCGAGGTGCGCAAAATGATCGCACGGGACGTCTCTGAAGCGGACAGTGTTTCGTTTCGTATCGACAACCTCCGCGTGAGTGTGTTTGGTGACGCTGCTTTCACCTATGCCGACGTGGTGATTGTTGCTTCCGTCGATGGGGAGTTGTTGAAATTCCCGGCTCGTACGACCTTCGGATTGGCACGCTCTGGCGGCAGTTGGCAGATCGCTCAGTTCCATACGTCTTTTCCTTACGCGGATCAGGCCATTGGTCGTTCTTTTCCTGTCCAACTGACTGAGACTCTTTCTGATCTTCTAACCTCAATGGATACGGGAGACGGATCAGCGGTCCTGCCAGGCGCCAAGTTGGGGACCGCCACGGTCCTCTTTACCGATGTGGTGGATTCGACGGTGATCTCTCAACAAATGGGGGATCAGCCGTGGTCGATTTTGATTGCGGCACATTTTGAAACAGTCAGAGAGATCGTCGAGGACGAAAATGGGACTGTCGTCAAAACCTTGGGCGATGGCGGAATGTATGTGTTCTCGTCCGGAGCAGCGGCGTTGGCCGCCGCGATACGAATACAAACCGCAACGGCCTCGCCGACTGAGGAGCTTTTCAGCGTCCGAGTCGGGGTCCACACCGGTGATGTCGTACAAGGAGACGGCGACTACATCGGCCTTACCGTCAACAAGGCGGCACGCGTCGCCGCCGCGGCGATAGGTGAACAGATACTGGTTTCGGCAACCACCATTGACATTGTCAACAGCTCGGCCTTCGAGTTTGGCGACGCGATCAAAGTTGAACTCAAAGGAATCAAGGGGAATCACATCCTCCAACCGCTCAACTGGCGCACAACGAAAACCAAATAATCCAGAGGTGTTCCCCTGGCGTTCAGCCACCCATAACCCGAATCAGAAGCGCACATAAGTGCCGTTATGTGCGGTTGACTGTCGCGATTGGCGCTGCTCAGACCCTTTTATCTATGGCAGCCGGAATGCGGTGCCCCTTCACTTGATATCACTCTCCGTGTAGGTTGTTCACGGTGGGAGGGAGCCTCGCACGAGACTCCGATCCCCTCGCATATGGGAGGAGTACTCATGCGGATTTCGAGACGAATAATGATCGTTGGTGCGCTGGTGGCGTTGATGGGACTAGTTGTAGGCCCGGCGGCCTCGTCGAAACAGTCGATACCGGAACCGTCCGGCGAACGGTGGACAGTCCTCAACCCAGGCGATGCAACGTTTGGCACGGACGAGGACATCTACTTCACGCACGGCTTTGGCGCTGAGGATCTTGCAGGGTTGAATAGCAACCATTTCTCCGTTCATGTTTTCATAAATGGCGAAGAAGTCGCGCCGGACTTTGTTGGCTGTGGCGTCGATGAGCCGAAACAGGCAACATGTGACAAGGTCTTCATCTGGGCCTTCCCAGCCGGATCGCTCGCTCCAGCCACATACCAGGTCGGAGTCAGGTGGATAGCTCCCTGCGCAACATGGATCGGACTAGAACTCAGCGGCCTTGGCGTCCAGACGGTTGTTGAGAGTTGCCTGGATGACAACGCTCTCATGACGAACCTGTTTGGCGAACACGACCTCACAATTGCTATTCCGTAAGAAGCGGGTTGGCGCTTTCAGGTGCTAGGTATCTAAGGGGTATCCCAAACGGTTGGGGTACCCCTTTCACGTTGTGTCACCCGTCCATAACCGGCATTATGTGCGGTCTGAAGCTAGGCAACTGGTCAGCGTTGGCCTACGTCGTCGTGTCCGATTCCGAGATTGATCCATCCGATTGAGCAAGAACGCGCGCAACTGTTTGGGGATGCCAGATTCCTCCGCGTTTCGATCTGATATCGGAGTCGTTGAGCCTGCTAGCAATCTCCCTGAGGCTTCTACCTTCCTGCCTGAGGGCCTTCATGAACTGCCTAACGCCCTGTTCTTTGGTATCGGCAACGAGAACGCCACCGTCAGCTCGAAACCCATATGGAGGCGACCCGTGCGCATACCCTCCCAGCGAGGCTTTGTGTTCTCGTCCTCGGCGAAGTCTCCGCGAGATCATCCCTGCTTCCAACTGAGATACAGCTCCGAGTATCTGCCGAACGAAGGTGCGCACTGGGTCGTCCGGGTCATCTGCCATCACCTCGCCGGTATCAATGCTGAATACCCTTCCTCCAGCCGACCACACCTGTTGGAGAGCGGCTTCCTGGACGGTAAGCGTGCGCGCTAGCCGATCTAACGAGGCGACAACAATCCCCTCCGCACTGTTGAACCTCACAGCAGAGAGCGCCTCTTCCAAGCCCGCTCTCGTCTCAATCTTTCCCGAAATGCCCTCGTCGGCGTAGAACGTAAGGATGGAATGGCCGTGGCTCTTCGCCCACTGCTGAACGAGTTCCTCTTGGATTTTCAGGCCGTGTCCGTCCTCCACCTGACCGATGGTGGAGACCCTCAAATAGGCTACGAGCTTCATCTCCATCCACTCTACCTGGGGTGTAACAAAATCTGAAGATAATGTTACAGCATGGAACCGGTTTTCAATCCGTAACGACGTATCGGCAATCGGCCTTTTGGGGCGAAGCTGATCAGCGGGCGTCTCCCCTAGCGCGGAGCTGCTGGATATAGGCCGCACATAATGCCGGTTATGGGCGGGGGCTGTGAGTGACGTTCCATACGGTTGTGTGCTCGTCGAACCCTTTGAGCAGAACTTCGCCTCTGGTCTCGAAGCTGAAACCCTTGCCCAGAGCGAGTTGACGGACAGCGTCGGAAACGATGATTTCGCCAGCCTCGCCAAGATCAGCGATGCGGCTCGCTTGGGCCACGACGGCCCCATGGATGTCGTCATCATCCTGAATGGGTTCACCCGCCGCCATTCCGATCCGCATGCCAAACGGGCTCGAGTACATTCGCTCTTGCAGTTCTATGGAAAACGCCAATGCTCGTTGGGTGGACTTGAACGAGAGCAGGGAGCCGTCTCCGAGGTTCTTGATCAGACGTCCGCGGTGTGTGACGCAAAGCTCCGAAGTAACAGATTCGACGTCTCGGAAAACCGCACGACCCTCATCATCTCCGAGTCGACTAAGAACCTCGGTTGATGCCACCAGATCCGTGAACACGACCGTTCGCAACTCCTCGTCGGTCTGCACGCTGGAGACATATTTGTCAGAAGTGAGAAACGAGACAAGCGCCTCGACTACCGAATCGAGATCAGCAATGAACGGTGCCAAGGTGCCAGGCACGATGCGCATTTGAGCACCGTTGATGCCGGTCACGAGACGGCGTGACTGTTCCTGATCGCTGAACGCACTGTCTCGAGACCTAATCACCAATGTCTTCGCCGCAACCTTGCCCATCAAGTGATCGACGTCGAACCCCAAGAAATCGGCGCTACTCGCTGATCTCGAAGACGGGCGGGAGTATCTCGATGCTCTCATCAAACCCTCGAGCGCATGCATGTCATCGGTTTCCACAGAAGGAAATACGTCGCTGAAACTCGGTAGGACATCGAGTTCGATTACAGCGTCTGTTGCTCTGACAAAGGTCGCAGCTGGCAGATCCCTAAACACCGGACCGGTGTCGAATAGGACGAGCCGAGACACGCTCTCATGGTGCTCTGCTGCATACTGGATCACGACCGGTCCCATCGATACCACCCCGGCAAGGTCGAACTCATCGAGGTCCAGTGCGTTGACGACGGCGTCAATGTCGTGGCAGAGATCGGCAATGGAAGCACGGGTTTCGGTGGTGTGCTCGTCCGACATTCCGGCACCACGAGGGTCGAATCTGACCAGCCGAAAGTATTTGGCAAGTTCGAGGTAGAAAGCCTCAATCGAACGTACCGTCCACTCCGACTCTGCGTGGCTCATAATGAGCGGCTGGGCAAGGATGAGCGGCGGTCCGGAGCCGATCTCCCAATAGGCGATGGCCACACCATCTTCGGTAGTTGTGAACTGAATATCGGGACGGGGAAGATCCACGAATCGGACGCTACTCGTCCGTCCTAAACCGCCGGGCAGCTCAATCCCATCACACCCGCACATAACGGCACTTATGGGCGGCTTACCCGGGTTCGTCGTGGGTTGGTCCGTGGTTCGCTGCAGTTTTGTTCGTACCAGACAAAAACATTCTCGCGCAGGCGTACCAGACAAAAACATTCTCGCGCAAACTCGAAATCGAATTCCAGAAATGGTGCGCGTGTCTACCTGGCGATGATCTGGACGAAAAGCAAGTAAGCGCTGGGAAGCCGGGGGGTATTGACGCGTCTCTCAGTCCTCACATCCTTCAACCAACACGCGTGCCGGAAAAGTTTTTGTCGCGCACGCGTGCCAGAAAGTTTTTATCACGCAAATCTGAAATCGAAAGGAAAAACAGCGCGGACGCTCCCCGGGCGGCCTCTTCAACTGCGCCCATTTACGTATGTGGAATGGGGGGGACCAATTTGCGATGCGACTCGTTGGCATCGTTCATTCGAACGACGTGACCAAGGTATCGACGTATTGATCGATCGATGACCTTCGATTTGTTCGAGAACCCATATTTTGAAATCAGCTAGGACAGAGTTCGCGAAAAATTTACCTAAGTCGGCGAAATCGTCTTTCTGAGGCGCTAGTTCTCTGGAATTTATCGATCTTCACACGAAGGTTGCGGTTGTTCGCACGAACATGAGGTCGCAGGACTCGAAGCATCTCGAAGCAGAGAAATGTTCATATGAACGTTGCAGGTTTTGGGCGGAGGTTGTTGGAGGCCGTCGCGTAAAGGTATGAAACGATGGGTCTGTGAGTCAACCTGCGTTGCTTCCAGAACGTCTTCTGACGCTTGAAGAGACCTCTGAGTATCTGAGAGTCAGCCCAAGGACGCTGCGCAACTGGCGATGGAAGGGCGAAGGCCCCGTGGGCTACAGAGTCGGCGGACGAGTCATGTATGCCGTCGAAGACATCGAGCATTGGCTGTTAAGTCGGAGGGACCCGATTCGCGATGCCAAATAGGCCCAACGAAAGTAGTCCCGAAGTTCGCGCCGTGGTGTGTGCGGCTCAAACTTGGATAGACCAGCAAGGGTTGTCCGGCTCAGCTGGCGCGACCGATTGGGCTGTTTCACAGGCGATCCTCTTTGTAGTCCATAGGGCATGGGAAATCGAGGTAGGCATCGCGGTGCGGGAGGCAGCCGAGATCACAGGGTTTAGTCGCTCGACTGCAGCGATTTCTTTCGGACGGCTGACGCCAATTGGGTTCATCCGGAGGACCAGGTTGGCTGAGAGCGGCAGACCAGCCATCTATCGGCTCGTTCCCCGCGAGTGCTTGATGACATCATGCCCCCATCTTCTTTCTTGGAGTGGCTCGGCTATGCATCCCAGCGAAATCGATGTATTCCGCCGTAAAGGTCTTGGGCCTAACGCTCGTCGAATATGGCTCACCCTGAAACGAAACCCTCAAAGCACCGTTACCGAGGTCAGCTTGGCTCTCGGCATTCATAGAACGACTGTGGGTCGAAACCTGAATGAGTTGCAGCGCTTCGGACTAGCGATACAGCAAGGGAAACCAGCCAAATGGTCGCATCTGGACCGTGACCTAGATTTGGTCGCATACGAACTAGGCACTGCAGGATCACTTGAGCGACAACGAAACCAGCATGCTGTTGAACGCCGCGCCTTCTATCTCAATCACGCTCTCCAACAAACGAAAGACAACCAATCCAAGGAGCATTAAATGGCAAGTGTCAGCAAAGTTCATACGAAGGACGGTCGAACCAAGTACAGGGCGCGCTATCGCGATCTCGACCGATACCAGCGAGAGCAATGGTTCGACCGGAAAATCGAAGCGGATGCATTCTGTGCGGCAGTCGTCGCAGATCAAACCCGTGGTGTTTTTGTGGACCCGCGCCGTTCCGCTGTCACACTGAGCGCGTGGTCCGAGACGTGGTGGGAAACCAAGAGCCACCTAAAACCCTCGACGACGGCCAGCTACGAGTCGCTTCTGAGGCTTCTCATTCTGCCCCGCCTAGGAAACCGCAGTCTTGGAAGCATTCGATCCGAGGATGTCGGTTCATGGTTGTCCGAGCTGAAATCGACTGACCTGAGTGCGAGCCGAGTTCGGCAGGCGTACCGCGTTCTCAACAACCTGTTCTCCTTGGCTGTTGACTATGAACGACTGGTACGAAACCCGGCGTCCACCGACGGAATCAGAAGAGCTGTTCCAAGGGCGACGACACAAGAGATGAGATTCTTGACCCTAGAACAGGTTCTACGGCTCTCAGAGGTTATAGAAGACGAGTTCTCGGCCATGATTCTCACTCTCGCTGTTGGGGGCTTGCGGTGGGGTGAGGTTGCAGCACTCCGAAGTCGCCGAGTGGATGTTCGCAACCACCGGATTCATGTGGTCGAAGGCGCAACAGAGGTTCGTGGCCAACTCATCTTCGGATCTCCGAAGTCGGGCCGTGATCGCTGGGTGGATATTCCTAGGTATGTGACGAAGGGGATCGCTGACCGAATGGATTCAGTTGGTGCCGACCCGGATGCACTGATTTTCACAACTCAGCGTGGAGCGCCACTGAGAATTTCAAACTTCCGCAATCGGGTTTGGCGGAGGGCATTGAGAGACTCCGAGATCTCAGAGGACACTCGCATTCATGACCTGAGGCATACCGCGGCCAGCCTGATGATCGAGGACGGCGCGCACATGTTCTTTCTTCAACAGCAACTGGGGCACGCTTCAATTGTTACCACTCAACGATACGCCCATCTCTATCCCTCTCAGGGCATAGCTCTTCGCGACAGAATGGATGATCGGTTCTCCAAGCTGAGTGGGGCTGGTGTGGGGTTGGGGCAATCGAAGCTTGTATCGATTGCTGGCTGAAGCGTAGAAAACCTTCACACAAGCAGGGGTTTCTCTAGTGGTCAGGGACGGCGTCGATCCGTCGACCTCTGGTTTTTCAGACCAGCGCTCTACCGACTGAGCTACCTGACCATGCCGAATCCTCACGAATTCGGCCACCGAAAAACCTCTCGGTATCCGGCGTGGCGGGCACGACGGGATTTGAACCCGCGACCTCCGGCTTGACAGGCCGGCGAACACTCCAGGCTGTTCTACGCGCCCTGGTGGTGTGATCCCATTTTGGGATGACTATCGAAGTATATCTTTCGAGGGTCCCTGCTCAACATTGGCCGGGGCTGGGTAGGGGGTGCCGCCGGTTTCCCGTTTCCGCGGGTCAGGGCCGCGCTCAACCCGAAAAGCAAAGAGGCGAGGCATACATAATGCCGGTTATGGGCGGTTGATTCAGCCGAAAAGGATGCTGATGGCGTCGCCGACCAGGATTACACCGAAGATAAGGAAGAGGACGCTCATGACGGCCGTGTTGTTTCGGATCATCCAGTCTTTGGTGTTGTCCAGCGCCGGTTGTATTCGTTCTCCAGCAATGAGGTAGCCGATTACTGGAATGGCGATTGTTAGTGACGCTAGGACGGTGAATAACGCCACTGTCAGGATTGTTTCGCCTGGGTCGAGTTTGGCAGCGCCTATTGCTGCGCCTGCGGCGGCGGCTAGAACCAGGTTCTTCGGATTGGCCACAGTGAGCAGCAAGGCAAGGCCGAAAGCTCCTCCGCCACCCATCGTGTCTACACCTGCCATCCATTTCGGCATGGGTGTCTCGTCGTCGGGTCCCGGTCTTGAGGTCCATTGGCGGACGGCGACAACGAGGAGTAGCAGTCCTAGGACACCTTTGATCACGCCGCTGGTTGTGGACGGTTCGCCGGTGTCGCCTCCCAATCCGGGTACGAACAAAACCAGGGTTACGACCAGCACGATTCCGATCAGCCAACCGGCCAGGAACGTAGGTCCTGTCACCCGAGCCTTGCTGGCGAACAGCATGAGGATTACCGCTGCAATAGGGACGGGGCTGACAGCTATGCCGATTGCATAGCTGACGATTTCTCCGATTACTTCAGCCATGGGTTAGCAACCTCAACCGACCGGTGTCGGGATTGGAGGCGTCCAGGACTTGTCGATGACAGCCTGACGTGGTTTGTACAGCCGCAGTGCGTAGTTCCATCCATCCATCACGTACAGGTGGTTCTTCAGACCGTCGCCTTCGGGTGAGAGGTTCAGCACCACTGTCCCGTCTGGCTCTGCCTCAGCCGTGACTCCATTCAGGTTGTAGGTGTCATAGGGGTTCGGTTCGAGGTAACCGTCCTTGTTGTAGACGGTGACCGACCAGAACCCGTCAACCGGCACGTCGCTGAATGTGAACGTGTACTGGCCGACGGCGATGGGTTGGGACTCGATGTAGTAGTACGCCTCGGATTCGGGCAGCCCACCCCAGCCGAAAGCCGTCCCGATCAGATGTCTGGTGGGATCAACCTGTGAGCGACTCCCAAACGTCCGATCTGAGTTTGGAATACCTTCGGAAAGAGTCAGCAGCGCATCCCTCGTAGCGTCGAGACTCCGTTCGTCGTAGTCGGGATAGGTGAACGGTTGAGACGAATTGGCGTTGATCGCAAGCTGATCCTGAAGACGGTTCACTTCTGCAACATCGTCAGGTTTGGATGGGTCCACGAACGTGCGAACACTGAGATTGACAAACGGCGTCTCATGCTCATCAACCGTAAGTTCATAGGTTCCGTGTCCGCTGAACACTCGGTTGATGTAATGCTCAGAGTTCACAACCATCAATGTCATGTACCTGTCGCCTGCATCCGGCAACGTGACAGAAGCACCCTCACTGATATCAACAATCGCTGCGCTGTAAAGAGTGTCACGGTTCATCCGAATGACCGGCTGATTGTCCGCTCCAGCCGGGTTCCGAAAATGAAACCACTGGTTGATGCCCCCCATCAGCTTCAATGAATCGTCAAACAGCCGAGCCGTCTCAGCCGTCCGAAAATTGTCCACGAAAACATGCTCAGCCACTACACACTCCTAATTACTAAGACGAGCGAGCCAAGTTAATGCACAATTCGGTTTGGCAAAAACGCACATAACGGCACTTATGTGCGGC
>Ga0255056_10000627_pt1 | contig 10785 bp, 4 predicted proteins | sample Cases_109_1_MG_FD_183639 | JGI IMG/M metagenome (GOLD analysis project Ga0255056, IMG submission 183639) | Seawater microbial communities from Amundsen Gulf, Northwest Territories, Canada - Cases_109_1 | ecosystem: Environmental > Aquatic > Marine > Gulf | place: Canada: Northwest Territories... | reverse complement strand
AATGGCAGCGAGACAATGACGCTGGCAATCAACAGCAATCTGACTGGGGATGACTTCGATCCCGTCCCGGCTGTTCCAGCCATTTATTTCGACACCGACTCAAGCGGCGATTTCAGCGCCGGTGACGTCGCCTATTCGCCGGGTACAAATGATCCTGTTATCGCAGCGGATGCGTCTACCGACATTCTCCTGGTGAATGACATTCCGGGAACAGTGATCAACGGCCAACTTGGCCGAAGCGAGCTGACGGCAACGTCAACAACGGGTACCGGTAATCCAGGCGATCCATTCCCGGGTCAGGGCGATTTCGGCACCGACGCCGTCATCGGCAATACCGGTGGCCAAGCGAGCGTTTTTGGCGAATACCTTGTTTCCGATGTGCAGATAGACATTGTCAAGTCGGTGCTGATCACGGATCCATTCGGCAATCAGGATCCGCTTCCGGGCGCGACAATGACCTACACCGTCACCGTGCAGGTGACCAATGGCGGTACCGCAACGGCCGCAACATTTAATGACGCGATTCCGGTTAACACAACGTATACGCCAAACACGATTTTCCTGAACACAGTTTTGCTCACGGATGCCATTGATGGCGACGAGGGCGAGTACGACCCAAACGGCACGCCGGCAGTGGTAGTCCGCTTTGGCGATTTAACGCAAGCACGCGGGATTCAAACCATCGAATTCCAGGTAACCATCAACTGATCCACTTTTGTTCCACTCGCTAACTCTTAACAGGGGGCTGTTATGAAAAATCTTATGAAAAACACCTTGATCCTGATTGCATCACTTTTTGCATCCATGGCCTACGCGCAGGTTTCGGTTGCCTACGGGCAGGAACCCGGACACCTGAAGTTGACCACCGTCGTACATAAAGAAGAGGTCACTGTCACGGACGCCGGCGAGCGCCAGCGCCAGCTCGTTGAAGCAGCATCCGTCCTGCCAGGTGACAGCGTGGTTTACACAATCACGTTCGAAAACGTCAGTGACGAAGCGGCCGAGAACGTGACCATCGTCAATCCGGTTCCGGAAAACCTGACCTATGAGCCGGGCTCGGCTTTTGGTCCCGGTGCCGAGATCGAATTTTCTGTCGATGGCGGAGTGATTTACGGCGCGCCAGAGGAACTGACGGTCACCGACGGCGATGAGATCAGAACCGCACAGGCGGAAGACTACACACACGTGCGCTGGGTCATGCAGGACGAGCTGGCTGCCGGCGCGCAGGGCACCGCCCGATTTCGCGCACGACTGAACTAATGAATCGCGAAGACGATTAAACCGGGGAAGCACAGCGTTTGCAGGGATCGCTGTGTATCGATTGTTACCTGCTCGGCAATGAATGCCGGAAATACTTTTTCATGTACCTGGGAGTACCGTGATGAAAACTGCAACAAAACCCATCAGTCTCGTAACGAGACTGGCGACCCTGATTGCCGTACTGCTGTTCTCACAGCATGCGATGGCCGTGGGTACACCCGCTGGCACGCCGATTACCAATACGGCGTCAGTGGACTATACCGTTGGAGGCATAGGCCAGACTGCCGTTGTCTCTGCCCCGACGTCATTTCTGGTAGATAACCGTGTCGACTTCACGCTCGTGGAATCCGGATTGATCGGACCGACAACCGTGACGCCTGGACAGCTTGATGCTGTCACCATGTTTACCCTGGAGAATACGGGTAACCAGACGCAGGACTACCGACTCATTCCGACTAACCTTGGGACGGTCAATGCCAATATGAGCAACCTGCGGGCGTACTGGGATGCTGACAACAATGGAATCTGGGACCCGGTCCTCGAGCTTCAGGATTTCGTTGATGAACTGGCTGCCAACGGCATCGTCAACGTCTTTATCGTCGCTGACGCGGTCGACGTACCGGCAATGCTGGACACCGAAATAGCGGACGTCAATCTGGAGGCGATTACCCACATCTCTGTTCCGGCTGACGGAATTCTTGGTGGAGTCACCCTGGCAACTGTTGGCGGCGATACAGCAGCGGAAGACACAGTTCTGGCTGTTGGCGGCGTCAACGGCGTTGGCAATAACAATGCACAGGACAGCTACCTGGCGGAGGTTGTCACCCTGGTCATTACCAAGATCGATACGCTGATCAGCGACGAGTTCAACGTCGGGGCGGCCGCGTATGCCATTCCGGGCGCGATCGTCGAATACCTGATTACGGTCAACAACCCGTCGCTGACGTCCGATGCGACCGGAGTGTCTATCAGTGACTTGCTGACGAACGTAACGTTTAACCCGGACACGTTTGGTGCCGGGGACGATATCGAGGTAATCAACAACGCCGTTACGCTTGCCGCTTGTGTTGCAGATGACGCAGACGCGGATCTCGACGGTTGCGAACTGGACGATGGCACCAATACGGTTATCGTGGGTAACGCCAACCTGCTATTGACGGTCGTTGCCAATACCAGCATGACGATCCGTTTCCAGGTAACTATCGACTAAAGTCGGTATCACTACCTGAATCACGGTGTTCAAAAGACGGCACATGGATAGCTGGATGCGCGCCGCCCGCAAGGGCGGTGCGGACAGTCCGGCCTGGTCCGCCCCCCCCGGGGCGGTCCGGCAACGCCTTGTGCGAAATACACTTCGGGGGAAACATTTGTTTCCCCCGCGGTGCATTCTGAGACAGTCAATTCGGTCGATAAGAGTATTGACCGCGGCCATTATGGCGTCGTATCTGGTCGCCACCGGGGTATATGCGGCCCCGCCGGGCAGCATCATTTCCAACCAGGCATCACTCGGCTATCTCGACACAGCCGGTCAGCCGCAAATCTTCACGAGCAACATCGTTGACGTTGTTGCCGTGGCTGCGCCGAGCATGTCGGCACTCGAGTTGACCCGCATTACCAGAGCAGGGACCGGAACTTACCAGGAACCCGTGGGCCCATCGGCCTGCTTCCAGGGTGGTTCGTTTGTCGTACTTGCCGATCCGCTGTTGATCGGCGGTATCGTGATAGACCCAACCCAGGTTCACGATGTCAGCGTCACCGCAAGCTACAATCTGGGAGAGCCGGTATTCATCCGGCTGAACGATCCTGACCAGAACCTCGACTACCAGGCCATTGACTATGCGGTAGTTTCGGTAAGCAACTCCGCGTCCGGCGATGCGGAAACAATTCAATTGTCCGAGACCGGGCTCGATACCGGGATTTTCGCAGGCTACCTGCTGACGGTGAATGGGGCGGCCGTTGCAGGCGATTGCCTGCTGCAAGGCGCGATGAATTCGGCAGTAACGGTCAGCTATGTCGATCCCGGCAATGCCGCGGATACGTCGCAGGCCGGCGCCCGACTGGATCCGGTGAATATCGTCTTTGAATCGCGTACCGGTACCGCGGTAAACGGCGCAACGATAGAACTCGTTAATTCGATCACAGGGTTGCCCGCTATTGTCTTTGGCAATGACGGCGTCAGCGATTTTCCATCAACGATTACCAGCGGCGCGACCGAAACAGATAGCTCCGGCACAAGTTACGTATTCGGTCCGGGGGAATACCGTTTTCCCGTCGTACCCGACGGTAACTATCAGTTGATCGTGACACCTCAGTCTGACTACAGCGCACCATCGACAGCATCAACAACTGAATTACAGACCTTGCCGGGCTCGCCTTTCGCGTTACAGGCGGGGTCGTTTGGCAATACCTTCACAAAATCCGGATCATTGTCGTTCGACATCGATATTCCGGTCGATCCGCAGGCGACAGCATTGTTCCTGCAAAAGTCGACATTGACGACTATCGCAGCTCCCGGTGATTTTGTACGTTATGAGCTGACAATTGAAAATGCATCGTCATCCGGTACAGCTACTGACGTGATCATTGTCGATCAACTGCCGGCCGGGGTTCGATTCGTTCCCGGAACGGTTACGCGGGACGGCAATGCCGTCGCGGATCCGCAAGTCGACATGGCGAATGCAACACTGACTTTCGATCTCGGCGATCTTGCGACCGCTGAGCGTGTTCGATTGTTTTACGTTGTCGAATTAATCAGCGGCAAACGAAACACTGAACTGGTTAACACGGCCATCGCGTTCGCCGGTAACGGAATCATTTCGAACGAATCGGACGCGATTATACGCGTTACCGAGGATTTGTTCCGTTCCACCAGCACTCTAATCGGCCGAGTCGTGGAAGGCGAATGCACGGATCCGACATTTTCTGAAGATCAGGGTGTCGCCAATGTTCGAATTTATCTCGAAGACGGCCGTTATGCCGTTTCCGACGAAGCCGGCCGCTTTCATTTTGAGGGTCTGAGACCCGGTACCCATGTCGCGCAAATTGATACCGAATCCGTTGCGGACTACTTCGATATTACGGGCTGCGATACAGCGACCGCATTTTCCGGCAATGCCGATTCGCAGTACGTCAGACTCACCCGGGGCAGCCTGACTCGTGCTGACTTCTACGTTCGTCGCAAGAAGGCGCCGGAGGGCCAGGTCGACATCGAGTTGCAGAACGTCGAGACCGACAGCGCAGAACAGGTGGGCTATGTTGTAAATCTCAAGGGTCAGGGCAACGTGAGTATCAGCAACCTTAGTGTCATGTTGTTGATGCCCGACGGCGTGACCTACCGGCCCGGTACGATGACGGTCGATGGCGCCAGTGTCGATGACCCACGGGTTGCGGGGCCATCGCTAACCGTCGCGTTGCCCGAACAGACCGGTAACTGGACGCAGGAGCTTCGTTTTACCGCGAACATCGACGGCAATATTGACGGTGAGTTGACGACCAAGGCGTTTGCGAAATTCGACTCTCCAATTGAGCCGTCGCAGAAAACGCCCGTGGTTGAAACCAGGATGGTGCGTGCACCGGCGCTCGCCGAGAACGCAGGTTACGTCCTGAACCTGAATTTCCCGATTATGTCGGCCGAACTGACAGCCGAGGACCAACTTGAACTCCGCATCCTGCTTGAGGACTGGGCAGGTGTTCAGGACGTCAATATTCAGGCGGTCGGTCACAGTGACAGCAACAAAATATCGTCCGCCAATCAACACCTGTTCGCGAATAACTATGTCCTGTCCGAAGCTCGCGCACGGGCTGCGGCGAATTTCATCGCACGGGCATTGAATGTTCCGTCTGAAAATATTCAGGTGGTAGGCCGCGGTTCCAGCGATCCGATTGCCAGCAACGCAACCGCTGAAGGCCGACAGGAAAATCGCCGGGTCGAGATGGTGCTCAGCGGCGTGCGACCGATGAAACCCTCGTTCATTGAGGTGACCCAGGCGTCAAGCGGCACTCGCTTCGCCGAAACCAAAGGCGCGATTCCCGGTGTCGACGATGAGCGACGGCAGTCCATACTGTCGAAGTCGATCGCCGACGATATTCTAAGTCTCGGCACCCAGACGGAACCACCCATCGGCTCATTGGAGCCGGGCGTTGAAATGCTGCTCCCGGAGGAAGGATATGCGCCGCCGCTTCCGGTGACCCGGGTTTCCATTAAACACCGCGACGGACAACAGGTTCGGGTATTCCTGAATGGCAGTCCCATCAGCGGTTTGAACTTCGATGGTGTCGTTTCCAATGCGCAGGGTTCGGTAACCATTTCACGCTGGGCGGGTGTGGACTTGCTCGACGGTGAAAATACAATTCGCGCAGAAGTACAAAACGCTGACGGATCCGTTTCGGACATCATTGAGCGTAAGTTGAACTATGCCGGAGCCCCGATTCGCGGCGAAATTATTCCGGACATGTCGACGTTCGTTGCGGATGGCAAGACGCGGCCTGTCGTTGCTGTGCGATTGTATGATCGCTCCGGCAAGCCGTCTCGTCGTGGCACTATGGGGACCTACCAGATTGACAGCCCCTATCGTTCCTGGTGGGAAGTCGAAGACGAGCGCAAGAACGATATTGTTGCCGTCGGAAGTCGCGAGCCATTGTATCGCGTCGGCGAGGACGGGATCGCATTTATTGAGCTGGCGCCAACGACGCATTCAGGCGAGGCTACGCTGCGACTGAACTTCCAGAACAAACGGCAGCAGGAATTGAGACTTTGGTTGAATGCCGAGCCGCGCGACTGGATTCTGGTCGGATTTGCCGAAGGTACGGTCGGCTACAACACACTCAGTGACAATCAGACTGCAGCGCTCAATGCAGGCCACGAAGACGGCTACTACGATGACGGTCGCGTTGCCTTTTTCGCGAAGGGCAGTGTGAGAGGGCAGTACTTGCTGACCCTGGCCTACGACTCGGCTCGCGACCGCGACGAGTCACGAAACCAGTTCGAAACCATGATCGATCCAAACGCGTACTACACACTGTACGCCGACAATAGCGAGCAACGATTCGAGGCCGCAAGCCAGCGTAAACTCTATGTAAAACTTGAAAAAAATCAGTTCTTTGCGTTGTTCGGCGATTTCAACACCGGCTTGTCCTACACGGAGCTTGCGCGTTACGAGCGAGTTATGAACGGCTTCCTGAGCGAGTATCGGGGCGAGAATATCGGCTACACCGCCTTTGCCAGCGAAACCGATCAGTCCTTCGTCCGCGACGAGATTCGTGGCAATGGTACATCGGGTCTTTATAGGCTGAGTAGCGCGCCAATCATCGGCAATAGCGATCACGTGCGAATCGAAGTCAGAGATCGCTTCGATACGGGAACGGTTTTGAATGTGACACGACTTGCCCGCTTTCTCGATTACAGTATCGATACCCTGGACGGCACTTTGTATTTCAAACGACCCATACCGAGTCGAGATCAGGAATTCAACCCGGTGTTCATCGTTGCGGAATACGAAAGTTTTGATGACGCCAATGAAGGCATCATCGCCGGTGGTCGCGCATCGGCACACTTTGCAGACAACAAGGTCGAATTTGGCGTCACACACATCAACGATGGGCAGGAAGGCGCAAAGGCCGATCTGACCGGTGCTGATCTGCGTTGGCAGATTAACGCCGAGACGGAAGTTCGGGCCGAGATTGCGCAAAGCAATCGTGATGATCTCGGTGTCAATACGGCGGGCTCCGCACATGCAGCCTATGTCGAGCACCAAAGTGAGAACGTCGACCTGCGAGCATACGTCAGGGAAGTGGAGGAAGGTTTTGGCTTGGGCTTCCAGTCGGCGGCTGAAACCGGTATACGCAAAGTGGGTGTCGATGGTCGAGCGAAATTCAAGGAACATTTCTTCTTCGATGGCGAAGCAACGTGGCAGCAAAATCTGTCGACGGAAACGATTCGTAACACCCTCAGCGGTCGAGTGCGTTACGAAAATGGCGGCTTCAATGTGTTGACCGGGCTTGTACACGCACAGGATGCTTACGACGACGGCGAAACACTGATTAGCGATCTGGCCGACATTGGTCTGAGTCAGCGAATCGGCGATATGACACTGCGCGCCAGCGGAAGTTTCGCGCTAAGTCACACGGCCGACAACGTCGACTTCCCAACAAGCGTTGTGGTCGGTACCGACTACAGCGTGTTGCAGGGAGTTGACGTATTCGCGGAATATGAAGACGCCAGCGGGCGGGATATCGACGCTCAAATGACGCGGGTCGGTGTTCGTGCAAGTCCGTGGCACCGCGCGCAGATCAATAGCACGGTGACACAGCAGTCGACAGAATTCGGGCCGCGCCTTTTCTCCACGCTGGGGCTTATTCAGGGATTTAAGCTCAGTGAACGCTGGGTACTGGACCTCGGTCTCGATTCGACCAAGACGTTACTCGATTCGGATGTTCGGGTATTTGATCCTGATCGCGAACTGGTTTCCGGCTCATTTAATGAGGACTTCATGGCCTACTACCTTGGCGCAGCCTACAGCGGCGATTTCTGGAGCGCCAACAGCCGGGTCGAAGTTCGAGATAGTGACTCCGAAGATCATGTCGGCCTGCTGGCCGGATGGTATCGCGAGCCATCGATGGGCCACAGCATGTCGGCAGGACTTGCGTTGCGCAGTGACAAGATGGTCACTGGCGAAGAATCCCGAACGGCCGCATTGAAATATGGCTGGGCGTGGCGCAAGGCAAACAGTCGCTGGTCGTTCCTGAATCGAATAGACCTGATTCTCGAAGAAATGACGCGGCTTGCGCAGACCCAGGACAACCATCGAATTATCAACAACTTCAATGCCAATCGGCGCATGAACGAGCGTTCACAGTTGTCGCTGCAGTACGCGTTTAAATATGTGCGTAGTACCTTCGATAGCTTGCAGGTGTCGGGTTATACAGACCTTATCGGACTTGACTATCGACATGGGTTCAGTGCGCGGTGGGATGCCGGGGCCCATACCAGCGTCTACCACTCCTACAATTCGGCCGTCGTCGACTACGGACTGGGCCTGGACGTCGGATTCAACGTTCGCGACAACATGTGGGTCACGCTCGGCTACAACGTAACAGGGTTCCATGACAGCGATTTCAGCGATGCTCGCTACACGGCCCAGGGACCTTTCCTGCGATTGTCAATTAAGGCTGACCAGAACACGTTGAAGCGCATCTCGAATAATCGCTAACCGCTCTCAAATCACCAATAAACCCTTTTTTTGTCGGATGCATTTTCCCGGCCACGCGGTATAGTGCCGCAGTTGTGATCTCACTCGAAGATTTTTTCGGGCCGTCCAGCCCGCTACGCAAACTGCTGCCCGGCTTTCAGCCGCGAGCCGGTCAGGCGTGGATGGCGGAAGCGGTTGCCGAAACGATCGAAAACTCGTCTCAGTTGGTAGTTGAAGCGGGTACCGGTACCGGCAAAACATTTGCGTACCTTCTGCCGGCCTTGATAAGCGGCCGCAAAACCATCATCTCGACCGGCACAAAAGCCTTGCAGGACCAGCTTTATCACCGGGATTTGCCATTGATAGGTAATGCGGTTGGCCGACCGGTATCAACCGCATTGTTAAAAGGTCGTGCAAATTACCTTTGCCTTCATCGGCTTGAGAATGTCGCAGATCCTTCCGCCGCCGAAGCCCTGGCCGACGATCTGAATGCGGTCCGGATATGGCGCCACAGCACAAAAAGTGGCGACAAAGCCGAATTGATCGACGTCGCCGAAGATTCGGCCGTGTGGCCTCTCGTCACCTCAACCGCCGATAATTGTCTGGGCAGCGAATGTCCGCTTTATAAAAAGTGTCACGTGGTCCAGGCGCGACGCGCAGCGCAGGAGGCAGAGTTGGTGGTCGTCAATCATCATCTGTTGCTTGCGGATCTCGCGATGAAAGAAGAGGGCTTCGTTGAATTCCTGCCCGGTGCAGAAGCGATCATTATCGACGAGGCCCACCAGATTCCGGATCTTGCAGCACAGTTCTTTGGCGTTGGGCTCGGCAGTCGTGAGATAGAGCGCACGCTGGATGAATTGCGTGGCGCAACGGTCTCGATGAATCAACACGAGTTGCAAAGGCGCATAGACGATACGCTGACAGCCGTGCGCATTTTGCGGTCCGATGCACCACGCAAGGAAGGGCGGCATGATATGTCGACGGTGTTTGCGGATATGCACAATGCTCTCGACGGACTTCGGCAAGCGTTAAAGTCGCTGCAGCAGGCAGTTGCGGAATTTGTCGATACGTCGATCGAGATCGACAAATTGCATGAGCAACTGCAGAGCGTGATGGAGCGACTCGCGCTGCTTGCAATCGATGACCACTGGGATGGCCTGAGATGGCTCGATGTCAATCCGCGCAGTATTCGTTTGAACCTGACGCCGCTGGATGTTGCCGATACGCTCAATGGCCTGATCAACGCGGGTCATCAGGCATGGGTATTCACATCGGCGACGCTGGCTGTTGGTGAGGATTTCAGTCACTTTACGGACCGGATGGGCATTGCCGGTGCACAGGCAATGGCGTTTCCCAGCCCGTATGCGTTGCAGGAAAACGGGCTGATCTTTCTGCCGCCGCACATGCCGCAACCATCTGATCCAACACATACCGAAGCCATGCTCGAATGCGTGATGCCGCTGCTGAAAATGAGCGAAGGCGGAATGTTTTGCCTGTTTACCAGCCATCGTGCGCTGAGCAATGCTCGTCGCTGGGCAAAAAAAAACCGTCGTTACATGGATGGCCGGCAATTGCTCGTTCAGGGAGACGCGCCGCGCGACGATCTCCTGCGGCGATTCCGCAGCCTCGGCAACGCGGTCCTGTTTGGCACAGGCAGTTTCTGGGAGGGCGTTGACGTAAGAGGCCAGGCACTGACTATAGTCGCAATCGACAAGCTCCCGTTCGCGTCGCCGGCAGACCCGCTCATGATGGCTCGGCTTGAGTTTATTCGACGTCAGGGAGGCAACGGGTTTACACAACATCAGTTGCCACAGGCAGCTTTGTCTTTGAAACAGGGTGCCGGTCGCCTGTTGCGCGACCAGGCCGATTACGGCGTTATCGTACTGTGCGATCCGAGAATTACCAGCAAGAGTTACGGAAAACTGTTCATGCAATGCCTTGCGCCGATGGGCAGTACGGATTCGATTGATGACGTTGCGCATTTTCTCGCGACACACGCATCGGCACGTCCGGCAAAATCGGAAAGTGGCGCGACCGCGTGAATCTGCTCGCGGTGGAAACGTCGTCAAATGCATGTTCGGTCGCACTGCAGCTTGATGACGAAATTGTCGAACGCCACGTCGTCGAGGCGAAGTCGCATACGCGCTTGTTGTTGCCGATGATTGTCGACCTGCTGGCAGGGTCGGGCCTTGTGGCTGCCGATCTCGATGCGCTGGTACTCGGGAATGGTCCCGGTTCGTTTATCGGAATGAGGCTGGGCGCATCCGTAGTGCAGGGCCTTGCGTATGCTGCCGGGCGCAATATTGTCGCGGTGTCGTCCCTCGCGGCCGTAGCTGCC
>Ga0255056_10000626_pt1 | contig 10786 bp, 9 predicted proteins | sample Cases_109_1_MG_FD_183639 | JGI IMG/M metagenome (GOLD analysis project Ga0255056, IMG submission 183639) | Seawater microbial communities from Amundsen Gulf, Northwest Territories, Canada - Cases_109_1 | ecosystem: Environmental > Aquatic > Marine > Gulf | place: Canada: Northwest Territories... | reverse complement strand
ACTGCCGAAAGACCGACGGGTGACAGCATGAGCTCGCCGGTCGTGTGCAGCAAGTAAGCCAGGATCAACCAGATCATCGCAATCTGGCCGGCTTCATTAGGGAACTGCGCGCCGAAGACCAGTGCGCCGAAACCAAGTCCAGCCTGAATGATACCGAGACCGAACTTGACCGGTGTGCTCGGCTCAAGGTTTCTCTTTGACAACCAGACCCACAGTGCCGCGAACGGAATCGCGAGCAACATGATGAATCCGGCATTGAGTGACCCGAACTGCGCGGCGGTAAATGTTGTACCCATCGCGGTTCGATTGACGACACGATCCGCATACAAGGTCATTGAACCGGCGGCCTGCTCGAACAAAGCCCAGAAAACCACGGTCGACAATATCAGGATCATGAGCACAACGGTGCGGCCGAATTCCTCCGAGTTGTGCGTCTTGAAGCCGTAAACAACAAACGCAATGATCAGCGCGATGGAGCCGTAGAGAATATTTTCGGCAAGCGCCTCACTGCCCGATATGAAATGCAGGTTGACCAGAACGGCGTAGATGGCCGCCGCAACCGCAACGCCTGCGATCGTGAATGGAACCGTATTGCTGCTGTGCTCGCCTTTCTTGTGAACCATCGAATACAAGATCAGACCGACAATGGAAACAATTAACAGTACGTTCTGCGACAGCAACACGACATGCTCGCGTTGCACGAGCCACCAGAATACAAACAGCATCGGCAAGCTTAATATGTAGATCGACCACTCGGTATTGATCGGGCCCAGGAAGGGTTTTTTCAGCTTTTCCGGCTCCGAGGGCTCTGCGTGTCCCCGCAAGTATTTCTGGCCGCGCATAAATGTAATCAGGCCGATGATCATGCCAATACCGGCCGCGCCAAAGCCGTACTTCCAACCGTAGGTTTCACCAAGCCAGCCGCACAAGAGGGTCGCCACGAATGATCCGATGTTGATGCCCATGTAGAAGATCGTGAAGCCACCATCTCTGCGCGGGTCATCTCGACTGTAGAGCTTGCCGACAATGGTCGAGATGTTCGGCTTGAGATATCCGACGCCCATAACGATCAACGCGAGCGCAAAATAAAATACTTTAAGAGCAGCGGTGTCTTGCCACAAGACGTCCTCTGTGAGCACGGTACCCGCCGCGAAGAACTGCCCGGATGCGAGCGTCAGGTCGTCGACGAGCGTAGTACCGGCGGCGTAAGTTAAAGCCTGATGCCCCTCAACGGCCATAAGAATGTGACCCAGCGACAACATAATGCCGCCGAATATCACCGACTTGCGCATGCCGAGATAGCGGTCGGCAATCATGCCGCCAATCAGCGGCAGCGCATAAACGAGTCCGGCGTACGCGCCAAGGACATCAAGCCCCATGGAGTCGGTGAACAGGTGATATTTTGTGAGGTACAGAACGAGCAGGTATTTCATTCCGTAGAACGAAAAGCGCTCCCAGAGCTCGGTCGTGAAACAGACGTACAGGCCCTTTGGATGGCCCCAAAGCTCGTCATCGTGAGAATAGTCTTCCGCGGGCGCGGCGACGTCGTCACTCATACAGTTTCCCCCCGGTTATGTGTGACCGGTGTTATTCAGGTAATGGTTCGGGCAATGGCCGAATGGATTCGGCAAATGCCGATGGCTAGGCATTAAACACTATTTCTGACGTAACTATCTACTTGACCGGCTGAATGATGTTTGGTTTCAGCTAATTAGAGTCTTCAGGCTCTATGGGCTCATCTCCGTCTTCGTTGTCTTTTTCGTCGCGGCGCGGCGCAAAAAACCGTGACATGATGATGCCGAGCTCATAGAGCAGGTAGACCGGCACGGCCAGCAACGTCTGGCTTATGATGTCGGGCGGTGTCAGGAACATGCCCACAACAAAGGCGCCCAGAAAGACATAGGGACGAGCTTTCGCGAGCTTCTCGGTCGTGGTCAGACCGGTCCAAACGATAAGCACCGTGGCGATTGGCACCTCGAAGGCCAGTCCAAAAGCCAGCACGATCAGCGTAATAAAGCTCAGGTAACTCGAGATGTCGGTCATGACTTCGACGCCCTCGGGGGCGACCGCTGTCATGAAGCCGAAGATCAGGGGAAATACGACGAAGTACGCGAACGCGATGCCGGCATAGAACAGCAGGATGCTCGAGCCGAGTAAGGGGAACGCGAAAGACTTTTCTTTCTTGTAAAGGCCTGGCGCCACGAATGCCCACAATTGGTACAGGACGATCGGCATCGCAATAAACAGGGCAACGAAAAAGGTCAGCTTGAACGGCGTGAGCAGCGGCGAGGCGACTTCGGTGGCGATCATCCGGCCGCCAGGCAATACTTTGACAAGCGGTGCCGACACGATTTCAAAAATACGTCTTGCGAATGGCAGCAATCCGACGAACACGACGACGACGGCTGCAGACACCTTCAATAGCCGGCTGCGCAACTCGACGAGATGTGACAGCAAGCTGCCCTCGGCGAGCTCTTCTTCGCCTTCAGGCGTCTTTTTTTCCGTCACTGTCGTCGTTCTCTAGCTTGGTTTCTTCAGCGTCGTCGTCCGGCTGCTTGTGCAGCGGAGAATAATCATCATCGTCGCGGGGTGGCGGATGACTGGATGGCATGATGTTCAGATCGTCGTCGAAGTTTAGCTCTTCCTGGAGCTGGCGCCGCATCACTCGCGTCATGCGGCGCGCCTGGCCAACCCAGCGACCAATCTGATTGGCAACTTTTGGCAGACGTTGCGGCCCGAGCACGATCAGTCCGATCAGGCACAGTATGAGGAATTCCGAAAAGCCGACGCCGGACATCTGGTTGGTCTTGGGTCAGCTGTCTTCGCGGTTCTCTTCAACCGGCGTGTTGTCAAAGTCAGCATCCGGCTTGGAAGAGTCGCTGATCTGCTCTGCGGCCTCATCGGCCTCGCTCACGGCCGAGCGAAAACCCTTGACGGCGCTGCCCAGGTCGGAGCCCAGTGTGCGCAGGCGTTTGGTGCCAAAAATCGCCAATACAATCGCGAGTACGATCAATAACTGAACCGGACCGATGTTGGAAAACATCTCTTAACTCCTGGGGCCATGGCCCCGTAATCTGTCTCAAAAGGCGCGCAAATGCTGCCGGGCGCGCATTATGTTCATGATACCGCCCGTCGCGCAATAACCCGAATATTTCACGCCTGACAGCGTGACCATAGGAATCGCGTCGCATTTCTGTGTAGGAGCGGCCTGTAGGAGCGCTGCTTAGCAAGCGCGATAGCAGCGCAAGCGCAGCTCCTACAGCAGTGCGAATATGGCTCAGCTCTCCAGCCAGAATGTGACCGGCCCGTCATTGATCAGGCTGACCTGCATATCGGCGCCAAATTCCCCTGTTTCGACACGGTCGAGGCCCCGCTGGCACAGGCTGACGAGCTGATCGAAGTACTCGCTGCCCTTCTCGGGATCGGCGGCCCGCGTGAAGCTGGCGCGCGTGCCCTTTTTCGTGTCAGCAGCCAGTGTGAATTGCGGCACCAGCAATAGGCCGTCCTTTTCATCGCTAATGCTACGATTCATGCGGCCTTCGGCGTCAGGGAATACTCGATAAGCCAGGATGCGTTCGGCGAGGCGCGCAGTGTCCTTTTCTGTATCGTCACGGTGGACGGCAACCAGAACCAACAGTCCGCGACCGATCTCAGCAATCACACTGCCGTTAACGTTGACAGAGGCTGATGTGACGCGCTGCAGGAGACCGATCATTTTTTCGCTCGCATTACTTGGCCAATCCTCAAAAAATGGAGTAGATCCGGCCTTTATTAATGCATCAAGCAGATACGAATAGCCAGAGTGGGAGAATGGCTTGCGATGCTGGGCGTACCGGTTGACGGGTGGGTTGCGGCACTCTCGTGCCCGGTTCTGATTCATTTGCTATGGACGGCGAATCGGGGCTGCCACTCGTCGATCGGACCCATTTAGAACAACAAAGAACACAAAACGCCACAACACGACCGAAAAGTAGAGGCGTTTTTCCACAAATAGAACTAACAGTCGAATGTGGGAAATATAGTCTAATACTCCCGTATAAATAGATCATGTGTGGGACCTTCTACCCCCCACTCGCCGGCCGCAGCAGGGCAGTATTGATTCGTTGGCAAGCCCGGTTGAGCCAAATACACTAGCGCTCGACACAAGATCTGATCGAGGCAAAACATGAAAAGACGACAATTCGTCGGCGGAATAGCGGCAGCAGCCAGTCTGGCCGCGTGTGCAAAAAGCGAATCGGAGTGCTCCGCCGAGGGTAATGCCAGCGCAGAAAGCTTCGAATGGTCGGCCGTTACCTCGTGGCCGCCGAAGTTCCCGGGGTTGGGGATTGCGGTCGATAACGTGGCGGACAGAATCGATGCTGCGTCGGGCGGTCGTCTCAAGATCAAGGTCTACGGCGGCGGTGAGCTCGTGCCGGCGTTCGAGGTTTTCGATGCGGTCAGTCGCGGCGCAGTAGAGTGTGGACACGACGCCTCGTACTATCACAAGGGCAAGCTGGATGCGGCGCAGTTTTTCACGGCGATTCCATTTGGCCTGAATGGCCAGGAAATGAACGCCTGGCTCTACTATGGCGGTGGCCTTGAGTTGTGGCGCGAACTTTACGAACCCTTCAACCTCGTTCCTTTTCCCTGCGGCAACACCAACGTCCAAATGGGCGGCTGGTTTAACAAGGAAATCAATTCGGTCGCCGACCTCAAAGGATTGAAGATGCGCATACCCGGCCTCGGCGGCGAAGTGTTGCGGCGCGCCGGCGGCACGCCGATCACGTTGCCGGGCGCGGAAATATTTACGTCGCTGCAAACCGGCGCAATCGACGCGACAGAATGGGTAGGTCCCTACAACGATGCATCGTTCGGTTTACACAAAGCGGCGAAGTACTACTACTATCCCGGTTGGCAGGAGCCGGGCCCGACGCTGGAATTCATGGTCCATCGCGCGGCATGGGATTCCTTGTCCGCAGATCTGCAGGCGATCGTCTCGACGTCCTGCCAGGCCATCAATTGCGACATGGTTGCGGAGTACGTTCATGGCAACGCCGTCGCTTTGGATCAACTCAGACAGAATCCGAATATTGAAATACGCCCGTTTCCAAAAAAGGTGCTGCAACACCTGAAAGAAATTACGGACGAGATCGTTGCTGAATGGGTCGAGGCTGATCCAAAGGCGGCGAAGATTTTTGAGTCGTTCGACGCGTTTCGGAAAATCTCCGAGCCGAACATGCGCATCAGCGAACAGGCATTCCTGGAGACGCGCTTGTAGGAGCGGGCCGTAGGAGCGGGTGGTACGAGCGGGCCCCAGCCCGCGAACATTCGCGCCGTGGGCGGCGCTCGTACTAACCGTAAATCTTGCCAGGCAACCAGGTAACGAGCTCCGGAAACGCAGCGATAAGTAACAGCGCAAGCAGCTGGATCGCGACAAACGGAACAACGCCACGGTAAATCTGTGAGGTGCTTATTTCAGGCGGGGCAACACCGCGCAAATAAAACAACGCGAAACCGAACGGGGGTGTCAGAAATGAGGTTTGCAGATTAATCGCAATCATAATTCCAAGCCAGACCGGGTCGAGTCCCATCGCCAACAATACGGGCCCGACGATTGGCACAACGACGAACATGATTTCGATGAAGTCGAGAACGAAGCCGAGCAAAAACATTACGAGCATCACCACAATGACGGCGCCGACAATGCCGCCCGGCAGCGTCTCCAGTATCGAGCGAACGCCGTCATCGCCACCGTAGCCACGGAACACGAGCGAAAATATCGATGCACCGATAAGAATCATGAAGACCATACTGCTAATGCGCAGCGTGCGGCGCATGATTTCCTGCAAGCGCTGCAGATTCAGCTGCTTTCTCGCGAGCGCAAGCAGCAGTGCTCCCATGGCACCTACGCCAGCCGCCTCGGTTGGCGTAGCAAGCCCTAAAAGAATCGAACCGAGTACGGCAAAGATCAAACCGAGCGGCGGCCATAGGGCATGCAACACCTGCAGAAAACCGACCTTGTCATCGGCGCCGCGCTCATGCGCCGGCATTGCTGCCGGCCTGAAAAAAGCGACCAGCAGGAGATAGGCAACGTACAACACAACTAACATCAATCCTGGTATCAGAGCCCCGGCAAACAGGTCACCAACCGAAACGGTCTTGGGCGAATAGATCCCCATCTCGAGCTGTGCCTGCTGATATGCGCTCGTCATGACATCGCCGAGCATGACTAGAATGATCGACGGCGGAATGATTTGACCGAGTGTTCCTGAGGCGCAGATGGTGCCCGTCGCGATCTCCGGCGAATAACCACGCCGTAACATCGTCGGCAACGACAGCAAGCCCATCGTAACCACCGTGGCGCCGACAATCCCGGTGCTGGCGGCCAACAACATTCCGACCAGCGTGACTGAAATACCGAGTCCGCCACGTAATGCGCCAAATAAAGCGCTCAATGTTTCGAGTAACTCTTCGGCAATTCTCGCGCGCTCAAGCGTTACGCCCATAAATACAAACAATGGCACGGCGATGAGAGTCGCGTTCGTCATGATGCCGAAAATGCGATTCGGTAACCCCGACAACAGCGCCTCAGGGAACGCGCCCGTTAAAACGCCAACCGCTGCGAAGAGCAAGGCGGTTCCGCCAAGCGTGAACGCCACGGGAAAACCCGCCAGCAAAACGAGGATCACCGAAATAAACAGGAGTCCTGCTACCCATTCCATGCTCAACGGTCTCCGTCTGGTTTTTTGAGTGTCTGCAGCGAGCGCAGGCCCAGCGAGGCACCTTGTAGTGCGACCATGACCGGCATAATCACCAACACACTCTTCAGCATGGGCAGTAACGGGTAGGGCAATCCACCTGATTCCCGTGAGGCTTCCTTGAGCGCCCACGAGACGGCAACAAAATCCCAGGCCTTCAGCGCAATAAATCCGCACAACGGCAGTAGAAAAACGATAACGCCGAACAGATCGACCCAAGCTCGACGCCTTGCACTCATGTCTCGATAGAAAATGTCTACGCGCACATGTTCGTCGCTGCGCAGTGTATAGGCCGCGCCGACCATGAACACGGTGGCGTGCATCCAGGTGACAGATTCCTGTAGCCAGATCAGCCCGGCATCGAACACATAACGCATCACCACCACGACAAAGGTGACAATGACCATGAGCAAGGTAAGCCATGCCGTGAATCGGCCCGTTATATCGCTGAACCTGTCGAGGAGGTTCGGTTGCTCGTTGGCGGCTGCTTTGTCCTGCAAGGCCCGGCCTAGTGGCGCCAGAAAGTAGGTGTGATGAGGACGAGCAAGGTGAAGATCTCCAGTCGACCGAGCAACATCCCCGCGACGGAAATCCACTTCGCGGTGTCACTCAGGCTCATAAAGCCCTCAGCAACATCGCCAAGTCCCGGACCAAGATTGTTCAGCGTTGCGGCCACCGCTGAAAACGCTGTTTCCTGGTCCAGGCCGGTTGCCATCATCATCAGCAACATCACGCCGAACACAACGACATAGATGGAGAAAAAGCCCCACACGGCATCGACCACACGATATTGTACGGCCGTGTTGCCGAGCTTGACCGGTATCTCTGCGCTTGGGTGTACCAGCCGCACGATCTCGCGCATGCCCTGCTTGTAGATCAGCAACCAGCGAATTACCTTGATTCCGCCCGCGGTTGAACCCGCGGAGCCACCGATAAAGCTCGCGAAGATCAACAACACGGGCACAACGGTCGGCCACGAAGCGAAACTGTCGGTCGTGAAGCCGGTCGTTGTGGCGATCGACACAGCCTGGAACACGCCCTTGATGACGGTTTCGCTCATGGCGTCGAAGTATTGATGTTGAAACAAAGTCGCGACGACCAGAAAGGAGACGACAACAAGAATCAGCGTGTACGCGCGAAACTCAGGATCCTTGCCGTAGTGCCTGATCGAGACGTAGCGCCACGCGTAAAAATGCAGTGAGAAATTGATGCCGGCCGCGAACATGAAAAAGATAGCGACGATGTTGATGGCCGTGTTGTCGAAATAGCCGATGCTCAAATCGTGCGTTGAGAAGCCGCCTATGGCCACGGTCGAAAACGCATGACAAAGCGCGTCGAACCAGCCCATGCCGGCCGCCATGTAGCTCAGCGTACACGCGATCGTAAATGCGACGTAGACGTACCACAGTGCCTTGGCCGTCTCGGTAATTCGCGGCGTCAGTTTGGTGTCCTTGACCGGCCCCGGCGCTTCCGCCCGGTATAACTGCATACCGCCGACGCCCAGCATCGGCAGCACAGCAACGGCCAAAACGATGATGCCCATACCACCCAGCCACTGAAGTTGCTGGCGGTAATAAAGAATCGACTTTGGCAGGTCGTCGAGCCCGGTCAATATGGTCGCACCAGTGGTCGTCAAGCCGGACATCGATTCGAACACGGCGTCGGTGAAGGACAGCGAAAACGCGTCAGCAAATAACAGCGGCGCTGCGCCGGCGGTACCCAGCACGGTCCAGAATGCCGCAACGACAAGGAAGCCGTCTCGCAACCGCAAATCTCTTTTCGACTTATGTACCGGAAGCCAGCAAAGGAAACCGGCCGCCAGGGTTATGCCGAAGCCCTGCAGAAACGGAAGCCACGACTGTTCGCCGTAGATATAGCTGATCAGGATCGGCGGCAACATCGTCAGGCTGAACATCATCAGCAGCAGCCCAAGAATTCGTTGTACGACGGTCCAGTTCATGACTACCCGAGGTCAGACAAACGACACACCCACCTGGAACAAGGTTTCGATTTGCTCGATTTTGCGGCGGTCTGTCATGAACAAAATGACATGGTCATCGGTTTCGATGAACGTGTCGTGATGCGCGATGATGACCCGATCATTGCGGACCAGGGCAACAATGGCAGAGCCCTTCGGCAATTCGATGTCCTCGATCTTGCGACCGACGACATGCGACTCATCCTTGTCGCCATGTGCTATCGCCTCAATGGCCTCGGCCGCGCCGCGACGCAGGGAATGCACTTTAACGACGTCGCCGCGGCGAACATGCGCCAGCAGCGAACCGATCGTGACTTGTTGCGGCGAAATGGCGATGTCGATGCTGCCGGATTCGACGAGGTCGACGTATGACGACCGATTGATCAGGGCCATGACCTTGTGCGAGCCGAGCCGTTTCGCGAGCATCGAACTCAGGATGTTGGCTTCCTCGGAATTCGTCAGCGCGCAAAAAACGTCAACGTTGTCGATGTTTTCTTCGAGCAACAATTCCTCATTTGCTGCATCGCCGACGAGCACAATCGCCTTGTTGACCTGCTCGGAGATGCGACGCGCACGTTTTTGATCGCGCTCAATAATCTTGACCTGGTTTGTTTGCTCAAGCGCGAGCGCGAGACGCACGCCGATATTGCCACCGCCGGCAATAACGACACGACGAACCGGATCTTCGAGTCGTCGCATTTCACTCATGAACACGCGAATGTCTTTGCGATCTGCGATGAAGAACACTTCATCGCCTTCCTGGATGACTGTTTCACCGTCAGGAAGCATGGCTTTGCCCTTTCGATAAATGGCGGCAATGCGCATCTCGGTGTTCGGAATATGATCTTTCAGGGTTGCGATGCGTTGCCCGCAGAGTAAACCATCACGGTCTGCCATTGCGCCCACGAGACGCACGCGCCCGTCCGCGAAATCCAGTACCTGCGATGCGCCCGGATAGAGAATCAATTGTTCGATGTACTCACAGACAAGCTGTTCCGGGCTTATGCGAACATCGATCGGAATCGCTTCCTGGGTGAACAGCTTGTTCGCGCTCATATACTCGGCGGATCGAATGCGGGCGATCTTCGTCGGCGTGTGGAAGGTCGTGTAGGCAACCTGGCACGCGACCATGTTGGTTTCGTCGGTGTCCGTCAGGGCGACGACGATGTCGGCGTCGTTGGCACCGGCCCGTTCAAGCACCTCGGGGTAGGCGGCGTGACCGACAACGGTGCGTATGTCCAGCCGGTCCTGCAGTTCACGCAAGATGTCGGGACGCATGTCGACGACAGTGACCTCGTTGGCTTCTTCGCGGGAGAGATGATACGCGGCTGATGAGCCGACCTGACCTGCACCAAGTATTAGAATTTTCATTGTTCTTGCGCCGCTTCAGTGCAAGTAGTTTACATCAGATCGAGATTTGCATAGCTCAGAACAAGCCATTTTGTGCCGGCGGTCTCAAAATTGACTTCGACACGCGCATGGGCTCCCTGGCCCTCGCAGTTGAGAATCACTCCATCGCCGAATTTGCCGTGCCTGACACGCTGCCCAAGTCGTATTCCCATGTCCGAACCTGGTGCGATGGATCCGCGCGAGTGCTTGCGTCGTGTCGTCGTTTGCCGGGGCCGCGAAACCTGTACGCGAGGCCTGATTTCCTCGACATACTCATCCGGGATCTCGGAGATAAAGCGCGATGGCTGCGAAAAATTATCCATTCCGTGCAGGCGTCGCTGCTCTGCATGTGTGATGAACAGCGTTTCTTTGGCGCGCGTAATGCCGACGTAGCAAAGCCGCCGCTCTTCTTCGAGGCCCTGCGGATCGGCGATCGATCGTTGATGCGGAAATAGGCCATCCTCCATGCCGCACAAAAAGACCTGCGGAAATTCGAGGCCTTTCGCCGAGTGCATCGTCATGAGTTGCACGCAGTCTTCCCAGGCATCGGCTTGCCCTTCGCCCGCCTCAAGTGCGGCATGTGACAGGAATTCGTCGAGCGCCGACATTTCTTCAGCCGGATCGGGCTCGAAACTTTTCGCGGCACTCACGAGTTCGAGCAGGTTTTCAACCCTCGTTTCGC
>Ga0255056_10000624_pt1 | contig 10787 bp, 8 predicted proteins | sample Cases_109_1_MG_FD_183639 | JGI IMG/M metagenome (GOLD analysis project Ga0255056, IMG submission 183639) | Seawater microbial communities from Amundsen Gulf, Northwest Territories, Canada - Cases_109_1 | ecosystem: Environmental > Aquatic > Marine > Gulf | place: Canada: Northwest Territories... | reverse complement strand
TAGGAAAGACGCTATTTGACTTACTTGTTGAAAGAGGGTTCAATTGCATTGGAATTGATGTGGATGCCTCAAAATGCAAAAACTATTCTGAAAACTCTACAATTGAGAATCCAGAATATCTTCATGTTTGTCTTCCAGGAGAATTAAAAGAATTTGTAGATATTACATCAAATTGGATTAGTAAGATTGAAGGTTTGAAAGTAGTTTTAGTTCATTCCACTGTAAAACCAGGAACAACAAAAAATATTCAAGAAAAATCTAAAATTCCAGTTTTATTTTCACCAGTACGTGGAATACATAAAAGATTTTTAGAAGATGTCAAAAAATATACAAAGTTTATTGCATCAGATGACAAACAATTAGTTACAGTAATAAAATCAGATTTAGAAAAAAGATTTCAAAAAGTAGATTGGATGTCAACCACTAAAACTGCAGAACTCGCAAAAATATTAGTTGATACAACATATTATGGATGGTTAATCAATTATGCTCAGATTACAAAAATGATTTGTGAAAAAGAAGGTGTTGATTTTGATGAAATGTGGAAATTTGCTGATGAAATTCATGAAAATTTAGGCAATAGGCCAAAAATGTATCCAGGTATTATTGGAGGACATTGTGTAATTCCAAATCTAAGTTTAGTAGAATATGAAAATCTAGACATAATTAAAAAAATTAATGAATTGTATGAAAAGTTCAAAAAATAATTCTAATTTCTAAAAATCTAGTTTTGTTAATAATTTTGATGCAATAACAAAGAGAACAGATGCAATTCCAACAAGAATTATCATTTCATAAATTACAAATTCAGTAATAGTTCCAAAAATTCCTGCTCTAATTACATCTACAAGATAAGTTAGTGGATTTAGATAAAATGCTGTACGTAATGGCTCTGGAGCCCCATCAGCGGGATAAAATGCAGTACTAACAAAAGCAAAGAAAAGAAAAACAGTGTTAATCATTACGTTAAATCCTTCACTTGAGCGTATTCTGGTAGAAATAATTGATGCCAATGAGCCAAATAATACAGATCCAGTAATTGCACCAAAAATAATTATTGGAATTGTAATAACTGAAAATTCGACAGATTCAAAAAATACTGGATAGCCAACTATAGCTATCAAAAATGCACTTATCAATCCAATTATGCCTATGGTGCAGATATTGCTAAGAATATAGTGACTTCTGGTAAATGGTCCGGACATAATTTGTTCAAACATACCATGCCTTCTATCATTCCAAATAAGGATACCAGAAATGAGTGTGCTATTCATAATGTTAAATCCAATCATACCTGATGCCAAAAATGCTGGATAATCAAGATCTTTACCACCAAAAGGAACTTCATTAATTAATGGTGCATATGCAAAACCTGCAACAAAAATATAGATTAAAGGAAAAATTACTTGCCAAATTAAAAATCCAGGATTAAGAGAAATCGTTAGATTTCTATTTACTAATCTAATTATTGGATGCATTTTCTCTCACCATATTCAAAAAGATCTCTTCAAGATTTGTTGGGACAGCTGACAGATCTTCAATATCTATACTGTTATCATTTAGTATTTTCAATACTTGTAATAATACTAATTCTGATTGCTCTGAATGAATTACTATGTTAGTTCCAGTATCAAAATCAATTTTACAGTCTGGAATTCCAGATAAGAGGGAAGAAATTTCAGATTGTTTTTCTAATAAATGAATTTTGATAGTTTTTTCTTTTCCAAATCTATTCTTTAATGCATCAGGAGAATCAACAGTAATTATTTTTCCCTTGTCAATTATTGCTATTTGATCACAAAGATATTCAGCTTCAGTTAGAATGTGTGTTGTATAAAAAATTGTTAATCCTGTTTTTACTTTGTTTTTTAAATAATCTAATAGTTTTCTTCTAGCAGCTGGATCTAAGCCAGCAGTTGGTTCATCTAAAAATAACAATTCCATGTCATGCATAAATTCGCGTGCAACTTGGACTCTTCTTCGTTGACCAATTGAAAGATCTTCATTTCTTTTTTTACGAATTTCAACTAGATCAAAATCTTTCAAAAGTTGCTCCATCCTTTTTTTACGTTCGGTTCTTGGAATATTCCACATCATCCCGTATTTATCAAGAGATTTTTCAACAGATAGAGTGGGCTCATAACTTGGTTGTTGTAAGACAACACCAATTTTGTGACGAACTTGAAGAGGATTTTTGATTGCATTTATGCCTAGAATAGAAAGAGAACCGCTAGAAGGTGGAATTAACGTTGTCAGCAGTTTGATGGTAGTTGATTTTCCAGCACCATTAGGACCTAAAAATCCAAAAACTTGACCTGATTTAACAGATAAGACAAGATCATCTACAGCTTTAACTGAACCATATGATTTTGATAGGTGATTAACATCAATACAAGACATAACAAAACTGCGATCATCCTACTAATTTAGTTAATTGAGGCAATTCAGCATATCTTTTGTAGAAATACACTAAATCTAAATTAAAACATGTAAGAAATTAGAAAATTTCAGATTTCATCTTTGAAGAATTAATAATATAGCGATCAATTCTAATAAAAAATTAAGATTACAATTTAATGAAATTTTTATTAATAGAACAAGTTTACCAACAATGAATTGTCTGAATTTGAAAATCTTATTGAGAAATTACTTGAACAAAAACCTGAATTAACTAAAGAAGTTGTGGAAGAACAGATTAAACAGAAAAAAGAGAAAATTGGAGCTGGATACTTGACAGACCAAGGAGCTCTATTTTTGATTGCATCTGATTATGGAGTTACATTATCAGAACCACTAAAAGTTGAAATGGGCTTGAAAGATCTATACGCAGGAGCGAGAGAAATTTCATTAGAAACAAGAGTTTTAAATTTATCACCGGCAAAACAATTTTCAAGAAAAGATGGTTCTCCATTTTATCTTAGAACTATGACCGTATACGATGAAAATTCTACAGCAAGTGTAAAGTTATGGGATGAAAAAGCAAATCTACCGGGTGTTGAAAATCTAAAACCAGGTGATTTAATCAAAATCATAAAGGCCTATGTAAAATCAGATCTTGATGGTTCACCAACAATAAACATTGGCTCTGGTTCAAATATTGAAACTGCAGATACAGAAAGTGAAATTCCAACAATTGACACTATTACAAAAGATATCAGTGAACTACAAGAAGGACAAAAAGATCTTGTAATTTCAGGAATAACTGATGGATTAATCAGTGGAATGGAATTTACAAATTCTCGTGGCAAGCCTGGAAAAGCACTCAGAATGAGACTAAAAGGAAAAGACGGTAATGCAATGAGAGTTGTTCTATGGGGAAAAGATGAATCATCTATTCCAAATATGATTTCTCAGTCAGCTAAAGTAAGATTACTTGGAGTTAAAGTGAGATCAGGGAATCAAGGATTGGAAATTCATGGTAATGATGCAACTATCATTGAGATTGAAGGAGGAAAAGAAGCAGAACCAGTAATTGTAAGAGTTCTTTCAATATCAACAACAGAAAATGATAAAAAAATGATTTTAGCTGTTGATAATAAGAAAAACACATACAACATTATTGATTTTGCAAACTCAACTACTATTTGTGTAGAAGGAGATGTAATAGAATGCATGCCATCAAAAGTTTATGGAAATTCTATTACATTAGATGAAAATTCTTTTGTAAGAAAACTAGACAATGATGAATCTATTCCATCGTTATCTCAACTTAGAACAAAAATTAATGACGTTAAAGTAGATAGAAATTATTGTATTGAATCCATAATATTGAAAGTTCCTGAAAGACGTGAAGTTCAAACAAAATCTGGAGAATCAATAGCACTATCAGAAATGTTTGTTGAAGATGACACAGGTCAGATCTGGGTAAAAGGTTGGAGAAATCAAGCAAGGATAATTGACAAATGTGAGTTAGGAGAAATAGTATCAATTACAGGATTAAATGCTAAAGCAGGACTTGAAGGTAGAATAGAACTATTTCTGACAGCGTTTTCTAAAATAACAAAGAAGAATTAAGAGTCCCAAAAACCTCTTGTCACAACATATTGCCTTTCAGCTTCATAGATTTGTTTGAATAGATATTCTTCATCGACCATATTTCGCAATATTCTTGCAGCAGTGTCTGCACCTACACCATATCCAGACAATACAGTAATAGCAGTCTTGCCAAAATTTTCTATTAAGGATGAAACTTTCCAGGCACGATTAAACTTGTGTTTTTCATCTGAAGAGAGTTTTTTTCCTGCATATTTTTTTTGAATTATTTTTTGTAAATCATAATCAGAATAGTAAGTGGTAGTGATTTGTCTGGCCTTACAATATGGACATATCAAGATATTTTTAACTTCATTAGTTTCTACTACACGTTCCCATTTTCCGCATCTTGCACAAATCAAACGATGCTTAGTCTTTGCAAGTCTTGCTTTTACAAGATCAATAATTCCTTTATCAAGATTTGCTGGAGCTGCATAGTATTTTGAGGTATGATCTAAAATTGGTTCTGCTAGTTTTGAAAATTGATCAACTTCTAACCATTTAACATGTATTTTATCTTCACGAATTTTTTTTAGAATTTTATCAGAATTTTTTAGATCATATTTATCATGAAATAATTCACGTAGTGCTTCATGCACAAGTACAGTTTTAGAATATCGTTCATATAAAAATCTGGCAGATTTTCTTTCGTAAATTGCTCCACGACCAACTATTCCAAATTTTTTGGCAACACACCATGTTCTCCAATTGACATTATGAGTTCCAGTCAAAGATGCAGTAACAATAGAGTATAGCTCATAATCATCTTTTATAATTTCAAGAAAAAGTTTTTCTGAAATTCGTGATCTAGAAGATAAAACAATTCTATAACCATCTGAACGAGAATCAACAACAGAGCCAAGCATTGAAGACAGCATTGAAGAAAGTAATGTAGAGAGTGTAGAGTTAATTTTGGTACCAAGACATGAATGAATTACAATTGAACCTTGTGATTTATTTGATTCAATTACTAAATTATTTTCATCAGGAATTTCACTAAAATTTAATTTTTCAATAATTTTATTGGTTAATTCAAGTGAACCATTCTTAACTTTACTACGAAAATCTCCTACCTTTATTGCAGTTTTGTAATCAATAGGAATACTTTCTCCTTCCCAGTATGGAACAGTAATTCCTCCTCCTCGAAAGGGTTCAACATTTACAGTGAATGATTTTTCATCTACGTTTAGTATTCTCCATTGTAAGCCTTTTAGTACAAAAATATTTCCCGAATCTCCAAAATCACCTACAAATCTTTGATCTAATGATCCAATGATTTTTTTGCCTACACTATCAAAGACTTTGAATTTTAGAATATCTGGAATTGTTGAGAGATTCTCAAAATAGTACTTGAATGCACGTCCTTTTTTCCAAAAAGTCATTTTTGTTCTATCAAAAAATATCAGATAGTTTGAATCAAGCAAGTCCAATACACCTATTAGATCTTCTAGTTGTAAATTCCGAAATGGGTAAGCTTTTGTCATTAGTTGAAAGGCTTGCTCAACTGAAATTTCCCCAAGCTGCATTGATAATCCAACTAAATGATGAGCCAAAACGTCAAGAGAACCATCATGAATTTTTTGTTCTTCAATTGAACCTTCTTGAATACGATCAAGTATAGCTCGTGCTTCAAATTCATCATCAGGATTATTTGTTATAACAAGTCCCTTGGCTGATTCGTCTCGATTATGTCTACTTCTACCTATTCTTTGAATTAATTTTGATACTTGTCTAGGAGAACCATAATGAATCACCAATTCAACTGAACCAATATCCAATCCTAATTCTAGTGAAGATGTACATACAACAATACCACGTTTTCCTTCTCGTAAAGTAAGCTCAGTTTCTTCTCTAACCACTTTTGATAGAGAACCATGATGTAATTCAATTTCGATAGAAGATTTTTCTTTTAAAATTGAAGCTAAAAATTCTGCTTCACCTCTAGTGTTAGTAAATAGAAGTATGGGAGAATCTAAATCCAGTTCTAAGACATATTCAATAATTTTCTCTGCAACATCAGAAATTGTTCCTTCAACATACTTTACTTCTACATCATATTTTCTTACTGATTTATCTCTAATAATTTCACATTTTCTTTTAGTGCCTACAACAAATTTTCCTGCTTCTTCAAAATTTCCAACCGTAGCAGATAATCCTATTTTTGTGAGAGGATATTTTGAGTTAATTTCTAATCTTTCAATACTTAAGGATAGTTGAGAACCTCTTTCACTAGCTAGTAACTCATGTACTTCATCAATTACAATCCATTCTAAATCAGATAATGCGTTCAGCATTTTGATTTGTGTCAAAAGAATTACAAGAGTTTCAGGTGTTGTAATTAAAATGTCTGGAGGATTGTCTCTGATTTTTTTTCTATCTTTTTGAGAAGTATCCCCATGCCTGATTTCAATAGATAACTCATTTTCATGGGCATATTTTGTAATTCTTCGAAATACATCACGGTTTAATGCTCGTAGAGGAGTGATGTAAAGAGTTTTAATTTTTCCACTTTTCTTTGAATTTTTTAGTAGAGAAAAAATTGGAATTACAGAGCATTCAGTTTTTCCTGAACCTGTAGGAGCAATTACAAGACAATCTTTTTTTTGTAAAATAATTGGTGAGGCTTTTTTCTGAATTTCAGTTAGTTTAGAGAATCCAAATTTCTCAAATAAAGATTCAAGAATCTGATTCGTCTGTTGATTTTGATCTTTCATAAATCATTATACCTACTAGGCCTAGTGCAAACAAGACTATCGTAATTGTTGGAATTGAATCAAAAATATCTGCCATTAGTAAACTTCATGATCGACCGTTAAATATCTTCAGTATAATCTACTAATCCTAAAGTATGTATTTTGTAAGAAAAATATTCTTTGTTTAGTGCCCAGTAAATTTTTCCTTTAAATTTTGATAAATTTTTAGAAAGTTGGATTTTGATATGAGTAAAAGGATCAATAGCACTTTTCATATTTTCTACTTCTTTATTTTCTATGGTTCTAATCATATTGGTGACAACAATAGGAATTTTTTTTGTAATTGCAAATTTTGATAGTTCACGCATATATTTCATGAATAATGAATTTTTTTCAAAAATAGATTCATCTTTTTTATATTCATAAGAAAATAAATCAGTTACATTATCAATTACGATTAAAGAAAAATCATTGTTTACAAGATTTTTTATAGATTTTATTTGTTCTGAAGTATTTGTTATTCTAGACACTGTGATTTTTTCGAGAAAATCAAACTGTTTTTCAGATTGTTTTTGAATTTCTAGTATTCGCTCAGGTCTGAATTCACCTGTTGTGTCTAAATACAGAACATGACCACCATTTTTAATTGAATTTATTGATAATTGTAGTAATAGCTGAGTTTTTCCTGTTCCATTTCCACCAAAAATATCTACAATCACACCATCAGGAATTCCTCCTGATAAGAATTCATCCAATTTTTGCAAACCAGTAGAGATCATTTGTATAATTATTAGAAAAACAAGAAAAAATTTAAGGAATTTTGATTTTTAGAAAGGAGGTAAGGCTTTTATTCTAGAGAACAAAGTTGCAAAACAAGTGAAGAATTAGTGTCACAAACAACTAGTGCAAAAAGACCTTTAACAACTCTGCAAAAAAGTACCAAAAAGAAAGTTACTGTAAGACTGAAAAATGAAGTAGAATACAAAGGAAAGATGGATAATGTTGATTCATACATGAATTTGATTATGACTGATGCCGAAGAAGTATTTCATGGTAAAACAATTGCAAATTATGGAAGAGTCATTGTAAGAGGCAATAATGTATTGTTCATCAAACTAGAAAACGAACTCTAGTTAGGGATTCTATGACCAATAATTTTCTATTTACATCAGAATCAGTGACAGAAGGGCATCCAGACAAAATATGTGATAATATTTCTGATGCATTCTTAGATGAACTTCTTAGACAAGATCCAAATTCAAGAGTAGCAGTTGAAACAATGGTTACCACAGATTTTGTGGCAGTCTCTGGAGAGGTTACATCTAAAGCAGATTTTGATCAAAAGGCTCAGGAAGAATTAGTTAGAAAAACAATTAGAGAAATTGGATATGATAACAAAGACTTGATGTTTGATGCAGATACTTGTCAAGTTAATTTAAGACTACATTCACAAAGTCCTGATATTAGTCAAGGTATATCAGCTACTGAAGAAAAGGAGCAGGGTGCCGGAGATCAAGGATTGATGTTTGGTTATGCAACAAATGAAACTGAAGAATTAATGCCTATGCCAATTTTACTAGCACACAAACTTATTCAAAAATTATCAGAAGTTAGAAGGGATAAGACTTTACCATGGGTTAGACCAGATGGTAAATCACAAGTATCTGTAAGATATGAAGATAACAAGCCAACAAAGATTGAAACAGTTGTAGTTGCAACACAACATGCACCAGATATCTCTCAAGAAGAAATTTCAAGAGAAATTATGGATAAAGTAATCAAACCAGTTTTAGGAAATCTTTGGAATGATGAAATTAAAATTTACATAAATCCTACAGGAAAATTTGTAATTGGTGGTCCGCATGGAGATGCAGGTTTAACAGGAAGAAAAATTATTGTTGATACTTATGGTGGATTTGGAAGGCATGGAGGAGGAGCTTTCTCAGGAAAAGATCCTTCCAAAGTAGATAGATCTGCAAGTTACATGTGCAGATACATTGCAAAAAATCTTGTTGCAGCAGGACTAGCTGATAGATGTGAAGTACAACTTGCATATGCAATAGGAGTAGCTGAACCAGTATCACTTTATGTCAATACATTTGGAACAAACAAAATTGCAGAAAATCTGATTGAAGATCTGGTTAGAAAGAATTTCGATATGAAACCATCAGGAATAATCGCACAATTAGATTTGAAGAGACCAATTTACAAAAAAACTGCATCATATGGTCATTTTGGAAGAAATGAGCCTGAATTTACTTGGGAAAAGACAGACAAAGCTGAAACGCTAAAGCAATCTGCCGGACTTTAATAATTCCACAACTGATTGAAATTTTATTTTTGTAATCTTTCTTAACTTGTTATGATTTCCTTTAAAATTACCAATTAAAATATTGAGATCATCAACCCCAAAATCAGAATTTGAATTAGTTATTGCAGTATGATAAACATCTTCTAGATTGATTTTTCTGATGCTTGTTTTAGTTCCTTTAGAAAAAAGTTTAACATATTGTTCAAAAGTAATGCAATCAGGACCAACAAGATCAATAATTTTATTTCTAAATTTTGTTTGAAGAACTGATTGAAGAATAATTTTTACAACATCATTAATGTAAATTGGTTGAATTGAATAAGTTCCAGATCCTGGAATATCAATTTTCCCTTTCTTAATTTGTTTTTTTAGATATTTTGTAAATAGATCATCTTTTCCAACAATATATGAAGGTCTAAAAATTGTATAATTTAATCCAGAATTTACAATTAGTTTCTCTGCTTTATATTTAGAAATAAAATATCCTAGTGAAGTATTGGATGAAACGCCAAGACCGCTAGTAAAAACAAATTTTTTAATTTTTGCTTTTTTACTTAAATTCACAATATGTTTTGTAAATTCAACATTTATCATATCATAATCAGTTTTAATAGATTGTTTTCCAACCCCAACAAGATGAATTAATGCATCTGAATTTTTAATTTTTGAGAGTAGGATTTTTTCATCATAATTTTTTGAAATAACTTTGTATTCATTTTTAAATTTTTTAAAGTCATTTCGTGATATGGAAATTAATTTAATATTTTTTTCAGACAAATACTTTCTGAGATTTCTTGCAACAAATCCACTTGCTCCAGTTATAACTATCTGATTATCTTTAACCATACAAATCCCAAGATATTTTTAATTTTAAATCTATTTAGAAGATTTTGAACATTCAGCAAACAAGGATTAATACAGTAAAATGGATACTTCAGGTGTGGAAGAAAAAAAGACAAAATTAAGAACGGGTTATACTACTGGAAGTTCAGCAACTGCTGCGGCTAAATCTGCATTATTATCAATAATTAATCAGCAAAAAACAGAAAATGTAGATATTCGATTACCTAAAGGAACTTTAATTCAGATTCCAATACATTCTTGTAAATTTGAATCCAAAAAAGCAAAATGTTCTGTAATTAAGGATGGTGGAGATGATCCTGATGTCACACACGGTGCAGAAATTATAGTTGAACTATCATTTACAGAAAAAGCAAATGAAATTGATATTGATGGAGGAGAAGGAGTAGGGATAGTTACCAAGCCAGGTTTAGGTTTGGAAATTAACAAACCTGCAATTAATCCTGTTCCCAAAAAAATGATTATTGCGAATTTAAGAGAAGTAGGAGAAAAAATTCTTGTAAAAAAAGGAATCAGAGTTGTGATTTCAGTTCCTAAAGGAAGAGAATTAGCACCTAAAACAGATAATCCAAGATTAGGAATTAAGAATGGAATTTCAATTTTAGGAACCAGTGGAATTGTAATTCCATTTTCTACAGCATCTTATGCAGCATCAATTAGACAGAATTTGGACGTAGCAATTGCAATGGGAAATGATACAGTAGTATTAACGACAGGAGGAAGAAGTGAAGATTTTGCAAAGAAGGTTGTTGATTTACCAGAACATTGTTTTGTACAGATGGGTGATTTTTCAGGATATACAATTCAACAGTGTGGTAAAAAAAATATCAAAAAAGCATATGTTGTTGGTTTTATTGGAAAACTTGCAAAGATGGCTGTAGGAGTAAAAC
>Ga0255056_10000621_pt1 | contig 10802 bp, 9 predicted proteins | sample Cases_109_1_MG_FD_183639 | JGI IMG/M metagenome (GOLD analysis project Ga0255056, IMG submission 183639) | Seawater microbial communities from Amundsen Gulf, Northwest Territories, Canada - Cases_109_1 | ecosystem: Environmental > Aquatic > Marine > Gulf | place: Canada: Northwest Territories... | reverse complement strand
TCGGCCACTACCCCTTCGTCATTGAATCTCAGCAGTGCCGGAAAACCGGCCCCGCCGGCCGCGCGTGAAACATGCAAACTGCCTGGTCCGTGACAGGACTCGCAGCCTTGACTGGAAAAAGGCGTGTGTGGATTGTCAACATTGCCGTGCGGAGTTTCCACCATCACTTCCATCGTATCGCCACCATGGCAATTCAGACACTGCTGTGTACCGCCATCGGTGAACTGAGCCTCTGCCTGAGTCCTGGCACGCGACGTCTGTGCCGCCGCGGTAGTGGACAGTAAATCGGCCAGAACCAACAGACAACCGATGAACACACCTAGTGCAATCATTTTCAACGTCATTACCGTAGTCTCCATTTGCAGTACGACGACATCAATCGAAACCGCCCTCTAATTAATACTGTGCACAATCGCGACATCAGAATTGCGACCCGGACCATGACAGACCGTGCAACTTTCGCTAATAAGAGGCCCGTTCTTGTTTCCGCCCGGCCCGCACATATCAAGTCGCTGGCGAAGTGTCCCGTCGGTTTCCTGGCAAGCGTCGAAGGAACCGCCGCTACCAGTCATGTGCGCTTGCGCATCGGCCGAAGCGTGGCAGGCGCCGCATGCTGAGCTGTTCGGTGAAATCCGGTTGTTGTCAGTAGGATCAGTTCCAACAGCGCCACGATTGATACTGGTTGCGAGAACACCGCTATCCGATGCCACCGGATAAAATCCACTGTCTGTATGGCACGCGACACAATTGCTGACTCGTTGTGGATAACGAATATCATCGACTGCATGCTTGCGATGGAGGTAGTGCTTCATATCCATCGGACCCGCGCTCGGGCTGCCACGACGCGCTGCATTGGCGATATGACAAACCTGGCAAGTTTCAATCGTATTGTTGTTGCGCGAACCGTGCTGTGTGGTCAGTTCATGGCAATCATTGCAGCGCTCGATGTCGACTGAAGAACGGCGTTGCACTGGTGTTGCAGGGTCATCGGTAATCGCGAAAATTTGTGATGCCGTCGTGACGGGCGCATTCCCGTCGCTGGTCGTTACACGACCCTCGAGATTCACGACGCCCGAACCGGTCGCGATCGGTGCGACTGTCCCCAATGTTATTGAGTATGTGAAGTCACCGTTGTTCGTCGCCTGTAGTACGCCGGCAGAATAAATACTGGTTGTCTCCGGCTGCGCATTGTCGCGCCCGTTGCCGACATTGGAATAATCCACAGTATTCCACGCAACATTGAAACGAATCGGGCTCGACGCCAGATCCGGGTCGTTGGCGAGATCGTAAGGCGCATCACCATTTTGCGGATCAGTGATTGAGAAGGTCACGTTCGGGGCCATACCTGGGCCGAGGAAATCGATTGCGAGTATGTTGTAACTGTAGTTCCCGGCACGCTCCATCGCCAACCTTCGGTGCGCTTGCCGAACCTCTATGCCAGAGTTCGGATTCGTCGCATGGCAACTCACACACTGCGTGTTGTCCGCCACGATCCCGGAGCCGTGATTTTCACCCGTCCCGAAGTTGACGCCGTCATGGCAGGACCCACAGGCTTCGGCGGTAGGCTGTTCGTACCAGTTTGACGCGTCCGGCGTCTCAATATCGGTGTCGTCATGACAGCCACTACAATTTTCAATCGATTGCGGGTAGCCCACGTCGCCGTAACATTTTTCAGTGTCGCGATTGCCGAACAGGCAATAATCGTCACCAGCGATGACGCTGGGCAAATTAATGCCGTGATGAATTTTGTGCGCCATTACCTTCATGTCAACTGTGTTGCCGCTGTTGGCATCGGCCGAACCCGGGTTGTGGCAAGTCACACAGTCCTGCAATTCGAATCGGGCGCCGCCATGAAATGCCAGGTTCTCGTGACAGCCATTGCAGCTGGCTATATTTGCGATATCCCTGGTCAGTATTCCGGTTGTTGCATTGTCTGATGGTCGGAAGTCGTACACAGGATTGCGTACCGGTGCCAGACCACGAATTTCGAAGCTGACGCGATGCGTCAGCGTAGCGACGTATGAGATTGGCACAGGGTCCGTGACATTGTTGACATCGATAAGAAACGTATACGAATAGCTACCGTCATTGTTGTCGACCAGAGTGCCAGCCGACCCGTTTTCAGTTGTTGCTTGCAGTTTGGATTCGGTTCCCGGACCAACCCCGGGGTTCTCTATCTGGTTTATGTAGCTTTGCCATGCGCTGGCGTTGCCATCGGTCCCCGGGACAAGTTTGGCAATCTTGAACGATATTGCGCCGGCGTCCAGACCGGTGACCGGTCTGCCGTTGCCGTCTGACAGCATGAATTGAACCACCGGTGGACTCGCGATTTGTACATTCGTGATCGCGGCATTGATCTCTACAGCGTCGGTAGCATCGGTTGTAGGAGGCGGCGCTGGCGGGCCCGGTGGTCCGGGTGGGCCTGGCGGGCCGGAGTCGCCGGAGCACGCACCAAGGACCAGCAACAAAGCAGGCGCCAGTCGGCGCCATGTTTTGCCTGAGCAATTCAGTTTCATCCTTTCACACTCCTCAGATTTTCCAGTAGTCACCCATCGCCCGCATGATATCGCTGCGACTAATCACTCCAATAAGACGGCCTTCATCGACAACTGGATATCGCAGGTATGTCTTCTCGTAGAAATTCTTCGCGGCGTCGACGATGGACAATTCCGGGTCCAGCACTTCGATGTCTGTCGCCATGAATTCCTTGACGAGTCCGCCATGCTCCTGGTGGTAGGCTGCGTTCAATACGACTTTCATGCAATCTCTTTCCGTTAGCATTCCGACAACGGTGTCACCATCATCTACGACTGGTGCACCCGACACACGCATGTCAATCAATTCGTGCACGGCGCGCAGTATTTCCATTTCCGGTCGCAATTTCACAACGTTTCGTGACATATAGTCGCGAATCAGGATTTTTGCCTTGGCCATATCAGTCTCCGTCCCGTATCACATGGTCGCTGTCGTCGCCCCGCATACAGCAGGTATCGGGGTTGCATTTGGCTGAAATGGGCGCGCGGCCAAAGAATTGCCCAAGCCCCAGTGCAGCGCAGAAGCCAAGGACAATGATCAGGCTGACAAATATTGTTGCAATCACAGCAAGAACCTCCTATCCACCAAAGTCATCCAGCAAAATGTTCTCTTGTTCAACGCCCTGCGAATCCAACATGGCAATAACCGCCGCATTCATCATCGGCGGTCCACACATGTAGTATTCACAATCTTCCGGCGTTGGATGATCTTTCAAATAATTTTCAAGCAGGACCTCATGGATGAATCCGGTATAGCCGTCCCAATTGTCCTCCGTTTCCGGCTCTGACAAGGCCAGATTCCAGCTGAAATTTTCATGTTCCTCAGCCAGCTTGTCGAATTCGTCCTTGTAGAACGCTTCACGCAGGCTGCGGGCACCATACCAGAACGATATTTTGCGATCCGTCCTGACGCGAAGCAGTTGATCCAGAATGTGTGATCGCATCGGTGCCATACCTGCGCCGCCACCAACGAAAACCATCTCCGCATCGGTTTCCTTCGCGAAGAAATCACCGTAGGGACCCGATACCAAAACCTTGTCTCCAGGCTTCAGGCTGAAGATATACGATGACATCTTGCCAGGTGGCGCCGAGGGCGCATTCGGTGGCGGCGTTGCAATACGCACGTTGAGCATCACCATGTCCTTTTCTTCGGGGTAGTTAGCCATAGAGTACGCGCGCAAGTCCGGCGCATCCACGACCGACTCAAGCTCAAACAGGTGAAATTTCTCCCAGTCCCCACGAAATTTGTCGTCGACATCGATGTCTTTGTAGGACATGCGATACGCCGGGCATTCAATTTGTATGTAACCGCCCGCGCGAAAATCCATTTCTTCGCCCTTTGGCAAATCAACGACGAACTCCTTTATGAAAGTCGCGACGTTGTTGTTGGAGCGCACGGTACATTCCCACTTGTTGACGCCGAACACGTCTTCCGGAACGCTGATGCGCATGTCCTCGTCAACGCCCACCTGGCAGGCGAGCCGCAAGCCATCCGCGGCCTCACGCTTATTAATGTGGGCCGCTTCCGTGGGCAAAGGCGAGCCGCCGCCTTCCAGCACCCTGACTTTACATTGACCACAGGTGCCGCCGCCGCCGCAGGCAGAGGGCAGGAACAATTCCCTGGACGTAAGAGCGTTAAGCAACTTGCCGCCCGCCGGGACGGCGATGTCCCTTTCATCGTTTACGTTGATAGTTATTTCGCCGCTGGGCACCAGCCGCGAGTGCGCGAGCAAAATAAGAACCGCCAGAAATATGACGATGCTGATAAACAATGCAACTGCTAGTGTGATTTCTTGCATAGCACTTTCAGAACTGTTTTGCCCAACCCTCCCTAAAGTTCAATACCGGATATTCCCAGGAACGCCAACGACATGATGCCAACCGTTACAAACGTGATTCCAAGCCCGCGCAGCCCATCTGGAACATCGCTGTAGCGCATTTTCTCGCGCAGACCTGCCAGTCCGACAATGGCGATCGCCCAACCCAGACCGACGCCAACGCCATACGCTGCACTTTCGACAAACGTGTAATCGCGTTGCACCATGAACAGTGCCGCACCCAGGATGGCGCAGTTCACCGTTAGCAGTGGCAGGAAAATACCAAGGGCGTTGTACAGTGCCGGCAGAAACTTGCGCAGAACCATTTCCAGGATTTGCACCATTGCCGCGATCACACCGATATAGCTGATCAGGCCGAGGAAACTAAAGTCAAGATGACCTAGCCCCGCCCATGCCAAAGCGCCATCCCGCAACAGGTAATTGTAGATAAGGTTGTTGAGCGGAACGCTGATGGCTTCCACCACAATCACTGCCGCGCCGAGTCCGATGGTCGTCTTAATCTGCTTCGAGACCGCGAGGAAGGTACACATCCCCATAAAGAATGCGAGCGCGAGATTTTCAATCAGGACCGCACGGATAAAAATTTCGAACAGATTGCTCATGCCGTCTGCTCCGCTTCTCTGACCTGAACTTCCTCAAAGTCCGGTTTCTCGACTTGTTGCGGTCTCCAGCTACGGATAGCCCAGATCAGGAAGCCGATAATGAAGAATGCGCTTGGCGGCAGGAGCATCATCTGGTTTGGTACATACCAGCCATCGTTCTGTGCCAGCGGAAGTATCCGAATCCCGAGCCAGGTGCCGGCACCCAACAATTCACGAATGGTCGCAACGATCAGTAGAATCAGGCTGTAGCCAAGGCCGTTACCGATACCATCGAGGAAGCTCATCCAAACGCCGTTCTTGACTGCGAATGCTTCGGCTCGGCCCAACACGATGCAGTTGGTCACAATAAGGCCGACGAAAACCGCCAATGTCTTGGCGACGTCCGGGAGGAACGCTTTCAATACCTGATCGACGACAATGACGGCTGTCGCAATAATCGTCATCTCGATGATAATGCGAATACTGTTGGGAATGTGTTTGCGAATCAGGCTGATGCAGACATTGGAGAACGCAACGACTGCTGTCAGCGACGCACCCATAATGAGTGCGGTCAAAACTGAATTGGTGATCGCAAGCGCGGAGCAGATACCGAGCACCTGAAGCGTGACCGGGTTCTGGTTGATGAGTGGTTCTACCAGTGTTTCTCGCGTCGACACTATTCCTGTCCCCCTTCTTTAGCCACCCGGACTGGCGGCCGAATCCTGAGGTTGTCGAGAAAGCTCGCGTAGCCGTGCGGCCCGAACCAGTAAGCAACCAGCCGGGTGACAGAGTTACCGGTAACGGTAGCGCCGGTCAGCCCGTCAACCTGGTGGCGCGCTGCGGACGACCCGGCATCCACGGGTCCGGCCGCGACCCTGAACCGCGCACTTCCATCGCTGCCGAATAATTCACGACCCGCCCATTTGGCCTGCCAGTCGGGGCGCGTAATCTGGTCGCCCAGCCCGGCGGTCTCTGCCTGTTCATAGAATGAGACGGCTGCGATGGTGTTCAGATCGGCCTCAAGAGCGATGTAGCCGTACAACGTAGACCACATGCCCTGACCAACGATGGGCAGAATGACCCGTTGAAGCTCGTCTCCCACCCAAACCAGGTGCACGATTTCGTATCTTGAGCGCCTGCCGAGGCTTGCGCCGTCCTCACCATCAGGAATTGCCGTGCCCAATTCGGCATCGTTGACTGCTGCTCTCGGATCGAACTCGTTCGCGTCCAGACTATCCTCAAACTCGCCGGAGTCGATGTCGATGACCCTTGCGTCCAATTGCTCGACCGCAGCCAGAATCTCATCAGTGGACAGTTTCTCATCTGGCTCCACCAGTCCTGAGAGTGCCACAATATTGCGGCTACGCTCTACAACCTGGTTGCGTAGCTGAATGGGTCGAAGTGAAATCGCCGCGACGCTTACCAGAATCGAGCAAACCAGCGCCACCAGGAAGATGACCAGCAACGCCTTCTGCGGGCTGTCGTTGTTCACGAGTCTGTCCCCAGCCGAATCCTGCGACGTTTGATGTTGCGTTCAACGACGACATAGTCGAACAACGGCGAGAAAATGCTCGCCAGCAATATCGCGAATATAACGCCTTCGTAGTACGACGGGTTGGTCACACGCACAACGATGGTCAGAACGCCAACAAGAATGCCGAAACCCCATCGGCCGGGATTGGTATTGGCGGCCGCCACTGGATCGGTTGCGAGAAATACGGTGCCGAACGCCCACCCGCCAGTCACCAAGTGCCAGGTCCAGGGCACCGCAAAAACCGGGTTGTCTGCCGGCCCCAAAGTGTTAAACAGCAACACACTGCCAACCATGCCAATGAACGATCCGAGCATGATGCGCCAAGAAGCAACACCCGTATAGATAAGGTACGCCGCGCCGATGAAGCAGCCAAGAACTGACGAGACGCCAATCGGGCCCGGCTGATTGCCGAGGAATAGCTGCAGCCACGTGTAGTTCACTGCCAGCAGAGCTGGCACACCGCCCTCGTCGACAAATAACTCAATGGTCGTCGGCTCGTCGTAGCCCGCAACCGGGATCCAGGCACCTGGCTCAAATATCAGGCCGGAATAGGAGAACACCAGAAAACCGAGTCCGAGAATTACTGGACTAACGATGTAGCGTCCGGACCCGCCAAAAATCGCTTTGCCGATGACGAGGCCGAATGTCATGCCCAGAGCAACTTGAAGCAGCGGCGCAGTCGCAGGCAAAATTAGTGTGTACAACCATGCGATCGCTAATAAACCATCATCGACCGGACGAATCCTTTGCTGCGCAAAAAGCACTTCCCAAAAGGCGCCGGTCAGCAGGGCCACTACAAATATGGGCAGGAAGTAGAGGAACCCGTGAATCAGGCAAGCACCAAAACTCGTCGGGTCGTATTCAACGCCCAGTAATAAAAGCAATCCGCCACGCCACCCCGGCGCTGCGTCGATGCCCATGATCTGCATTGCCAGGTTGGTTTGCTCGCCGATATTCCAGATTCCGACAAACCAACAGGGAATCGACGCGACAACGAAAGTGTTCAATAGTCGCTGCACATTCATGCCGTCGCGAATGTGCGGTGCTCCGCTGGTGGTCGCGTTGCTTGAATATAGAAATCCGTCCAGCAATTGCAGCGTAGAAAGGCCGATCGTATTATTACTATCCCGGTAGAGTTTATTGCGCAATCGATCGATGAGTTCACGCATGCCGATCAACCTTCCCGCTCGATGTGCTCAAGATTGACCTGCAGCGCGGCACCGTAGTCATTCTTCCCCGGGCACACGAAGGAGCATAAGGCCAGGTCCTCGGGGTCGAGTTCGAGGCAACCGAGTGCCTGCGCCTGGTCCGTGTCCCTGATCAGCAGCGCCCTTAGCAACGGGGCGGGAACGACGTCCAGCGGGATTAATTGTTCGAACGCATCGACCGGCATCATAGCGGTCGGTCGGCCGTGACTCGCCGTCGAAAATGTTGTAGAGCGGCGATCCTGGCGCCGTTTCAATAATCCCGAAAACGTGTAGCCCCTGGCGAATGGCCCCAGCCAGCCAAACAAGCGCCGTTTGCCCTGATCGGGAATTGAGCTTATTTGAACATGGTATCGACCGAGAAATGCCTCCGCGCCGTGAGCAGTTCGGCCGCTCAAAACGGATCCGGATATCGTGCGCGGAACGCCCGACGCAGCGCCGTTCCGCAATATTTCCCCCGCGACAAGCTCTTCAACGCTGGCACCCAGGCGGGTTGAAACAAGCTTTGGATTTTCGATGCCGGGACCACCAAGCGCGATCACCCGTTCTGTTGATACCCGGCCTTCGCGAAACAAAATACCAATCGCAATGACATCCTGGTAGCCGATATGCCATACGGTCCTATCGGCACTAGCAGGATCGAGATGATGAATATGCGTACCAACCAGACCCGCCGGATGCGGCCCCGAAAATATGACGTGCTTCACTTTGTCGGCATGGCCGGTCGGCCCCGCCCAGTCGGGCGCGGTGCAAAGATATACCGGACCCTCGCTGAGCCTTGACACTACGTGCAGGCCGGCCTCCAGATATCGTTCTTTCCCGGTCACTACTGCCGCAGGATTCACAGCCAGGGGATTGGTGTCGATAGCAGTAACGAAAACTGACCGGGGTGAACTGCCCGATTGCGGGACCTTGCTGTACGGCCGCGTGCGAAACGCCGGCCACAACCCTGATGTAATGAGCGCAGCGCGAATTTGATCATCGGCCAGTGATTCAATATCGGCACTCGCCAGTTCGGGGTGACTGGATTCTTCCCCTACGTTTTCATCGAGATCGATGACAACAGAAAGCAGTGTGCGTCGAGCACCACGATTGACGGCTGAAATCGTGCCGGAACCGGGCGATGTATAAGGAACGTCAGGGTCACGTTTGTCGACAAACAGCGTGTCTCCAAGTTTCACCGCGTCACCGGGCTGCACAGCTACGCTTGGCTTCAGGCCGATATAGTCGCGACCAAGTACGGCAACCGTCCGGACGGATTTGCCCGAAACGTTTTGTGGGTCGGGCACTCCGGTTAGCGGAATATCCAGGCCTTTTTGTGAGTCGACTATGTGTGGCATGTTTCCCTTGAACACGGCCCTGTGTCGTACCAGGAAACGGGTTCTGGTGAATTATTATTCAAGCCGTCAGCAGCAGCTTATACAAAGCTTGCAATGAAATTTCGCGATGAACAATGGGCGGTACATGCCCTATCGGCTCGACGCACATAGATCACTTCGCGCCGAGTCCGAGATCGGCATTAACGTGGGTCCTCGCCAGAGCTGCTTCGCCGACTCTGCGAATCGCGAGTGCGAATGCTGCCGTCCGCATATCGATCTGCTTTTGCTGCGCCATTTCGAAAACCGCTCTATACGCCTTGCGCATCGTCTTGCCCAGCTCATCATTAATGCGGTCCAGTTCCCAGCGAAATCGCTGTATATTCTGCGTCCACTCGAAATAGCTGACCGTAACCCCACCTGCATTCGCGAGAATATCCGGAATTATGAATATCCCACGATCATTCAGGATCGTGTCTGCGGTCGGCGTCGTCGGTGCGTTGGCGGCCTCGACAACAATACTCGCCTTGACCTCAGCCGCGTTGTCCTCGGTGATCGCACCCTCCAACGCGGCGGGGATCAACACATCGGCATCCCACGTAATGACGTCCGGGCCGTCGAAGGCTTCCCCGCCATTGAAATTATTGACACCGCCGGATTCCGCGGCCCAGTCGATCAGGCTGAGTATATCGAGCCCATGCGGGTTTGCGACGCCACCTGTGTGATCGGCAACGGCAACAATTTTTGCGCCGCGTTCGGCAATCAGGCGCGCGGCGTGGCTGCCGACATTGCCGAAGCCCTGTATGGCCACGGTGATGTCCGAAAAATCTTGAGCCCGATCTTTCAACGCCTCGGCGAGCACATCCATGACTCCACGGCCCGTCGCTTCTTCTCGTCCCTCGGAACCAAACAGATGTAACGGCTTCCCGGTAACGACGCCGGGCGAGAAACCGTGGTATTTAGAGTATTCGTCCATGATCCAGCTCATGACCTTTCCATCCGTATTGACGTCCGGCGCCGGAATGTCAATCGATGGACCGATCACGTCTTTCATTTGTTCGACGAACAGACGGGTAACCAGATTCAGATCCCGGTCGGACATCGTGTGCGGGTCGCAGTCGATGCCACCCTTGGCGCCACCGAACGGCACATCGACTACAGCTGTCTTCCAGGTCATCAGGTTGGCGAGTGCCGCAGCATGGTCTTCATCCATGCTCGGGTGAAATCGCAAGCCGCCCTTCATTGGGCCTCGGGCATAATTGTGCTGTACGCGATAGCCGGTGAAATGTTGCAACTCGCCGTTGCTGTCTTCTATGACAATTTCGGCCTTGATACTGCGTCTCGGGCTGAGCAGTATTTGCCGGACTTTGTCCTGCAATCCCAGGACGTCCGCGCCCTTGTTAAAGAAAAAATGGCTGTCGCTGAGCATAATATCTCCGTTAAAGCTAAACGTAATCCATGCTTGTCGTCCTTCAGGACTACTTGCTATGAGATCCGCAACAAGTTGTCCGGGGTCATCGCATCTATACCCTTATGAAGTTAAACTGCTCCGGTCAGCGACAAGCAACCTGGTCTTCGGTCAGCCTTTAACGTGGCAGCCATTCTGGTCGACAGGAACCACGCGGCACGAGCACCGTCTTGTAGTAGCCGGGCGTTTCGGACATAAAGGTCTGATCTGTGACTCCCCGATAGTGCCCACAAGATGTTTGCGCCGTAAAGCCATCAGGGTCCAGGTACAAATGCTGCTCTTCCGACCCCGCCGTCGCGTGTGCCCATTCCTTGTCAAAAATTCCC
>Ga0255056_10000620_pt1 | contig 10806 bp, 10 predicted proteins | sample Cases_109_1_MG_FD_183639 | JGI IMG/M metagenome (GOLD analysis project Ga0255056, IMG submission 183639) | Seawater microbial communities from Amundsen Gulf, Northwest Territories, Canada - Cases_109_1 | ecosystem: Environmental > Aquatic > Marine > Gulf | place: Canada: Northwest Territories... | reverse complement strand
ATACCGCTGGCACTATGATCGCGCGTGTGTCACATCCATCATCTACCTGAACGAAGTACAGGGAGGCGTTACCGAGCTGTACCCTAACTACCGAATTTTGCTGGAGAAGGGCAAGAACACCGCTCTCCAGCGGGTTCTGGATAGCCTGATACAAATTAATCCAATCCGGAGCGTGTTTGGTAATTTGGTTCAAGTTTCGCCGAAGGTGGGCCGAATGGTCATGATGCGCGCTGACCGCGCCTGGCACAGCGTGCAGAGCGTGCTCGGTGACCGTGAGCGGGTCAACATCATCCTCTCCTATGACTATCCCGGCACCGAATTTCCGATGGAGGAAGGGCTAGATTCATACCTGTACACCCAGGACAAACAGCAATCCAGCGATCCGAATTACGGCTGAGCCCCGATATACGTGAGCACCCACTCCCCCAAGTATTTTTATACAACTGACAACTGGGACAAATCGGACTGGCTTGATATCGTCTCCGTTGAATACGAGCTCCTTGTGTCGACCTATCCCTTCGACACCAAATTAAGAGAACGTTCCGATGAGGGTCAACTCAGGATCCTCGATGTCGGCTGCGGCACTGCCATTTTTCCACAATTCCTAGACGGAACTCTACAGGACGGCCTCCACCTTACTTGTGACCTGCTCGACGTATCGGATCTCAGCCTCAATCAAGCCCATGAGGTCCTGGCAGAATTGGAGCACTTCACTCCCGGGCGAAGGATCGCAACCTTGATAGAGGACATTCCTGAAGCGCTCCCTCTTTCGGCGCAGGCATACGATGCAATATGGGCCGTACATTCATTCACGACGGTCGACGTGGATCGGATGCCGGCCGTTTTCGGACACCTGCTGCAGTTGCTGTCAGATGACGGTCAGCTATTCATCTATCAGCTAACCGCAGATTCTTCGTATCAGACTCTCCATCAGATCTACCGTGAACAGGTCTCTAACGAGGTTCTTCCATTTATGGAATTCGAGGACTCCAAACGCATACTCGAGTCGCTCCCCGTAGAATATGAAGTGGTCGAGTTAAACTTTAATCACGACCTGCCGCTGAATCAGCCCGACCTTGTGGAGCACTATCTGCGGAAGTGCGTACTCGACGAAACCATCGATGCACAACGAACGTTTGGGGATGTGCTGCCTCGATTTGAAAGCGATGGACATTACCGTATCCCACAATCTGTCAACCTTATTTCGGTGAAAAATCGATGATCCCACTTACTGGCGAGTACTACATAGAGTGCAACGACGTGTTCCGCCGCTGCACAAATCAGTCGGAGCAAATGCTGGCTGAGATGCGCAACTATGCCCAAAATCGAAACGCATTGCGTATTCTGAGCGTGGGATCCGGCGTGGGACTTTTTGAGATCCCCATGCTTCAAATGCTTGGAGACAAGGTTGCGAGCTTCGATGGCGTTGATGTAAACGAGCTTGCCTGTCAGAAATTGGATGAAAAGTTAGAAAATGAATTCGGCACTTCACTGGACTTCAATGTTGAGCACCGTTCCTTCCAAAAGTACAAAACCGATCATCGATTCGAAGTCGTGCTCTTCAATCACACCTTCGAATATTTGGGCGGGGATCGACTGAGTTGGATACAGAAATCACGAGACCTACTCGTTGATTCTGGCAACGTCCTGATCTTCAGCCCGAATCGCGGTGGAATCAATCGGTTTTATGAAGAGGTCTTTGCGCCCACCTTCTCAGAAGATCTTGATCAATTGCTCACGCACATCGGCATGGAACATTCGACCACCGCGATCGAAGGATCGTGCGATGTAGCCCTGCTCACAGGCAATGGCGAAGATCCAGACAAGGTGCGCTTGCTCAGCTTTCTCACTCAGGCCGATTGTCGAGATTTGCCATCTGCAAAGCAGCGCGAATTGGTCAATTACTTTCTCTCTCTCAGCGGTGACGAAAGCTCGATCATCCCCCATCCCGCCACGCTCTTTGTTTTGTGATCCCAAGTGTCCCCGCCCAGGGCAGGTTGGCGGAGTTAATCAGTCAGCAACACCCCGAATTGGAAAACCTGAAAATTCTGGAACTGAGGGACCTCGGCCAAGGTTGGGAAACCGATCTTTACCATTTGAAACTGGAAGCAACTCAAAATGGAGAGCTGGCGACCCGTGAGTTTGTGCTCCGGCTTTATAAGGGAAGCGATCCGCTCGAGAAAGCCAAAAAGGAATTCTCGATGATGACCGGTATGGCCCGGTATGATATCGCCACCCCCCGCGTGGATGCACTGGTAACAGATATCTCGGTCCTGGAACACCCCTTTATCGTTATGGAGCATGTTCAGGGGGGTACTCTGGAGGCGAGAATGAAGATGGAGACCGCCTCTCCCTGGCTAAGCCCCATGATGGAGGTGCTCGAGCAAATTCATGCCGCTCCCTGGATTGAGCTCATTCCGGAGCCGGATAGCGTAATTCCGAGGGCCAACGAGCCTCTTGCCTATGTGAGGGGGCTGCTCGATGAGATGGAGCAGGTCATCGAACAGTATGGCCTGGATGACTTCGAACCTATGGTGGGCTGGCTCCGCGAGCGCGAGGCTATGGGATCTGCAACCGAACCCGTGCTCATCCACAACGACTACCACCCACAGAACGTCCTGTTGAGAGACAACTCGCTGGTGGTCATCGATTGGTCATTCGCCGAGGTCGGTGATTTCCGGATGGATCTGGCGTGGACCGTCCTGCTATTTGGCGTCATGGCTGGAGGCGATTATCGAGCTGCTTTGCTAGAGGCATACGAGCGGGCCGCCGGCTCGCAAGTTGAAAACCTTGAATTCTTCGAGGCGTTGAAGTTCGGCATGCGTATGGTCACAATCGGCATGTGGCTGGATGAAGGCGTGGAGATCCCTGTAGCGAGTATCACGAAGCAAGCCATCCGCGGCGACTACAAGATTCATGTCATGAACCCATATCGTAGGCTCAAGGAGATAACGGGGCTCGGGATCCGAACCATGGAAGAGCTATAGGGCTGCTCGCAGTTCCAAGGAGGGTTACAGACGATGAAATTGGATCGCGACAAACTGCAGGACGACATTCACAAGCTATACCGTGAAGAGCATGAGGCCCTTGGTGAAGAGGGCACGGTTCGGCTGCTCGAGGCGGGAAAAAAGTGGGACTTTTCAGAGACTTTGAGATCGGGTGGCGTGATCGCCTTTCCACACGCAGGCGTTGCGGATTGCGGGCATCAGATCGCGGCCGCGGTTCATGGCTGCCTGGATTCCGAACTAGCGCGAGTTGTGGTTGTCAGCGTGTTACACGCCTTCACTGATGAAATGGAAGATGCGCGCGTGCGTGTTGCAGGAGGTGGGGATCCAAGTGCTGAGGAGACCTGGGGAATTCAGGGGCCAGGCATTACCGGGCGTACGGAGTGGCTGAGCGATCACGCCTTATACAGCTTCCGGCACTTTTGGAAGGCAGAGACCGCTCGGCGCGGAATTGAAGGACCAGAGGTGATCGAGCGTTATCCGTATTTGGCAGGCGGGAAACCGGAATTGCTCCCAGGCATCGATGAGCTCGGGAATGAATGTGAAGGGGCTGCGGTCGTCACAACCGTAGACCCATTCCATCATGGCATCGGCTATGGGGACTCATCGGAAGATGCACTGTACCCAAAACAGGGGGGTATCGAATTAGCCCGTCAAAAGATAGGTGAGGGGATCGAACTGCTCGAGCGAGGTGACTATTGGGGCTACAACCAGCACTGCGTCGAGGCAAAGAGTGATGGTCGGGATGCGGGTCAAGTGTTCCGCTACGTTCGCGGACCACTCGCGGGTGAGATCCTGGACATTGCGGTGACCGATGCTACTGATCTTTACGGTACCGAGCCGCCCACCTGGGTTGCGGGAGCGCTGATTGAGTGGAAGTCGAGCAAGTAGGATTCGCGTTCAGGCCTGCCCACACTAGCTGCTCCTTACCGGCGGGGCGATGGGCGCGTCCATCAGATTACCAGTCGACCAGTTTCCAGATCTCCGGCTCGTAGCTTCCCGATACCATCGCAACCTCCGCAAAAAGCGTCGCAGACTGTGTCAGATGCTCTCTTGAGGCCTCTTCGTCTCCAGCCTGATGCAGCATATCGGCAAGGTTGCTGTGAATTGCCGCCGATCGGTGGCGGTCACCAATCGCTTCACTAAGCTTAAGCGCCTCCTCTTCAAGCCTCAGCGCTTCTTCCAGATCTGATCGGTTTGCCATTGCAAGCGCCAGATTGTTTAGCGCCGCAACGCGTGCTGCAGGTTCATCTAAAAGGTCAGTAAATTCGAGACTCTTGGCAAGATGCTTCTGCGAAGATTCCCCGTCTCCTTCCGCTCGAGCAAGAATTCCGAGGATATTGTGGCATTGAGCTAGAGCCCGCGGGTCATCCGCGCGCTTCGCATCCGTCAAAGCAAGATCAATAAGCTCAAGAGATCTACTATCACGGCCTTCGCGATGCTCGGTCAAGCTCCAATCGGCATAGATGCGCGCCCGACTCCCCTCGTCCTCTGTCGCTTCAGCGGCCGATTCGTAATAGCTGAGAGCGTTATCGCGTTTGCCCCACCGCTCATAGAGACCGCCAAGCTTGTGCTCGATGCGAGCCTCACGACCATCAGACTGAAAGGCCGCTGCGGCCTCATATTCCTGAGCCGCGATATCGTATCGGCCCATGAGCGTCTGCAAATCGGCAATCGCCTCATGTAGTTGTGCGGGATCGCTGAAACCAAGCGCAAGCGCATTTTGATAATGGGAGATCGCCTCGTCGTTCGCGTAGAGGCCACGAGCATGATTGCCCGCATCGAAGTAATACTCTGCCGCGTCGCCTTCATTGCCGGCCAACTCGTAGTGTCGTGCGATTCGGCTTGCTAGCGTTCCGCTTGCCTCGCCCCCGCGCGTATGAAGCAATGCTTCCGCAGTTCGAGCGTGTAGCAAGCGCTGTCTGGCATAGGTTGTCTCGACCAAGACCAGCTCTCGAAATCTATCGTGCTTGAAATCGTAGGATGGGCCCAGCGGGGGTTGCTGTTCGACATATTCGCGGACAAAGCCTGCCCCTATCAGCCCCTCCAATCCCGACACGGTTTCCTCTATGCTGCGCCCACTTACCGCGCGAAGGATCTCAAATTCAAAGGAACGTCCAATGACCGCCGCTGCACCAAGCAGTTGTTGACTGGCGCCGGGAACCGAGATTAGCCTGGAATGCAAAATCTCCTGTACCGGAGTGGGCAAGTCCCACTGTCCCTCCTTCCCCTCGATCGTCCCCGCTTCCAGAGCCGTTAGATATTCTGCAAGAAACAACGGTAGGCCATCAGTTTCCTGATATAGCTTCTCGGCAGGCGCTGAGCTTTTTATGGACCCCACTAGCTCCGCCACATCTTGCGTGGTGAGCGGCGAGAGGGAAGCAATCTCTGCCGAAGCGGGGGGCAGGCTTGCGATCCAGGCTCGCAACCGTTGATCGTCGGCAGAGGTATCCCTGCGCCAGGTCACCAATACGAAAGGTGGCGGGGTCGGACCCCGCCGCATCAGATAAGCAATCAGTTCGAGTGAGGCCTCGTCGGCCCATTGCAGATCGTCAAAAAAAAGCGCACCTGGCCTGTCGCCACCAGCCAGCGCTCCCAGCACCTGAACCAGGCCATTCATGAATCGATCCTGACCCCTGGCTGGCAGATCAGCAGACGGTCGATCTATCTGTGGGAAAAGTTCGAAGATCTCTGGCAGGAGCCGGGCCGCTTCTGTGAGCCAAATCGCGGGGATGGCTTCGAGCTTCTCCGGAGCATCGTCCATTGCTAGCGAGCTGCGCAATGCGTCGATCCAGGGGCGATAGGCAACGGATGCCTCGCCGGGATAACAACGAGCCTGCAGTACATTCGCAGATGATCCTGCGAGAAATTCTTCCGCCAAGCGTGTCTTCCCAACACCTGCTTCCCCCTCGACGAGCACCAGCCTCGGGTTTTGTTTGATCTGCATATAACTTGCCTGTATCTGCGCCAGATCTTCTTGTCGGCCAACCAGAGGTAATTTGCCGCGCTCGTTCGGCCGTTCGGGCTTAACTCGCGTAGATTCCTTGTGGGCCTCGGCCGTTGTGAACTTCCCGACCTTGATTTGCTCATACAGCTCGACCGTATCCTCAAGCGGAGGCGTTCCGAGTTCCTCCTGGAGCACCCGCACGCAGTCGCGGTACTGCTGCATTGCCATCCCACGCTGGCCAAGGCGGGCGTGGAGCGACATCAAATCGCGGTATGCCGATTCATTGAGCGTGTCGAGCGATAATCTTCGATGAGCGTATTCAATTGCCGTCTCATAGCTCTGGTCGCGTTTATGAACCTGAACCAGACGGCGAAGCGCGTCTTCGTACTGTCGAAGCAACGACTGTGAAGTGAAATATTGCCATTCGTCGAAATCAGGACTATCGGGAAGAGTAAAGCCGGAAAGAAAATTGTCTCTGTAGAGCTGAACTGCAGCGGTGAGCGGCTCAAGGCACTTCGCACACGCCTCCCCCACAGCGTGTCCGTGCTCATGAGTGCTGTCAAGGAGTGTGCGGAACTCTTCGGTGTCGAGCCAGGGGGCAACGAGAGTTACCGCGTCACGATCAGCAGAAACCCACTCTCCACCGACCGCTTTTCGTAACGCGGACAAGGTTCTTCGCAGGGCTGCCTTCGAATGAGCCGAGTCACTCTCCGGCCACAGCATGGCCGCCAGACTTTCGCGCCTTTGTGGTTCACGGCGCTCAGCCAGGTAGACCAATAGAGCTGTCGCCTTGCGTGTGTCCACGCGAAGCGGCTCGCCGCCCACCTCGATTCTGGGTGCTCCCAGGATCCATAGTTTGAGATCCATGCCGCGATTGTACATCGCGTGCGCTACGAAATCGTCCAAATCCAGTCCGCCGTAACGTTTCTGGGACGCTTCACCCGTAATCTTGCAGGTGGGGAGGCGGTATGTATCAAGTCATTCTTTACCTACATGTTGCCGGTGCACTGGGCTTCTTCTTATTTCACGGTGCAACCGCAAGCGCAAATTTCGGGCTCAAACGGGAGGGCGGCGCCACTCAGGCCGAACTGCTCATACGAACACGTGAATTGGGTAGCGCGGGGGCATTCGTTTCAATGATGGTGATGTTGATATCCGGCATCGTCCTGGGCTTTATGGGGCGCTGGTGGGGCGACGTTTGGATCTGGGTCTCGATTGCGCTCATCCTGATAATTGGAGCCATTATGGGAGGCAGCGGTAGGAACTATTTCGACCGCGTCTCATATGCAGTTGATCCCGATAAGTACAAAGCACCCAAGGACAAGAAGGATGATCCGGAGCCTCCGACCGAAGAGGATTTGGCTGTCGAATTGGCAAAGGGCCGCCCCGTGATGCTAACGGTCACGGGCATTGCCGCCCTGGCCCTGTTCTTGTGGCTGATGATGTTCAAGCCTTTTTGAGGCGACCGACCAAAATGTATGACGCAATCCTCTTCCTGCATGTAGCGAGCGCCCTGGGTTATTTCCTAGTTCATGGAGCGTTCGCCAGTGTCTCGTTCGCACTCAACCGAGAGACTGAGCCGCGGCGCATCGAGGCGCTGGAGAGCGCAATGGATCGGGCCGGGCCATGGTCGCTGGGAAGCCTGCTCACAATTGTGGCAAGCGGGATCGCGTTGATGGTGATGGGCAATTGGTGGCGTGACGGATGGACATGGCTCTCACTGCTGATCTTGATTGTGATTGGCGTTGTGATGGTCCTCTTCGGTGGGGTCCATCTCGGACTCCGTTTGGGGACCGAAGAGATGCCCGCTGAAGGCGAGCGCTGGCATCGAACCGTTCAGTGGGGATTGCGATTGGGAAACCGGATACCGATGTTTTTGGCGGTCACTGGCCTTACCGCCTTGGGCCTTATCCTGTGGTTGATGATGTTCAAGCCCTTCTAATTAGGAGTGTGACTATGTACAGCTGGATAGTGTTTTTGCATGTCCTGGGTGTCATGGGTTTTATGCTCGCCCACGGCGGCACCACTGTAATGACTTTTCAAATTCAAAAGGAGCGCGACCCAGAGCGCATGCGCACCCTGCTGGATCTCTCAGGGTACAGCTGGCCAAGTTTCGCGATTACATTTTTGCTGCTGTTCGTCAGCGGTGTGATAGCAGCTTTTATGGGCCGCTGGTGGGGCCAGGGATGGATCTGGGCTTCATTAGCCATCCTAATCGGCATGAGCATCTATATGGGATGGTCTAGTCGGGCCCACTATCACAAACTGCGCAAGGCATTGGGAATGCCGTATTTTGAGGGAACGGGCGATCGGCCCGCCATCGAAGCCGCGAGCGATGAGGAGATTCTTGCCGCTCAGGCGAAGCTCAGACCCATCCCTATGGCAGTGCTGGGTTTTGGCGGCACGCTGGTGATCCTCTGGCTCATGATGTTCAAGCCGTTCTAGGTTGCAGAAATTCGGAGGTACAAATGCGGAAGATCGCACGAACCATTTACGTTGGGTTTGCCTGGCTTGAGCTGGTAAGCGTCATCGTCCCCTTCTTCCTTGCAGGGATGTCGTTATTTGTCAGTCGGACTTATTGGAGTGTACATGTGGATTTCGGCTATTGGGCCGAGCTGCCACTCTTAGCCCTTATCGTTGTTGGGCTCCTGGCCTGGATTCCTCGCCGGTTGACAGCATGGCTGGTGGCGATGATTGTGCTCCATTTTGTCCACATCTCGCTGCCCGGCTTTAAGGACGATCTGCCAATAGTAGCTGCATTTCACCCCGTGACGGCACTGCTGCTTACTTGGGTGACCTACAAACATGCTCGGATGGCGACCCAGTTGCTGCTGGGACCCCGCGGCGGATCGGAAAATATGGAACAACCCGTTCAAGTTGAACCAAGCACTCAGCCGTAAGGCGGAGGGTTAGATTGCCACGAATCTTCAGATATTTGGTAATTTTGGTCGTTGCAGTAGTAGCGCTCATTGTCCTGGGTGGAATCGTCCTGGGTCGGCAGGTGGATGAACGCCTGAGCAAGATCTACGAAGTCCCAGTTGAGACGATCGAACTTCCAACGGATCAAGCCTCTATCGAGCGTGGCATGCACCTGGTCGACACGGTTCTCTTCTGTAAAGAATGTCATGGCGACGACTTGGGCGGAAGGCTGCAGTTTAACGACCCGCTCACCGGGCGGATCGCGGCCAAAAACCTGACGGCCGGAGCAGGCGGCGTAGAACCGGATACTTCAAATGAAGCGTGGGTACTTGCGATCCGGCACGGAGTCGATGATAAGGGGAATCCCTTGATCGAGATGCCCTCCGAATCTTTCTACTCGCTCAGCGATGAAGATCTCGGAGCGATCATCGCCTATGTGAAGAGCGTGCCACCGGTCGACAACGAGCTTCCACAGCGGCGGCTCGGACCCTTTTATCAACTCTCGATCCTGAGCAACCCGAATTTGATACCGGCCGAGGTGATCGATCACTTCGAGCCCCGTCCACCCTCGCCTGAGCCTGGAGCAACGGTCGCATATGGCAAATATCTGGCCACTGCATGCAGAATTTGTCACGGACCCGCACTAAGCGGCGGCCCTGGAGCCGGAGCTGGCCTGGACCTCAGAGCAAGTGGCGACCTTTCAGACTGGAGTGAGGAGGAATTCATCACCGCTTTGCGGACCGGAGAGACACCGCGTGGAGAGGACTTGGATCCTCGCCTGATGCCCTGGGAACGAGTGGGTAAGCTGACGGATGACGAAATTCACGCGATTTGGCTGTACCTGCAAACTCTTGAATAGCCCGAGATGAGACATCAAGTTGACTGAAAATCCTACCGCGCCCAGCAGAGCCATCGCCGTCGCGCGCGTTGCCTGGGTAGCGCTGACTGTGCTGATCGTCGTTCTGGTCGCCCTGGGAATTTCCGATCTCCACGACAGTTTCGCTTCCGGTGTCGACGAGCGCTCCATCGAGGCGTTGAATCTATCGTTGAGTGGTTACGCCAGCTACCTGACCGCCCTTTTCCTGCTCGTCGTAATCACTCATCTCTTCATTGGAGTGTTGGTGTTCTGGCGCCGGTCGGAAGACTGGATGGCGCTGACGCTCGCCTTTGCGCTGGTAAGCAACGGAGCCTGGCTCACCCTCTCTCTTATGTACCCCGCGGGCGAGGTCGAGCAGGTAATCACACTGCTTGTAAGTGTAGTGACCTATGTGGGGCTCGTGTCGGGCATCAGCCTACTGTACGTCTTCCCTGACGGCCGGTTTGTGCCGCGCTGGACGCTGGCCATGGTTGCGAGTTGGGCGATTCTGATGGCGTTTGCCATCTTCTTTCCCGAGCTTCCGCTGAGCCTGGCCTCATGGCCGATATTCGTGCAACTGCTGGTGCTCCTTGTCTGGACCGGTATCGGACTTTTCTCACAGCTCCATCGCTATCTCGAGGTGTCGACTCCTTTGCAGCGGCAGCAGACAAAGTGGGCAATCGCAGGCTTGGTGTTGGCAGTTGTCGGCCCATTTGCTTATTTCCTGACCTTTGTGATTGTGCCTGCGTTGAGCGATCCAGCCGTCCCGAACATCCTCTACCAGCGAGTTGGGGCGTCGCTCTTCGCACTTTCACTTATCGTGCGCCTGGTTGGCATCACGGTCATGGCGCTTGCGACTTTGATCTTCCCCATTTCGTTTGTCGTCGCCATTCTCCGCTACCGATTGTGGGATATCGACGTCATCATCAACCGCACGTTGGTTTACGGCGCTCTCACAGGGACATTGATAGTTATCTATCTCTTCGGCGTGGCGCTGCTGCAGAGCATCTTCCGGAGCCTCACCGGGCAGGGAGACCAGTTGGCGATCGTGGCCACCACACTCGCTATCGCGGCGTTGT
>Ga0255056_10000618_pt1 | contig 10833 bp, 9 predicted proteins | sample Cases_109_1_MG_FD_183639 | JGI IMG/M metagenome (GOLD analysis project Ga0255056, IMG submission 183639) | Seawater microbial communities from Amundsen Gulf, Northwest Territories, Canada - Cases_109_1 | ecosystem: Environmental > Aquatic > Marine > Gulf | place: Canada: Northwest Territories... | reverse complement strand
CAGCAGATTGCGACCAACTCGTAGGCCTCAATCTCAAGCACGAGCATCCCCATAGCCATTGCTATGAATGGAGGCAGAAAAAACTTCGCGTACCGCGGAAATACACCGTTACCGATTGCCCAAAATACATGCAGCACCAATGCCCAGAACCACCAGCCACTGGGGAGAAGCTCATATGCACCGGAGCTGTGTTTGAATAGTCGGAAATCTCGCATTCAGTAGATAGTAACTTGCCTCTCGCGACCGGCTGCTGTGAGTCATCTGCGACCCCTCCGAACTCTACCACCTCAACGGCCGCTATCGCGTGCAAAGCGGCAGGTCGAGTGCTATCAAATCTTACAGTGTCTGCCCGATCAGATGCCGACACTATTACAGTTAGGTGCAAGCCCGCCTTGTTGCGGAAGATCAATGCAGCGGATACAGGATGCGCTTCCCGTTATGATACCTTTGCCTGACGAAGACCCGCGCGGCTCCCGGGAACCAGGGAGCGGCGCCAGGCTGCCGGAACCTGCCTGAGCTAACAAGAGTGGGGATGCAAATGACCTATATCGTTGTCGTAGTAACCTACGTTCTGATCCTCCTTGGCATCAGTGCGTACAAGAGCCGCACGGTCAAATCCGACGAAGATTTCATGGTGGCGGGCCGTAACGTGCCCGTCTACATGCTGGTCGCAACGCTCGTCTGCACCTGGATCGGTTCCGGCAGCCTGTTCGGCACTGCCGGCCTGACCTTCCGCACCGGCATCTCCGAACTGTGGTTTTCCGCCGGTGCCTGGGTCGGCATCCTGGTCGTTTACCTGATCGCGGCGCGCGTGCGGCGAATTGCCCAGTACACGCTGACCGACCTGCTCGAGAAGCGATACAACCAGCTCGCGAAAGTGCTCGGGACGATAACGATCGTCGTCGCTTACATGGTGATCGCCGGGTATCAGTTCAAAGGCGGCGGCCGTTTTATTGCCATTCTCTCTGACGGCGCCATCACGCCGGAATCGGGCATGATCCTGGCCGCAATTCTGATCGTCGGCTTCACCGTACTCGCAGGCATGGTCTCGATCGTGTCGATCGACATCTTCAACGGCAGCATCATGCTGCTGGCGATGGTCGTGACGCTGCCTTTCGCCATCGCGGGGCATGGCGGCGTGGATGCCGTGATCACGACCATTCAGCAGCACGACCCGAGCTACCTGTCTGTCATGGGCGGCCACGACTTTTTCTGGGTCGTCGGCATCGCACTGCCGACTTTCCTGCTACTCATGAGCGAGAGCAGCATCTATCAGAAATTCTCGTCGGCCGAGAACGAGCAAGGTGCGCGGCGGGCCGTGATGGGCATGTTCATCGGTGTCGTGATCGTGGAGACGCTGATGATGCTGATCGCCCTGGTCGGCTTCGCAATCTACGCCGACGACCCGCGTTTTTTCCTCGCCGACGGCAGCGTCAACCGGGCGATGGCGGAGGAGATCATACTGCGCATCGGCTTCGAGCAATTGCCGGTCATCGTCGGCTCATTGCTGCTCGCTGCCGGCGCGGCGATCGTCATCTCGACGGGCAACACGTTCCTGATGGTGACCTCGACCAACGTCACCCGGGACATCTTCCAGGCGTTTTTCTTCAGGAACGCAACCTCCTCGCAGATCGTCTTGCTGCAGCGCGCCTGCATCGTCGGTATCGGTGTGCTCGCGTACCTGATGATGAGCCAGTTCGAAACCATCCTCGAGATGGCGCTGGTGTCCTACACGATGATCGGCGCGTCGCTCGCGCCGCCCCTGTTGGCCGCGTTTTTCTGGAAGCGCGTGACACGGATCGGCGGCGTTGCTTCGATCGCGTCCGGAATGCTGACGGTCATCGTAATCGCGGTTCTCAACTCAGTGTACAAGGACAGCGCCGAAGGACTCGACCTCATTGGTATCGCCTTCCCGATGGACACGGACTACATCGCGATACCCGCCGTCATCGTTTCGGTCACAACGCTGGTGGTCGTCAGCCTGCTGACGCCGAAGCCAGAGGACCGCGACTGGCAGGAATTTATCGGGACGGCGCCGGAGTGAGGCGTAGTATGTTTTGGAGCGGCCCCTGACCGGGCTGTGCAACTCGGTAACCCGGACGACGTTATGACGCAGGCACGTCAAGAATTCATCCTGGCGCAACAACGGATGCTGGAGCGATACGAGGTAACCGCGCAGTCGCGATTTGTTGACGTGGCATCCATCAATGGCAAAGCGCACGTGTTGGTCACGGGCGATGGACCGGCGGTTGTGATGGTCGCGGGGATCGGCACGCCGGGATCAATCTGGGCACCCCTGGCTGCGCACCTCGGCGGTTTCCGGTTATTTCTTGTGGACCTGCCCGGCTATGGCCTGACCGACACCACGGACGATTTCGCCGGGAACCTGAGACAAGGCGCAGTAGGCTTTTTGGAGGAGCTGCTCGATGGCCTCGAGCTGGACGCGCCACATTTCGTGGCCAACTCCCTGGGCTCGCTTTGGACAATGTGGCTGGCCCTGGATCGTCCGGCCAGGGCGGCCAGGATGGTCCACGTCGGGTGCCCCGGTGTAATCCTCGGCAGCTCGGCGCCGCTGCAGATGCGCCTGCTGTCCGTCAAGCCTGTCGGCCGCTTCCTGACCTGGCTGCAGCCGCCATCCGGGAGCCAGGTAGAGCAACTCAGCCGGATGGTCAACGAACATCCCCTCGCACCTGAGCTGGCAGACTTGCTGTTGGCGACCGAGCGACTGGCCGGTTTCCGGGAGATGTTCCTGGCGACGTTGCACGTGCTGCTTCGATTGCGGGGCAGTCGGCCTGAATTGCGACTGTCAGCCGGCCAGCTGGCGCAGATACACCAGCAGACGCTGTTGGTCTGGGGTGAAGACGATCCGTTCGGGTCTGCGGAAGTCGGCGAGCAAGTGGCCAGTGCCATGCCCACTGCCGAACTGATCCCGATCGCCGGGGGACACGCCCCATGGTTGAGCAAGGCGGAACAGATTGGCCCATCCATCGTGGACTTTTTGCGCCGGGACACGTGACATTTACATGTCAGAATCCCGCAGGCGGCACAACTTTGATTTGAACGCGAATATATTGAATTAGTGTCATCGGATCGACCTCTCTTCAATAATTTCTTAAGGCCCCTGTCGGGGGATCGCCCGAGGCGTCGCCGTTCCTGTCTTTTGGCAGGCTTGGCTTGATCGTTGTTACCTCCTGAGAGTAGACCCCGACCGCTACCGATGCTGGTCGATCAATACGGGGTTGCCGTCCGGATCGACGAGCATGATGCTGGCAGGGCCCTGGGTCGTCTCATCGGCCTCGCTGGCGAGCGACATCCCATGGCCTTTTAGGTCCTTCTGTATGTCGCGAACGTCCGTGAAAGAATCCGTTTCCTTACCCTGCTGATCCCACCCGGGATTGAACGTCAGCATGTTCTGTTCGAACATACCTTGAAATAGCCCGATGACGTGATCCCCGTTTTTCAGAATCAACCAGTTGTCATCGGCGTTTCCGCCGATAGGTTCAAAACCGAGCCTGGTGTAAAAGTCCCGGGAAGCCCCGAGATCTTTTACGCTGAGACTTACAGAAAATGCTCCCAATTCCATGAACAGCCCTCTTGGTTGAATGCCTGATAACGTTGCGCGGTTTGCCGAACAGACGATGAGCGGTCACGGCCTACTCCCGCGGTTCCGAATTCTAACATTGCGTTGGCCGCTCCCGGCGACATTGCTGACGATCAACGACGAACCCTCGACGTAGTAAACTGAATTCGCATTCGGTTCCGATGGTATCTTTCAGGCGACATCACTGAAGATCGATGGGCGATATGGACGACAACGAGAGAGGACAGGTCTCGGCAGAGGCAGCCAGGGTTTACGAGGAAATCTATCTTCCAGCATTGTTCGAGCAATGGCCGCCTGTCGTTATCGAGGCCGGGCGAGTCCAAACAGGTCAACGGGTGCTGGATGTGGCGTGTGGCACCGGTATTCTTGCTCGCGCGGTGCAGGAGCGGGTCGGCCGGGGAGGGTCGACGGTCGGTGTCGATGTCAATGCAGGGATGCTGGACATTGCCAGGCAGAAAGCGCCGGAGATCGAGTGGCGGGAGGCGCCTGCCGAAGCGCTCCCGCTCGGAGACGACAGCTTCGACTGCGTTGTGAGCCAGTTCGGCCTGATGTACTTCGAAGATCGACGGAGCGCCCTGGAAGAAATGATGCGCGTGTTGCGACCGGGTGGCAACCTGGCTGTCGTTGTCTGGGACAAGCTCGAAATGAGCCCGGGTCATGCCGCCGAGGACCGGCTCTGGCAGCGGCTTTTCGGCGACGAGGCTGCAGACGAAGCACCCTACAGCCTCGGCGACCGGCAGGTACTGCAGGAATTGTTTGCCAGTGCAGGGGTCGCCGATGCGAAAATCCACACGCACGAGGGAACCGCACGGTACCCGTCGATCGAGGCCTGGGTACATGCCGGTGCAAAAGGATGGACGGCGGCCGACGCGATCGACGATGAGCAATATGCGTTACTGCTGATGGAGGCTCAGCAGACGTTCGCACCGTTTGTGACGGCAGACGGCACAGTCAGGTTTCCAACGCCGGCACATATCGTAACGGCGAATAAGTCCGCAGTCGCCCGGTGAACCGCGTTGCCAGGATTATCGCCGGCGCTCGACGCCCACCGGGAGATTGCTCATTCGCCGCATCTCTGCGTCTTCGAAAGCGACCGAATCGGCAATATAGGCTGCTGCCATATCGGTCATGTCGTAGCCCCAGAACAGTTCCTTCCCAACCGCGATCGTCGGCACGCCGAATACGCCCAGCGCGATCGCCTCGTCGGTATTCGAACGCAACGCCGACTTGATGTCCGAACCCGTCACGCGGTCTTCAACGTCGCGTGCGCTCAGCCGCTCGAGCAGCGTATCCCAGTGATCGGGATCGTCGGTTCGGTGGCCTTCCGCCCAGATGAATCGGAATATCGAGCGAATTTTGTCACCGTCGCAATCCAGCGCGAGGGCAAGCCGCAGCGCGCTCAAGGGATTGAACGGGTGCGCGGGCGGCGCGCGAAACGCTATCCCGTCACGTCGGGCCATCCACAACATTTGCCGGTAAGTAAAGCGGCGCTTGGAGGGGATCTCCGCAGGCCCCCTCTGACCCCAGTGTTTCAGCAGTCCGGCGAGAAGAATCGGCCGGTACTCGATCCGCGTTCCCTCGGGCAACTTATCCAGTCGCTCGCACTGCAGATAGGCGAACGGTGAGACGAAATCGAAGTACCACTTAACGTACATTCAATTCCATATACTATCCGCGCAAGGGTTTCTCATAACCTGTCTGCCAAACTGGCTGTATACCCTTCCGGCAGAATGTGGTCGCCGTCGAAATCGATCCTTGCTTTATTCGAGCCTGGGATGAGGTCATACAGAAAATCGTTCTCCTTCGCCGATGCGTTCTCGTCATTATCTGCCGTGATCAACAGTACCGGTTTTTTCCCCAGCAACGAAACGAAATTTTTCGGTGCAACCAGCGCGACCTTGTCGTCAACGTACGGAGGAACGATCGAAATAACCTCGGTCACGCGATCGTCAATGCTGGCCAGAATCAAGCTGATCTGACCACCCATGCTGTACCCGGCCACCTTGATATTGTCCTTGTCCAGGTTGTCCTGCTGTGAAATCCAGTCCAACAGGACACGATGGTCGAGCACCGTGTCCCGGATCATGGCTTCGTAATCCTTTTTGTCGCCGAAGAAATGTAAATCGTTCATGATCGAGCGCAACGTTCGTTCCGGATCTTTCCTCTCACCGTGATAACGGGCGTCGATGGCAACTACGACGTAGCCTTTCCTGTTTGCGAGCTCCGCAATTTTGTTGACTTGCGTAACAGTCGGGCGATCCTTGAAGGAATCGGTCCACCAGCGAACGTAGCTTCGACCCATGGCGGAAATTCCGATGAGAACGGGATAGTTTTCCGATTTTTGCACCGGATAGGAAATCTGACCGTTAACCGGCGCACCGTCAAACGAATCGTAGACGAAAGTGAACGTTCCCGGATCAATTTCGGTCAACGTTATGGCGGCGTTTTCAACCTGCCAATAATCGTAGGCCTGCAGAATTTCCCGCTGTTGCATCGGCACTTCGTCGAGCGCGACAAATTGATGCCACCACACAAACGCAAGCAATAATGCGAATATCAAAGCCACCGCTATTTTCATCAGTGGTTCGGTCCGCGGATCGATTGTCTGTGTTGCAGAAGCATTGAGTGTCGAAAATTTTTATAGCCCCGCTTTTCCCGGAAAAAACAAATATTCTAAACACGAAAAGGGGCTGCCAAATGAAAGAGCTTATCAGAATATCAACCGCTGATTGCCAGTCACGACGTACCTGAACCCGGGACCCTGGCTCTCCTGGCCCTCGGCCGGGCCGGGCTCGGGTTCAGGAGGCGCAAATGGTCTTACGGCAAATCTCCCATTCCCGGCCCGCCGAGCGCGGGCCATTTTTTGTCAGCCGATCGCTGGCCGCTGCTTGCGGTGATCAGATCGTTCTTCGCCGTCGTCGGTCACTAACTCCGTTTCGCTACTCGCTTCCTCGACGATCCAGTCGATGAAATTCTGCACTTTCGGTGAAGGCGTCGAGGCCGCCGGCGTAACCAGGTACACGGCCAGGTTCCGTGTCTGATGCACATCGATCGGCGTGACCAGGCGCCCGTCCGCCAGGAACTCCGTCACCAGGCCGCTGAAGCCGAGCGCGATCCCCTCGCCTTTCAGCGCAAGCTGGATGACATTGTCATAGGAGTCCAGGCCGAGCATCTTGAATGTTGCGGGCACGCGCACGTTCTGCTCGTTCAGCCACCACCACCAGTCTTCGGTGGCGTGGGCCGTGCCGTCGAGATTGATCAGCGTGTGCTCCAGCAAATCGGCCGGTTCGGCAAGCGCAGCACATTTTTCAAGGTAGCCGGGCGAGCACACCGGGAACGACCGGACGTCAAAGAGATGAATCGCGCTGAGCCCGCGCCAATTTCCTTCGCCGTAGCGCAGGCCGACGTCGATGTCGTCGGCATACAGGTCGCGTGGCTGGTCGGAGATCGCCACGTGAATTTCGACGTTCGGGTACTTCCCGCGAAAATTCGCCAGCCGCGGCGTCAGCCAGAATGACGAGATCGCGATCGTTGCCGAGACCGTAATTTTGAACGGCAGGCTCGGCCGGCTGACCGCGCCGGCAACGTAGGCAATATTCTCCAGGCTCTCGCGCACCACCATCTGGAGCTTTCTGCCCTGCAGCGTCAGCGCCACCGCCCGGTGCAGGCGGTCGAACAGCTTCACGCCGAGGTGTTCTTCGAGCACGCGAATGTGGCGGCTGACCGCTTCCCGGCTGATGCGCAGTTCCTCGCCGGCGCGGGTCAGGCTCAGATGCCGTGACGCCGCTTCGAACGCGACCAGGCTCTTGAGTGGGGGTAGTTTCGAGGCCAGGCTTTGCATGATGGAATTGTTACGTCAATGAACCCGATTATCAATGGCGCGCTCTCGTCGCGCGGGCGTCGCTGCCAGGTTCATGCTTCGAATACGCCAGCGAGCGCCTTTTTTATGGCGACCAGTCCCTCGTCGCGCTGCCGGTTCAGGGTCGAATAATCCCGCCCGGCGGCCTCGCGCGCGCTGCCCTCGATGAGCTGCTCGGCCAGTTCCGGCGTCAACGCAGGCGCCGCCAGCCGCGACCACGGCAGTTTGAAGGCGGGGCCGAACTGTTCGAGGCAGTATTTCATGCCGCCCTCGCCACCACCCAGGTGATAGGTCAGGCACGGTCCCATCATGGCCCAGCGCGGCCCCGGGCCGTTGACGATGGCGAAGTCGATGTCCTCGACCGTGGCCTCGCCGTTCACGATCATGTGCAGCGCCTCGCGCCAGATCGCTTCCTGTAACCGCGTCGCAATGAACCCCGGGATCTCTTTTTTCAGTAACAGCGGCGCCTTGCCCGCCACCTTGTAGAAATCGAGCAGCCAGTCGACGGCGGCCGGCGCGGTCTTGTCACCGGCGACGACTTCGACCAGCGGCAACAGGTACGGTGGATTGAACGGGTGACCGACCACGGTCCGGTGTGCCGAAGCGCAATGCGCCTGGATATCGCTCATCGGCAAGCCGGAGGTGCTCGAGGCGATCACCACGTCGCCGGCAAGCAGTTGGTCGAGCTCCGCGTACAACGCCTGTTTCAGTTGCAGATTTTCCGGTGCGCTTTCCTGCACGAACTGTGCGTCTTTGGTTGCAATGGCCAGGTCGCTGCTCAAGCTCAGCTTGTCGAGGGACGCGCCATCCGCCAGGCCGAGTGCGCTGAGGCTGACCCACGCGTCTTCGATCAGGCCGCGTAGGGACGACTCTTCGGCCGGATCGTGGATATAACTTGCAACCCGGTAGCCGCGCGCCAGGAACCAGGCAGCCCAGCCGGCGCCGATGGGGCCTGCGCCGATACAGGTGACGTTCGTTACGGACGCGGGAGCTGGCGGCTTGAAATTGTCGTCCATGCGATGTCCTCGTTGCGGGAACTGCTAGCGGCCCTTGAATTCCGCGTCTCTTTTTTCGACGAACGCGCTGACGCCTTCTTCGGCGTCTTCCGATTTCAACAGCCGCCGGTACATCGGCAGGTCGGCCGTGCGCATGGTCTGGAACGCCTGCTGGATCGTGTCGCCTTCGATTGCCCGCAGCACTTCCTTCACCGATTGCAACGCGATTGGCGCAACCTTCGTGAGCTGCCGGGCCCACTCCATGGCGGTAGCCATCAACTGGTCCGCCGGCACGATCTTGTTTACGAGCCCGTAGGCCGCCGCGTCCTGTACCGACATGCGCTGGCCCAGCAGGTACATTTCCATGGCCTTGTTATAAGGAATGCGGCGCGCCAGCCGCTGAATCGCGCCGGCATCGGGGATCAGGCCAAGCGGCAGTTCCGGCAAGGCGAACTCCACGTGTTCCGCCGCGATCATCAGGTCGCAGGCGAGCGCCAGTTCGAAGCCGCCGCCGATGACCAGTCCGTTCAGCGCGGCGATGACGGGTTTGTTGAGGTCCCACATCTCGGTGAGTCCGGCGAAACCGCCGGGGCCGTAATCGTCGTCCCACCAGTTGTCGGTCTGCATGTCGCCTTCGTTCAGCGACTTCAGGTCCCAGCCCGCGGAGAAAATCTTTTCGCCGCCGCCGGTGACGATGCCGACGGACAACTCGGGATCGTCTCTGAGCGTGACGAAGGCTTCACCCAATTTCCGGCTGGTTTCGAGATCGATGGCGTTGGCCTTCGGCCGGTCCAGCACCACCACCAGGATGCCGCCTTCCCGCGTTACCTTTACCTGCTCTTCCACGCTGAACCTCCCTGAATCTAACGGCCTGCCTCGCGCCCGGCCGCCGCCAATGATGCGCGATCGCCCGGCCCGCGAAGTCATTTTTTGCGACACAAACAACATTTTTTCGACAGGCCGCCGGGCGCGCAAATGGGCCCCGAAAGCGCGGTTTTTCGACCGCGGATGCGCAACCCGCGCGTCAGGTGCCGTTCCGGCGCGCCACCCGCAGATTATTCGCTTTTGTCGAAAACTAGCAATAAATACCGTAGGCAATCGCACATGATATGGCCGCTCTTCGAGCCTGGAGAATCAGTCCTTGTCACGACCGCAGACCGGAAAAATGTCACGCCTGCTGGCGCCGCGAAGTATTGCGTTCATCGGCGGCAACGTAGCGGCGATGGCGATCCGGCGCTCGCTCGACATCGGTTTCAGCGGCGATATCTGGCCGGTGCACCCGAAGCTTGACGAGGTCGAGGGCTACCGCTGCTACCCATCGCTTGCGCACCTCCCCGGCGTGCCCGATGCCGCCTTCGTCGCGATTCGCCGCGAACTGACGATCGATGCCGTGCGCGCCTTGTCCGGCTCTGGCGCCGGCGGCTGTGTGTGCTACGCGGCAGGCTTCGCCGAGATGGGACAGGAAGGCCGCGAATTACAGCAGCGGCTGGTCGAGGCCGCGGGCGCAATGCCGCTGGTCGGGCCGAACTGTTTCGGCTTCGTCAACTATGTCGACCGCTGCGCATTGTGGCCTTACCTGTTCGGCGGCGCGCCGGTCGATAAAGGCGTGGCGCTCATTTCGCAAAGCGGCAACATCGCCATGAACCTGACCATGAACGACCGGTCGGTCAACATCACGCACGTCATCGGCGCCGGCAACCAGGCGCTGCTCGGTCCCGCCGACTACGTCGAGGCACTGCTGCAGGACGAGCGGGTCACCGCAATCGGCATGTACATCGAGGGCTTCGACGACCTCGGCCGCTTCGCGACGGTGGCTCGCGCTGCCATGGACAAAGGCGTGCCCATCGTCGCGATGAAAGTCGGCAAGACTGAAGCAAGCGCGAAACAGTCCGCGAGCCACACCAGCTCGCTTACCGGTTCGGACGTTTTGTACGACGCGTTTTTCGATCGCCTCGGAATCATCCGTGTGAATTCGCTGCATAGACTGCTCGAAACGCTGAAAGTCCTGGACCGCTCCGGCCCGCTGACAGGCAACGACATCGTGACGCTGTCCTGTTCCGGCGGCGAAGCGGCGACCATCGCCGACCTGGCGCCCGAGCTCGGGCTGCGGACGCGGCCGTTTACCGATGCGCAGACCGCCGACCTCGCAGCGCAGATTCCGAACTACGTCACCGTATCGAATCCGTTCGACTACAACACCTCGATCTGGGGCTATCCGGACGCCATTGAGCGTTGCTTTACGTCCTCGCTGCAGGGCGATCACGATGCCGCGTTCCTGGTCTACGATCACCCGACGGTGGATGCGCCCGAGGTTGACGAATGGATCGAGGCGCTCGACGCGTTTACCGCCGCGCACAAGACCACGGGAACCCGCTTTC
>Ga0255056_10000617_pt1 | contig 10837 bp, 9 predicted proteins | sample Cases_109_1_MG_FD_183639 | JGI IMG/M metagenome (GOLD analysis project Ga0255056, IMG submission 183639) | Seawater microbial communities from Amundsen Gulf, Northwest Territories, Canada - Cases_109_1 | ecosystem: Environmental > Aquatic > Marine > Gulf | place: Canada: Northwest Territories... | reverse complement strand
GAATCGTCCACGGTAGGAGGCATCAAGCTATTGGCCCCTCTCTGGCGAGAGCTGGGTATAACGGAAACTCGGCCAGAATTTCGTGCCTTGGTTGACGAGCTAATCTCGAATCCTCCTAAACCGGATGTGGCCGCGGATAGCACGAATTAGTTCTGATTCAATGAATAGAAGATGTGTCTGCTCCTGGCCGAAAGCAGCCCCTCAGAATCTCGTATTTTCACCCCTCCGAACGTCCGCTTTGGAGAAAAGCGGACACTCAGCCGCACCCGGGTCAGTGACGCTCTTCTGAGCTGGGCTCCGAAAGGTCCTAGAGAGCCTTCGCTCTGATCCGTTCAAGGCGGTGTAGTAATATGTCATTGTCATGACTGTTGATAAAGACAGGCTCTTCAAGAAGCTCGAACACGTGGGGGAACCTGTGGTTCGAGAAAACCTAGAAAACGGCGTCTACGGGCCGAACAGGCGCGGGCTCGTCGAGGAGTGGCTGGAGCAATTCGAGGATAACGATGAGGCGGAGCTGCTCCTTGAAGAGGAGCATGAAGATGAAGCAGGTGCGTTGGCTAGTGAGGCGAGAGAAGTAGCTGATGAAAGTCCTCCGAAGAAGTGGTATCAGCGCCTGTTCAAGAAAAGGGGCAAAGACGACCCGAGTTAGAAGGACGTGATTCGATAGCAGAAGCTTCTCTGTAGGGAACTCGGAGCCTCGTCAGAATGATTGCAATGACCGCTTCTGGCCGAAAGCTGCCGTTCAAAATCTTGAAATGAGCGTGGTTTGAATGACCGCTTTTGGGAAAAGCGGACATTCGCGAGTACGACCCAGGCAATCAGAATCGGGCACCTAAAATCCAGCATCTAAATGACCGCTATACGCCCCATAGCAGACATTGAGCTAAACTCGTCCTGTAGGGCCGCTTGTGACCCGAAGCAGATATTCGTGGTCGGGCGAACATATCCCGATTATGTTAACTATCAGGCAATCCGGCTAAGTTGTACTACAGTTAGAATAGCAATAACGACAAAGCCAAACCCGCCTAAAAGCGGGGACGGAAAGCCACGGGTCCTCGCTTCCTCCGAGAAGCCACGGATGACTCCCCGAAGGGACCTAAGATCGCCGGGCTGCCGAATTATCATAAGTAGGTAGGATCGATCACCGGAGGCGGCTGAGTACTCACCCCTGAAGGGAGAGTATGAGGCAATGAATCAGATATCGCTCCAGAAGAAATGCAACATCGAGTTCGCCAAAGATCGCTCCGACACCGTCGACGAGGAGTCGCCTGAAGAAGAATCTGTTGAAGAAGATACCCAATAGCTACCTGTATCGGTGGCCGGAGTTGACGCCGGCTGTTCGATAGCATGGCCTGAGGGGAGTAAGTAGGTGGTTCTAATCCCCATTGTTCTCTCTACCTCCCCCTTAGGTCTGTCTTCCTAGCGGTCATTGAAGCGGGGATACGATCAATTGTTCTCGGTTGCACACTGTGAATATCACTGCACTGACGGCAGTGTTGTTCCTGCTCATCGGTTGCACAGGAACGATAACCGAGGAATGAGGAGTACGAACGCCACGAAGCCTATGTCCAGATGGTCATTAAGTACGACAATAGAGTTAGGCGTTGTCGCCGGTCAGGCGGCTCACTTGTATCGTCTGGATCCTGGACAAGAAATATCAGCGGTAAATTGTCAGCGGATCAGATGAGTTCAGCGAGATGCGTGAGCCGCCGTTGAGCACGATTTAAGTTGAAGGTTGCCGTAGGCCGAACTGTGAGCAAGAGGACAACCTCAAGCTTTACAGTCACATGTACCACTTTTGAACGTTCAGAATTCCGGGCATGCTGTAGAACGTCCGCTTCTGACAGAAAGCTGCCTGTCGCGAAGCCGTTATTCTGAACCATGCGCATAATAATGAACAAGGGAGAAACTGAAATGCTTAGAAAACTCTCGAGCCTCGTTGGCTCCGCGGTTTTGGTTGTGCTTACGTTCGCGTTCGGTCTGGACGGGTCACAAGGAGTGGCTGCTGCCAAGCAGCCGGATCGTTCAGCGGCTGCTGCCGATCGGTCGGATCGTTTATTAAGCGCGGTACCGGCACACATAAATGAACTCAAACTTGATGTGCCGATACCTGCTCCTGAAATCGTGCGCAAAGGCAAACCCGCCAAAAGGCAGATAGAGCAGGTATGGAGCGAACTGGGCAGTGTCACCGGAACACGACAGATCATCGTTCGCCTGCGTACGCCGTCAGTTGCCATGTCCGGCAAGCGCTCGGATTTGGACCAACAGGATCACAAACGGAAACTGGAGAGCGATCAGGCCAGCTTCGTTGAGCGGGCTAAGAAAATAGCCAACGGGGCCATCGTGCTGGCAGACGCTCAGATGGTCCTTAACGCGGTGTTCCTGGAGCTTGATGGTGAAGCCATCGCAGAGCTCGCCAAGGATAGTGACGTCCTTTCCATCCATCGGGTCCGCGACTACGAAATGGATCTGAGCGAGACGGTGCCGTATATCGGTGCCGCCGCCGTGCAGGCTGACGGCCATGATGGAAGCGGTGTAAGTGTCGCTGTGCTCGACAGTGGGATCGATTACTACCATGCCGCTTTTGGCGGTTCGGGCGATCCGGCGGACTACGCTGCGGACAATCCAAACATAATAGAACCTGGGACTTTCCCGACCGCGAAAGTCGTGGGCGGTTTTGACTTCGTCGGTGGCGTGTGGCCGCTTGGCTCCCTGACGCCCGATCCGGATCCTCTCGATGACGGCCCGGCGGCCGGCCACGGATCTCATGTTGGTCACATCATCGGTGGCAGCGGCGGTGTCGCTCCGGGTGTCGACCTTTATGCCGTCAAGGTGTGTTCATCGGTATCGACTTCGTGTTCCGGTATCGCACTGATTAACGGAATGGAATTTGCGGCGGACCCGAACGGTGACGGCAAAACCAAAGATCACGTTGATGTCATCAACATGTCACTGGGTTCCAACTATGGACAACCTTTTGACGACGACTTGTCGCAGGCTGTGAACAATGCCACGGCTTTGGGTATTCTCACGGTCGCGTCGGCCGGCAACAGCGCCGACAAACCGTACGCCACTGGCACGCCCTCGGCGGCGGCGACCGCGTTGTCTGTCGCACAGACACAGGTACCCTCGGCAGGTCTTCAATTCTTGGGTGTCGACGGTATTGACTATCCCGCGGTGTTCCAGCCGTGGTCGGTTCCGCTTACCAGCGTGATCCTGGCTCCGGTTCAGTTCGGTGACGGTGGTGGCGGCAACCTCAATGGTTGTAGTTCGTTTACGGCGGGATCACTGACCGGACTGATCGTCCTGGTGGATCGAGGGGCCTGCAACTTCACTTTGAAGATCAGCAACATCAGTCAAGCTGGCGGATTGGCCGGTATTATCGGTCTTGTAGCGCCGGGCGCGCCATTCGGAGGTGGTGACGGCGGCGATCGACCAATCGATATACCGGGCTACATGATCAATCAGGCCGACTCGACAGCCATTAAGGCACAGATCGGAAACCCGGGAATTGGCACGCTCGACCCCGACGCCGTATTGCCGCTCATAATGCAGATGGTTGGCAGTTCATCGCGTGGCCCGCAACATGAGGACACGAGCCTGATCAAGCCGGAAATCGGTGCACCAGGTGCGTCCGTTTCAGCCATTGCCGGTACTGGAACCGGTGAAGGACCGTTTGGTGGTACCTCAGGAGCAGCGCCTATGGTTACAGGATCGGCTGCCTTGCTGATCGAAGGATTCGATACGAACGGTAAAGGTAAGGGTCAAGGCGACGCCAACGGCCTGGAGCTCAGCCCGCTCGAAGTCAAGGCGCTGTTGATGAACACCGGTGAAACAAACATCGATACCGACCCGTTCACCGGTCTTGCGCCAATCACACGCATTGGTGGTGGTGAAGTGCGTGTCGACTCCGCCATCGCTGCACGGGCGACAGCCTGGGAAGACGGCGGTGCTGCTGGCGGATTGAGTTTCGGCTACATCGATGTTGCGGATGCCAGTGTTCAGTTAACCAAGACGGTGGCTGTCCACAACTACGCCAACGAGCGGCGAACGGTCGACGTCATAGCGAACTTCCGCTATCCCGGTGATGACACTGGAGCCGTGACGATATCTGCGCCAAACGAGTTTACGCTGAATCCCGGCTTTGGAGACGAAGACTTCTTTGACGTGACCCTGACCATCAATGGTGCAATGCTGAGTGGCAACTCGATGAACTCGGGTTCTATGGGCGCAAATCCTGCAACCCTGACGGACCAGGAATACGACGGGTACATAACGCTTGACGACGATAACCCGTTCCACCTGCCGTGGCATGTGCTGCCACGCAAGGCGGCGCGCGTCGTGCCGTCGACTACGTCGCTCGCGGGCGGCGGGTTCCCTGAGGTGGTCGGCCTGAACAACACGGGCGTCGGGACGGCGCAGAACGATGCGTATTCATTGCTCGCGACAAGCCCGAATATGCCGGAAGGTGGCGCGGGCGAACAAAGCCCGATGCCGGACATACGGGCCGTGGGCATCAACACCTTCCCGGTTCCGGCGGGTTTCTGTTCAGCTGAGGCCTCTTTCGTCTGGGTATTTGCGGTCAACACCTGGGAACGCCAGGAGCACCTAGTCCCGGTCAGCCACCAGTTCTGGCTCGACACGGACCAGGATGGAGCGTCCGACTTCGTCGTGCTCAACCGCGACGTGTCGTTTAATAATGTCACCGATGGGCGTCAACTTAGCTGGGTATTTAACCTTGCCACCGGTTCTACTTCGGCGTTTTTCTTCGCCGAGCATGCAACCAACACCGGTAACACGGTGCTGATTATCTGCGGTGAGCAGGTGGGTCTAACCGGTACAGACCTGTTGGTAACCAACGTCGACATGTTCGTCGTCGCCCAGGACTTCTACTACGGTGGTTTGGGTGATTTCGTTGGTGGTTTGACCGTCACACCGCTTGGCGAACAGTACTTCGGCCTTCCCAATGATGTGGCGGGTAACACGAACGACCCGGCCGGGTTGTCGGTGTTCGATTTTGGTCCGTTCCCGGGCAACTCGTCTGAACTCGGTGTCATGATGCTGGGCAATGGCGACCGTGGCAGTGGTGCGCGTGGTGGCGCTACGCAGGAAACGGAAGCATTGTTGTTCACTGTGCCGTAACCTTCTAAAAAAGCGTCTTCGACGCGGGGCTCTTTCTTGTGGAAGAGCCCTTTTTTTCGCGGCACGGTCGGGCTACCGCGTCTGTTTTCGTTCAGGTCGGGTCGGTGACGGCCGTTTGCACAGAAAAATATACCCGGCTTCGCTCGCTCGGTAGTCGTAATGTTTGTCCATGTGGCGCAGAACGATCCGGTAGCCCGGCACCGGTGCTTGCGTATAGTTCAGGTCGGGTTTCGGGCAACCCAACGAACCATCGGGCCAGATGACGGCCTCGGCACCGATGATTTCCAGCTCTTCCGGTTTTGCGTGGATTCGGGTCGCAAGATCGGCCACGACCTGATTGAGCATCCGGTCCGGAACCTCGCTTGTTACCGTCACCGGAACTTCGGGTGGGACCTGTTCGGGCATTATCTTTCGCGCACGCTGGGGAACTTCCAGGCGCTCTTCGAGAGTTGCCGTCGGGGTTTCAGATATTTCGGTGGAATCAGGTGGGGAATCCATCTCAGCGTCATCCGCCGTGGCATGACCCGCAAGAAACAAGCCCAGTAATACCAAGGCAATGCCGGTGATCGCAGAACTGCATATGCGGAGTTTGTTCATACTCTGTTGCCAGCAGAACTTCGGAACGACATGAATCTCTGAGCCATGGAAATATTTGGTGTTGATCGTGCTGTTGAGAGTTTTACGTCAATCGAGTTTCAAAATCTATTGAATCAGGAGTACAACAATGCGGTTTTCATTCAGCAAGGAGCATTATATTCAGCAACTAGATGGAAGTAGGTAGGTGGTCGAATATCTCTCATTGGCGTCCGCTTCTGGCCGAAAGCGGACCCCAATTTCACCCAATTTCCGGCAGGTTGAATGTCCGCTATTGGCAAGAGCGGCCGTTCGCCATTTGTGATTGGTCGGATAAGACGAGGCAGAATCGTAAAAGAAGGTGGCGAGAATGGATTCGGTGCCTGCGGCACCTCACCCCTACGGGGCGCACTCGTTTCACTCGTGCGTCTGTCGGCCGCTACGCGGCCTCGGATGAACTGACTCGGGCCATCCATGGCCCTCGCCCTGCGGGCGCACTTCGTGCGTCCAAAACGGCAATCCTGCCGTTTTGTCGCTACGCTCCTTCGCTTCTCGCGTCACCCCAACAACTAAAAAGGGCCGCCCGATGGGCAGCCCTTTTTACTTGATGGTGGAGGTGGCGAGAATCGAACTCGCGTCCGCAAGCCCTCTGCTTTGAGGTCTACATGCTTATTCCGTCTTTAATCTTACTGCGAGCTACCCGACGGGCAGGGAAAACTTGCAGCCAGTTCAGTTAAGTTTTAACGGTCGCGACCCTGAACAAGCCTCTTCCGCGGTCTCGTGTAGGCGACCCCTGGGACCCGGACGCACGAGCACGATCCGGCCAGAGGGCACAAGGCTGGTTATTAAGCAGCTAGTGCGTAGTTGTCGTTGTTGGCAACTATAAGTTTTACAGCTGGATTTACGAGGTAATCTGTTCCTCGGCATGCACTCAAAGGTTCGCGACCCACGTCGAAGCCATGTCACCCCCGGTGTTGGTCAATTGTATCAGCCTTTCAGAATGCGGGCCTTCTGTCGTGCCCAGTCTGCATCTTTTTTTGCGGCGCGCTTGTCGTGCTGTTTCTTGCCTTTGGCGAGGCCGATGTTCAGTTTGGCCCGGCCTTTGCTCCAGTGCAGGTCGAGCGGCACGAGTGTGTTGCCTTTGCGCTCTACCTGGCCAATCAGCCGATCGAGTTCCAGCCGGTGCAGAAGAAGTTTCCGAGAGCGCGTCGGGTCGGCTGTTATGTGCGTGGAGACGGTCTTTAACGGCGCAAAGTGGGCGCCTACCAGCCATGCTTCGTGGTTCCTGACATTGACATAAGCCTCGGTCAGCTGCGCGCTACCGGCACGCAGGCTCTTCACCTCCCACCCCTGGAGCACGAGACCGGCTTCGAAGGAATCCTCGATGAAATAGTCGTGCCGGGCTCGTCGATTAACGGCGATAATATTGCCGGCGGGCTTTTTGGCGTTTTTCTTACTCATCTATCCTGATCTGAGCCTGTGTGAGCGGCCGGCGATTATAAGGCTTTTATTGTCAGGCTCAGGAAATTGTATAAGAATCCCGCCTCTCACGGATCGGCGATGAAAGAGAATGCTGAGTAATAGGGTAAACGGCGACAGCAAAAGAGCCTCGTTACACGGCCATTGGTCGTCCCGGATGGGGTTCATTCTTGCCGTCACCGGCTCTGCCGTCGGCCTCGGGAACATCTGGAGGTTTCCGTACATCGCTGGCGAATACGGTGGTGGCGCTTTCGTGCTGGTCTACCTTGTCTGCGTTCTTGCGATTGGGATGCCGGTCATGATGTCTGAAATCCTGATCGGCCGTCGCGGCCGGCGCAACCCCGTGGCTACGATGGCGTTGCTTGGACAGGAGGAGGGCAGTTCAAAGCATTGGCAATGGCTGGGCGTTTTGGGCGTACTCGCCGGCATTCTGATTCTGTCCTATTACAGTGTTATCGCCGGCTGGGTCCTTGCCTACGTCGTCAAGAGCGCAAGCGGTGATTTCACCGGCGCCAGCACAGAGACCGTGGCAGCAATTTTTGCCGGTTTTACGGGCAACTGGAAAGCCGTCGCACTGTGCCACACGATCTTCATGGGGCTGACGGTGTTCGTCGTTGCGCGTGGGGTCGAACGAGGGCTTGAGCAAGCCGTGCGGTTCATGGTGCCGGCGTTGCTGGTGCTCATGCTCGTTTTGCTTGGCTATTCGATTAACTCCGGTCATTTCGTGGAAGGCCTCGAATTCATGTTCAGACCCCAGTGGGACAAACTCACCTGGGATGGTGTCCTTGCGGCACTTGGCCAGGCGTTTTTTACGTTGAGCATCGGTATGGGCGCGGTTATGGCCTACGGCGCCTATCTTCCTGAAGATACGTCCATAAGCGCTGCCTCCGGTGCCGTTGTCGTGGCCGACACCGGCATCGCAATTCTCGCGGCACTGGTCATTTTTCCGCTGGTATTTGCGAATGGATTGAATCCGGCCGAAGGCCCTGGCCTGGTGTTTGAAACACTGCCACTCGCGTTTGGAAAAATGGCAGGCGGCGTTATTTTTTCAACGCTGTTTTTCGTTTTGCTGTTGTTTGCGGCCTGGACGTCGGCCCTGGGACTCGTCGAACCGGCCGTTGCCTGGCTGGTTGAGCATCAAAACAGGACGCGGGCTCAGTCAGCTCTGATTATTGGCGGCCTGATCTGGTTTTTCGGCCTGGGTTCCGTCCTCTCTTTCAATCTTCTGAGCGACGTAAGATTCCTTCGCGGCACGATTTACAACAACGTAGAACACCTCACGAGCAATATCCTGCTGCCACTCGGTGGCCTCTTGATCGCGATTTTTGCAGGCTGGGTCATGTGCCGGAATTCGACGGCGGACGAACTGGGTGGTTCCGGTTTCATCTACAAGGCGTGGCGTTTGCTGGCCAGATTTCTGGCGCCGATTGGTATTCTGATCGTTCTCGTGAACGCGATTTGACCTGCGGCTGATTGAGTTGCTTACCACGCGGAGACAGCGTTGCGAAAAGTGAGCCGCAGCGCACTCGTACCTTATTCGGCAGCTGAGATGTTCGCGCTGGTAGACGATATTGAGTCCTATCCGGGTTTTCTGCCCTGGTGCGGAAGTGCCGTTGTCCACAAGCGCGAAGGCAAGGTCGTGGAGGCGACCCTGGATTTGCAGCGCGGCGGCATCAGCAAATCATTCACGACGCGCAATACGCTGCAACAAGACCAGTCCATAGCGCTTGCGCTGCTTGGCGGTCCTTTTAAACATCTAGCGGGCGTCTGGTCATTTCAACAACTGGGGGAAGCGGGCAGCAAGGTATCGCTGGATCTCGAGTTTGAATTCGAAAATCCGGTGACTGACGCGCTTTTTGGCCCGTTTTTCGAAGAAACCTGCAATTCCCTCGTTGACTCGTTTACCCGACGAGCTGCTGATGTGTACGACGAGTCCTGAGTGACCGCCGATACGCTACGTGTTGAACTGGCCTGTGCGACTGGGTCGCAACAGGAATTAATCGAATTCACGGTCTCGTCTCACAGGACCGTCGGCCAGATCATCGATGAATCCGGTATTTACGATTTGTTCCCGGGCCAGGGGCTGGAATCTGCCGCCGTCGGAATCTGGGGCCGGCCCGTTGATCGAGATCAGCGAGTGCGCGATGGGGATCGCATCGAAATATACCGGCCATTGAAAATGGATCCGCGCGAGGCGCGCCGACGCCTTGCCGAATCAGGTAGAACGATGAATCAAAAGAGCGACGACTAGCGTCAGAGCCCCGGATCGAGTTCCTGCTCTTTGCGGATCTCGCCAACGACATCCTCAATGAAGATAATTGAAACCCATCGTTTGAAACCGGCGTCTTTTCGACCCAGTTTCAGGTAAAAAACGTAATCCCAGCGATCGATGTGAAACGGGTCATCGATCATTGGCGTGCCGAGCAGGAAACGTACCTGATTTTTGGTCATTCCGACCTCAACCTGGTCGAGGTCTTCCTGCTTGATGAGATTCCCTTGCGAGGTATTGGCGCGATAGACGCATCCGCCCGCAAAAGCAAGGGCCGCAAGGAGCAAAATCATTAACTGAAATTTACGCATTTGTTGGGTACAGGACTTTCAAAGCACTATAATAGGCGCGCATCATACCCGCTTGACACACGTCGCGGAACCCGCGACGACGTCCCAATTTGGAAGAGGCCATTGATGGAGCAACGTCAGGAATTACGCAAGGCTGGCCTGAAAATCACCCTGCCGCGGCTCAAGATTCTCGAGATTCTTGAAGGGGCGCAGCAGCGTCATAAGAGCGCCGAAGATATCTACAAGGATTTGCTCGCGTCTGGTGACGACATCGGATTGGCAACGGTCTACCGGGTCCTGACCCAGTTTGAGTCGGCTGGTCTGGTTACCCGCCACAATTTCGAAGGTGGCCACTCGGTCTTCGAACTCGACGATGGCGAGCACCACGATCACATGGTTTGCATAGAGACGGGTGATGTTGTCGAATTTGTCAGCGACGACATCGAGCGCCTGCAGGCCGAGGTCGCTGCGAAACATGGCTACGAGATACTCGATCACAGCCTTGTTTTGTACGTGAAGCCGAGCAAGCCGTCAGGAGGCGGATAAGCTCAAGCGCTTTTTTTTGGTGCTGCCGACAACATTTCGGCAGCGTGATCCAGGGTCTTCTCTGTTATCTCAACTCCGCCCAGCATGCGGGCAAGCTCGTCAATTCTCTCGTTCTTGCCGAGCGCTTGCACGGTCGTGCGCGTCGCCTTGCCGTCGGTGACTTTCGAGATTCGAAAGTGCTGCGCTGCGAGGCTCGCAACCTGCGGCAGATGGGTCACGCATAACACCTGACGAGAGGACCCAAGCTCTGCGAGCCGGCGACCGACCATTTCAGCAACACCGCCGCCGACTCCGCTATCAACTTCATCAAAAACCATCGTTGGAATGGCGCTGCCGTCGCTGGCGATCACCTGGATGGCAAGGCTCATGCGTGACAATTCGCCTCCCGATGCGACCTTTGACAACGGCATCTTGGGTTGGCCGGGATTCGCCGTTATTTGAAACTCAATCGCATCGAGGCCGTGCGAACGTGCTTCTTGCTGGCTCAATGTCGTGAGTCGAATCTCGAATTCGCCGCCGGGCATGCCAAGGCTATGCA
>Ga0255056_10000615_pt1 | contig 10851 bp, 7 predicted proteins | sample Cases_109_1_MG_FD_183639 | JGI IMG/M metagenome (GOLD analysis project Ga0255056, IMG submission 183639) | Seawater microbial communities from Amundsen Gulf, Northwest Territories, Canada - Cases_109_1 | ecosystem: Environmental > Aquatic > Marine > Gulf | place: Canada: Northwest Territories... | reverse complement strand
CCGGTCAAGCGCCTCGAGGCGCGGGAAAAAAGGTGACTTCAGCCTGGTCAGATCACCGTGTTCGAGCGTCATGCGGCTACCTCCCTTTTAATGATCAACCGCGCAGCATTTCGACCTGCGGCGCCGCTGACGCCTCCACCAGGGTGCGTGCCGGCGCTACACAGATAGAGGCCTTCAAGCGGCATCGCATATTGCGCAGCCCCTGCAACCGGTCGCACAAACAGGAACTGGTCGAGGGTCAATTCGCCGTGGTGCCAGTGACCGCCGGTAATGCGAAATTCTTTTTCGATGTCGGCAGGTGTCAGCAACTCGGACGCGGTTATGCGTTCTGGCAGATCCGGCGCGTATTCGGTCAGCTTGTCGATTGCCGTCTGCTTGAAGTTCGCGCGCGCGTCGTCGCTCCAACCGCCTTTCAGGTTGTACGGCGCGTACTGCACGATTGCGGACATAACATGTTTGCCGGTTGGCGCAAGTGAGGAATCGCGCATGCTCGGAAACGATATTTCCATCACCGGGTCGGGCGAGGTCTCGCCGTATTTCGCGGGATTGAACGCGCGCTCGACGTAATTGACGTCCGGCGCGATGATCATTCGATCCGCGAATGCTTTTTTGTCGAGCCCGGAAATAGTCGGCAGACCATCCAGTGCAAGATGAAGCTTCGCAGCATTGCCGCGCATGCGAACGTTGTGTACTCGCCGCGTGAAGCCGATTTCAACATGCCGCGGATTGAGCAAATCCATAATCGTGGATTTCGGATCCGCGTTTGATACTACGATACGGCTTGAAAATACTTCACCGCCTTCCGTTTCAACGCCGATAGCGCGGCCGTTTTCAACGACAATGCGTTTAACCGGCATGCCGGTTCGGATGGTTGCGCCGTTGTCGCGCGCGCTGTGCGCGAGCGCTTCACTGATCGAACCCATACCACCGGCAGGCTGGCTGATCTTGCCGTGATTGCCAGCGAGCCGATAGATGTAGGTCAGAATAGTATTGGGCGATCGGGGACCGAGGTGTGTACCCATGACGGCATCAACCGCGAGTGCGCCTTTCAGCAGAGGGTTGTCGAATCGCTCTTCGAGTTCGTCGAAAATGTTCATGCCGATAAGACGCAGAAATTCCCGCATATCGGCGCGACCAAGCCGGCGCACGTCGAAGCCAAGTTGCGCGAGCGTTAACAAGTCGGCAGTATTTTTTGTACCGAGCCTCGGTGGTGCTTTGTTCAGGTATTTGTTCAGGAGATCGGCATAGCGCGTCATCCGTTCATGGAATGCGCTTAAGTTTGCTGAATCGTCACTGTCCAGACCGTCAGCGCGGGATCCACGTATACGCAAATGACCGCCGTCTGCCGAGAGCGCAATCGTTGCCATGTCATCTGCGGCAAGTTCCGTTTTCAGATCGAGTTCCTTCTGAACCTGCGGTTGCAGCTGATACAGAAGATGCGCACACGCCGACACCGAATATCCGTCTGCGAAAATTCTGGTGACTGCTGCGCCACCAACCTGATTCGCGGCCTCCAGAATCAGAACTTTCCTGCCGGCCTTGGCCAGAAGAGAACCGCAGACCATGCCGTTGTGCCCGGCGCCGACAATAATGGCATCGTATCGATCGCTCATCGACGTGATTCCTTTCCTGCGTGTGCGGCGAAGGTCATTTCAATCATCTCCAAAATTCTCCGGCACGGTGTTTCGGCGCTTCAGGTCAGACAGTATTTCGCGCGCCGCATTCGCACCCGGCGCGGCCATTACGCCTCCTCCGGGGTGCGTGCTGGAGCCACACATGTACAGGCCGGACACCGGCCCGCGATAATCGGCGTAGCCGGGTACCGGCCGGTTGAACAGAATCTGGTCCATCGTCAGTTCGCCGTGGAAAATATTGCCTTCCGTCAGTCCTGATTCTTCCTCGATTTCTTTTGGCGTGCGAACTTCGGCATGCAGAATGAGGTCCTTGAAATCGGGACTGTAATTGGCAATCTGATCGATGCAGGTCTGGCCGAATTGGTCGCGTTCGGCGTCCGTCCAGTCGCGACCTTCGATTTTCGGTGGGCAGTACTGAATAAAGCAACTCATAAAATGTTTGCCCGGAGGCGCCATTGTTGGATCGGTGGCGGTCGGAATAACCATGTCGATGTAGGGGTCTTTCGACCAGGTGCCTTCCTTCCAGTCATCGTATGCCCGCTCCATGCGTTCCATGGAATCGATGAAATGCATATCGCCATCAATCAGCGGACTGTCTTTCGGCAATGCCGGAAATGTTGGCAGGCCGTCCAGTGCGATGTTTACTTTTCCGGAGGATCCGCGAATCTTGAAATTCTTCACGCGGTTGTAAAAATCAGCCGGAAGATCCGATTCGTCCATGCACTTCAGGAATGTGCGTTTAACGTCCATCGCCGAAACCACGAACCGGGCATTAATCTCTTCGCCACTGCTTAGCGCAACGCCTTTGACTTTTCCGTTCCTGACGACAATCTGCTCTACCCCTGCATCCGTGCGCAGTTCACCACCATACGCCTGAAACGCTCCGGCGATCGCGTTCGAAACCGCACCCATACCGCCACGTGCGAAACCCCAGGCGCCCACATTGCCGTCGACATCGCCCATGTAATGATGCAGCAGTACGTAGGCGGTGCCCGGTGAGTGGATTCCCAGCGCTGTGCCGATAATGCCGCTGCCAGAAAGCGACGTTTTGATTAAATCGGACTCGAAGTACTCGTCGAGATACTCAGCCACGCTCATGGTCCAGAAGCGGATAGTCTCGTATATGCGGTCCTCGCCCAGGTCCATCAGTCGCCCGCCGAGATAAAGTAATTCCCTCAGGTCCTTGAGTTTGAACGAAGTCGGATCCGGTGGCGTACGCAAAAGTGTGTCGCGAATGAATCTGCACTGACGCATCACGTCGGCTGAATAGCGCTCATAAGCGTCAGCATCGTGTTTTGAAAAACGCGCCATCTCTCGATGCTGCAAATCATGATCGTCGAATGAACCGTAATAACCGCCATTTTTAAGGAATGTTGCGCCGCCCTGATAGGGCGTTACCTGCAAACCATGCCGATGCAGTTCGAGCGAACGAAAAATCTCCGGGCGCAACAGGCTGCAGACGTAAGAGCAGTTGGAGTAGATCCAGTCTTTATAAAGGTTGCGACTGACGGCTGCGCCGCCGATGTAGTCGTTCTTTTCCACGCACAGGACATCAAGTCCCGCCTTGGCGAGAAACGCGGCGTTCGTAAGTCCGTTGTGTCCTGCACCTACGACGATAGCGTCATACGTTTTCATATGTTTTGGGCTCGGTTCAACTCGGTGTGTCGGAGTCGCGCATTACTTCATGATTGCACGATTGTCATTCGTTTCAGGCTGATCTGGCCAGCGTCTTGTCAGAGGTCATTTTGTCCAAAGTAATGTCCAATGCCTGCTCAAATTTGTCCAGTGTTTCATTCAGGCATTCCACATCATGGGCCTCACACATGAACCAGGGTTCTCGTGAATCCGGCTCGACGAGAATGCCGAGGTCATGCAGCTCCGGCGCCATCGCGTCATATAATTCGTAATTCGTGCCAACCCAGTCCCGATAGTTTGTCGGTGGTGTTGCGTCGAAGAACAAGCCCGACAGGGCAGGGTGGCCGACAAAACTGTGTGCTATATCCCGGGCCGAGAGGATTTTCGCAAGACCCCTGCGAAGTCGTTCACCGTACGATTTTATGTTGGCAAGCGCGTCGGTTTCATCAAGTATCTCAAGCGTCCTGTTTGCAGCCGCGAGCGAAACGGAATGGGCGGTATAGGTTCCGCCGTGCGCAACACCGTTTCCAATTTTTCGCATTATATCTTCGCGCCCCGCGAGTACCGAAATTGGATAACCATTGCCGATGGATTTGGCGAATGTGCAGAGGTCGGCATTGACGCCCATCAATTCCTGAACGCCCCCCTTGGCGACGCGGAAACCGGTTTTGACTTCATCGATAATCAGGACGACATTGTACTTGTCGCAAAGCATTCGTACATTCTGCAGATATTCCGGCATTGCCGTGATGCCACAACAGTTTCCCATGATCGGCTCAATTAAGAATGCACCAATATCATTTGCGTGTTTTCGAAAAAGGTCCTCAACCGCGTCGGCGTCATTTACCGGAACCGTGTGAAAAAGAGGCTTCATGATTTCCGGAATGCCTTCGCCGTAGGGCAGTATTTCGGGCTCGCCTTTTTCCCGATTCCAGTCCTCGATTTCGGCATACCACATTACTTCGTTGAACAAACCGTGGTAACCGCCTTCCATCACAACGTACGCGTCCTTGCCGGAGTAGGCGCGTGCTACGCGAAGCGCGGCCATTACGGCTTCCGTTCCCGAGTTTGAAAAGCGAACGAGCTCTGCGGCCGGCACCATTCGACTTATTCGTGACGCGACCTCGAATTCAAGTTCGGTTGCCAGCGCAAAAACCCCGCCAACCTCAATGCCCTCGCGTGCCGCTTCATCCACGCGCGAATCGGCATAGCCCAGGATGGCGGGCCCATAGCCGAGTCGGTAGTCAATGTATTCGTTATCGTCGATATCCCAGATGCGACCGCCTTTGCCGCGTTTTACGTATATCGTCCGGTCGTCCCCCCAATACCGAAAATTGGACGAAACACCGAGCGGCAGTTTGCGAATCGCCTTTTTGAAGTGTTGATTGGATCGGGCGAGGCGCCGCATGGGTATTCCTGGAAGCTAAACGACACACAGGGTCTCATATCGCTTGCCAGCAAGTCCAGAAAAATGAATGAATAGTCATTCATTTTATGGCATGATTTCTCAAATTGTACGGCACACAAGCCTGACGGTTCACCATAACACTATGAAAAATAAAGAATTCACTCGATGAGTGCAACAACGGCAAAAAGCAGCCGCCGATCAGAGAATCGGCGTTTCAGACGGCAGCAGCTTATTTCCGCAACCACCAAGTGCATATCGAAATGGGGAATTAGCGGCACAACGATGGCCAATGTCGCGAGCGAGGCCGGCTTGTCTCAGGGTATTGTCAATCTGCATTTCCAGACCAAGGACAATCTGCTGAGCCAGGCGCTGCAATTTCTGGCCGATGAATACAAAGAATTGTTTGAAAGAACACTACGAAAATCAGGGCCCACTGCATCGGACAAATTGTTGGCCCTGATGCAATTGGACTTCAAGCCCTCAGTCTGTGACCGCCAGAAACTGGCTGTGTGGTTTGCTTTTTGGGGCGAAGCCAAATCGGTTCCAACCTACCAGAAAATTTGTGCCGAACACGATATTGGCTACGATGATGCGGTGACCGACTTGTGCGAACAAATAATCCGTGAGGGAGCATACGCCGGAGTCACCGCAGCGCAGGTTACAGATGCATTATCGTCGATGACCGACGGCCTCTGGTTGTCCTGTCTGATTCACCCGAAAACCTGGAATCGCCATGCTGCGATGAGCGCGGTGTACAGCTATCTGCAGTCGGTATTTCCGGCCCACTACCCGATAAAAGGCGAGGCAGGCAATTGAAAATTCAACTGAGTGTTAGTGCCGAGCGTTGGAGCAGGACAGCCCGCGAGTACGCGGACGAATATCTGCTCCCCCATGAGGTGGAGGCGGAACTCAACGGCGGCGTCTTGCCGGTGGAAATAGTCGCGAAGCAAAAAAAACGAGCACTCGAATTGGGCTTCGGCAGGATGGATGTGCCGACATCACACGGTGGTCTGGAATTGCCTATGGTCGAGCAGGTTGCGGTCTGGGAACAACTGGGTCGGGTGACCAACGCACTGTCGTGGTGTTTTCCCGAAGCGCAGGAATGGATGTTTGAAGCCTGTAGCCCGGAGCAAATCGATAAATACGTTCTTCCGATGATGCGCGGCAAGAAAAAAGACTGTTACGCGATTACAGAATCCGGTGCCGGATCGGATGTCGCCGGCATTGAGGCAACCGCCGTTCGCGACGGTGACAGCTACGTTCTGAACGGTGAGAAATGGTACGTAACGAGCGCGAATCTCGCTGACTTCTTCTGGTTCCAGGCGCAACTGCCGGACGAGAACGATGACGCGCTGTTTTTAGTCGACAGCGATACTGCAGGCATCGAAATGATTGCGAATCCGCTCTTCAGTCACACGTATGCAGCGCACCACCCAACTTTCCTGTTCAAGGATGTCGTGGTGCCGGCAGCCAACCGAGTAGGAAGCGGCGGTGACGAGATGGCCTACACAAAAAGCTGGTTTCGTCACGAGCGCCTCATGATAGGTGCGCGCAGTTGTGGCGCGGCGGCTCGACTAATCGAGGATGGAATGCAGTTCGCGCAGGGACGGATTATCGGGGGATTGCCATTGAGTGAGCGTCAGGCGATTCAGTTTATGCTCGCCGACAGTGCAACTGAGTTATGGGCTTCGCGTCTGATGACTTATGAGGCGGCAGCTGCGATTGATCGCGGTGAAGATCTGAAAGCGCTTCACAACCGCTGCTCTATGGTCAAGTTGTACGTTTCGGAAATGGCCAATCGAGTGGCGGATCGGGTTGTACAAATATTCGGCGGTCGAGGTTACATGCGTGAAAACGTTGCGGAACGATTCTTTCGCGAGCTCAGGGTGGACCGAATCTGGGAGGGTACGAGCGAGATTCAGCGACTGATTATTGCACGAGGACTTCTGAAGCGAGGGCTCGACGAGCTTTAAAAAGAACGACAAATCAATTGGCGGATATCGTTCTGACAACTCCCTCGCGTCGTTTGTCCGCGGCACCGTCCAGTGCGTCCGGCTGAACCACGATAACGTGCAGGCCGGAATTCTCCTTCTCTCGTTCCTGCACATTGTAACCGCGATCGCGCAAATCCGTTGCGATGTCCTCGCCCGGATCAATGGAGACTTCAACCCGAACAATTTCACCGCGTGCAATAATATTGGGAAAGTCGACTGCCTCCTGAGCAGACATGTCCCACTCCAACACGCCAATTATGCTCTTCGAAACGTATGCCGGAATCGAGTTACCGCCCGGAGAACCGGTGACCATGAGGATGTTGTCGTTTTCGTCGAAAACCATCGTCGGCGACATCGACGATCGCGGCCTGTTGCCGGGTATAATCGCGTTGGCGACCGGCTTGCCGTCGGCAGAGGGCGCACGTGCGAAATCGGTCATCTCATTGTTGAGTAAGAATCCACCCACCCAACGTGCGGAGCCGAAATATCCCTCGACTGTTGCGGTCATTGATACTGCGTTGCCGTCATTATCGATGATCGACATATGCGAAGTGCCGGCAGCCTCTTCAGTTTCATCCTCGCCCAACAGGTTTGCGACCGGTTCGTTACGCAATACTTTGCCTGGATCGCCATGAACGGGCTGCGCGTCCGGTGCGAAGCGCTCAGTCGCACGGAATTGTATATATTTCGGATTCAGCAAATCGTGTAGTGGAATATCCACTGAATCGGGATCCCCGAAATAGTGGTCTCTATCTGCATAGGCTAATCGCTGCGCGTCGACAAACGCCGCAATTTTGTCAGGTTTTGTCGATACATCGGTTGTCAGGTGACCGTAAATTCCCGCAATCATGATTTGTGCAGCCCCCGATGACGGCGGCGAGGTCGTGCAAATCTTCATGGCCCGAAAATCGCCGCAGATAACGGGTCGTTCGATTACCGCATAGCCGGCAATATCCTCGGCGGTTAATGAGCCACCGTTCGGCGCCGCCTGAGCGGCTCTCGCAATGGCGTCCGCTATTTCGCCTCGGTAAAAAGCGCCAATACCTTCTTCTGCAATTCTCCCAAGCGTCGCTGCGTACTCCGGATTCTTTAGCAAGTGCCCGACCGGCAATGGTTCGCCGTCAGGATAAAAATAGGCAGCAGTTGCCGGGTTTTCGTCGAGCCGGCCCCTGGGTGCAACCAGGACCAGAGAATTGTGCATCCGGGGCGACACTTCGAAGCCATTTTGTGCAAGCCGGATTGCGGGTTGAAACAATTCTGCCCAGGCAAGTTTTCCGTGCTCGTCGTGCGCACGTTTGTACAACGCAACCGCGCCGGGGACACCCACCGACAGGCCACTCTGCCAGGCTTCGACAAAGCTCATGACCTCGCCATCGCGCACAAACATATCCACCGTGGCGCCGGCGGGAGCAGATTCCCTGCCGTCGAGAAACGCCAGGTTCCGGTTTGCGTGCTCATAGATGAGCATGAATGCGCCGCCACCAAGGCCGGAACTCTGTGGCTCAACCAGTCCGAGCACGGCGTGTGCGGCGATTGCCGCGTCTACGGCATGACCGCCTCTTTGCAACATCTCGATTGCGGCGGCAACAGCATGCGGATTGGCCGCCGCCACAATCGCGCCTTTGTTCCACGATCGTTCCTGCTCCGCAATCGCGGACCCTGACATCGTACTCGTTTCAGTCCGGGGTTCGTCAACTGGAGCACATCCAGCGATAATGAATGCGCCAAAGATTGCGCAAATGTGTTTCGTAAGGATCATAAACTTTGGATTTCGCTGGCCGGAAAAACTGCCAATATACTGCATTCAGGAAAAAACGGGGTCGAACCGAGGAAGTTTGTCATCGGTTCGGGTTGCGTCTCCCTGGTTGGCCTGCAGCAAAAGCGATGCAGCACATGTATGTCTCCATACGTGGCAGAGGATGGATATTTCGAGGCGCCCAAAGAGAAGGGAATCCTGCTAAATCTCGGTTCGACCTCAATTTTTAACGCCAATGATTCGCCTATTGCTTGAAAATTTTTCCACCCTTCATTACGAAATCGACATCCAGAAATTCTTCGATGTCATCCAACGGCGAACCGTTGACTGCAATGATGTCCGCAAATTTACCGGTCTCGATCGTACCGATCGAATCTGACATGTCGATAAGATCCGCGGCATTAATCGTTGCGGCAACAATAACTTCCATTTCCGGCATGCCGCCCGCGACCATCAACACCGCTTCCTCAGCATTTGTGCCGTGCTTCGATACACCGCTATCGGTGCCGTATGCCATGTTCACTCCGGCTTTGTAGGATGCCTTGAAATTGCCTTTCATGTCGTTGCCAACGCGAATGGCTTTTTCTTTTATTGCGTCACTCAGAAAGTCTGATTCGACGGCCATTTGTGCGACGGTCTTGCCCGCGAGCAGCGTTGGTACCAGGTACGCGCCGGTTTCGCGAAACAGGCGATAGGACTCAGGACCGGCGTAAGTGCCGTGTTCGATGCTTGCGACGCCGGCTTGCAGCGCGGCTATGATGCCGTCTTCCTGGTGGGCATGCGATGCGACCTTGCGACCCATGCGCTTCGCCGCGATCACGACTTCCGTCAGTTCGTCCATTTCCATTTGCTGGCCTGTGCCAGTTGCCCGGTCTGTCAGTACACCGCCGGTCGATGTAATCTTGATCAGATCGGCGCCATACTTGATCGCGTTTCGGGTGGCTCTCCGGCAATCAAACGGGCCATCGCAAATCGAGTCGTCTGTATACAGTTCCATCAAGTCAGGTGCAACACCACTGACGTCAGCATGGCCGCCAGTGATCCCAACGGCTCCGGCGGCAATGATTCGCGGACCATCAATCCAGCCATTGTTGATTGCATCTCGAAGCGCATACATCTCCAGCGATTTAGAACCTGTATCGCGAACGGTTGTGAAGCCCGCAAGCAGCGTACGCATCGCGAACATGACGCTTCTCATCTGCATCTGTTGGGACGACATCTTCAGATCTTCACTGTCGTTCATTGGGCCCAGTTCGCCCTGCAAGTGAACGTGCATGTCCATCAGGCCGGGCAGCACGAACTCGTTTTTCAGATCGACTGCCGTCACGTTACCGGAGAAGTCAGCGGGGTCGGCAAAGCCATCCCTCACATCGATAATTCGGCTGTCCTCGATCACGATTGTCTGGTTCGATTTCGGCGACTCGCCCGGCACCGCCAGTAGTACACCTGCGTGAATGAGTGTGGTGTCCGCGCGTGCCGCAAATGACGCGGCGAGCAAAACTGCCGCAATTATCAGACTGGCCAGCCGATTGTTCATTTAATTCCCCTGAGTTTTCTGCGTTGAGTTTGAGATTATCCAGACCATACGGAGGCAGGCTCGCGATTACAAATGGGCCGGTGTCCTGCACGCTCTTATCGCGGCAAGCGATGTTATGATGTCGCACCCGCGGCAAGATTACTCATAGATGATTTTACGTGCCATGCTATTGATTCCGACCCTGCTGTTGCTGCTGACGATTCTCGGCTGCAGCACCGACAAGACGGCGGAAACCGCAAGCGGAGACAACATTGTAAACGTCTACAACTGGGCGGACTACATAGCGCCGGATACAATTGAGAAATTCGAATCGGAATTCGGCATCAAGGTCAACTACGATCTTTACGATGCCTCTCTGATGGTTGACGTCAAAATGTTGACAGGCAACAGCGGTTACGACGTCGTTTTCCACAGCAATCAGTATGCGTCCCGGCTGACACCCATTGGTGTTTACGAAAAACTCGATTTCTCGAGGTTGCCGAACGTCGTCCATCTCGATCAGGCTATGATCGAAAAAACCGACGTCTACACAAAGACCCGTGGCTATACAATCCCGTATCACTGGGGCACAAACAGCTATGCCTACAACGCCGACATGGTCAGAGCGCGCATCGGCAATCACCCAATGGATAGCGCCGACATACTGTTTGATCCTGAAGTTGTGTCGAAACTGGCCGATTGCGGGGTCAGTCTGTTGGATGATCCGACCGATCTGTTTCCAATGGTGTTGTCTTACCTTGGCCTGCCACCGAACTCCGTTGAACAGGCGCACATTGATGCGGCCGAGGCGCAACTGAAATCAGTACGTCCGTACATTCGATATTTTAGTAATCAGAAAATGATGTCAGATCTGCCAAATAAGGAAGTGTGTGTCGCCATGAGCTGGG
>Ga0255056_10000613_pt1 | contig 10862 bp, 9 predicted proteins | sample Cases_109_1_MG_FD_183639 | JGI IMG/M metagenome (GOLD analysis project Ga0255056, IMG submission 183639) | Seawater microbial communities from Amundsen Gulf, Northwest Territories, Canada - Cases_109_1 | ecosystem: Environmental > Aquatic > Marine > Gulf | place: Canada: Northwest Territories... | reverse complement strand
AGCGGGTTCTTGGTTGTATACTGGCGCTAGTCGGGGTTCTCGCGCCAATCACATCCTAAGCGGAGCGGTAACGGAACATGATAGACTGGTTTGCCCGGCTCTTGCCCGACATTTGTGCGATTGCCCACCGCCTCCGGTAAAGCCCGAAGCCGGCGGCATCTTCCTGGTCTATGAGGCCTATTCCTGGTCGTGGGTGGCCGACATGAAGGGGCTGGCGGGCCAGGCCGGGTCCCAATCCTCCCAATCGAGGATGACCCGCGCGCGGCGGCTGTCCTCGACCATCTGCACCCGCAGGGCCTCCATATCGTCGAACTTCATCTCCGGGCGCAGGTAGTCGACCAGCGCGACCCGCATGTGCTGGCCGTAGAGGTCCTCGTCGAAGTCGAATAGGTGCACTTCGAGCAACGGCTCGTCACCTTCGACCATGGGCCGGACGCCGATGTTGGCGACTCCCGGGTGCCAGACGGTCTGCTCGCCCCGGTCGATGCCGGCGCGCACCGCGTAGACGCCGTAGGCTGGCTTCAAGACCTCGCCGAGCGCGATGTTGGCGGTCGGAAAACCGAGCTTACGCCCCAGTTTAGCGCCGGTCTGGACCCGGCCCTCGATCTCCCAGTAGCGGCCGAGCAGAAGCGCCGCCCGGGTCGGGTTGCCGGCGGTTAGATAGTCGCGAATTCCGGTCGAGGAATAGGCCTCGCCGGTCGTGCCCTCGATCCGGCGGACGATGCTGACCCCGAAGCCGTCGCGCCGGCCCAGGCGCTCGAGCAGATTCGAGTCGCCGCCACGCTTGTGCCCGAAAAAGAAGTTGTCGCCGACCAAGACGTGACGCGGGCGCAGGCCTTCGACCAAGATCTGGCGCACAAAATCCTCGGCGCTCGATTCGGAGAGCGCTCGGTCGAACGGCAGCACGAACACGTTGTCGACGCCGAGCGCCTCGAGCAGGCGCAATTTCAGCCGAAACGAGGTCAGCTGGAACGGCGGGCTGTCGGGTTGGAAGAATCGGCGCGGGTGCGGCTCGAAGGTGAGCACGCCCAGGCTGGTCTCGAACTCGCGGGCCAGGCGCCCAGCCTGGTCGATGACCGCCTGATGGCCGCGATGCACGCCGTCGAAGTTGCCGATGACGACGACCGCGCCCAGGGCCTCGTCCGGTAAGTCGCTGCTGTGTCGATAGATCGCCATCACGCTCCGGGGGCACGAACAGGATACCGCACCACAAAGTGCGATCGTTTCAAATCGAATCAATTTGAAACGTGAATCGCCCTCTAGCTCATAAAGTTAGGGGCTTTTTCACGTCTTAGATCTTTCCGATCTAAGACGATAAGACCCTAGGGGCGCGGCGGCCAAGATAGCGCGGCGCCCCGTCCCTGGATAGGGCCGCGGCAAAAAACCGGCGCTGCCAAAAGCGCCGGTGGCGCTGCCTAATGGTCAGCCCTATTCGGCGGCGTTGATCCTGGGAGCGGCCGCGGCTTGGACGGGCACCTCGGAATCGGTCAAGACCTCGGCCCGGCGGCTGACCATCAATAGCGCTTCGCCGTCGACGACCACGCGGTCGCCCACGGTGCAGATCGTATCGAGGACGATCCGCTTGTTGTCCGGATTGACGTCCTTGACCGTCACCCGAGCGGTCACGGTATCGCCGGCCTTGACCGGGGCGCGGAACTTGAGGCTCTGGCTGAGGTAGATGCAGCCCGGTCCGGGCAGGCGGGTGCCAAGCACGGTGGAGATGAAGCTGGCCGAGAGCATGCCGTGGGCGATGCGCCCCTTGAAGGCGGTCTGAACGGCGAAATTGGCGTCCAGATGGACCGGATTGGTGTCGCCCGAGATGCCCGCGAACATGACGATGTCCGCGTCGGTGATCGTCTTGGCATAGATGGCGGTCATCCCGACTTCAATATCTTCCAAAAAATAGCCGTGCTTCTCTTCCATCGCGGTCCTCGCTTTCGCCGGCAATAATGTGGCCCAGTAATGTGACCCAGTGTGCTGCGTTGCAATAATTATGTTGCGGTGCAGCTTATCCAATGCAATCCGGTCTCGCAAATGCGGATTTCCGCCCCGATTTTGAGCCCCGGGCAAGTATGTCGGCGAATGTTTAAGCAAGCCTTTCTGCACTGCGACATAAAACAGCCCCCAGTTCCGCGGGTTTCGGGCCAGATTCCGCCCCCTTCTGTGCAACTATTTTCACTTCCGAACATTTCCTGCTAGACTGGCGCCCGGCAAGCCGCGCCCGCCCCGGGCGTGGCCAAGCCCTGGGAGGGCGCGATGTCCGCGAGCGAGGAACGCCAGGCGCGGATCCTACACCTGACCCGGCACCACGGCTTCGTGGCGATCGAGGACCTGGCGCAGCGCTTTTCCGTGACCACCCAGACCGTCCGGCGCGACATCAATCAGCTCTGCGAGCAGGCGCTGCTGCGCCGCTATCACGGCGGCGCCGGGCTGCCCTCGAGCGTCGAGAACCTGGCCTACAGCGCGCGCCAGGTGCTGTGCTTGGAGGAGAAGCGGCGCATCGCCGCGCTGGTCGCCCGCCACGTCCCGGACCGGGCCTCGCTGTTCATCAACATCGGCACCACCAACGAGGAGGTCGCCCGGGCGCTGTCGGCCCATAAGGGCCTGCACGTCATCACCAACAATCTCAACGTCGCCGGAATTCTCAGCGGAAACCCTGACTTCGAGGTCATTGTGGCCGGCGGCGTGGTGCGCACCCGCGACCGCGGCATCGTCGGCGAGGCGGCGCTGGACTTGATCGGCCAGTTCAAGGTCGACATCGGCGTGATCGGCATCAGCGGCATCGACGCCGACGGCAGCCTGCTCGATTTCGACTATCGCGAGGTGCGTGTGGCCCAGCGCATCATGGCGAACTCGGCCCGGGTGTTCCTGGCCGCCGACCACACCAAGTTCGGGCGCAACGCCATGTGCCGCTCGGCCCACGTCGAGCGGATCGATGCTCTTTTTACCGACCGGGATCCGTCCCAGGCCTACCGCGCGGTTTTGGAGACCGCCGGGGTCGCACTCCACGTCGCGAAGACCGCCGGCGCCGGCGCGGCCTGACGCGTACGGATTGACGCGTACGGATTGACGCGTACGGACTGGGGTGGCCGAACTGGGGCGGCCGAACTGGAGCGGTCAAACTGCCCTGGAGGGCGGCCCGGTCGGCAGGCGCGGGCGTCGATCGATATATTTTCATTTCCGAATAATTTCGATATAATATTTTCATAATCGAATAATCCTAGGCCCTGATATCAGGGAAGGACAGCACGGGCGTGGCAAGGGGCGTGGCAAGGGGCGTGGCAGGGGGCGTGGCAGGGGGCGTGGCAATGGTTGAGCCCATCGACCTGTTGATCGTCGGCGGCGGCATCAATGGCGCCGGCATCGCGCGCGACGCCGCCGGGCGCGGGCTCTCGGTCGTGCTGTGCGAGCAGAACGACTTGGCCAGCGCCACTTCCTCAGCCAGCACCAAGCTGATCCACGGCGGTTTGCGATACCTGGAGACCTACGAATTCCGCCTGGTGCGCGAGGCCCTGATCGAGCGCGAGGTGCTGCTGCGCGCCGCGCCCCACATCATTTGGCCACTACAATTCGTGCTGCCCCACAACAGCGGGCTGCGGCCGGCCTGGATGGTGCGCCTCGGCCTGTTCCTCTACGACCACTTGGGCGGGCGCCAGCAGCTGCCCGGCTCCTACGGCATCGACCTGCGCCGGGATTCCGCGGGCGCGCCGCTGAAGCCCGACTTCACTAAGGCGTTCTGTTATTCCGACTGCTGGGTCGAGGATGCCCGCTTGGTAGTGCTGAACGCCATCGACGCGGCCGAACGCGGCGCCGAAATCCTGCCGCGCACGAAACTTACCTCGGCGCGGCGCGAGGGCGGCCTGTGGCGGGCGACGCTCGAATCCAGAAACCTAGATGGCGGCCCCGGGGATGGCCCGCCCCGGCAGGTGGCGGCGCGCGCCCTGGTCAATGCCGCCGGGCCCTGGGTGGTCGATATTCAAGACAAGATTCCCGGCGCCAAGCGCGGCAGCGGCCTGCGCCTGGTCAAGGGCAGCCATATCGTGGTGCCGCGCAAGAGTGCGGGCCCGCAGGCCTATATATTTCAGAACCCGGACCGGCGCATCGTCTTCGCGATCCCCTACGAGCGCGACTTCACCCTGATCGGCACCACCGACCTGCCCTACCAGGGCGACCCCCAAGCGGTCGCGATCTCGGCCGAGGAGACCAACTACCTCTGCGAGGCGGTCAACCGCTATCTCGTCGAGCCGGTCGCACCCGAGGACGTGGTCTGGAGCTATTCCGGCGTGCGCCCGCTTTACGACGACTTGCGCGATAGCGTCTCGGCGGTAACCCGGGACTATGTTTTCGACGTCGATTGGGGGCGCGGTGGCCCGGACGGAAGCCCGGATGGGGGTCCAGATGGGGGAGCGGATGGGGGCCCAGATGGCGGAGAGGCGCCCCTGCTGTCGATCTTCGGTGGCAAGATCACCACATACCGCAAGCTCGCCGAGCACGCTTTGGACAAGTTGCTGCCGCGGCTCGGCGGCGGACGGCCGCCGCGGCCGGCCTGGACCGAGCGCGCGACCCTGCCCGGCGGCGACCTGCCCGGCGCCGATTTCGAGGCATTCCTGAGCGCATTTCAAGCCGATCGCCCCTGGCTGCCCGCGGACCTGGCGCGCCGGCTGGCGCGGGCCTACGGCACCCGGGTCGAGGCCGTGCTGGGGTCGGCCCGCGGCCTCGCCGATCTGGGCGAAAATCTAGGCGGCGGCCTCCACGAGGCCGAAGTCGACTACTTGATGAACCGGGAATGGGCGCTGAGCGCCGAGGACATCCTGTGGCGCCGATCCAAGCTCGGGCTCCACCTCCCGCAAGGCGGCGCGGCGCGGCTCGACGATTGGATCGCCCGAAGGCACTAGAATCCTCCCGGCCGCCAGTATGGCGGCCATTGGGGCGGGGGACACTCCCCCGCCCTTTTTTTGCCCGCCCCCCGCGTGCCGCGGCGCACATTTTTCCCCAGAGGCAAACGAAACCTTAATCGCCGGTGGTGGAGTATGGCGGCGGACCGGCCCGCGCGCGGCACGGATCCGGCCAACCGAACGGTTAAGGAATCGAACGGCCAACGTACAGGACGGCCAACGTACAGGACGGCCAAAATACCGAACCAATGATCGCCAAGATACGTGGATACCTGATCGCGATCTCGATCTGCCTGGCCCTCTCGCCGTTGATTGCGGCGGGCGCGGGTCTGAGCGGCGTGGCCCGGGCGGGAGCGCAGGCGACTAGGAACGCGGCATGATGCGCTTTCTCGGAAATATGCCGCTCAAGCAGAAAATCACGGCAATGATTCTGGCGTCGATCTGCTTGGTGCTGCTGCTGTCGTCCACGATCTTCGTCGGCAGTCAGGTGATCGCCTACAAACGCCTCATGGTCAGCGAGTTGAACGCGGTCGCCGGCGTCATCGCGAGCAACGTCAGCGCCGCCGTGGTCTTCGACGATGCGGCCTCGGCGGAGGAGATGCTGCGCGTCCTCGGCGCCAAACCAGGTTTCGTCTGGGCGCGCATCCTGCTCTCCGACGGCAGCCTGTTTGCCGCCCACGAGGCGCGCTCCGGCGGCGCGGCGGGATCGGCCGGTACCGAGTGGCAGGCGGTCGACAATGCGGGTGGTGAAACCGGCGCCCTTTCACCAGCCCTGCGGCTGCTCGACAGCCTGATCGATCTGCGCATGCCGATCCGCCTATACGGCGAGACCGTCGGCACCTTGAACCTGCGCGTCGATCTGGAGCAGATGTACAATATCATCGACACCTATCTGGCGTTGGCGGCATTCGTGGTCTTCATGTTGATCGCGCTGGCTTTCTTTATGGCGTCGCGGATTCAGAAAATCGTTACCGAACCGGTGCTCGGCTTGTTGGAAACCATGCAAGCGGTCTCCAACAAACGGGACTACACAATCCGGGCGCGCAAGCACGCCGATGACGAACTCGGCCAAGTGAGCGACGGCTTCAACCGCATGCTCTCCGAGATCCAAGCCCACGACCTCGAGCTGCGCGCGGCCTGGCGCGAGGCAGATGCTGCCAGCGGCGCCAAGACCGAGTTCCTGGCCAACATGAGCCACGAACTCCGGACGCCGCTCAACGCGATTATCGGCTTTTCCGAAGTCATCAAGGCGGAGATGTTGGGTCCGCTTGGCACCGGCCGCTACGGCCATTACGCCCAGGACATCTTCGACAGCGGCCACCACCTGCTGGCGGTGATCGGCGATATCCTGGACATCTCCAAGGTCGAAGCCGGTGAGTTCGAGATCCACGCCGAGCCGACCGTCCTAGAGGAAATCGTCGAGCAGTCTCTGCGCCTGGTGCGCAAGCGCGCCGAGGCGGCCGGAATCGGAATCGACGTGGCAATCGATCGCGATCTGCCGCAACTGCTGCTCGACCAACGCTTGATCAAGCAGAGCCTGATCAACCTGCTCTCCAACGCCATCAAGTTCTCGCCCGAAGGCGACAAGGTTAGGGTGGATGTGGCAAAGGGTCCCGAGGGTGCGGTGCTGCTCTCGGTCGCGGATCGGGGAATCGGTATCGCCGAGGACGACATCCCCAGCGTCCTGCAGCCGTTCGTTCAGGTGGAAAGCGCCTTCTCGCGCAGCCATCAAGGCACCGGCCTGGGCCTGCCGTTGGCCAAGTCGTTCATCGAGGCTCATGGCGGCCGGTTGCAAATCGACAGCAGAGTCGGACACGGCACCCGGGTCACACTGCACATCCCGCCCGAGCGGGCGATCCAGGTGCCACGGCCCTGCGGCGCCATGCAACTCGCGGAGTAATACGAACGGTCCTTAAAGCCGCGGGCGGCCCGTCAACACGGTCCCTAATGAGACAATTACTGGCATGGGGCGCGGCTCAGCGGCGCCGGGCGGCTTTTTCTCCGCCGCCGTGGCGACGTTGCCAGTCGCGCCAGGATTTCATGAGAAGCCGGGCCGTCGGGTAGAGAACCAGAACTACCATGAGAAAGATAATGACCGCGGTAAGTATATCGGAGATCATCGCGGCGGTCTCCTCTTCTAATCTTGCCGCTGGAGAAGGAAATTATCCGAAAACCCCCTCATCAAGGCAAGATGAAAACAATCCTGTTTTGCAAAATATTGCGAATTAATATTGTTCTATTTGACAGACACTTAGAAACTTATCCACAACATTATCCACGGGCGGCCGCAATCTTGAGAACGGTACGAACCAGGACCTCTTGTCGAAGGCCGTGGTCCTGGGGCACGACATAGACGCGATCGCATAGCACCGGCGCGACCCGGCCATGACGGTAGCCCGAAAAATCTCGCGCATGGTGAGTTAGAGGCCAGGCCATCCCGACCGAGGTATCCTGGGGTTTCCCTTTGCTGCCGGGTTCCAAACTCGGCTAGCGTCGCCCGAGGAGATCACCGGGCGTGCCTTCGCGCGTCCGCCATCGATTCGCGAACGAACAGGGACGCGCGCGATGCCGCTCAGGCCGCTGGACGTGCTCATGGGACTCGCCGTGCCACTGCTCTGGGGCTTGGGCGTGGTCTTCGCCAAGGCGGCGATCGAGCACTTTCCGCCAATCCTGCTGATGGCGCTCCGCTTCACGCTGACCGCAATGGTCCTGGTGTGGTTCGTCAAGCCGCCCTGGCGTATCATGCGCGCATTGGTGGCGGTCGCCTTCGTCTCGGCCGCGATCCAGTATAGCCTGACCTTCAACGGCCTGCGCGGGGTCGATGCGTCGACCGCGGTCCTGGTGATCCAGCTCGAGGTGCCGTTCCTGGTGCTGCTGGGCGCCGCGCTGCTGCACGAGCGGGTGGGGCTGCGCAAGTGGCTGGGCATCGCCATCGCGTTCGCCGGCGTTGGCTTGATCGCCGGCGAGCCGCGCCTGGGCCAGGCCTGGGGCTCGCTCCTGCTCCTGGCCGGCGGCGCCTTTTTCTGGGCGCTAGGCCAAATCATGGTGCGCCGTTTGGGCGAGGTCGGCGGGCTGACCACGATCGCCTGGGTCGCGGTCTTCGCCGCGCCGCAGCTCTTCGTCTTCTCTTTCGTTTTCGAGCGCGACCACCTGGCCTACATTGCCTCGGCGGACTGGGTGGTGTGGAGCACGGTGGTCTACCTGGGCCTAGTCATGACCGCGCTCGGTTACTCGCTGTGGTACAGCCTGATTGGCCGCCACCCGGTCAGCCGGGTCGGGCCATTCCTGCTGCTGATGCCGGTGTTCTCGGTCCTAGCGGGGGTGATCCTGCTCGGCGAGACCGTGACTCCGCTGGTCGCGGCTGGCGGCGTTATCGTGATCGCCGGAGTCGTCGTCGTCATGGTCCAGCGCGGCACGACGACCCAGAACTGAACGCTGGTCCCGGGAGCATCGATGCCCGATATCGAACTGAACTTCAGCCGTGGCGAATATGCGGAGCGCCTGGCCAAGGTACAGGCCGCCATGGCCGCGGCGGGCGTCGAGTGCCTGCTGGTGACCGACCCCTCGAACATGGCCTGGCTGACCGGCTACGACGGCTGGTCGTTCTACGTCCATCAGTGCGTCGTGGTCCCGGTTGATGAGCAACCACTGTGGTACGGCCGCGGCCAGGATGCGAAGGGCGCCCTACGCACCGTCTACATGGCCGAGACGCGCATCCTCGGCTATCCCGACCACTACGTCCAGACGCGCGAGCGCCACCCCATGGATCACCTTTCCGCCGTGCTGCGCGACCGCGGACTGGCCAAGGGGACGCTCGGCGTCGAAATGGACAACTACTATTTTTCGGCCGCCGCCTACGCCGCCTTGCGGCACCACCTCCCCGATGTCCGCTTCGCCGATGCGACCGGATTGGTCAACTGGCAGCGCGCGGTCAAGTCCGACACCGAGCTCGTCTATATGCGCCGCGCCGGCCGCATCGTCGAGGCCATGCATGCGCGCATCGCCGAGAAGATCGAACCGGGCCTGCGCAAGTGCGACCTTGTGGCGGAGATCTACGATGCCTCCTTGCGCGGCGCCGACGGCCACGGCGGCGACTATCCGGCGATCGTCCCCCTGCTGCCCTCGGGCGCGGATGCCGCCGCGCCGCACCTGACTTGGGACGACAGGCCGATGAAGCGGGGCGAGGGCACCTTTTTTGAACTCGCCGGCTGCTATAAGCGCTACCACTGCCCGCTGTCGCGCACCGTGTTCCTGGGGCAACCGCCGGCCAAGTTCCTTGAGGCCGAAAAGGCGGTGCTGGAGGGCATGAAGGCCGGACTGGCGGCGGCGCGCGCCGGCAACCTCTGCGAGGACGTCGCCAAGGCCTTCTTCGCTGTGTTGAGGAAGCATGGCATCGTCAAGGACAACCGCGCCGGCTATGCGATCGGCCTGTCCTATCCACCCGATTGGGGCGAGCGAACCATGAGCTTGCGGCCCGGCGACCGGAGCGAGCTGATGGAGAACATGACCTTCCACTTCATGACCGGCCTGTGGCAGGACGATTGGGGCCTGGAGATCACCGAGAGCATCGTCATCGGCAAATCGGGCGCGGAGCTGCTGTCCAACTATCCACGCCGGCTTCTGGTCAAGGACTGAGCAGCGCCACCGCGCGCCGGTTCAGCAGTCGAGGCGTTCGGCCAACTCCAGGAAATCGGCCGCGACGATGTCGAAAGCCTCGGGCGCCGGCGTGGGCTTGTCGGTGACATCGTCGTACTCGGTTGGGCGGTGCACGTAGGCGGTGCGCAGGCCGCAGGCCGCGGCGGCCTCCAGGTCGTTCTCGTGCGCCGCCACCAGCAAGCACTCCGCGGGCGCCAACCCCAGGAAGTCCACGGTCTTGAGATAAACCTCGGGCTGGGGCTTGTAGTGGCGCACCACCTCCGCGCCCAGGATCGCGTCCCATGGCAGTCCGGCACGCCGTGCCATGCCGACCATCAGCGCGACGTTGGCGTTGGACAGCGTCGCCAGGATATAGCCGCGCTTAAGCCGGTTCAGACCCGCGACCACGTCGGGCCAGGGATCGAGGCGGCGCCAGGCCAAATTCAGCTCGGCGCGCGCGGCCTCATCGAGATGGTCGAGGCCGAACTCGGCCAGCGTCTGGTCTAGGTTTTCGCGGTGCAGCAGGTCGAGCTTGACGAAGCCGCGTTCGCCGCTGCGCACCCGATCCATGGCCGGCTGATAGCGCCCCCGCCAGGCCAGCGCGAAGGCGTTCGGGTCGAGACTGAAACCGCGCGCGGCGCCGAGCGCCGCGATCTCGCGTGCGATCCCGCCACGCCAATCCACGACTGTGCCGAAAACATCGAAGGTCAGGGCTTTCACATCCATGGGCGGGTCCTTGGGAGATCGATGGCGCGGATAAGACGGGGGCGGATAAGGCGGGGATGGTGCAGGAAAGGATTGGTACCCCTGGCCGGACTCGAACCAGCACGTCCTTGCGGACAACAGATTTTGAGTCTGATTTCAAGGCCCACTCAAACCGTTGCTCATGTTGATTTTCTCCGATTGTCTATTCTAACCAACTGATAACGCTTGATCCTTGTGTGTCCTTAAAATTCCCTGGCATTCCTGAGAATTCCCTATATGGTGCTTACTGGGTGATTACTGAGTATTCAGCAAGCACGCGAGGCAGTATAATGGCAACCGCAAACATCACCAAACGCGCCGTTGATGCACTCAAGCCGAGCGACAGGGACACCTACCTCTGGGACGCCAACCTTGCTGGCTTCGGCGTTAAATGCACGCCCACCGGCCACAAGGTTTACCTCGTCCAGTACAGGAAGGGCGGGCGCGGCAGTCCAACGCGCCGAGTCACTCTCGGCAGACACGGCACGCTAACGCCAGACCAAGCCCGGCAGGCAGCCAAGAAGGCGCTTGCCAGCGTAAAGCTGGGTAGCGATCCGGCAGCCGAAAAGACACGCAAGAGCAATGAGG
>Ga0255056_10000612_pt1 | contig 10872 bp, 9 predicted proteins | sample Cases_109_1_MG_FD_183639 | JGI IMG/M metagenome (GOLD analysis project Ga0255056, IMG submission 183639) | Seawater microbial communities from Amundsen Gulf, Northwest Territories, Canada - Cases_109_1 | ecosystem: Environmental > Aquatic > Marine > Gulf | place: Canada: Northwest Territories... | reverse complement strand
GGGAACGGTAATCTGCGTGACGCCTGCCTTCTGCATAACCTCGCCACCGAGACCCGGGATACGCATTTTGAGTCCCTGTAAATCGGCAACCGAATTGATTTCCTTGTTAAACCAGCCGCCCATCTGAACACCGGTCTGCGCGGCCGGAAAGACCATCATGCCGAACTGATCGTAATACTCCTGCCATAACTGCAGAGCGCCGCCATAGTAAAACCATGCACTGATTTCGTTCGCGTTCAGGCCGAACGGAATGGCGGTAAAAAACTGTGCCGCAGGCACCTTGCCGCGGTGATAGTAGGCTGGGTCATGACCCATTTGTGCAGTGCCGGAACGCACCGCATCAAAAACTTCGAGCGCCGGCACAAGCTCGCCGCCCGCAAATATTTTGATCTTCAATCGGCCGCCGGAGGCTGCGCCAATACGCCGGGCCAGGTTTTCCGCGCCGGTACCCAGCCCCGGCAGACCCGGCGGCCACGAGGTCACCATGTTCCATTGGAATATCCGCCCGGCTGGGGCGGTAGCCGCCGGGGCTGTGTCTGACTGGCCGCCACAGGCGGCTGCCCCGGTCGCCAGCGCAAGGCCGCCGACAAATTAGCGTCTTCTCATAAAAAGTCTCTGCTGATCAGGCGTTTAACAACGGGCTAGTGTAGAGGGCTTTCGCCGGGCTGCAAAGCCAGGGGTGCGCAACTCTTTAGCCCACTATTGTTCGTTTTTCAGGAACTATTTGGAACATTATCACCACTTTATATTGGTTTACTAGTAAGTGGTAATTATTGTCCAAAAATGCGCATTTGCCGATCAGCGTGTGGTGATTTTATTTTGTTTCGTCAGGAAAACGGCCCCGGCGTTTCGGCCGGGGCCTCCCACTCCCTGGGCCGGGCGGTGGTTGCGCGTCACACCGGGCCATCCCTTGCCCGCTTGCGCTGTCGCCAGCGCGCCTGGCGCCCGAACCGTACAGATTGCCACGAGCGACTACTCCTGGAAGCGGTTGTTATTCGCCTATGAACGAATAAACTGCCGCCATTGCCAACATGCAGGATATAGGGGCCGAAACCAGGTGATCGCACTGATTCAGCGGGTCAGCGAGGCGAGTGTGGCCGTCGATGGCGAGATCATTAGCCGGATTGGCCGGGGGCTGCTGGCATTTGTGGCGGTGCAGCCCGACGATGGCGACCGGGAGATCACCCGCATGGTTGAGCGCATCCTGACCTACAGGGTGTTCCCGGACAGCGAAGATCGGATGAATGAAAGCCTTTTGGAGCAGGGTCTTGAGTTACTTGCCGTTCCGCAGTTCACTTTGGCCGCCGACACCCGCAAAGGAGCACGACCGAGCTTTGCGCGAGCCGCTCCGCCCGGGCAGGGGCGGGAGTCCTTTCAACGGTTCCTGGAACAATGCAGCAAGCGGTTGCCGAATGTCGCCAGCGGCGAGTTCGGCGCCAATATGCAGGTTGCGCTGATCAATGACGGCCCGGTGACATTCTGGCTCGAAAGTTAGGCCCGGCGACTTAGGCTTTGTTGTGATCTCAGTACGGTTTTGTCTTTATCTACGCGGTATCATATCGGGTCTGGCCGGTCATACGGTTAACGATTGTTTCCAACGTTTGTGAGGGGCCAAGGCCCCAGGAGTTTGCAAGATGTTATCTGGCATCAGCCCGTGGCAATTACTGATTATCCTCGTCATTGTTCTCGCCATTTTCGGTACAAAAAAATTGAAGACGCTCGGGTCGGACCTTGGCGGCGCCGTTAAAGGATTTCGCTCCGCGGTCAGCGAAGCGGACGACGACTCAAGCGAAGCGGACAACGACGGAACCGAGCAAATCAGTAGTCAATCGCAGGATGCCGACTTCGACAACACGCCTGTTGACGAAACCAGCAAGAACAGAAGCGACTAGCCCGGTAGCGGTCATGTCTGGCATTGACTCAACGGAGGTTCTTCTTCTATTTCTGATCGCGCTCGTCGTACTCGGGCCCGCGCGTTTACCGCAAATTGCAAGCAAGGTGGGCTCCTGGCTGGGTCAGGCTCGCCGCATGACGCGGGTGATGAAGCGCCAACTCGAAGAGGAACTCGACCTCGAGAACATTCCTTCGAAAAAGCCGGCTGCTACGCCGAATTTTCCCCCAAAATCAGCGGCCGCTGTCGAGCCGGCTCAGCCGGTTTCGGACGACTCCGAGCGCCCTGTTGAGCATGATGATACCTATTCACCAGCACATGAGGAGGATGACATTGGCACTGGTGTGGGCGACGAGCCCGACAGCAACGACGATACAGTGCGGTCGGACGACGGTTCCAAAAGACTCGACGAATAACAAGGCGTGAGCGACGAAAGCCAGACAGAGCTCGATGGTGGTGCCGAACCGCTGAAGGAAGGCACTCTGCTGTCGCACCTCGTTGAGCTTCGCGGCAGACTGCTAAAAATATTTGCCGCTGTGGTGGTTGTATTTGTCGCCCTGTTACCGTTCATCGATATCATTTTTGATTTTGTATCCGAGCCCATCAGGCGGGCATTGCCGGGTGGGGCGCTGGTTGCGATTGATGTTACGTCGCCTGTTCTTACGCCGTTGAAACTGACTTTTTTCGTTGCGCTTTTCGCCGCGATGCCTGTCGTCCTGTACCAGGTATGGGCTTTCGTCGCGCCCGGTCTTTATCGACAAGAGAAACGCTTTGCGATTCCGTTGCTCGGCTCCAGTATTTTGCTTTTTTATGCCGGTGTCGCGTTCGCTTACCTCGTCGTATTTCCGCTGATATTCAATTTCTTCATTTCCGCCGCGCCAGCCAACGTAGAGGTCCAGACTGACATTGCCCGGTATCTCGATTTCATCACAATGATCGTCCTCGCTTTCGGGCTCGCCTTTGAGGTTCCGGTAGCGACGGTGCTGGTGGTGTGGACCGGCATTACAACGCCTCAGAAGCTCGCTGCGGCTCGACCGTATGTTTTTCTCGGCGCTTTTGTCATCGGCATGTTGCTGACTCCGCCGGATGTCATCAGTCAGACACTGCTCGCGATTCCGGTATACCTGTTATACGAAATAGGCCTTTTCATGTCCCGCGCTTTCGCCAGGGTCAAAAAGACTGAAGAATCTGACGAGGAAACGCCGACCGCCGAATAACTATGCGCGGTGACCAAAGGCCGTTTCCGGGGTCATTTGCGGGTATAAGGCCAATTTCGCGGGCATCGATTGGGCAGTTGCGGCAGAATCGTGTTTAATGCAGATCATGAAGCAGGAGAGCAACAATCCTGGGAGGGGAGATCGGCACTCTTTGCGTGTCGACCGATTCGAATAAGACGCGCGTGCCTTCGAGCCCGGCGCTAATCTGAGAGAGACATTCCTATGACGGACACCGCAACGACCGCTGATTCCGCGGCCGATAAGCAGATTTTTGGCCACCCGAGAGGGCTTGCCACATTGTTTTTCACCGAAATGTGGGAGCGCCTGAGTTACTACGGGATGCGCGCCATTTTGATCCTGTTCATGGTCGATCAGATACAAAATGGCGGTATGCAGATTGACGACGTAACGGCGACGGCAATCTACGGCATTTATACCGCCGCTGTTTACCTGGTTGCGTTGCCCGGCGGCTGGATAGCCGACCGGCTGATGGGGGCCCAGCGGGCTGTACTCGCGGGCGGCATCGTCATCATGAGCGGCCATTTCGTGCTCGCCATTCCGGGCCAAAATTCGTTTTTTCTTGGATTGTTGCTGGTCATTCTCGGCACTGGTTTGCTGAAGCCGAACGTAAGCACGATTGTCGGATCACTCTACCCGGCGGGCGACGATCGTCGCGATAGTGGATTTACGATTTTCTATATGGGCATAAACATGGGCGGCATGCTTGGGCCGCTTGTCTGTGGAGCGCTGGGCCAGAATCCGGATTATGGCTGGCACTGGGGTTTTGCCGCCGCCGGCGTAGGAATGTTGTTCGGCGTCTTACAATTCTGGTTCACGCGGCATTATCTTGGATCGTTTGGCCTTTATCCCGCAAGTTCCGGCGATGCCGACAAGGATGCCGCCTTTCGGCGCAAAGGCTGGATTGGTGTCGCGATCTTCCTGGCTGTTTTGGCCTATTTCGTAATTGGCGGCCTGTCCGGATCGATACAATACGATCCGTTGCAGATCTCGGCTGCTGCGACCTACGTGATTTTGGGCGCCGTTGCCGCTTATTTCGCCTACATCTTTGCATTCGGCAAGCTCGACAGCGACGAGAAAAAACGTGTTGCTGTCATCGTCGTATTGTTTCTGGGAATTTCCATGTTCTGGTCGGGCTTCGAGCAGGCGGGCAGTTCGTTGAACCTGTTCGCGGATCGTTACACGCAACTGGAATTCGGCTGGATCTCGATTCGATCGAGTTTCATGCAGTCGCTCAACTCTCTTTTCATTATTATATTTGCGCCGTTTTTTGCCTGGATGTGGATTTGGCTCGGCAAGCGAAACCTCAATCCTTCAACCCCGGCAAAATTCGGTCTTGGGCTGCTACTGCTCGCCGTCGGATTCAGCATGATGATTATCGCATCGACGATAGTCGCATCCGGTCAACTGGCAATGCCGACCTGGCTGGTATTGACCTATCTGTTCCACACCTTCGGTGAGTTGGCAATTTCGCCGGTCGGAATGTCGGCGACGACCAAGCTTGCGCCGCAACGCTACGTCGGCCAGATGATGGGCATCTGGTTCGTTGGTGCGGCACTCGGCAACCTGGTGGCCGGTCAGATAGCCGGCGATTTTGATGCCAATGACCTCGCCGCGTTCCCGGGCCAATATTGGAATATCGTCATGACGACCGGTGGAGTAGGGCTTATTTTCCTGGTGCTGTCGAAACCGGTTCGAAAACTGATGGGCAACATTCACTAATTGTATCCGCGGGGAAATCAGATGAAAAATTTGCTTCTTTTATTTGCGATTGCAATGGGCCTCGTCGCCTGCGGCCAAAAAGCCGGCACCGGACCGTCGGAGCCGGCAGAAACAGCTGAAGAGTTTGTTGCCCGTGTTAACGAGGAACTCATGGAGATCAGCATCGAACGCGGTGCGGTTGGTTGGGTTCGTGCTACCTACATCAATCACGACACCGCCGTTCTCGCGGCGCGCTCGCAGGAAAAATACGCCGCGTGGCACAGCAAGACCGTCGCCGAGTCTTTAAAATTCGCCGATCAGCACTTGTCGCCGGAAACGGCGCGTGCCATCGAAATTCTGAAGCTTGGCACGTCGCAGCCCGCGCCGAACGATGAAGCCAAGCGCAAGGAGTTGGCAACCGTAACCACCGATCTGAGTGGGCTTTATGGCGCCGGCAAATATTGTCCCGATGACGGCCGCGAATGCATGGTGTTGGGCGATCTTGAAAATGTTGTCGCAACCAGCCGCGACTACGACGAAATTCTCGACGCCTGGGTTGGCTGGCGGACGGTCGCGCCGCCGATGCGGGATAAATACCAGCGTTTTACCGAGCTTGCGAATGAGGGCGCCAACGAACTGGGCTACTCGAATCTCGGCGAAATGTGGCGTGCGCGCTATGACATGAGCCCCACGCAATTTCAGGATGAAACCTCGCGACTCTGGACCCAGGTAAAGCCGCTTTACGACGAACTGCATTGCCACGTCAGAGCAAAATTGTCCGAGCACTACGGCGAAGACAAGGTGCCCCTGGATCAGCCAATACCGGCGCATTTGCTCGGTAATATGTGGGCGCAGACCTGGGACAATATCTACGACATGCTCGAGCCCTACCCCGGTGTTGCGGATCTCGACGTAACCGCAACAATTGTAGAACAGGAAATGACTCCGCAGGACATGGTGCGGTCGGCCGAAAGTTTTTATGTTTCGATGGGCCTTGATCCCTTGCCCGAAACGTTCTGGGAACGGTCACAGTTCAGCAAACCGCGTGATCGGGATGTGCAGTGTCACGCCAGCGCCTGGGGTCTCGACGGTGGCAACGACTTGCGAATCAAAATGTGCATCAAGCAAACTTATGAGGAGCTTGCGGTCATTTATCACGAGTTAGGCCACAACTTTTATCAGCGCGCCTACAAAGACCAGGATCCCGTATTCCACGGTGGCGCTCACTCAGGGTTTCATGAGGCGATTGGCGACACCGTCGTTCTGGCAATGACACCGAATTACCTGAGGGAAGTTGGTCTGATAGACGAAGTCGAGCAGAGCGAAGAGGCGCTGATTAACGATCAGATGAAACGCGCACTCGCCGGCATTTCATTTTTGCCCTTCGGCAAACTCATCGACGAATGGCGTTGGGGCGTATTCTCCGGCGAAATTACAGCGGACAACTACAACTCAGCCTGGTGGGAGTTGCGTACGCGCTATCAGGGTATCGCGCCACCGGTTGAACGAAGCGAGGCCGATTTCGATCCCGGCGCCAAATACCACATCCCGTCCAATGTCTCCTATACGCGTTATTTCCTGGCGCGCATTCTTCAGTTTCAGTTTCTTCAGGCGCTATGTGACGCATCAGGGCACGAGGGACCCTTGCATGAGTGTTCGTTCTACGACAGCAAAGAGGCCGGCGCCAGGCTGAACGCGATGTTGACGGCCGGGCAAAGCGAGCCGTGGCAAAACACACTCGAGAAGTTGACGGGCACGCGTGAAATGGATGGCGGCGCGATAATTAATTATTTTCAACCGTTAATGGGCTGGTTGCAGGAGCAAAATGCCAGTCGTCAATGTGGTTGGTAGTGATTTCGCAAAATAGTTATCAGGAGAACGCGACGATCCGACCTGCGTGTCGGCACAAACGTTAGCCGGCGCCGCATGAGGTTCGCGACGAGCGGCTAGTCGCCCAGACAGGCGCCGGCATACGCCATCGACTCACCTGCATTTTCCAGGTGGCAGGCATTCTCGTAGGTAACGCCATTAATACCGCACACTGGCTGATAGTCGCGCGGGCAATTCCTGCCTTGTGCGACGCAAAGGCCTGCATGCGTAATCCGGGCGCCACTTCGCTCGGCTTCGCAGGCGTTGCCATAAGTAATTTCGTCGGCGCCACACACGGGGACAAAAATTCGCGGACACGCTCGCTTGCCGCATGCGCCTTCTGTTACCGTTTCGAAGCCGTCGGCGTTTGCCTCACAGGCGTTGGCGTATGTCTTGCCGTCGTCGGTACAAACCGGCATGTAAATTTTGGGGCAGTTTTCAACGTCGCAGACGCCGCGTCGCTGCACTGGAATCCGTTCAAGATCCGCTTCGCAACGATTACGGTAGGTACGTGCGTTCATGCCGCAAACGGGCTCATATATGTCAGGACAGCCATCGATCGGACAGGCGCCCGGCGTGGCGATCTCCATGTCCGACGCCGTCGCCAGACACTCGTTCATATAGGTATTTCCGTCGACGCCGCAAACGGGATCAAAATCTTCCGGACACTGGTCCTCTATTACTTCCGGACAGGCGCCCTCGTACATCGCTTCAGCCCCGGCCGCGTTCGCGAGACACTCGTTGTCGTATGTATTGCCGTCGGCACCGCACACCGGCGATGACTCGGTTGGACAGTCCTGTGCCTGCTGCTGCATGCACTCGCCCATCGATTCGACATCGACTCCAGCCGCGCGTGCGGCGCATTCGTTGCTATAAGTGCTGCCATCGGATGCGCAAACGGGGTCGTATTGCATTGTGCAGGCAGCGTCGCCTGGCTCCTGGGCCTGCGGGGTATCGTCTTCCTGCGCCACAGCGCCAGCGCCAAGAGTTGTGGCAACGATCAGCGCGAGGAATGCTTTGCATGTTGGATATTTGCGAATTGGATTCATGACTTCTGTTTTATCATTCACTGCGTGCTGTTGTAGATTCGTTTTATTGCGACGGGTTCAACCGCGTGTTCGTTATTTTGACACTGTCGGACTGTAACAGCCCCCCGGCAGTTGTAAAACAGGAGTCGTCACCCCGGAATATACATGCGTTCGTCATTAGTGATCCGAAACCGCCCCTGACCAATCAGGTCAGGTAATTCCCGGTTCACGGAGCGGCGCTGTCCGGCCTGCCGGCTATCGTTTTTAGTTCAACAAGCTCACTGATGCTGATTAACTCGAATCCTTCCTCGGCCAGTCGCGGCAACTCCCGTTCGAGCAGTTCGATCGTTGCCGGGTAGGGGTGGCCAATCGCAACGGCCATACCGCGTTTTCTGGCCAGTTGTTTCAGGCGGGCGAATTCTCGCGTGACCGTTTCCGGAGACGGGTCAGGGTCGAGAAAAATATCCCGCCGGACGGCCGGCACACCTGACTCCCGAGCAAACTGAAGTGCAATGCTCTCATTGGTAGTATAGCTGTCAATAAAAATCAATTTGCCGCGGCGGCTGATTTCTTCCATGAGCCATGCCATGTGCCCGGGATGTCTTGTTAGCAGGCTACCCCGATGTGTGTTGACACCAATCGCATGTGGCACTGATTCAAAATCTTTCGCGAACGTTTCAGCGAATTCGCTGCGGCTCATATCCAGCATTATCCCGCCGGGTTCCACTTTGCCGTCCGACTGCAGCGCCTGCAATGGCAAATGCAGCAACACTTCTTTTCCCCGCTCATTGGCAGCCATGGCCAGCGTCCTGCCGCGCGGTGTGCCGGGCAAAACCGCGCAGGCCACAGGGCCGGGAAGCTCTGTTGCCCGGCGACCGAGGGCAAGTTCGTAACCAAGGTCGTCGATTATTATGGCGATGCGCGGGAGTTGCTGTGCGCGAGTGTGCGACACGGTGAAAAACAGAATGAGCGCAGCCATCGCGGCAAACCGAAAGCCGTTATGACCGGGTCTTTTTGCCTGGTTCACTGGTTGTAGCGGCTGCCGTGCATATCATTACTTCGCGTTGGTATGCATGACACGCTGGTTGCGAAGAACCGCTATCGCCGCAGTCAATTGCCTGTCATGCTCGCGATCGACACCGGCGTTCATACTGCCTTCGGCAAAATCTGCTTCGCTGTCAATAACAATATCCGGTGCTATTCCGGTTTCATGAATTGAGTCGCCGGAAGGCGTGTAATATCGGGATGTTGTTAATTTGATCGCTCTGCCTTTGGACAACGGCATTACGGTCTGCACGAGGCCCTTACCAAAGGTCGTCGTGCCGAGAATGGTTGCCCGGCTGTGATCCTGCAACGCACCGGCGACGATTTCGGACGCGGATGCCGAGCCACTGTTCACCAATACCACGATCGCGGCGCCATTCAGGACGTCACCACGATTGGCATCGCGTGAAAATCGTGACTCCGGTGTCCGTCCATCAGCGGTCACAATTATTCCCGAATCGAGAAACAGATCGGACACGTCGATGGCAGAATCCAGGATGCCGCCGGGGTTATTTCGAAGGTCGAGAACGAGTCCGCCCATCTTTGAACCGGTTTTCCCGTTAACATCCTCCGTCAATGTGTCTATGGCCTGTCTGAGTTCGCCTGCCGTCGATTCTGTGAACTGACTGATTCGAACGTAACCAAATTCCGGCTCCAGCACCTCATGCCGAACGCTTGCTACATGTATGTTTTCGCGTGTCAGGTTGAACACCAACGGATCGACCTCGTCTTCACGCGCAATTGTAACTATGACATGCGAACCGGCGCGACCGCGCATGCGGGAAATCGTCTCGTGAATATTGTCCTTGTCGACCGAAATATTGTCGATTGCGATAATTTCGTCGCCGCTGCGAATACCCGCGTATTGCGCAGGCGTTCCATCAATGGGTGCAATGACTATAATGGCGCCGTCTGTGGTACTAACCTCAATGCCAACACCGGAATAACTACCGGTTGTGCTGATCCGAATGCTTTCGTACTCATCAGCGTCGAGGTATTGGGAATGTCTGTCGAGATCCGCAACCATGCCTCGGATTGCGCTTTCCACCAGATCGCGATCATCGATATCGTCGATGTAGTCGTGTTTGACTCGCTCCATGACCTCGGCGAATAGCCGAGCCTGTTCCCAGCTTAGATCAGATGGCAGTGACGGTTCGCGTTGCGCGAGCATGCGGCCGCCGAATGACAGACCGAGGCCCATCACTGTACCGACGGTAATGACCAGAATTACTCTGGTTTTCAATGACATACAATCATCCAACTCACTCCGTACCGGTATTTACTCCGTCGTTCGACGATACCACAGCACAACGGCTAAAACCGAAGACTGAGTTCCGGTCGTCGGGATTTATATGCCGGGCGCTGATGGCTTGTCTTTGGCAATATTGGTTGCCAGAGAGATCATGCTTGCCAGGTCCGCCAGGTTTGCCGGGACCACGAGCGTGTTGCCCGCCTTGGCAATCTCGCCAAACTGATCTATGTATTGCTGGGCGATGCGCAACTGCATCGCTTCATTGCCGCCCTCATCGACAAGGGCGGCGGCCACTCGCCGCAAGCCATCGGCCGTCGCAGTCGCGACAGCAAGAATTGCCGCTGCTTCGCCGTCTGCCTCATTGATCTGCTGTTGCTTCGCCGCTTCGGAGGCCTTGATGACACGTTGCTTGTCGCCTTCCGCCTCATTGATTTTGGCGTCTCTTTCGCCCTCGGACGTCAGAATTACCGCGCGTTTCTCTCTCTCGGCCCGCATCTGTTTTTCCATCGCGCTGAGCACATCCGTCGGCGGGTTAATGTTTTTGATCTCGTACCGCAGCACCTTGACGCCCCACGGGTCGGACGCTTTGTCCAGTTCTGCGACCACGTTTGAATTAATTGTGCCGCGCTCTTCGAAAGTTCTGTCAAGATCAATCTTGCCTATTTCGCTTCGCAATGTGGTTTGGGCAAGTTGCGCGATGGCAAACATGTAATTACCGATGCCATAAGACGCACGACCCGGATCCAGGACCTGCAAATACAATACGCCGTCCACGCCGACCTGAACGTTGTCATTTGTTATGCAAATCTGTTCCTCGATATCCGTCGCCATCTCCTTGAGCGAGTGCTTGTA
>Ga0255056_10000610_pt1 | contig 10882 bp, 8 predicted proteins | sample Cases_109_1_MG_FD_183639 | JGI IMG/M metagenome (GOLD analysis project Ga0255056, IMG submission 183639) | Seawater microbial communities from Amundsen Gulf, Northwest Territories, Canada - Cases_109_1 | ecosystem: Environmental > Aquatic > Marine > Gulf | place: Canada: Northwest Territories... | reverse complement strand
TCGAATTGTTCGGATTGTCGAGCGTCACATAGCGCAGCACGGCTCGTGAACCATCGGCGAGCTTGTCGAGCGCCGCTTCAAAATCGTCGATGTTGCGAATAGTGTCTTTGCCAAACTCGGTAATAACCGCGCCGCGAGGCACACCCGATTTGGACATCAGGTAACCAGGGTTTGCGACGTAAACACCCTCCACGGACAAGTTGTAGTGGCGAGCCTGCTGGTACGACAGTGCATTGACGATGGCGTCGCCGACCTCGATGAATTCCGACGGCGTGATTGCATGCAGGTCGCTGACCATGATCGTCTCAATCACCGGCTTACCGCCGCGCTCCACTTCAATGACAATTTCCTGGCCGACGTTGTCGTCCAGCAGGGCGGCAAGCGGTACAAACTCAGTGACCATTTCGCCATTGACACGAATCAGGATGTCACCCGGTTCGATTTTTCCGGCTGCCGGCGAATTCGGAATGACTTGTTCGATCACCAGCATTCCCGTTTGCTCGGGGAAGGACGAACGCGCTTCCCGCTCGGATTCATTGGTCAAACCCAGACGTCCGAGTTCATCGTAGGGCTTGCTTTCGAACATGGTCTGCAATGTCCCGCGCGTGATGGTCTCTTCGTTCTGCAGCAAATTCAGTACGCGCTCGATGCGGTCGAGCGGCAGGAAGAAGCTGCTTGCAGCCGAATTGTTTGCGCCCGCGTTGAGGGCAACAACTTCGCCATCAATATTGACGACCGGCGAGCCGGAGGAACCGCCGGATGTGCCCGACGCCGCCTGGTAATAGAACGTATTGAAGTCGTTGTACTTGCCACGACCGTAGTCCGGCGCTTTGCGATCAAGGCGCGCAATCGTGCCAGCGAGAATCGACAGCTGCTCACCGGCATCGTTGCCGATCACGCGTATTTCCCGTCCAATGCCGGCGCCATCCGGCTTCAGCGGCAGCTCCATGGGCTCGATGTATTTCAAATCTGCAGGGTTGAAGCGAAAAAAGCCGAAATCATGTACCGGGTCGCGATAAACAGGCGTCAACCGCACCTCTTCGTTGTTGCGAAATATGGCCTCTGCAACAACCGGCCCGGGGGTCACGACGTGACGGTTCGTCAAAATCAGGCCCCTCTCCGCGTCCACCACGAAACCCGTCGCCTGCGACGAGGAATTCCACTCGGTATCGAAGGCTCGCGTACTGTCGACGCGAATAGAGACAACGCCGGACGAGATGCGGTCCAGCGTGTTGTTCCACGCCGTGTCCTCCGCTGCACCCAGGGGCACTGAGAGGCTCAAAAAGAGAAGCGTTGCAAGAATTCGTCCGGTGGTCATAGTCGTCCTGATTGCTGCGGGGTCTTAGCCCCTGAATACTAGACTAATTCGGACTAGGACCGGGCGTCTCGGTTCCCACTTTTAGCGGTAAAAGCGGGAAGATGGTGTGGTCGCTGACCTGCCGCGCACCTAAGAGGGCGAGCGGGGATGCTCACCGGAGGAAGTAATCCGAGACCGGCGAAGCCGGTCGACAGGCGCCGGAGGCGAGGTGCCGCAGGCACCGGCCAACCGCAGGGAACCGAACCATGACGACAGGGAGTACGCCGCTTGCCCACTAAGTAAATTGGGTCGCGCTGCCAGCAGCGCTCCTACGGTTCGGGCTTATAACGAATATCTAACTGTCGAGCAGCCTTGACGTCATCCAGCCGGCGTACGGGCATAGTATGCGGCGCCTCCTTATAGGACGTGCCGTCCTGCGCATCGGCGATGATCCTGATCATCGCCGCAACGAAGCCGTCCAGCGTTTCCTTGCTTTCGGTCTCGGTCGGTTCGATCAGCAGGCACTCCGGGACCAGCAACGGGAAATAGGTGGTCGGTGCGTGGTAGTTGTGATCGAGCAGCGCCTTCGCGATATCCATTGCCGTCATGTTGAGGGATTTAGCCTCTTTCTTGAGGGTAATGATGAACTCGTGGCTCGCGCGCCGACCAGGGAACGCGAGCTCAAAACCGGCTTGTGAGAGTTTCGTCTGCAGGTAATTGGCGTTCAGCGTTGCGTATTCGGCAACGCGTCGCATGCCATCACGGCCGAGCATTCGCATATAGATGTAGGCCCTCAGCAGCACGCCCGAATTGCCCATGAAGCCCGACAATCGGCCAATGCTTTGTGGCAGTTCGTCCTCGGCCAGCCAGCCGTAAACGGTCTTGCCGCCGCGCTCTTCGGCGCCAACGACCGGAATCGGCATGAACGGCAACAAGGTATCGTTGACGCCGACCGCGCCGGACCCGGGGCCACCGCCACCATGCGGCGTCGAAAATGTCTTGTGCAAATTCATGTGAATGACATCAAAGCCCATGTCGCCCGGCCGAACCTTGCCGAGGATGGCATTCAGGTTCGCGCCGTCGTAATACAAGAGGCCGCCAGCGCTGTGCACGAGTTGCGCAACCTCTGCGATACGGCGCTCAAAAACACCGAGCGTCGACGGATTGGTCAGCATAATCCCGGCGGTTTGCGGGCCAAGCGCTGCTTGCAGCGCTTCAAAATTGATATCGCCGTCCGCATCGGTCGGAATTTCCTTCACGACACAGCCGCACATCGTTGCCGTCGCCGGGTTCGTGCCGTGCGCAGCGTCGGGCACCAATATTTCCTTACGCTCGTGGTCGCCGCGCGAATTGTGATAAGCCTTGATCATCGCAACGCCTGCCAGCTCGCCTTGCGCCCCTGCCATCGGCGTCAGCGACACGGCTTTCATGCCGGTTACTGTCGTCAACATCTCCTGTAACTCGTGCATGCACTGCAGAAATCCCTGACCGTGACTCGTTGGTCCCAGCGGATGTCTGCCTGCGAAGCCCGGCAACAAGGCCAGCGCGTTGCACGCGCGTGGGTTGTACTTCATCGTGCACGAGCCGAGCGGGTAGAACTGGGTGTCGATCGAAAAATTCTTTTGCGACAGGCGCGTGAAGTGGCGTACCACCTGCAATTCGGACGCCTCAGGCAAATTCGCTCTGTCGTTGCGGCGGAACGCGTCGGGAATGGTGATCTCGCCGTCTCGCTGTGGCGCCTGCGCAAACGCGCGTCGGCCTGAGCGGGATTTCTCGAATATCAGTTGTTCAATGTCGTTCTGCATTACTCGGCCTCGATGCCCAGCGCGCGAAACGCTGCCTGGTAGTCGGGTTCAGTAGAAATATTTTCGAGGTGTTCGCGATGTACGACCGTGTTGTTTTCATCAAGGACGATGACGGCGCGCGAAAACATGCCGGCGAGCGGGCCTTCGACGATCTGCACGCCATAGTTCTCACCGAATCCCGCATGCCGAATCGCCGACAGACCAACGACATTCTCAAGATCATGCTGCTCCTGAAAGCGCTTGTGCGCGAACGGCAAATCGTAGGACACCATTAGCATCGCAAGGTCGTCGTAACCCGCGCCCATGCGGTCAAATTCGATCACGGATTTTGCGCAGATCGATGTATCGATGCTGACAAAGATGTTCATGATCTTGCGCATGCCCATCCAGTTTGCCAGTGACACGTTTTGCAACTTCGTGTTCACGAGCATGATGTCCGGTGCACGACTGCCGACGGCCGGAAGTTCGCCAGCCGTGCGATAGTCGCCGCTGTCGAAGGTGATCTTTGCAACGATTGTTCCGCTCATGCGCTTCTCAATGATTGTGTGTCGAGGACATCGCGCATTGCAGAAATATATGCGTCGATATCTTCGTCAGTCTTGGTTTCGGTTGCGCAGACGAGCAGCGCATTGCCAACGCCCGGCGAGTAACTCGATATATCGAGCCCGCCGAGGATGTCTCTTTCCGCGAGCGCCTCAAGGACTGGCGCGACCGGACGATCAAGTTTCACGGCGAGTTCGTGAAAAAAGGCGCCCTCAAACAGGCGTTCAATGCCGTCCAGACTGCAAAGACCCTCCACGAGCCGGGCGGTATTCCGATGCGACTGCGACGCCACTCGCGCCAGCCCATCGAAGCCCAGCAGCGACATGTAAATCGTCGCTGCAGTGACCATAAGTCCCTGATTTGTACAGATATTCGACGTCGCCTTGGAGCGTCGGATGTGCTGCTCCCGAGCTTGCAGGGTTAGCGAAAAGCCTGGGTTCCCATCGAGGTCCGTGGTTCGACCGACGATGCGGCCCGGCATTTGGCGCACATATTTTTGCTTGCAGGTCATAAATCCGAAATACGGACCGCCTGACGATAGCGGTACGCCGAGCGGCTGGCCCTCTCCGCAGGCAATGTCGGCGCCTTCGGCGCCCCAATGGCCCGGCGCCTTAAGCAAGGCCAGCGACGTCGGGTTGACGATCGCCACGACCAGCGCGCCGCGTTCATGTGACCAGTCCGTCAGGCGGTCGACATCTTCAAGGGTGCCAGGGAAAGAGGGTTGCTGAATGACGACCGCAACCGGGTCGGCGTTGTCGTCAAGATCGTCGAACGCCACGTCGCCGCTTGCCGCAGCCATCGGCAAACGCTCGAAAGTAATGTCCTGGCTCCCTGCAATGGCTGCCGCAACCTGCGCATAGACAGGATTGACGCCCGGCGCCAGCATGACACGCCGTGATTTCACGGCGCGATTGCTGCGCACTGCCATCAGCGCCGACTCTGCAAGACCGGAGGCTCCGTCGTACAAGGACGCATTGCTGACATCGAGCCCGGTCAGCTCGGTCATCATGGACTGATACTCGTAGATCGTTTGCAGCGTGCCTTGACTCGCCTCCGCCTGGTACGGCGTGTAAGCGCTGTAAAACTCGCCACGCGTCGCGATGTCCCAGACTGCTGTCGGAATGTGGTGTTCGTAAGCGCCCGCACCGATAAAGCACAGCGGCGCCCCATCGGCCGCCGCACGCTCGTGCATGAGGCGCGAAATCTGCATCTCAGTCAGCGCCTCGGGCACGCCGTCCAGTGACTCAATTTTGAGCGCTTCGGGAATCTCGTCAAACAACGCCTCCATATCGGGCGCGCCGATTGCAGCGAGCATTTCATCGGTATCTTTTTTCGTGTGCGGAATAAAAGGCATGTCAGTCGTCTAGCTCGTCAATCAGGGTCTGGTAATCGTCGGGTGACATCAACGTGGACTCGTCAATATCTCCTGCCGGCTGTATTTTGACGATCCAGCCGTCACCGTAAGGATCTGAATTGATTTTTTCGGGATCGTCCGCGAGTTCTTCGTTGACGGCCAGCACGCTTCCCGAAATCGGGGCATAAACGTCTGATGCCGCTTTCACGGACTCAACGACCGCCATCTCGCCCTCAACTTCCAGGTCCTGCCCTGATTCGGGCAACTCAACGTACACAAGATCACCGAGTGCCGACTGCGCGTGATCGGTGATGCCAATGGTCACGCTCCCGTCTTCCTCCCGGCGCAGCCATTCATGCTCCTTCGTATATTGCAGGTCTCCAGGCATTTCACTCATCGTGCTTCTCCCCAAATAAGGATTATTATTCGTTTTGACGTCAAACGTCGATACGTATCTGTCCGTTGCGTACGAACGGCGTCTTTACGAGCCGTACATCGAGCATCTTGCCGCGAATGTCGACTTGCGCACTCTGGAAGTCGCCGGCCGGTACGCGTGCCAGCGCAATGGATCGTTCGATTGTCGGCGAAAAACCGCCCGACGTAATCTCGCCTTCGCCGACACCGTCGACAACGATCCGTTGGTGTCCTCTCAAGACACCCTTGCCTTCCAGTATCAATCCGACAAAGCGTTGGCGGCTGTCATCGGCGCGTTTTTGCTCCAAAGCATCACGTCCGATGAAGGCGCGATCGGCCGGTTCCCAGGCGATCGTCCAGCCAAGTCCGGCTTCGAGCGGCGAGACGTCTTCGTCCATGTCGGTTCCATAAAGATTCATTGCAGCTTCAAGGCGCAGCGTGTCGCGGGCGCCAAGTCCACACGGCGCTACACCGGAAGCTAGCAATGCGTCCCAGACCGACTCGGCGTTGACTGCTGGCATCACGATCTCCCAGCCGTCTTCGCCCGTGTAGCCGGTCCTCGCAATAAATAAGTCGCCAGCGTGCATTCCGTAGAACGGCTTCATCGCCAGCGCCTGTTCGCGCCATTCGTCGTCGACAATCGCCGCTGCCAGTTCACGCGCTTTCGGTCCTTGCACAGCAAGCATGGCGAGCTCCGCACGCTCGTTCACATCAACATCGAAGCTCCCGGCCTGATCGCGAATCCACGCAAGGTCTTTCTCGCGCGTTGCGGCGTTGACGACGAGACGGTAGTTAGACGGATCGAAGTAATAAACGATCAGGTCGTCAATGACGCCGCCCGCTTTGTTCAGCATGCAGGTATACAGCGCCTTGCCGGGGTCGCTTACCTTGGCGACGTCGTTGGCCAGGAGAAAGCGCAGGAATTCCTGCGTTCTGGCGCCCGTCAAATCGACGATGGTCATGTGCGACACATCAAATACGCCGGCGGTCTGGCGTACAGCATGGTGCTCTTCTTTTTGTGAGCCGTAATTGACGGGCATATCCCAGCCGCCAAAATCGACGATGCGAGCGCCGGCTTCAACGTGCTTGTCGTATAACGGTGTTTTCAATCCCATGTTCACTCCGGAGGAAAAAAACAGGGCGGCAGACCACCCGGTCTGCCGCCCCTCTGTCCTCGTAAACCTGAGAGATCAATGGCCGCGCGTCGCTTGGCAACGTTAAACCACTTACCCCTTCGGTGGGCCGGTTTCGGCCTCTCTCCAGAGCTAATCAGCGTACACAGTCCTTCTGCCTGAGCGTTTCCGGGCTGTTGCGCCTTCGGCGCCTCGTTTATCACGAGGTCTCTTCTGGGCACGCTGTCGATTAGTGCGCGAATGATAGCCAATGAGCCGTACATCCGCCAGCAAAACACGGTTGCCAGCGATACGGCAGACCGACACAATGCGGCCCTGAACCCGGGGGAATTAACCATGAAACGCCAAATTATCAACCTTATTGTTGCGGTCATTGCGATCCTGATCGCGGGCCACGTGAAAGCCGACGCGACATCCGACTTCAATGCGCTACTGGACGAGGTGTGGGAAAACACCATGTCCGATTTCCCAACCTTCGCATCGTCGCTAGGCGATCGTCGTTTTAATGATCAGTGGACCGACCAGAGCCTGGAAGCGATCGAAAATCGGCACCTCAAGGATCGTGAATTTCTCCGCCTCCTGTATGCGATTGATCGCAGCGCGTTGGGGGAATCCGATGCCCTCAACTACGAGCTGTTTCGGCGCGACTTACAAAACGATGTTGACGGGCATCAATTCAAAAGCTACCTGATTCCCTTCAGTCATCGCGGCGGCGTCCAGACGCTCAATCAGACGGCATCGCGACTTCGGTTCACGACCGTGCAGGACTACGAAGACTGGCTGGCTCGCATGAGCAAGGTCGGCGCCGTCATCGAGCAGGCCATTGCGCGCGCCGAACGCGGCAGAGAAGACGGCTACGTTGCCCCTGCGATCCTGATGGAGCGGATCACCGACCAGATTGCGACGCAGCTTGTCGAGGTGGGAACCGACAGTCCTTTCTTTGAAGAATTTGAAGAAATGCCCGACACGATTGGCGAGGAGGATCAGCAGAGATTACGTACGAGCGCCGTAAAAACCATTGAGGAAATTGTCGTTCCGGCCTACCGGGATCTGGCTCGCTATTTTGAGAAAACTTACTTGCCAGGAAGCCGCGATAGCGTTGGCTTATCGAATCTGCCGAATGGCAGCAGCTGGTACGAATTTCTGGCGCGCAATTACACAACAACAAGCATGACGCCCGACGACATTCATCGTCTGGGCCTGACCGAAGTGAAACGCATTCGCGATGAGATGCAATTGATCATCGATGAAGTCGAATTTGATGGCGATTTTCAGGCATTCCTGACGTTTTTGCGCACCGACCCGCAATTCTATTTCGATGACCCCGACGAGCTTTATGAAGCCTACCTCGCAACCTGCAAGCGCATCGATCCGGAACTCGTAAAGCTTTTCGGCAAACTACCGCGCATGCCCTACGGCGTAAAACCCATCCCGGCCGCCACCGCGCCGGACACCACCACGGCTTACTATTCGCGGCCCGCGCCCGATGGCAGCCGCGCCGGAACCTACTGGGTCAATCTGTACATGCCCGAAGTCCGGCCCAAATATGAAATTGAAGTTCTATCGGTTCACGAGGCTATGCCGGGTCACCACTTGCAAATCGCCCTGCAACAGGAACTTGACAACATGCCTGACTTTCGTCGCTTCTCCGGCTTTACGGCGTTCGTCGAAGGCTGGGGACTTTATAGTGAAAGCCTCGGCTACGACCTCGGCCTGTACAAGGACCCTTACTCGCACTTTGGCGCGCTGACTTACGAAATGTGGCGTGCGGTTCGCCTCGTCGTCGACACCGGCCTTCATTACAAGGGCTGGACTCGTCAACAAGCGATCGACTTTTTCAAGGACAACGCGGCGAAAACCGAACACGATATCGTCAACGAGATTGATCGCTACATTGGCAATCCCGGCCAGGCACTGGCCTATAAAATTGGTCAGCTCAAAATATTGTCGTTACGGGAGTCGGCCGAAAAGCAGCTCGGCGAGAACTTCGACATTCGCGCTTTTCACGACGAATTGTTAGGCGCTGGCGCGTTGCCGCTGGACCTACTCGAACAAAGAATGGATAGCTGGATCACATCGCAACTTTAACGGCTCCTCGCTACCCTCTGAACGACCGCAATCCGCCCGAAAGCGGTCTTTGCTGTCCGTTCGCTACGTTAGTTGACCCAAATTTTCTAAAGCGCCAAGGTGCAGTAAATCCTTCTCGCTGGACCTGATTTTCTTGTAACAAATGACATGTTCTACTCTCACAAACGGGAGGGCATCAATTATCTCTGCCGTGGCAATCGGCTCATCGATATCGAAATTTCCAATTCCCCATTTCGTTCCGAACGTTAAAGCGCCGTCGGTCATCGTAACGACACTAACGTCGTATTCAGGTAGATACTCAACACTTCCAATCTGGCGAACCATGTTCCAGACTTCTTCTCCGCAGATGACGTCCAGGTCATGCGTTAAGGGGATGATTCCTCTTATCGCCAACGGACCGCTGCCAAAAACCGCATAGCCTCGCGGAGGCAAGTTCAGTTGTCTCAATTGATCGAATAGCGGGATAGCCACGAAAGGACAGTAGCTCAGCACATAATTTGATTCCAATACTGATTTGAACGATCGCTTATGACCTTAAGCGGACATTGCCAGTCACTAAAAAAAGTCGTGGTTAGGTGAATAATCAGCATTTTTCGAGCGACTCGGCGTATGAAGAAGCCACGTTTCGTGCTGCTAGTCCACGCCATTCTTTTAACTTGACAGTACCCTCGGCAGGTGGCTCGCACACACTAGCCGATCCTGCTCTGTCAGATCGTTCGCGAGCGAGACCTGGTTGCGGCCGGTTGCTTTCGCATGATAGAGGGCCTGGTCGGCCTCAGATATCAGCGTGTCGGTGTCGATAGTCCGTCCATCCAGAGAAGCGGTCCCGATACTCACCGTAATGGGTCGTTCGGGCCACGTAGCCGACTCGAGCGCCTTACGGCATCGCTCTGCCAGCATTCCGGCACTCTCACTGGGGGTCCCGGGCAGAATAATCACAAATTCGTCGCCGCCGATACGAGCGACGAAATCGCTCGTGCGCATGCTCTCTTTGAGAAATCGGGCGATGGCTCTGAGCGCATCGTCACCGGCCGGATGGCCGAATTTATCGTTATAGAGCTTGAAATTATCGGCATCCAGAAACAACAGCGACAGCGGTGAATCACACTGTTGCGCACGCGCAAGCTCGTTGCGAAACTCTTCTTCAAACGCAAAACGATTATTCAGACCGGTAAGGTCGTCAGTGACACTCAATGTCCTGAGGCGGGCATTAGTCAATTCGAGCCGCCGATGGTAATCCTCAAGCTGGCTCTGGTACTTGCGTAAGCGTGTGGTGTTGCTCTCCAACTTATCCACAGCATCTCTTAGTTCGACGTGAGCAACAACTTGCCGCGACAGCGCCCACAGCGCATTTTGCTGGTCTTCGGTCAGTTCACGCGGCACCTGATCGATAACGCACAACGTACCGAGCGTGTCGCCCTCCGCGTTTACCAGCGCCACACCGGCATAGAAACAAATCTGCGTTCCGTCGATCGCCATAGGACAGTCAGCGAAGCGTACGTCATGGCGCGCGTCGGGAACCACGAATAGCTCATTCGGCCGAGCCATGGTCTGTTCGCCAAAGTGTACAAATCGGGACTCAGGGTCGGCGTCGATGCCGTGCTTGAAATTGGTCCGCTGTTGGCCGCTATCAATCAGGTTGATATGCGCAATCGATGTCTCGCAAATCAGATTTGCGAGGTTGATGATGTCAACATCGTCCTGTCCCGACAAAATATTCACTGGATCGCCTCATTGCGCAGTCGTTAAGCCAGGGGATAACGTATCCTCTTGGAATCGCTCTCAGTGTGTGGCTTATCACGTTTTGCAAACTTCGATTGTCAACGCACGCCACAGAAACACATATGGTATTTGCGAAGCACTATTTTCACGTGCGGGTGACGAAAAGAAAATGAAAAGTACAACTGATTTAGGAGGCTCAAAAATTCGGGTACACGCAGCGATCCGCTGCGCTCGACTCTTTGGCTGATTTCCGACTATTCGAATGGCCGCTTTCGGGAAAAGCAGACGTTGGGCGGCCAAAAAACAAGTACGGCGAAAATCGCGCTTGCTAAGCAGCGCTCTTACATATCGAAGTGTATGGACGTCTGCCGCTCGGCAGGAAACTCTCGTCGTGAAATGCGCGCCCGCTCTTCGGGTCCTGCATCCGGATCGTATATTTCATCGAGTCGTGCAATTCGACTTGCCAGCCCTGCGCAATTCGCGATTTGAATATTCAAGCCGGGCCGCGCATTCATTTCGAGAATCA
>Ga0255056_10000609_pt1 | contig 10889 bp, 10 predicted proteins | sample Cases_109_1_MG_FD_183639 | JGI IMG/M metagenome (GOLD analysis project Ga0255056, IMG submission 183639) | Seawater microbial communities from Amundsen Gulf, Northwest Territories, Canada - Cases_109_1 | ecosystem: Environmental > Aquatic > Marine > Gulf | place: Canada: Northwest Territories... | reverse complement strand
AAAGATCTGATTGTTCACATGGAAGTGCGTACGCCATACGAGATCGAACAGGAAATCGGACTGACGGAGGGCAATATCTTCCAGGGAGAACTCACGATCGATCAGTTGCTGTTTAATCGGCCGTTCCCCGGTTACGCTCAATACCGAATGCCTGTTAAGAACCTCTATATGTGCGGATCATCGACGCATCCGGGCGGCGGCGTCTCCTCCGCCTGTGGCGCCAACGCAGCGCGCGAGATTCTGATGGACCTGAAACGTCCGAATACCGTTCCCGAAGATGATTTCTACGACGAATGACATGACAACAACAGACCCATACGCCGGCGAGCGCCTCAAATTGTCGCCCTTCTATCCCAGGCAAAAGGTTCTGAATATCCGTGATGCGTGGTCTGCGTGGAACGGCTACAAGTTCGCCGACTGTTACTACGACGCCGAGTACGAATATTTCTGTATACGAAATACTTGCGCCACCTACGATATTTGCCCGATGCAGAAGTATGAGGTCCGTGGTCGTGACGCTGAAGCCATGTTGAACCGCATGGTCACGCGAGATGTTACGAAGATCAAACTCAATCGCGTGGCTTACTGCGTCTGGTGTACCGACGAAGGGCGCATGATTGATGACGGCACGATATTCAGACATTCCGGCGATCACTTCATGCTGACCTGTGGCAGCCCCTGCACCGCGTGGCTGGAGAAAAGCGCCTTCGGTTTTGATGACGTAACGGTTACCGATGTCACGGACGCGTTCGCTGCGCTCGCCTTGCAGGGACCGACATCTTGTGCCGTGCTCAAGAACATGGGGCTGGACGGAATCGACACAGCGAAACCCTTCGACATCATGCGTTTTCCGTTCCATGGTGACACGCTCATGGTCTCACGCACCGGCTTTACCGGCGATCTGGGTTACGAACTCTGGATTCCGCCCGCATTAGCCCTCGAAATGTGGGATGAACTCTACGCAGCGGGAGAGAACTACGGCATACAGCCCTTTGGCGAAACCGCGACCAACATGGCCCGACTTGAAGCCGCGTTCATCATGCCCGGGATGGAATTTAACGAGGCGTTAAGAACGGTTCATTTCGAACATGACCAGACGCCGTTTGAACTAAATCTCGGTTGGTTAGTTAATTTCAAAAAACCGCATTTCAGTGGCCGCAAAGCTTTACTCGCTGAGAAGCAACGCGGATCGAAATACACTTTGACCAAACTCGACATAGAAGGCAACAAACCCGCAGAGGGTTCTTACATCTATAAGAACAAGCGCTGCACTCATCATATCGGCTACGTCACCTCGGCCATGTGGTCGCCGTCGGTCAAGGCAAACATCGCTTTGGCCATGATCGAGACCAAGCACTTGCAAGGTGACTTGTGGGCGGAAATTTACTACGAAAAGGAACTTCGTCAATACAGCCGGGTGGCGCGTTGTACGCGCAAGCAAAAACCGTTCTGGGCACCCGCCCGGGCACGGGCGACGCCTCCGCCGGACATGTAGATGAAGATGCGAACGTCAGATTGACGAGTGACCGCCCTGGAGTCCATTGCCCTTAGTGTCTGATCTACTCCCAGACCAATTGTTCCGAGCAGGGTACAGGCGGCGTCGCTCGCGGCGGTAGCTTTGCCAGATCCTCGCTGTCCGAGACTTTGCCGTAGTCGGCAGTCGCATCCCAATTGCATGGCCAATAGCTACTCCGATGAAGGAAAACCTCGAGACCCTCCTCGCGCCCCTGCGACAATGGCACCATGTACAGCAACCCCATCGCCTCGAGATAACGTGAGTGGCGCGTCGGTCCGGCATCAAACGGGACCAGTCCTAAATCCGCTATGAGACGAGCGACCATTTCTTTCGCCTCGCGATCGTCACCTGCGATTGCGACGGTGGGCGGGCCGCCCATCGCCATGGGATCATCGATTAAAAACGCGCCGGGAAATCCGGCCATCAACACCTTCGCCTCGGGGTGCCAGGCCTGAATCATTTCAGCAATCGAGGTCTCGACGCCACTCTCAAGATAACCGTCATCGCCGACCTGATATGGATATGACAGGTTGACGACGATCTTATTCTCCAGACCACCGATGTTCTGAGCGACCTGCTCGACTGGCGGCCACGGCACCGCCAACAGGATGATTTCCGCAGCCTGTGCGGCCTCTTGCTGGGTGGTCACAGAAGCGCCCTCACCGCTTTGTTCGACCAGCTTCTTGGCGGCATCACGAGACGGGTCGCGGCTACCGTATACAATCGTGTAACCGGATTTGCCCAGCATGACGCCAAGCGAACCGCCAAGATCGCCGGTGCCGATGACAGCAATCGTTTCCTTGTCGCCGGCCAATACGTTGATTGAGCCAAGCGCAAGGACTGCCGAGAGTACTGTTAATGTAATTCGCTTCATAATTTCTAGCCTCTCCATGTTCGCGATAATTTGATTCAGGTCGGCGATCGCACCAGCCACGCGGGCGTCTCGTAAATTTCGATGTTCACCTCTTCGCCGGCGCTGATGGTGCCAGCCACATCAACGACGCCGACAACACCCCGTGTCAGCTTAGCTGCTTTCGAGAACGCGGTCGGCTCGATGGGCTGGCCGGAACGGCTGGTGTGCGATAACGCGAGCCTTTGGCCCATATCCAGACAAGGAGGATTGTATTCGACCACCGTCAGTACCACCCCCGACACAAACGTCAGCGTTGTGCCTTTCGGTAATCGGGAAAGCTCGGTGACGCCGCTCAGGCAAAGATTCGCACCGAGGCTGGACGGGGTAATCGGCTCGACGAGACCCATCGCTTCCTGGATATCGGCCAATTCCTCGACGGATACTGCCGACCATTGGCGCTCGTTACGGCGAACAGTGCCCTTCGGTTGCTTGTCGCCGGACCAGGTTGAACGCTCGAAGGATTGATGCCGATCTCCAACGACGCCATCCAATTCGACCTGGATGCTGGGATGCTCTTCCTTGCTCAGATCCTCGTTCGATCCGGCACATACTGATATAACCTGGGCAACGATCTTTTCCACTGAAAACCCCACACACAGCCATTTAGGCTGCCAATTTGCCGTGCAAAGGCCACTATTGTCAAACGGCAATGACATCGAATGCCGGCCTGCGATAATATGCCTTATCGATCGCCGGGTGCCGGGGGGAATCTGATGCACGCGACAAAATTTGTAGAGAGCTATTTCGACGCCTGGAATCACAGCGATCCGGAAGGCGTGGCCGACCATCTTACGCCAGACGGCGTCTACACTGACATCCCGGAACACGTGCAGCGCTCGCACGATGAATGGATCACTACTTTGAGCGACATTTTCTCCAATTACCAACACCGCTATGAGCTGGTCGGTGACATCCAGCAGAGCAAAGATACGATCGCTTTCCAGTACCTGATGTATCCGTCCGACAAAATCGGCAATGGAGAGGATCAGGACATCCATCGTGGCGCGGAATTCATGACGATCAATGGTGATGCCGCCATGACCATTACCGACTACTACGACGTTCCGATGGCACAACCCTCGAACTTCGCCCGAATGGCATCACGTGAGGCACAGAACCACAAGTACGCAAAGTCCGGATTGAACGGCGAACAATTATCCGACTACAAGCTCCGGCTCGAACGGATCATGCGATCGAAACAAGCGTATCTACAGCCTGACCTGACACTGCCAAAACTCGCCGAGGCAGTTGACTGTTCGATCAATCACCTGTCACAGGTTATCAATGCCGGCTTCGGCATGAGTTTCTTTGATTACCTGAATCAATACAGGATCGAACACGCCCGCGAGCTACTCACCAAGCTCGACGGCCAAAACAGTGCAATACTGAACATTGCATTTACGGTCGGGTTTAATTCCAACTCCGCTTTCTACGCGGCATTCAAGAAGTGCGTTGGACAGACGCCCGCCCTGTACCGTCGCGCACAGATGCAGCAGTCCAGCTAGAGCGAGTTCCGCCTATAGGCCGGGATGCAATACCTGCAGGCTTTCGTCAAAACACATTGACGAGGTCATCGTATGAAACAAGCGCAATCCCACACCGGCTCCTACTACGCAGCCACCGTTAACGACGTCACGGATTTTGCGCCGTTGCTGGGTGAGCAAAACGCGGACGTTTGCGTTATTGGAGCAGGCTTCACCGGAATTTCGACAGCATTGCACCTGGCCGAGCGCGGCTACAATGTACACGTTGTAGAGGCTAACAAAGTTGGCTGGGGTGCATCGGGCCGCAATGGCGGCCAGATGATCGGCGGCATCGCCGGCGAAATCAATATTGCGAAACACCATGGCAGGGATGTCGAAGAGCTGTTTGGCGAACTGCGCTGGGCCGGTCACGACATTATTCGAGAGCGAGTCAAAAAATATGACATTCGCTGCGACCTGAAATCCGGCTACCTCGATGTGGCCATAAAGGCGCGACATCTCCGCGACATCGAGGCGGACTATGAGCGACTCGAGAAAGCCAATTTCCCTCATGAATTCCGGATCTTATCGAAACAAGAAACCTGCGAGACGATCGGCACGGATGCCTATATCGGCGCACTGCTCAACATGGGCAATGGCCACCTGCATCCGCTGAACCTTTGCGTAGGCGAAGCGCGAGCTGCCGAGACTCTCGGCGTAAGAATCTATGAAAACTCAAAAGTCCTCAAAATTGAGAGAGGACAACGGCCGAGAGTCGTTACGCAGGACGGCGCCGTTACAGCTGACAACGTCATCATTGCAGGTAACGCCTATCACTTTCTCGAGCGTAAGCTGCGCGGCGTCATGTTTCCCGTTAACAGCTTCATCGTCGCTACAGAACCCCTCGCGGATGAAATCGTCGCGACCATTAACCCTAAGGATCTCGCAGTTTGCGATCCGAATTTCGTCCTCGAATATTTTCGCCTAAGCGCCGACAAGCGCTTGCTGTTCGGCGGACGCTTCAACTATTTCGGCGACGACCCGGCCGTCATCGAAAAACGTCATAGACGGAAACTGTCGAGACTCTATCCACAATTGGCAAACATCGGAATTGACTACGCCTGGGGCGGAACCATCGGCGTACCAATCAATCGCGTGCCACTCATGGGCAGAATTTCGCCAAATATATACTACTGTCAGGGATATTCAGGTCACGGCGTGAACGTAACGCACCTGGCAGGTCAGATCCTGGCAGACACAGTGGCGGGAACCGTTGAACGATTCGATATGTTCGCTAACGTCAAGCCCTTGATTGTTCCGGGAGCACACCTGTTCAGCAAACCGATGGTGACGCTCGGGATGATGTACTACCAGATCAAGGATCGACTATGAGGTTGGCGGCCAACCGGGCGGCCAGCCGTCATGCTGCGGCAAGTCGTAGGTAATCTCATACCAGGGTGCTTTTGAGCCAACGAACTGGTGATAACCGTCGGGGCAATCAACGTCCCCATCGACAGTACCCAACGTGATGTAGAGCATGTCCTCTTCCGGTTTAAAATCGACCAGAACAGTTGAGCTGCAAGTATCGCAAAACAGGCTGTCCGCGTTTTCGGAAAACGAATAGCAGCGGATATTGTCCTCACCGGAAACGTAAGTGAATTGATCGCGTGCTACACCACCCCAGGACGCGAACGCGGCACTGTGGATTCGCCGACATATCGAACAATGGCAGTGGCAAAAATCTGTGATTTCACCCTGCACCTGGTACTGCACCTTCCCACACTCACATCGACCGGTAATCACGACGCTCTCCTCACGTTACGGCGACTGCCGGACCAGCCGGCTTGCGACGCCTCATTTCTAAGGCTACATAACTGTACGGAAACTAATCCGCCTACAGCGTCCATGCGTGTAGGCGTGGATACGCCGGCGGTAAGCGTATCAGTATGATTCAGCGATGAGTCAAAGACTGGCCGTTAGCCCCAATTGGGACGCTCACAAAATTCAGCAAGCCGTTAAGTGGATAGTTTATTCCTTGCTGATTATCAATTTCGTTTTCTACATTTTTGAAGACTGGAATCGGGCCATCCATACGCTCGATGCCGGCTCAACGTTTCTTGATTGGACCAGTGAGTTTGCCACCAGCATCGACGAGTCAGCCTGGTTTCTGCTGCTTTTCATGTTCGAGCTGGAAACCTATGTGATCGCAGACAAGCACTGGTCCGGCTGGATAGCGCGCAGCGTACGAGGCGTACGATTGTTGTGTTACGTCATGCTCGCGCACAGCGTTTACGCCTTTGCCTTCATCGTCATAAATCTTCAGCCAACCACTCTGGTGGAGGGTGTTTCCAGTTTGTGCGAGATGACTGGCGACAACGTGTCGTATGTCTACAACCTTGAATACACCGAAGTTAACGAACAGACCTGCGGCGAGCTATCCGCGGAAACCGAATATTACTGGCTTGCGGACGACCCGCTGGTCAGCGATATGCCGGGTCTGATCCTCGAGAGACGTCTGGCATGGTCCGACCTCATCGAGGTCGTCGTCTGGCTATTGATATTGCTGGCAATCGAGCTTGTTGTGCGTCTTCAGGCCCAGGGCGTGACCGGTGGAGTGATCATCTCCACGGGCAACGCGATCAAGCTATTCCTCTACGGGACGCTTGCCTTGCTCGCCATATATTGGGCTTCCCTTTCACACTGGCTGTACTTTTGGGACGAATTTGTCTGGATAGCCGGCTTCGTCGCTATCGAAATGAACATCAGCGAATGGCGCGACGAATTGCTCGAGGACAAGAATCCATTGCCGACAAGCCCGAATTGACTTGTCCCTCCTGAATATTCGTCTGCGTTGATTTTGCTAGCATTTTTCTGGCTGTCTCGTTAGCGTGGATGTATGACGAAATGGCTACAAATCATCCTGCTGTCGGAGATGAGATCGACCGTTAGCGTCCTCGAATAATCTTTGTAACCGTAACCACAACTATTCCAGAAACGTTTCCTGTGGCCGTCAGGTACGGGCAAACCAACAAATATTCGTCACCAGTCAGGGCCATTATCGAGTAGCGCGCATGAAAAAGTCGTGCCCGGTCGTCAGAATGTGTACAAATTCCATTGTGGTACAAGAATTCCCTTATAAGAGTTTCACTGATGTCGTTCTCCGGCTCGTTCGGCCAATAGTCTCTGGTCTTGCCTTCATAGTTGATTGAGAACAGCGTACAACCGTCTAGTCGAAGTAGTTCTGATCCTGACAATTGGCGGTTTGGTCTGTGGCTCCAGGTCGCCAAGGCCTCGGTTATGTCCGTCGTGCAAGCCTGCTGGATATCTACTTCCGTCGCGCCATGGAATGCGAGTTCAGCCGCGTTGTGTTTTTTGTCTGAGAAATCCATCAACTCACTCCTTGCAAAAAACTTGATATTCGACTTGGGTAGTAGGACTGCCTACAGTACTCGCTGAGGCTGACAATTCTACGATCTGCAGCCCCAGTCCTCTGTACGTCGTCAGCTCAAAAACTCCTTTACCTTTGCCAGTCCAAAATTCGCTGCTTGTTCGAGCGTGATTCTTGGTGGAATGATGAGCTCCTTGGGATCGACCTTGACGTCGAGCAAAGACGGTTTCTCCGACGCGAACGCCTTCTCGAGCGCGGGCACGATTTCGGATGGCTCCTCGATGCGGAAACCCACCCCGCCGCAGGCGTGCGCGAAGGCGACGAAGTCCGGATTGAGAAGATCGATGGAGTGCTCGGGGAGACCCTTGGCCTCCTGCTCCATTGCGATGAAACCCAGCTTGTCATTATTGAGCACGACGCAAACGATGGGCAGTCCGTAACGAGTGGCCGTCACGAAGTCGCCCATCAACATGGCGAAAGCTCCATCACCAGCCACGGCAATGACTGCCCTGTCGGGGTATAGCAGCTGAGCGCCAATGGCTCCAGGCAAGGCAAATGCCATGGATGCGAGTGAGGAGGAGAGCGTGTAGCGCTGTTGCTCGCCTATGGGCAAATGTCGCGCTGTCCACGCGGTACAGGTACCCGTGTCGCAGATAAAAATTGCGTCGTGGGGGGCGGTGGTGGCGATTTCTGCAATGAGCCGCTGTGGCTTGATAGGTATTGAGTCCGATTGTTCAGCCTTCTCTTGTGCGGCACGCCAGTGGCGCTTCGCATCCTGAATCGACCGATAGAATTGATCGGACTTCTTCGCGCGGACCCGTTCCAGCAACGCGTCGAGCGTCGGTTTTGCGTGTCCGCGCAGAGGCCCGGTTACAGCCGCGCGTCGGCCCATCCGCGCGGGCGCAAGCTCGATCTGAACAAGCTTGGCTTTCTTCGGATAGAAGCTGGTATACGGGTAGTCCGCACCGACGATAAGTAGGAGGTCGCAGGCTTCGATCGCGTCGGAGGCCGGTGTGCCACCCAAAAGCCCAAGCCCGCCGATACATGCCTCGACGTCCTCATCAATACAATCCTTTGCCCGCAACGTGCGGGCGATCGGCGCATTGAGGCAATCTGAGAGCGCTAGTAGCTCAGCGCGGGCACCGGCCGCGCCAATCCCCGCAAGAATCGCGACGTTCTCTGCCTCGTCGATGAGGCGCACGGCTTCCTCAAGCGAGGGGTCGCACGGGCGCGTCTCACCTTTCTCGGATCCGATGGCGAAGTCGCACCGCTCCGGTTTCAAATTGCGTCCTGCGACGTCGGTTGGGAGGGAGATATGCGCGACGCCCGGTGCGGCGATAGCCGCCTTGCAGGCTTCAAGAATCAAGCCTGGAAGCTGATCCTCAGTCATTACCGTTTTCGAGTACTCAGCGACGTCAGAGAAAAGCCCCTCAAGATCGACCTCCTGGTGATAACCCGTGCCGATATACTGTGTCGGAACCTGCCCGGTAAGGGCAATGACCGGCGCGTGATCAAGCTTCGCGTCATAGAGTCCGTTCAAGAGGTGGATTGCCCCGGGGCCCGACGTGCCGACGCAAGCTGCCAGCCGGCCTGAGAGTTTCGCCTGAGCAGAAGCCATAAAGGCCCCCGCCTCCTCGTGCCGCACGAGGATAAACTGCATATCGTCGCGCTTTCTGAGGGCGTTGGTGATGTCGTTGATGGCATCTCCGGGAACTCCGAAGATGTCGCGAACGCCGTGGGCGGCAAGAACTTCGAGGACAAGGTCAGCAACGCGCATAGTTCGACTCCTTGACAGTCGCAACGACGAAAGTGACGGTGGCCCGACAGAGGTAATCGGCGCCTTTGCCATTACTGGGGAGTTGCCCGCCGCAGGCATCGTCTGCGTCCTGCGCCACGATTCACTCCACAGACTAAGTGTAGCGTCTTTGTTAATTTTCGCGCCGATCACTCGGCATCGGCTCATCAGGAAGCCAACAGATCTACGATCTCACGCAAAACAATCGCCGACTGCGCCGCCTAATTGGGTTCGGAGCGTTTACCACTGAGCTCCGCGTTGATTTCGAGTATTCGACTTCCATCCTAATCAGTCATTTCCCGGGCCGGGATATCGCCCGTTCAAGTTAACGATCAGGCAATCTGACGAAATGTCTACTATGCTTGATAGATAACAATGACAAATTAAATCCGCCCAAATGGCGGGTACGATAAGCCACGGATCCTCGTTGGCTCCGAGAAGGCAAGCAAGACTCCTCGAAGGATCCCAAGATCGCCGGGCTTCCGAATGTATCCTTGAGAGGGGGAATCATCATGCGTCACACATATTATGCTGTAGCCGTGTTGGCATCCATTGTGCTCGTGACCTCAGCCGTTGCGCAAGACAACCCATACGCTGAGCCGGCCGAACCAGGCCTGCCGGCAAGTAACATGGAGCTGGATTTTCCACGCGTGGCGCTGGTCGTCACCGATCCACAGATCGACTTTCTCAGCGAGGACGGCGTAACCTGGGGGCTCGTAGGTAACAACGTTACGGAACTCAATACCGTTGAGAACATAGAACGGCTGTTCAAAGCCGCAAAACAAGCCGGCGTCATTGTCATGATCTCCCCGCATTACTACTTTCCAACGGATCACGGATGGAAATTCGAGGGTGCTCTGGAAAAGGTCATGCACAACATTGGTATGTTTGACCGACCGTCAGCTTACTCGTTGGACGGGTTCGATAACTCGGGTGCAGATTTCATGCCTCAGTACAAAAAATACCTGTTTGATGGCGAAACAGTGATTACGTCGCCACATAAGGTGTATGGGCCCGAGCAGAATGACCTGGTGCTGCAGCTGCGTAAGCAGAAAATTGACCAAGTAATCCTTGCCGGGATGTCCGCCAACCTTTGCGTGGAATCGCACCTGCGTGAGTTGCTGGAAATGGGATTTGAAGTTGCGGTAGTGAAGGATGCAACCGCGGCAGCGCAAATACCGGAAGGCGACGGCTACCTGTCCGCCCTGATTAATTTCCGCTTTATCGCCAACGCAGTATGGTCAACAGACGAAGCCGTGGCACGTATCTCTGCATCACAATGACTCATAGGATTCGGCCTTGGGGGCCGGTCGCCCCTAAGGCGATCGCTTCCAACCGCTCGAAATCATAGAAATGCGAGATTTGTAGAGGTTTACGGAAAAATCCAGCAGGCGACGGTAGATGCTAAAAGTCCATCTAACGGTTTAGCTGAGCAGGCGGGCTGCGCCCCCGATCCATTAGTGCAGAAAATAGGGTTTAGGACGGAAGGGCCGTTTCGTCGCTCCGCGTTCCGTTCGCTGGAAATCTCGCTTTTTCCGCAGCAGGCTTCTCTGCTTTACCGGAGTTGCTTGTCCAAAAAGCGGCGTATATGACCGGCTATTACATCTCCGTCTTCTTCCAGCGCGAAGTGGCCTGTGTCGATCAAGTTGAAATCCAGATTCTTGAGATCTCGCTTATAGGGATGCGCGCCTTCAGCCGGAAAAATGTAGTCGTTTTTGCCCCAAACAATGAGTGTTGGGGGTTGATGTTCGCGGAAATAGGCTTGCCAGCTGGGATACAACGGAACGTTGCTCTGATAGTCATAAAAGAGCGCG
>Ga0255056_10000606_pt1 | contig 10902 bp, 5 predicted proteins | sample Cases_109_1_MG_FD_183639 | JGI IMG/M metagenome (GOLD analysis project Ga0255056, IMG submission 183639) | Seawater microbial communities from Amundsen Gulf, Northwest Territories, Canada - Cases_109_1 | ecosystem: Environmental > Aquatic > Marine > Gulf | place: Canada: Northwest Territories... | reverse complement strand
TCAATGACCTCTAAGAGTTCTGGGAGTTCAACGGCTAACTCTTCATCGGTCTCGATCGAGGCAATTTGTTGATAGACCTTCAAGCGATACAAAGCCATGAGGTTATTGATTTCGCTTATTTTCTCTGAAGGCTGCACATTCTGGAAGAAAATATTGGATGTAATCTGGCTAACGTTATTGATTCCGACAATTCCGACAGCACCGGTTGCAAGCATAATGCCGGCAATAATGGCAAAAGATTTATTCTTTGATAAAAGTGCCTTTATCCAGTCAATAAAATTTTGGCGTGGGCTCATGTCATTTCGATTCACCATCGATAAAAACCAACCTAATTATTGAGCAATTATTTCCCGAGTGACCTTTGGCCCGGGCACTTTCTTCCCTTTAATAAAGTACTGGCCACCATCCTTGCAGGTTTTGTTCGGATCGATCTCGGTATTAAATACCTGTGGACGGACCCAGGTCGGGGACTCGAAAACAACGTCAAAAGCCCCCTGATCATTAACTTGCCCGATTCGAGGATATAACCAGGTATGTAAATTGTCTGGATCGATTTTTACTTTATCCCCAGAACCCGAATTAAATATCAATCCACGGGAGGCTTCTCTAATAGCGTCTGGATGAGCGCTGTTTGCTTTCAACATAGCTTCTTTACAGGCCATTGCGCCCATATAGACGCCTTCTGCAACTGCGCCCAGGGTCACTTCGTCGCTTTCCCATTCAGGGCGCGAGCGGGCGAACTCTTTATACCTTTTGAAAAATTCTTTATTCGTCGGGCTATCGATGTTTTGAAAATAGGTGGCCGACGTATAATGCCCTGCACAGAGTTCAGGACCAAGATTTTTAACAGTCGATTCAAGCATCGCAACATGCATAATTGGCATTTGATCCGGAGATAACCCGGCTTCCTTGTAGGCTCGTAAGAACCCCTCGATGCTACCCCCGACCAAATTCGAAAGTATCCAGTCCGGCTTCATCTTAATAATATCTTCGACCAGAGGTTTGAATGCGGCGGGGTCGGTGACACCGAGTTTAATGAATTTGTCCCCAAGCGACTCACCACCATTTAAAACCAGGGACCTATCAGCTTGCTTGCTCATGGTACGAGAAAAGATATAGTTTGACCCAACAATATAGGTCTTTGAGCCATAACGCTCTAACATCCTTGGGACACCAACTTCGATTTGTTGATTGGGACAAGATCCCGTTGCAATCATATGTTGAGAACATTCACGCCCTTCATAAAGCGCACCGTAATATAACAAGCCACCCCCGCGGGCTATGGTTGGCAAGGCAGCTTTGCGACCGGCTGAAAACGTACAACCCCAGGTGATATTGACATTCTCATCATTCAGAGACTTGGCGATGCGAGTGTAATTCGGCCATTCACTATTAGGGTCTTTGATGATGGGATTTAGCCTTGCACTATGAATACCCCCCGCCTTATTGATATCCTCGATCGCCATTAGTGCCATTTTGTAAGCCGGCAGACTATTCGTTTTTTCAATTCCGGTATGGCTATACATGATGCCAATATTGATGGGCTTGTTGGGGTCAATGGGTGGCCACTGTTCGGGACTGGAAGCTGCTGAATTTGAGCCCCAGATATATGGCATGCTCAAAGCTGCTGTTGCATTAACGGTTTTTGTTAGGAAACTCCGACGCGATAACTTTTTTATAATATTTTTCATGACAACCCTCCTCATTATATCAAACTAAAAAGTTGCGATTTAAAAGGCAACGATTTCATCTTCGAAAACTGGTCAGCAAACAACTGGCCGACCTTAAGGCAGAGAAATAAGCGCTCAGAGTTTACCCTGCAAGTAGTATCTCAATTTCCTTAACCAGCTCGTCAACGCTGGTTTCTTCCTTGAGGAAAATTTCCTCTACGTTGCCGTTCAATTCCTTACGTTCCTTTTTCGTCAAATCCTTCGCGGTCAGTACGACTACCGGCACCGAACGTCCTTTCTCCGTCTTGCGTAGTTCGCGGATAAATCCGAAACCGTCCATAACCGGCATCATGATATCGAGAATGATCAGATCAAAAATACCGTCGTCGAACATATCAATCCCGATAGCACCGTTTTTCGCTTCCACCGATGTCCAGCCCACTGAAGCCAGGGAACGTGCGATAACTTCCCGTACCGAATCGTCATCCTCAACAACCAGGGCTCGTCCTTTTTTGGAGTAGCGCTTCACCAGAGCTTTCAACTTGCTACGGTCTACAGGTTTGCTCAGATGGTCAACCGCGCCCAATGCGCGGCCCATTTTTTTATCATTGATAATTGAAATCATGATTACAGGTATTTCACGAAGTTCGGAATCCTCTTTCAGTTCTTGCAAGACCGACCAGCCGTCACGATCAGGCATAATGATATCTAGTGTAATCAATGAAGGCTTTATACGACGCGCCAACTCAATACCTTCATCGCCGCCCTCGGCCACGGTTACATTGTGCCCTTCCGATTCCAGGCTCCTTTTAATCAGGTCCCTGGCCTTAGGGTCATCATCGATAACCAGAATACTGCCTTCTCCAGAGTCCAGGTCGGGCTTGCCGGGTTCAGATTTTGAAATGCCGTCGTCTGTTTCGACAGTCTCCGCCTTTTCCATATCGATGACCACTGCGGGTAGTTCCAGAATGAATGAAGAACCTTCACCCTCGGTACTTTCTACCCTGATATCGCCACCCATCATATGGCAAAATCTCTTGACAAGCGCCAGGCCTAGACCGGTACCGCCAAAATTCTTGGTGGTCGAATCATCTGCCTGGGAGAATTCCTCAAAAATATGATCGAGTTTGTCTTTTGGAATTCCGATGCCGTCATCCGAAACTCCCAGGTGGATAATATCGCCATTTTCTCCAGCTCGCCTTTCCCCAAACAACGTAATCGTGCCGTCCGAAGTAAACTTCGCCGCGTTCGACATCAGGTTGAACAATATCTGGCGAACCTTGGTCACGTCGGCATGCATTTCACCAATGTCATCGGCGATGGTAACCTCCATCTTATTTTTGTTTTTATCGACCAGCGCCCTGGTGGTGGAGGCGACTTCATCGATCGTCTTCGCCAGATCAAAGGTTTCAAGATAGAGGTCCATGCGTCCCGCTTCAACTTTCGAAATGTCGAGAACGTCGTTAAGCAGGGATAACAGGTGCTCTCCGGCGTCCTTGATTTCCTTGAGATCGGCAAGCTGCTCGTCGTTTCCTTCCTCTTCCGCATCTTCAGCGAGCATTTCCGCATAGCCCAGAATGGCATTCATCGGGGTTCTAAGCTCATGGCTCATATTAGCCAGAAATGCACTCTTGGTCCGGTTCGCTTCATCGGCTGCATCCTTGGCCTCACTCAATTCGTCCGCCGTGCGTTTGCGCTCCAGTACCTGCCCAACCTGGATGCCAACCGTCGCCATGGTCTCCATCAGGCGTTCGTCGACCGCAACAACTTCCTCGTTAAAAAATTCGAGCACGGCAACAACTTCATCGCGGACCTCAATCGGGAATCCGAAGGCACCATGGATATTGAGTTGCTTGCAGATATCCTTTCTGGGGAAGTTGGGGTCTAAAGTGACATCAGGTATCCATACCGGTTCGCCGGCTTGCCAAATTCTCCCGGGTAGACCCTCGCCCATCTGGAACACGGCTTTCTCGCTCACGGACCTAAATTCAGCATATTTCTCTGAGTCAGAAGTCTTCCAGATCGATGCGGACTTCAATTCTGGGGTACCTTCTTCAGAGGGCAGATAAACATGCCCAATAGGCCAACCGGTGAGTTCACAAACAAGATCGACACATTGTTGCAAAGATTCATCAAAGGCGTCGCTTTCGGCAGCCAACTGGGTTGCGCGGTGCAGCAAACTGGCTTCCATCGCACGGCGCCTTATGGTTTCTTCCGATTTTTTTCGATCGGAGATGTCGATCAACAATCCAACCATGCCGCCGGGACTGCCGTCTGCCCGGTTGAATGTCCTACGCCAATACATAACGTCGTATGTTTTTCCATCGGCATATACACGAGTAGCCTCCTCGCGTCTGAAATCACCTGTCTGTATCAGGTTTAAATCGTCTTCATGAATATGTACTCGTTTCTCCTCGGTAAAGATGTCCATATCTAAAAGTGTCTTTCCGACTATGTCTTCGCGTTTATCACCAAAGGCTACTTCGTAAGCTTCGTTACAGGTCGAATATATAGCCTCTGGGTCTTTCACAAAAATTGGCATCGGAATCGCGTCCAATAGCGACTCGGTAAATGCCAGTTGGTCAGCGACCTGTTTTTCGACCTGTTTTCGCTTAGTGATATCAAGATCTATTCCGGCCACGGCGACCCTGTTACCCTCCAGGTCGGAGATCGGGAACTTAATGACAGAGAGGGTTACAGCGCCGCTGTCTGTTTCGAAGTTTTCTTCGGTCGTATGCGACTTCCCGTCTTTGATAATCTTATCGTCCATCTGACCAAATGAGGCCACCTCTTCAGAGAATATCTCGCTAAGGGTCTTACCAATGATGTCTTCATTTTTAACCTTGTGGAATGTTTCATACGCCCGGTTAACGTACCTGAACCGGCGTTCAGCGTCTCTGACGAATACATTCATCGGCATCTGGTCGAATATCTGATAGACCTCGTGCATGGCCTGTTCGGTCTTTTTTCGTTCGGTAATATCGTTAACTACGGTGACCCGCTGGCCATCCGGCGTGTTTTGGATGGTGATAGCAGCAACTCGCCCATCGGCCAATTCTCGCTCAATAGATACTGTTTCGTCCTCCCCATGTTTTTCCAGTGTTTTCTCAACCAGTTCATCGGGATTTCCGGGGCCCAGGTCTCCTCGTTTCGACTGATACTTTAATTCGTCAAGCGAATGTCCACCCTCATGAATCAGATCTTCGGGGTAACCCATCACCTCCAGATATTGTTGATTAAAAGCAATAATTTTAAGGTCCTTGTCGATGAATTTGATGCCAGCGGGCATATTGTCGAAGGCGAGGCGCAATTGTGCTTCTTTCTTCTCCAGTTCCGCGGTGCGCTCCAACACCCGATCCTCAAGTTCATTTTTCTTTTGCTCAACTTCGGCAAAAGTCTGTTTCAGCGCGACACGCATCGCCTCAAAACTTGTTGCAAGATCGCCAATCTCATCATTGGAACTGCGCTCAATCGACTCGTCAAGCCGCCCCTCCGCTAATGCTTGTGCTGATTTATCCAGGAAACGAAGCGGCCGGGTCAGGTTGAGCGAGAAGAAATAAGATACATAGATGGTAAGCGCCAGCAGAATGGACGCCAGCATGATCATGCGGTCACGCAGCTTGTCGAAAGGCTGAAACGCCTCAGCCTCATCAATTTCGCTCATGATCACCCAGTTCAAGCCTTGTAAGTCTAAAGGTCGGAATGAAGACAGAACCGAAACTTCCCGGTAGTCGGGGAATATCCTGGTATTTGACTCACCGGCCAGGGCGGCGCGTGTGCCCTCGGTGTCGACAAGCTGCAGACCGATGGTGCTGTTCAGGTTTTGGATCTTCTGGACTGTTTCCTCAGGCGTTCCGAGGTCGCGTATCGCTTCAAGATAATTTTCGCGATCCTCAATCAGAAACCGGGATTGATTGCGTAACAGCTTGTCCGCGCCGACAAGGTAGGTTTCACCAGACAGTCCCAGTCCAACATCCTTCCATGCCTGCCTGGACGTCATGATGTCGTTAATCTGATCAACGGGCATTTGAAACGCCAGAACACCAATGATAATGCCGTTGTCAATGATCGGCGAAGCCATGAATGCAGCGGGTGCACTATAGGATGGGGTATAAGGTTCAAAGTCGACGACAGCTACAAAATCAGAATCGGTTGAAACCCGGGCGGCATTAAAAGCACGCGCAAGATTTGAATCCTGGTGGGGCCCGGTAAGCAGCGAGGTGCCAAAATCAATTTCCTTAAATACTGAATAGATGATCCGGCCATCTTCATTGTCGATCAGAAAAATGTCGTGGAAACCGAACTTCTCCAGATAAGAATTAAAGAATGGATGCAGCGTGTTGTGTTGGGAGCTGTAGTAGTTGATATCCGTTGCGCGCAACAATTCGTTTTTCTGCCCGATGGGATGTTCGTTCTCGGCGATATAGGCGGACTGCAGATATTGTGCGATATCATCAATATTGATCAGCTCCTGAAATTTGATATCGGCTACGGCATTGCCAGAAATCTTGTGATACTCCTGACTGAACGTATTCAGGTGAAAATTATGAAGCCTCGTCTTACGCCCCTCATCCATATGAATCCACGGTGACAGGTTTCTGATGCTGGTTTTGAAAATTTTCATCCCCTCAACTGCATCCTTGCTTTGAGAGAGGGAACGTATCTGTTGGGCAATATTTCCGAAGTACTCCTCGATCTGTTGGCCTTTCATTTCCCGGACGGCGGTCAGTTTGTTAAACGCCTCCGTTTTAAACGCATCATTCGTACTGAGGTCAGAAATAATCCCAATGGCAGCGATGATCGTTATCGATATCAGGACTGTAACAATCAGGATTTTTGTGCCAATTTTCAGACGACCAAACATGTCTATTGCTCCGGGTTTCGCCAGTAAGTGTGAATTTACGCGGTTGACAGATTTTGCTCAATCCGTTTGATTTCGGCATCTGAAATTATCGTTCCATCAGCCGCCAGTCCAGTACCTGTTGGCAGATGAACAGCCTCCATGTCCTCGACTTCGCCATGCTCGGACAGGTTCAGTCCAATATCCTCGTGGTCCGCCGACACTCGTAGGCGATGAAAGCTATTTACCAGTTTCAAAATAATATAGGTCAGGCCAAAGGCCCAAACCGCTGCAACACCGATTCCGAGCAATTGAACGGCGATTTGCTCAATCCGAGTCAGCCCCGTCCCCAGTATCTCCAGATCACCATACAGCCCGACGGCCAGCGTCCCCCAGATCCCGGCTCCCAGGTGGACTGGAATCGCGCCAACCGCATCGTCGATTTGCATAAACTCCAGAAATTCTTCAACACCAATAGCAATCATGCCGCCGACCAGGCCAATCAGTGCGGCTACCGGTGTCGTAACGGCAAAGCAATTTGCTGTAATGGCAACCAGTCCTGCCAGGCACCCATTCATAAACTGGGTGACGTTGAGCCTATTTTGAACCGCGTAGCCCAGTAAACCGGCCGAAATGGCCCCGACAGATCCGCCTATAAGGGTATTGACGACTATGAGTGGTACCTGGGTATTAAATGCCAACGTACTACCGCCGTTGAATCCAAGCCAGCCAATAAATAGAAACATGGCCCCGAGTGTAGCCAGGGGTAAGTTCGAGGGGCGAATACGCCGCGGATTCCCTTCCGCGTCAAATCGGCCCCGTCGCGGGCCAAGAATCAGTAACAGTGCCAGCGAAACCCAACCGCCGACGCTGTGCACCACAGTTGATCCAGCAAAGTCAACAAACCCGAGGCTGTTGAGAAAACCGTTGGCATCGCCTGTATCCAGGCCTGCCCAGGACCAGTGACCAACGACTGGATAAATAACCGCGGAGACGACGAATGTAGCGATTAGGTACGAGCTGAATTTCATCCGCTCCGCGGCCGCACCCGACATTATCGTCACCGCTGCGCCACAGAACATTACCTGGAATATGAAAAAAGACCCATAGAACGCGTCAGTATTTTGAAAGTCGAGTAAAAATGCGTCGATGCCGATCCAGCCGTGCCAACTGGCTCCAAACATCAGGCCAAAAGCAAATAACCAGAAAACGATTGTAGTCAGGCAAAAATCGGCCAGGTTCTTGACCGCCACATTGATACTGTTTTTACGCCGTGTCAGGCCGCTTTCGAGGCATAAAAAACCGGCCTGCATAACAAAAACCAGGGCCGAGCAGAGCATAATCCAGAGAACATCGACCGAATTTTCCAAGCCTACTCACTCCCAGCCGACAAATGAGCTTCCGATTCGACCTCGTCAGGCTTAACCTGACGATAAAGACCCGCCAGACAACAAAAAATCAGTGAAAGACCGATTGCTGCAATAGAGAGCCGCATTTTGTCCCTGGCATCCACTAACGCCGTTGCCAGGGCCGACCTGGTTTCGCTGTCGATACGTATCTGAAAGCGACGGATTGGTTCCATGATTTGTCCTTTGGCCTGATGGTATTCATCGCTAAACAGGATTCCGACGGCCTCAGGCGAATTATCGGTTTCCACTAGCGAAAATGCCCTGCGCTCCAGATTGACAAGATTGTCACTACGCGCCTTGGAGGTCGCCAGTAAATCGACCATGTAAGCGTCCATACCCGATTCCCTCAGGCGGTCCAACAGAGGGACCCCGCTCGAGCTTTTGCTTTCCTTGAGCAGTCCAACCTGTTCCAGATCCCAATACACGTGTTCATATCCCTGTGGGCGGTCGGCCCGTCCATTACGAATATCAAGAACTGCCTGATATCGGTTTTTATAACCTTCATTGCCTGTCGCCGCCAGGCTGCGGGCAAAGCGAGTTAAATCATCGCTGGACTGGCGCAGTTCATCGGCCAACGACATCAGTGAAGTCCGGGTCTCCGTTTTTCTCTCAATCGTATCGAACAGGCTATAGAGCATGAGTACCGCGATGAGTGCAGCCACTAGCCCCAATACAGAAGCCAGCCAGAATACAAAATTAATGCGATTAAACATGGTTTTCACCTAATTATCCGATGATGGCGTAAAAGCTATGATTTCTGACAGGATGTTCAGACAACAAACAGGGAACATGAATGCATCTTGCTAGTCGCATATTCTTCGCCGTCTAAATCCCTCAATCATCGATAGTCATACTTTACTGTTTTTTATACGATTATACCTATTATTTAACCAGCGACCGGTGGTTCATGTTCACGGTGATAACGATTAATAATCCAGAGGAAGTTTTCGAGGATCGATGTTTGTCCAAGCCGGGCGATCAGGCGCTTTTTAAATTCCACGCGACTGGAATTCTGGAGCATGCGGTTAGTCGAAGCAAAATTATCCGACTGATTGCGGTACTGCCACATCAATTCCTTGACTGCCATCTTGCTTTGATACACTTCCCATACACCCAGCCAGAAGGGTAACAGTCCCATCAGGAAAATAAGCAGGGTTTTGAGCGACAGATGGTCGGTTAATCCAATACCCAATAAAAATTTCTTGATAAATACCAAAGTGAGGGTAGCAGCAATCAACCCCCAGATTACCCACTTTTTGATCCGTTCCAGCTTCTGATGGCGCAAGTGTAATTGATGGGTTTTTCGCTCGAAATAGTCGGCCTGATCCTCGATCCAGAGCCGATGCACTAAGCCAATGCGATCTTCGACTGTAACTGTTGCCATACTGGATAAGTCGGAAACAGGGTTGGTTGTCTGCAGGATTTGACGAATCCAGCTGAAGCCACGAAATTTGTTAATCCCGGTTGCTTCTAACAATCCGTGGATATTGGCACTACCCCGTGCTCCGGCGAGATCGAGGAAAAAACGTATACGGATGGTTTCAGCCAGGCACCGGTAAACCAGGTGCCGCGTAAACCATTGGTGCTTGCCACCCCGCTGGTGAATGAAAACTCCAACAAAAAACAAGGCGAGATAAGCAATCAATAGTATTTGAACCGCTGCCAGTTTAGCGTAAACCAGAAACAGCAATCCCATCAGGGCAGTCATCAATGAAAACCATTTAAACATACGATCGGACCGTGCCTGGAAATACAGTGCAAGGCTGTCCGCCATGACATAGGCTTGATCACTTTCCTTTAATTGGTGAGCCTCTTCCTTGAGAGTATCAGAGCAACCATCCAGCAGGTTACCGTAGGATACCAGGGTATCTTTTTGGCTCAGCTCCAGATACTGCTGGTTGAATCGGTCAAATTCGGTCAACTCCTGGCTGAAATCTTCTGGTAGATCGGGCCATTGTCGGAACTGATCGCCGGAAGCGGCAAGCCAGTAGGGCTTTCGCTCGACGGCGCTGGCCGAATCACTATTTTTCGATGAGATTCTGCGCGTCGGTATCCAGTAGACTAATGGTTCTCCATCCAGTAGTGCGCCATCGGCGCTTATTAATTCAATCATGGCATCGTTTTGGCCGGCAAATGCACCAAGATATTTTACCACCGTATCGTCGGTCCCACCGGTCAGGTTTTTGTATTGGCCATCCCAAAGGGCAACCAGCAGATTTGACCGGCGTCGGAGATCATCCGAGAGATTGGCGTATAGCGTGTTTCTAGCACCTTCGGGCCAGGTTTGATCATCAGATGCAAGCCCCGGAGTCAATGGCAGTTCGATGCACTCCACCCGTTCTGCATTCAGAATTCGCTCTAGCTCAGCCAGTGAAGTTTCGTCAAAATCTGTTTTATAATACTTCAATGGCATTGGCAGCACGGCTTCTACCAGCATGCCCAAATCCAGAGCAGCCTCTGCAAAAATACGATCGGCACCCTCTGCTAACCCACTAATCACCGATATCTTTGTTCCGGGCATAGAAGATTTTAACGAAGATAACAGTTCACGGGATATCTGCCCAGCGGACTCGATATCCTCCGGCAATATATCACGGTGGCCGGTAACGCCGATTCTGAATATTATGCCATTTTCACTCAACGGATTACCCTATATACCCATGACTTTCGTTTTTATGTAGTGGTTAACATTCATATTGCAGGGTAACTCATTTAATTCCCGATTATTCCTGCAAGGTCTTCAATTTCCGATGGTAAGTTTAAAATTCCGGCTATTTGTTCAATCTGCACTTTTTCCGAATCCAATAGTTCACCGTGCAAACTGGTCATTCCATGAGAAATTCCCATCACAATTTGGGAAAGCCTTGGTTCTCCTGATATGGCGCGAATCCTTGCCAGTGCAGTGTGAGTACCCCGTTTTTCATCGTTACGGATATTTTGCACGTCTTTCTCAAACAGTTTCAGGCCCTCATCGACTTCGACG
>Ga0255056_10000605_pt1 | contig 10909 bp, 6 predicted proteins | sample Cases_109_1_MG_FD_183639 | JGI IMG/M metagenome (GOLD analysis project Ga0255056, IMG submission 183639) | Seawater microbial communities from Amundsen Gulf, Northwest Territories, Canada - Cases_109_1 | ecosystem: Environmental > Aquatic > Marine > Gulf | place: Canada: Northwest Territories... | reverse complement strand
GGGTGCGATCGAGATGATGCGGCATCCAGTGCGGTTTGTTGCCGAGCGTTTTGTCGTGGTCGTAGCCGTAGCCATGACTTTCAATATTGGCCTCGTCCACAACGTACAGCCCGTGCTCGCTTGTCAGCTCGTACCAACGCTCCTGGTGCGGATAATGTGAATTGCGGACGGCGTTCAGGTTGGCTTCTTTCATGAGACGAATGTCACGCAGCATCGTTTCCTCGTCGACGACGTGACCCTTGTCATCGTGGTGCTCGTGCAGGTTGAAGCCTTTGAGTCGAACGTGCCGGCCATTGATCAAAAACCGACTGTCGACAATTTCGACGGTTCGAAAACCGATTTTTTGCACGATCGTTTCGCCGTCGTTGCCCAGGGAAATCGTGAGCGTGTACTGATTCGGTGTTTCTGCAGACCACTGCTTTACGTCCGGTAAGGTTGTTGCGAATGTGTGCGGCGTCTCCCCCGGAGTGAGCTGCAGATCCCGTTCGTAAGAATGAATGACCAGGTCTCCGTCCCGAATCTCGACAGACAAGGTCTGCTCCGCCATGGCGTCGTTATCATTGACGAGCGCCAGTTCGATCCCGAACGCGCCATCGCGATAGTCGTTTTCAAGACCCGCATGCACGAAATAATCGCGAACGCGCGTCTTGGGCCGGGCCGTTAAGCTTACGTCGCGCTGGATGCCGCTAAGCGACCAGAAATCCTGATCCTCGAGATAGCTGCCGGTACTCCAGCGATACACTTCGACAGCAATACTGTTGCTGCCAGGCTGAACGTGGTTGCTCACCCTGAATTCGGACGACGTCTTACTGCCTTCGCTGTAGCCGACATACTCGCCATTGATCCAGACATAGAATGCCGAGCTGACCGCGCCGAGCTGCAAGAATATCTCCTGCCCCTGCCAGCCATCCGGCATCGAGAAGTCCCGCCGGTAGGATCCCACCGGGTTATCGACGGTCGGCACATTGGGTTCATCAATCTCAAACGGGTAGGGCACGTTCACATAGATCGCGTGGCCGTAACCTTGCCGCTCCCAGTTCGAAGGCACCGGCGTGTCACTCCATGCCGATACATCGTAGTCCGGCCGATAAAATTCAGCCGGTCTCGCTGACGGCGAGTCTGCATAGTTGAATTTCCAGTCGCCATTCAGGGAGATGGATGACGCGGATCCCGCGTCGCCGACCAATGCACCTTCTAAACTTCGATAAGGCAGGAAATGAGCGCGCGGTACTTCGACGTTTTCGCGAATAACGTTGATATCGTTCCACGCCGGTCGCGACGCGTCGCGCGCGGGTCCGCGCTCACAGGCGGACAATCCCGAAAAACAGATCAGCGCTGCGGCCAGAAAGCGGTATGTTTTTTTCATACTAGTTCGCATCTCTCAATTTCTCGGCCGCAAGCTCCGGCGTAAGGTCCCGCTGCGGCATGCCAAGCATCTCAAAGCCGACAAGATGTTTACGAATCGTCGCAGACTGCAACAGCGGCGGATACAGATGAGCATGAAATTGCCATTCAGGATGCGCGCGCCCATCGGAGGGCCGTGGGTGAAACCCCATGGAGTAGGGCGCTTGCACGGCGAATAGATTGTCGTAAGCGACAAGCACCGATTTCAAAATAGCCGCCAAAGCCTGAATCCCGGCATCGTTCAATTCATCCGGCGACGATAGATTACGCCGCGGCAGAACAAGCGTCTCGAACGGCCAGACGGCCCAATAGGGAACGAGCGCAACAAAAAGCTCGTTTTCACTGACGAGCCTGCTGCCATCCGCCAGTTCGGCGGCCAGGTAGTCGAGGAGTAGCCGCGACGCATGCTCGTCGAAATAAGCCTGTTGTGATTCGAGTTCTTTTCGCGGCTCATTCGGCAGATTTTCCGTGGCCCAAATTTGTGCATGTGGATGAGCATTGCTGCAGCCCATCATTTGGCCGCGATTTTCAAATATCTGCACGTAGGCAATGCCGTCTCTTGTGTCCAGCTCACGAAATTCGCCGATCATGGTGTTGATCGAGCGGGCGATGTTGTCGGTCGACATTGTCGCGAGCCGAAGGTCGTGCCGTTCCGAATAACAAACAACCCGGCAACAACCGGCTTCAGGCCGCGCTTCGAACAAATTGTTGGCACTCGTTTCAATGTCACTGACATCGGACAATGCCGGAAAATCGTTATCAAAAACGAACGTTCCGCTGTAGTCAGGATTGCGCTCGCCGTTGGCGCGTTCATTACCCGGGCACAGGTAGCAGTCCGGGTCATATTCGCGGTTCGCGTCGTCTTCCGTGTTTTCGATCTGCCCCTGCCAGGGACGCAAGCTTCTATGCGGTGACACCAGGACCCACTCGCCGGTGAGCTGGTTGTGACGAGCATGTGAGTGATCCTGATTGCTCATTCCTGCGTAAGCCTTTGAGCGGGGTCTGTTGCGGTAACCAAATGCATCCACGGGCTGTTGCCGGTCATCGATTCATGAGCGTGCCGAATGTGTTCCGTCGCCATTTCGATTTTATCGACTTCAACAACGGACAGCACGCAGCCGCCAAAACCGGCGCCGATCATTCGCGAGCCGAGAACTCCTTCGCTGTCATTCGCTATATCTACGAGTGCATCCAATTCGTCACAACTGACTTCGAAATCATCGCGAAGACTTGCATGGGATGCATTGAATAGCACACCAAGTGCTTTCGAATCGCCGGATTCGAGCGCCGCGCAGGCATCCAGCACGCGCAGATTCTCGCTGACAACGTGACGACATCGGCGAAAAAGTGTGTCGCCAAGTTCGCGATGATATCTATCAAGGTCTGCTGTCTCCACGTCCCGAAGCGACTCAACGCCAACAATATGCTCGGCCAAAATTTCTGTCGCGCTGGCGCATTCATCGGTTCGCTGGTTGAAGCCGCCATCGGCAAGTGCATGTTTGACACCGCTGTCTGTCACTAGCAGGCGAATATTGGCCGGCAATCGGACGTGCTTTGATTCGAGATTGCGGCAGTCCAGCAGTACCGCGTTGCCGCGCTCGCAACAAGCGATCGCGAACTGGTCCATGATGCCGCAGTTGACGCCCGCGTATTCGTTCTCGGCGCGCCGGCACAGGGCCGCAATCTCTTCCGGCGGCAAGCTGCTTTCTGCCATATTCAGCAGCGCGGTGGCTGTTGCCACTTCGAGCGCAGCCGAGGAACTTAGACCACCACCGATAGGGATATCGCTGTCGACGACCATGTCGGCACCGTTGAGCCTGACTCCTCTCTCCTCAATCAACGCGGCGACGCCTCTGGCGTAATCAATCCAGCCGGGTTTTGGGCTGATCGCCACGTCGTCGAGATTGAACGACTGAGTGTCATCAAGAATCACGGATCGAATATTGATAATGCGATCAGCACGCGCTGTCGCCATGATCGAAGTGTAGATTGCTGTTGTTGTCGGCAGTACCCGACCCATTGTGTAGTCGGTATGTTCGCCAATGATATTGACGCGGCCCGGGGCGCGGTACATTCGCCTGGCCTTGCTGTTCATGAATGCAATTCCACGGCCAGAGCCCAGCGACGTACCTCACCAGGCTGCAACCATTCGACCGCGCCATTGTCGAGCGCTTCTGCCACATCGTCATAGGCCGTCGTCGTCGGTTCCAGGCCTAGATTTTGATAGGGCTTGCTGCCATTTCCCGACCAGCCATTGTTATTGATCCACAAACCCAGCCAGGGTAGCTGTGCCGAATCGTAATGCAGCGACAGTCGCTCCGACGTCTCGCCCATCACCACAGAAACCGATCCAGTTTCCGGAGAACGCACGAAGACCTTTGCCGCGAACCCATCGTCATCCGTTTTCGACTCGAAGGCTTGTGACAAATCCAGTACGGCACGATTTTCCAGAGACAGGCCCGGCCATTGACCTTCGAGCTTGGTTGGTCGTCCCTGATCGGATGCAAATTCGTCAACGCGAAAATCCTGCCGTGCGGGCAATTCAATCCGCATATCCGGTTCAGCCGCCAATAGTGTGTGCGCGCACCAGTACCACGGCAACGCAAACGATTCGTGATTGATCAACGAGTAGTTGACGTCAAGGCGTGCGCTTTCTTTTTCGAGTCGCATCGTTCGAGTCATCTGATAATTTGCCGCACGACCTTTCACACTCATTTTGCACACCGCGGTGCCGTCGGCTTCCTCATCGTTTCGCAAAACGGCCCATGCCTGGCCAACGACATCGCCGTGATCAGGAATGACGATTGCCTTGTCGGCTAATTTCAGATGCGCCGGCTTTACGGACATCAAAATCTCATCCCAGCCGCCCGAATCCAGAACCTGACCGTAATTCGCGCCGTATTCGTTGCGTCCGAACGGAATATCCGGATTACTCCAAAGCCAGTTGCGCCCGCTTCCAAGATCGACGAGTTCAGCTATCTTGCCGCCCGCGTCGGGCAGCACCGACACGCGAAGCCGGGTGTTTTGCAAACAGATTTTGCCAGGCTCGCCCATCGCGATCTCCGAAATTCTTACTAGGATAGGAGACATGCAGGGCCCGTAAAATGGACATTTGACTCAATATGATGGATGTTCTTACGGTCGCATTTTCAGGCTGATCAGCGAGACCCATGACCGAACAGCATCTCAGAGAAGGATTTGCCGGCCAGGATATGTTCGTGATTCCGCGGCCGATTTTGGCACGGGCCCGCCAGCATCCTTTGATCCGGTCGGTCTATCCGACCGACATTGGCTGGTTTCCATCCGCCGAACATCACTATCGTGACCGCCCCAACGGTGCCCGACAGGATCACCTGATGATGTGTGTCGATGGATACGGCTATGCCGTCATCGACGGGCAGCGTGTCACGCTTAAAAAGGGCGAGCTGCTGATTATTCCGCGCCACGTACAACACACCTATTGGGCCGCAGACGACGATCCGTGGTCCATTTACTGGGTGCATTTTCTCGGTGAGGACGCCGGCTATTACACCGAGCGCATTCCGCGAACCGGACAGCCAGTCCCGACAGAACCCGGGGCCGAGGATGAGGCCGCTCGCTCGTTTCGCTTTTGCCTTGGCGCGTTGCACGACGGCTATGGCATGGCGACGCTGATCTACGCGGCGCAATCAGTACAGCATATTCTGGCCTTACTGTTATTTCACAATCGCGCCGTGCCAATGGATTCGGGCAAGAGAAATCATCGCTCAAACGTCGATGCGATCACCGAATACATGCAAAATAATCTTGATCGGGCTCTGCAGCTGGACGATTTTGCTCAGCAAGCGGGCCTCTCGGTTAGCCACTTTTCGGAGCTTTTCCGCGTGCAGACGGGGCAATCACCCATGGCCTACTTCATTCACCTGAAAATTCGCTATGCGTGTCGTCTCCTGGACCTGAGCCAGCAACCCATAAAGGCCGTGGCGATCGAAACCGGTTACCGCGATCCTTACTATTTTTCCAGGGTATTCAAGAAGGTAATGGGCATTTCTCCGGATGGATATCGCAAGGTCAAGAAGGGTTAAGGGAACCTGCCTTTTCCGTCGAATATTCCAACTATTTGCAGTCTAATACCTTAGATCGAACCTAAAACCTATAGCAGCTGCCAAACCGCTTCGAAGCAGGCCCAGGAAAATAAACGGAAGATTGTCCATCATTCAGTAGCTTGATCCATTGGCTGGCTCGTCGTGTACGTGCCAATATCGGTGTACTCCGGACGCCTCAATCATTCGGGAGAATCGCAGCATATTGGCGCGAATCGAGTTGCCGTATAGGTCAGGAGGAGGAGTTCGCAGCTGCGTGCAAGTATTGGCATCCGTAGGAATTGATACAAACAAAGGCGTTGCCTGCAATCGCAGGCATTGCCCGTCTTGAAGTACCGGTCATCGGGGGATTCAGAAATGACTAAGGCAGTCAGACGCAAAGTTAAAATCAAGGCCAGCCGCAGCAAGAATAAGAAAAAAAGCGCCATACAAACGCGCACCTTTGAATTGACGCCCCTGGCTGCTGCCGTGGTGGCGGCGCTTTGTCCGTCAGGGCCGGCAATCGCGCAGGAAAGCGCTTCTGAAATCGACGAAATTATGGTTACCGCGACCAAGCGTGAACTTAATCTTCAGGACGTGGCGCAGAGCATCAACGTTCTGACCGCCGAGGATTTGGCCAAACTGGGTGCGAGGGACCTGGAAGCCACGCTCAGGGCAGCTCCCAGCGTCAACCTGACTGCCTTGCAGCCTGGCCAGAATTCCCTTGTCATTCGCGGGATTTCCAGCGGGCCGTACCAGTATCGCACCGAAGCCCAGGTCGCCGTCTATCTCGACGAGCAACCGATGACGTTCAACTCGCAGCAGGTCGGAATCCGCAACATCGATATGAACCGAATCGAAGTTCTGCCGGGGCCGCAGGGCACCTTGTTCGGCTCCAGCTCGCAAACCGGCACGATTCGCTATATCACCAACAAGCCAACGACCAGCGCTGTGCTCGGTTCTGTCGAGGGCCGCTACGGCAATACCAGTGGTGGCGCGGACAGCTATGACATCAGCGGTTTTGTCAATATCCCGTTAAGTGAGTCCTTCGCCATCCGCCTGGCCGCCTATACGGCCCTCGACGGCGGCTACGTCGACAATGTCTTTGGCACCAGCTTCAACGGCAATTACGACAACGCTAACCTGGTCGAGGATGACTTCAACGAATATGACGTCAGCGGCGGTCGCCTCCACGCACAGTGGAATATGAGCGAAAAATGGTCGCTGTTGTTTTCCCTGACCGCCGAGGACACCACGGCCGACGGCGTCTGGGACAGCGACGAGTTCCTGGGCGATTACAAAGTCACTCGTTTCGAAAACGAGATCCGAACCGACGACTGGGCGTCGGCGGCTGTCACGTTGAGTGGAGACCTTGGCTTCGCCGATCTAACGTTCACGGCGACTAATTTCGAACGCGACATTGTCTACGAATACGACAACATGACATATTCCCAGTCGAAGGACAGGGTTTACGGTGGCGGGCTTTATTACGAACAGTACTACGCAGGAAATCCTTATTACTATAACTACGCCAACTTAGGTATATATAACGGCGATTATAACCGCAGCATCATCTTCAACGATCAGACGCAGGAGCGTGACACGCTGGAGATGCGCCTGGTATCGAAGGGCGACAGCCGCTTTCAGTGGATGGTCGGCGGCTATTACGAGGACATTACCGACCAGTGGTTTTACGGTACCAAGGTTGAGGACCACCTGAATACGACATCGTGGGCAACGGCGCAGGCCTATGCCGCTTTCTACGCAAATTACCACTACTCCTACTACACCTATGCCTACTATCCCGGCAACCCGAACCAGGCCTACCCGCTTCCGCCCACGGATATCAATTACTCCAATATACTGGACCGGTCTGTGACCCAGACGGCCTTGTTTGGCGAGGCAAGCATTGACTTGAATGACAGTTGGACGATTCACGGAGGAATTCGCTGGGCCGAATTCGATCGCGATATCTTCAGCAAGTTTGCGTTTCCGCATGGACTCATTACGTTTGGAGATCGATCCACAGGCGACGGCGCATTCAGAGAACTTGGCAAGGACGAAGACACGATTTACAAAATCGGCGTCCAATACAACATTGACGACGATCGCATGGTGTATGGCCTGTTTAGCCAGGGGTTCCGCGTGGGTGGCGTCAACAGCCCGCGTGCCGCCAGAACCGGAGAGGTCCCGCAGCTCTATAATCCGGATATCGTCGACAACTACGAGATCGGCCTCAAGAGCCAGTGGCTGGATAACCGCCTGACGGTCAATGCCAGCGTTTTCTATATGGAATGGTCGGACTATCAGGAGAGTGTATCCCCTGGTCAATGGTGGCTCAGAGGCAACCTCAATGTGGGCGACGCCGAAACCACGGGCATTGAGCTGAACGCGACATGGCGGGCCACGGACCGCTTGTCCTTAGCCGCGAACCTGTTTGCCGCAGACCCGAAATTTACCGACAACTTCTGCGGCATCTATGTCGGGAATGCGCCGCAACCCTGCCCATTGCTTCCCAATGGTGAGCCGGATCCGGATGAGCTGGAGGTAAGGGCGGGTATGCCGCTGCCAAATTCGCCGAAGAGGACCGGCACGGTCAGTATCACCTACGAAATACCGAACGTTCTCGGCGGCGACCTCTGGTTTTTCTACGACATCAGCTATAGCTCTGAAATATGGAACAGCACGGGTAGCATTTTAGATAACAATACAGACGGTATTGCGCCTTCCTGGACCTACAGTACTTTCTCAGCCGGTTTGCAATTACCCAACCAGTTGGATATCGAATTGAACGTGAGAAACGTGACCGATGAGAGTGGCTATAGTTATGTGTGGACCGGTGAAGCCGATAACGCAGCGGATTTCGGCGATCCCCGCTACCGCAAGATACGGGCACAGGATCGACCTCGCACAGTCTGGCTGACGCTTCGAAAAGGGTTCGGCGGCACATAGTCAAGCTTGTCACAAGCTCTGTCGTCCGTGGCAGCCATCAGGGCGAGAGTCACGGCGGCGTCTACCTGGTTGACACAGAAAAACAGTTGGTAACGCAGGTTATCGACTGGAACACCGTCGACATCGAATGGCAGGGCCGCGGCTGGGACCGGGGACTCCGCGGCATCGCGTTTGACGGCGAGACGATATACATCGCAGCGAGCGATGAATTATTCGCTTACACCCCCGATTTCAAGCTGATCGATTCCTGGCGCAGCCCGTTCCTGAAGCACTGTCACGAGATCGCAGTCTGGGAGCGCACCCTGTACCTGACCTCAACCGGCTACGACAGCATCTTAGGATTCGATCTGGACGAGCACCGGTTTCACTGGGCCATGCATATTCAGACGGCAAATTACCGCTTCAGGGGCGTGGGCTTTGATCCGATGTCGGACGAAGGCCCATTGATGCTGAACAAGATACACATCAACAATGTATTTTGTTCCCGCGACGGAATGTACATTTCCGGATTGAAAACCGGCGGCATGCTGCACTTTAACGGCACAGACATAAACATGGCGGTTGAGATGCCACCGGGTACACACAATGCCCAGCCGTTTCGCGACGGCGTTCTGTTCAATGACAGTCAGGATGACGTGTTGCGCTACACCGGCCGCGGCGAAGGCGTAGATGACCGCGCGATGGCGGTGCCAACCTACGATCCAGCCCGTTTACAGCATATGAATGCTGCGGATGATCAGGTTGCACGACCTGGATTCGCTCGCGGCCTTTGTGTTCTCTCGGACCGCGCCGTTGCGGGCGGTTCTTCGCCGTCAACCGTCACCGTGTATGACCTGAAAGCGAACGAAACGCTGCTATCAGTAAACCTCAGTACGGATGTACGCAACGCCATTCATGGCCTCGAGCCGTGGCCTTACGAGTAACCGGCAACTGACGTTCTTACAATCCCGCGTTTTTCGACGCTTCAGGCAACTCATCCAAAATGTAGCCGAGGTGGTCCTCCCAGAGATCAAGGTTTTTCTCGTATCGTCGCCACTTGCCGAGCGCACCGGTGTAGATCGGTTGTCTTACCTGCTCTGAACTCGCCGTTTTCACGGCACGTTCGGTTTCATGGAAACGTACGCAACTTTCTTCAAACGGCAGGCCGCAGTGGTCGAGGATACGGCGGACCTGGCCCTCCAGATCCGTGACCGTTTCCTCGTAATGCACGTCAAGTACCTTACCGGGCAGTACTTCGTGCCAGTGCTTCATCATCGCGTCATACTGTTTGTAGTAATGAGCGAGATCGAGCATGTCATAGGTGAAATTCTGGCCATGCCCGAACAACTGTTTGTAGGCGCCAAGGCAACTGTCAAAAGGGTGTCGGCGGGCATTGATGATCTTCGCGTTGGGAAGTATTAGATGCGCGAAGCCCATCAACGGGAAGTTGTTCGGTAATTTGTCGGTAAATAATGGCTTGTCCGTAATACGATGCCGCTGGCTTTCTTCTATGTATTGCTTGCCGTAGGCGCGCAGGTCCTTGTCACGCAGGTCCCTGACGGCTTCCGGATAGCGAATGCGATCGGTTCTGTAGCGCCCGATCGACTCTGCGATTTTGCCCAGGATCGGCAGTTCTGACGTGCCTTCGACCTGGCTATGGCTAGCGAGAATTTGTTCCACCAGGGTCGACCCGGAGCGCGGCAGGCCAACGATGAATATTGGGTCGGGCACGTCGTAGCCGACGCCCGCCCTACGTTTCAGCAATTGGGTGTCGAACACTTCTTTTACCGCTTTTTGGCGGTTTTCCATTTCGATCATTTCGTATTCCACCGTCATGCGCTGGCGTTGATTGCCGGTGTGATAAAAGTGCCAGGCCTGGTCGTAGTCCTTCTTGTCTTCCATGGCCTTGCCAAGGGCAAATCGAAAATGAATGTCTTCGACGTCGGTCAGGTCATCACGCTCGATTTGTTGCAGCATGTTTTCAAGCTCTTCATCTTCGAATTTGAAGATCTTGAGATTTGCCATGCTCCAGTAAGCCTGACCAAACTTTGGCTTGGCTTTCACAGCGGCGCGATAGGCTTTGAGCGCGGCGGTCTGGTCGCCAAGCGTCTTGAGTTCCCAGGCATAGGCCGACAACACTCCCGGCGCGTTGCCGTTGATCGCGATTGATTTTTCGAATGCATGCACCGCTTTTTCAGGATACATGGCGCGGCCGAAGGCGTTGCCAAGCGCTGTCCACGCTTCAGCATTCTTTGGCTCAAGCTCGGTTGCTTTCTGAAGTACTGCAACTGCGTCCATGTACTTGTTCATTTCTATCAGCAACGAACCAAGAGTCACTAATGCCCCGGTGTAGTCTTCCGCGATTTGTGTGGCTCGCCTCAACAACGCCTCCGCATCGTCGAGTCTTTTCTTGCCTTGCCAATAGGACACGGCGAGGTGCCGCATCGCATTTACGTTGTTCGGGTTCCCCTTAAGCAAGTCGCGAAATATTTCGATGGCTTCATCATGCTTCC
>Ga0255056_10000604_pt1 | contig 10910 bp, 13 predicted proteins | sample Cases_109_1_MG_FD_183639 | JGI IMG/M metagenome (GOLD analysis project Ga0255056, IMG submission 183639) | Seawater microbial communities from Amundsen Gulf, Northwest Territories, Canada - Cases_109_1 | ecosystem: Environmental > Aquatic > Marine > Gulf | place: Canada: Northwest Territories... | reverse complement strand
TCAGAATTGAGCGCCGATTGGCGTAGGAGCGCTGTCGGCGGCTTGTTAGTATTAGCGGACCGGCGAAGACTGGCTCCAGGAAAACCTACAGCACTGGCATCAACTCCCGCGCAAGAACCCCACGAATCATGAACAGAGTCAGCCATGGAGCACTCAATTACCGGCACGTAAGACGTCGCTTCGATCGAGCCGCCGATGTGTTTACGACTGCGGACTTCGTACATAGAAGCGCGGCCGACGGATTAATGCAGCGTCTTGGCCCGATGACTGTTGCCCCCAATTCCATACTGGATCTTGGCAGTGCTCGTGGAGCCAGCGGTCGGCAACTCTCGCGGCACTTCAAACGCGCCCGCGTCGTAAATCTGGATGCGTCATTCGAAATGCTCAAAAAGGGCCGATCCGAACGCAATTGGTTTTCGAAAATCCGCGACGTGCAGGGGGATGCGTTTAATTTGCCTTTCAGTGCAGCCAGTTTTGACCTCGTGTTCGCAAATATGTTGTTGCCGTGGATCGACAACCTGCCACTTTGTCTCTCGGAAGTCGCACGCGTTCTGCGCAAAAACGGGCTGTTCATGTTCTCGACACTCGGGCCTGCAAGCCTTGCCGAACTCCGTGAGGCCTGGGGCGAAATAGACCAGAACGTCCACGTCAATCGATTTGCCGACATGCATGACATTGGTGACGCCATGGTTCGATCAGGCTTAAGTGATCCGGTGCTGGACATCGATCATCTCAAGGTGACTTATCCCGATATCGATGCACTGTTCGCTGATTTGACCGCTGCGGGCGCGCGTAATAGCCTCATGTCACGAAACCGGTTTCTCACCGGCAAGGGTCGAATCGCCAGGTTGCGCGAGCTAATGCACGGCGACAGCAGCAACGCGGTGCTGAGACTGAATCTCGAACTGGTGTACGGGCACGCCTGGGGCGGCGGCCCGCAGCCCAAACCCGGAGAACATCATTTGTCGCCAGCCGATATCGGGCGGCGGCGCAGATAGCATACGAGCGGTGCTGATACAGCCCGCGGTTGTGCGGCGCGTCAAGCTGGAACCCGTTGTTTTTCATATGATTTTCCTGCGATAGGTGATTACCGGGGGATTGCATGCCGAATAGGCATTCAGTACACTTCGCGAGCTTTTTGGCTGCCAGATCGCACACGCACAAGCGAGTAAACTGCCGACTGCAGACCGGAAAACCGCAGCAACCGATCAATGCGGGGACGACCGCCCGCAGGGTGATTTCAATGATTCGAAAAATGTCTCTTTGCGTTCCGGGCCTGATGGCCGCAGGTAACGCCAGCGCTGAGTGGGCGGTTAACATGCCGGTCGGCGTTACCGCACTCAGCGCGGAGACCTTTGCCCTGCACATGCAGGTTTTTTACTGGTGTTGTGCGATTGCGGTGGTCGTGTTCGGTTTCATGATCTATTCGCTGATCAACCATCGAAAATCGCTTGGCGGCAAACCAGCCGGCTTCTCTCATAGCATGACCGCCGAAATCGTATGGACGGTCATACCTATTGTTATTTTGCTGATCATGGCGGTGCCTTCGGCGGAAACACTCATCAAACTGGAAGACGGCCGCAAATCCGACATTACTGTCGTGGTGACGGGTTACCAGTGGAAATGGCACTACGAATACAAAGGCGAAGACGTCTCTTTTTATAGCAGCCTCGCGAGAACCAGTGTTGACGCTCGCCGAAAAAATTCCGGGATTGACCCGTTCACGGTTGATAACTACCTGCTGGACGTCGACAACCGAATGGTTGTGCCGGTTGGCGCGAAGGTGCGCATACTTCTGACTTCAAATGACGTCATTCACTCCTGGTGGGTTCCGGATTTCGCCATTAAGAAGGACGCCGTACCCGGCTTCATGAATGAGACCTGGTTTCGTGTTGAGGAACCGGGCATCTATCGCGGCCAGTGCGCCGAACTCTGCGGCAAGGATCACGGTTACATGCCGGTAGTCGTCGAGGCCGTCGCACCCGACGCATTTCAGGAATGGCTGGCCGCACAGAAGCGGGACGTGGACGAGCTCGCCGCCCGATAGCATTGATCCCCGCAAGCCGATGACCGGTAGCGGAGACGGAGAAAGAAGTAATGAGTAGTGCGGAAACAAGCGCGCATCACGATGAGCATCATGGCCCGGCCACTGGCCTGAAGCGCTGGCTGTACGCAACCAATCATAAAGACATCGGCACCATGTACCTGATGTTCAGCCTTTTGATGTTTTTTATTGGCGGTTCGATGGCGCTGGTCATCCGTTCCGAGTTATTGACGCCGGGCTTGCAGTTCGTTCACCCGGAATTTTTCAATCAGATGACGACCATGCATGCGCTGATCATGGTATTCGGCGCGGTAATGCCTGCGTTCGTCGGTTTTGCCAACTGGATGATTCCGATGATGATCGGCGCACCGGATATGGCGTTGCCACGAATGAACAACTGGTCGTTCTGGATTCTGCCCGTCGCCTTCGGTATTTTGTTATCCACTTTGTTCCTGCCCGGCGGCGCCCCCGCCGGTGGCTGGACGATGTATCCGCCGCTGGTACTTCAGACGGGCGACGCGTTTCCGTTTCTAATTTTTTCGGTTCACCTGATGGGATTGTCGTCCATCATGGGTGCGATCAATATCATTGTGACTATTGTCAATATGCGTGCGCCGAGCATGACCTTGCTCGCAATGCCGATGTTTGTCTGGACCTGGTTGATCACCGCCTATCTGTTAATCGCCGTCATGCCCGTATTGGCAGGCGCCGTCACCATGCTGCTGACCGACCAGTTTTTCGGCACCAGTTTTTTTCTGGCGGCCGGTGGCGGCGACCCTGTCATGTTCCAGCATATTTTCTGGTTCTTCGGTCATCCCGAGGTTTACATCATGATTCTGCCGGCGTTCGGTGTGGTGTCGGAAATAATTCCGACTTTTTCACGGAAGGCGCTGTTTGGTCATGATTCCATGGTTTACGCTGCATCCAGCATTGCGTTCCTGTCATTTATCGTCTGGGCGCATCATATGTTTACTGTTGGCATGCCGCTGACCGGCCAGTTGTTTTTCATGTTTGCGACCTTGCTTATCGCGGTGCCAACCGGCGTCAAGGTTTTTAACTGGGTCGCGACAATGTGGCGGGGCGCAATGACGTTTGAAACGCCGATGTTGTTTTCTCTGGCGTTTGTGTTTTTGTTTACGATCGGCGGCTTTTCCGGGTTAATGCTTGCCATCATACCGGCCGACATCCAGTACCACGATTCCTATTTCGTCGTGGCCCACTTCCATTACGTTCTTGTGCCTGGATCGATATTCGGTCTGTTCGCGGCAACCTATTATTGGCTACCGAAGTGGACCGGCCACATGTACAACGAGCCGCTGGGCAAAGTGCATTTCTGGCTGTCGGCAATATTTGTCAACATCACGTTCTTTCCGATGCATTTTCTCGGGCTTGCCGGCATGCCACGACGTATTCCCGATTACTCAACACAGTTCGCCGATTTCAACTGGATAGCGAGCGTAGGATCGTTCGGCTTCGGTTTGTCGCAAATTCTGTTTGTGTACGTCGTTTATCAATGCATACGCGGCAAGGGCGAAACGGCTACCAGCAAGGTATGGGATAACCCCAAGGGTCTGGAGTGGACGGTCCCGTCGCCCGCGCCCTATCACACCTTCGCTGAGCCACCCGATGTCAGTGAGGGAGCAGCGTTCTCATGACATCCGGTCAGTCCCCCGCCGATAAGGGCGTTCGCAAGGGCCTGCTGATTTTGGCGGCCGTCGCGATGACGTTCTATCTTGGTTTTATTCTGCTTGGGATTTTGCAGTCGTAGACGACATGCGCGATCGTGACAACAAATCCATCAGTTCGAACGCCCTCGCAGCCCGGCTTATACTGATGACCGTTGGAATGTTCGGTTTCGGTTTTGCGATGGTGCCTGTCTACGACATTTTCTGCGAGGTCACCGGATTAGGTGGCAGGACAAATACAGTCCCGGCTGATATCCAGGTATCAGTAATAAGCGAACGACAGATACGCCTCGGCTTCGATACAACGGTTAATCAATATGCGCCGTGGACGTTTACGTCGGCACTCGATGAAATGACCATCAGCCCGGGTGGCATTTATGAAACGATATTTACCGCGCGAAATTTAAGCGATAAACCCATGGTCGCGCAAGCTGTTCCAAGCGTCACCCCACAGCAGGCGGCGAAATATTTTAAGAAGCTTGAATGTTTCTGTTTCACGACGCAGGAATTTGCCGGCAATGAGGAGAAGCAAATGTCGGTCAGATTCATTGTTGATTCCGATCTGCCTGAGCACATTGACACGATTACGCTTTCCTATACGTTTTTCGATACGGCGAGATTGAGCGATAATAGCGACGCTGACGCTCATTCATCGAGCTCGATTCACTAAGCCGGACATCACCATGTCAGATAATCAACACTACTATGTACCCCGGGACAGCCACTGGCCTGTTGTCGGCGCCATCGGTCTTTTGCTGACAATGGTGGGTGTCTCCACCTGGCTAAATGGCAGCGATCCGGCGTTCTGGGTTTTCATGTCCGGTGTTGCCGTTATCGTGGTCATGCTTATTGGCTGGTTCGGGAATGTCATCGACGAAGGTCAGCGCGGCATTTATAACGATCAGGTGGATGCGTCATTTCGGATGGGAATGTTCTGGTTTATTTTTTCGGAAGTAATGTTTTTCTCGGTGTTTTTTGGCGCGCTGTTTTACGCCAGAAACATGGCCGTTCCCTGGCTTGGCGGCGCCAGCAACAATTTCTTTACAAATCTTTTTCTGTGGGAAGGATTTGAAAGCACGTGGCCAACCAATGGTCCTGCCAATGTCGGCGGCAAATACGAGGCAATGCAGCCGTTCGGACTGCCATTGATCAATACCGTGTTGCTGCTTAGCAGCAGCGTTACTATCACGATTGCTCATCACGCGCTGCTGAATGGTCAACGCGCGATGCTAAAGATATTCCTGGCTGCCACTTTTCTCCTTGGATTCGTGTTTGTGTACCTGCAGGGTGTCGAATACATTCACGCATACCAGGAAATGAATCTGAAGTTGACCACAGGAATTTACGGCTCAACATTCTTCATGCTCACCGGATTTCACGGCATGCATGTGACGATTGGCGCGATAATGCTGACCATCATCTGGTTACGCGTATTAAAAGGACATTTCACGCCCACCAAACACTTTGCGTTCGAAGCAGTGGCCTGGTACTGGCATTTTGTCGACGTCGTCTGGATCGGCTTGTATGTGTTTGTTTACTGGCTCTGACGGTCGGTATTAACCGGCAGGCGATCGCGGCGCAATCCAGCCGAGCACGAACGACAGCACGAGCAGCAGGATCAGCAGCGCGGACAGTGCCACGCGAAACTTCAGCGCATTAAGCATGCGGCGCGATCCCTGGCGGTCTTTGCCGAGAAAAAATAGTCCGAAGCCGAGGCTGATCACGATGGCCAGCAGGATCAGCAACACAAGCGATTTCATCATTACTCCGATTCAATGGATGCTCAAAATTATATCGTGAACACGGTCAACAACAGTCAGAATAATTTGCTGCGTGCGGTTCCTCCGATAGCCGGCATCATACTGATTGCCATGTTCGCCAAACTCGGAATGTGGCAACTCGATCGTGCGAACCAGAAAAATGAGATGCGCAATGCATTTGAAAATCCTTCAAGTTATGTGAACGTGGCGGACGCGCCCGAGCCGACACTTTTTACGGCAATTGAGGCAACAGGACGTTATCAGCCTGACACTCAGATACTGATCGACAATGTGATTGTCGACGGCCGGCTCGGTTATTACGTCATTAGTCCACTGGAGTACTCGCGGCGAGCTCCGCTGCTGCTGGTCAACCGTGGGTGGCTGGAGAAACAACCAGGCGGGCAACCGCTGCCGGACATGGCAGTTCCGGAGGAGACCCTTACCGTACGCGGAAAATCAGGCCGGCTACCGAGGGTCGGCATTCGGCCTGGTGAGGCATTTGCCGATCCGAAAGGCTGGCCGAGAATAGGTGTCTGGCCAACCGCCGATGAAATTTCCACGGAATTGGGTCGCGATGTGAAGCCCTACGTGTTGTTGCTGGACGCCGATCAGCAGTCCGGCTTTGTGCGGCGCTGGGAGCCGCAGCAGAGCGGTGCATTGACCCACTATGGCTACGCATTTCAATGGTTCGCTATGGCGATAGCCGTACTGACAATCGGCGTCTGGACTCTCCGAAAAGGCTGGAACTCCAGTGAACGCTAAGCCAGCGGACGCCTCGCGCGGCCGTTTGCAGTTCCTGCTGGTGGCCGTCGTGTTTGCGGGCCCGTTGATTCTGGCCGCCTGGATGTACTATAGCGGCAGCGCATTTGCGCCGAAGTCCGGTACCAACAGCGGGGTCCTGCTGCAGCCGATCGTCAGCCTGACGGAAATTTTGCCGGAATCGCCGATCCATGCGGAGGCGGGGGATCTGTGGATCCTGCTGTATTCGAACGATGAGGCGTGCGGCGACCCGTGCCTCGAAACGCTGTACCGGCTCCGGCAGTCACGCCTGATGCTCGGCAATGACATGATTCGTGTGGTGCGGGTTTTCTTGCACGGCGATTCGGCGCCGGATACAGTGCGGCTTGAGGAACAGCACGCAGGTCTCATAACAACGACCGATAAGGATCTCGGCGAGCTGTTGGAGAGGAAACGGCCACCGGAAATGCCGGCCGGCGGAGTTTATCTGATCGATCCGCTAGGCAACCTGGTAATGTATTTTTCGCCAGACCTGGACCCGAAAGACATGGTCAGTGACATTGAACACCTGCTGAGGCTCTCGCACATCGGCTAACGAGCCAACAGCATAAGAATCCGAGGACATACGATTGACCACGACCAGCATTACAAGTGTCGCCACCTGGCGCGACTACTACGAGTTGACGAAACCGCGCGTAGTTATACTGATTTTATTTACGGTAATAGTCGGCATGTTCCTCGCGGTCCCCGGCTTGCCGGATGTCATCGCGCTGATTTTCGGCACTATCGGCATCGGATTCGCCGCGTCCTCGGCTGCCGTGGTGAATCACGTGCTGGACGCACGCATCGATTCACAGATGACGCGCACGCGCAATCGGCCGTTGCCCCAGGGCAAGCTGACCGAGGCCAGTGCGTATGCGTTTTCTGGTGCACTTTGCGTCGTTTCCATGCTGTTGCTTTGGTTCGTCGTCAATCCGCTGACCGCGGTACTGACTTTTGCGTCGCTCATTGGTTATGCGGTGATTTACACCGTTTACCTGAAACGCGCCACGCCCCAGAACATCGTAATTGGTGGGGCGGCCGGTGCCGCACCGCCCGTTCTCGGCTGGACAGCGGTAACCGGCGAATTGCACAGCGATGCGTTGATTCTGTTTCTGATTATTTTCGCGTGGACACCGCCGCACTTCTGGGCGCTGGCGATCGCGAGAAAAGATGAATATGCAAAAGTCGGTATACCGATGCTGCCCGTGACACATGGCGTCGAATACACGCGGCGGCATATTTTGTTTTACACGATCATATTGTTTTTAATTACGCTCATGCCTTACCTGTCCGGCATGAGCGGATTGATTTACCTGACGACGGCGATCGTTCTTGGAGGCAGATTCCTCTGGTACGCAGTGCGGATGCTGCGAGATGGAAACGATGAACTGCCGATGCAGATGTTCAGATTTTCGATTAACTATCTGATGTTTCTTTTTGGCGCATTGCTGCTCGATCACTATTTCATTATTCAGATCGGTATTTGACATGCGCCCGCAGTGCGGGCAAAAAGCCGAGCCCAAATGCCTGAATACAGAAATGAATTAGGCCTTCCAACAGGCTTCCCCGTCGAAGACTGGATGCCCTGCGCACATCCCCCCCACGAATCGATGACCGGGGACTACTGTTACGTAGTCCCACTCGACCCCGAACTACACGCTGCCGATATTCACCAGGCGAATATACTCGACAAAGAAAACCGCATGTGGGTTTACCTCGCCTACGGGCCGTTCGAGTCCGAAAAAGACTACCGGAACTGGATCGACGAAACCTGTCTTGAAGATGACCCGCAGTTTTACGCGATAGTCGACAAAAACACGGGCATTGCAGCCGGCGTCGCGAGTTATCTGCGTATTGATCCAAAGAACGGCGCTATCGAAGTGGGCCACATCAATTTCGCGCCGCCATTGCAACATTCGACCGCGGCAACGGAAGCGATGTATCTAATGATGAAACGTATCTTCGATGAGCTTGGCTATCGCCGTTACGAATGGAAGTGCGATGCACTGAATGCACGGTCATGTCGCGCGGCAGAGCGCCTGGGATTTACTTACGAGGGAACATTCCGTCAGGCTATGGTGTACAACGGCCGCAATCGCGATACCGCCTGGTATGCGATTACCGATCGGGAATGGCCGTCAATCAGGGCAACATTTCAAAAATGGCTCGATCCTGACAATTTTGACGAAACCGGTAAACAGCGAAACAAATTGTAAATAACCGGGGTCGAAGCGGGGTTTCAATCTGAAGAATGTAAATTCTTCGTAAAATCAACACGCGATCTTTTACCAGGCGACGTCTGGTTCAACCTGTCGCAATTCCAGCAAACTGTTCAGGTAGATTAATCGCCCGAACAAGGGCAAGGAGATGTGACATGTTGAACAAAGTAAACGGAATTTCAGCTTCACTGGTTTTATGCGCTGTGCTGGGATTCGCCTCAACCGAATTCGCTTTCGCAAAGTCGACTCACGAACAAAGTGATGCGCCCCCCAAGATCGACGTCGTGATAGCACTCGATGTTAGTGGATCCATGTCGGGACTGATTGCGTCAGCCAAACAGAGATTGTGGGATATTGTTAATCAGCTTGGGCGTGCGCAACCCCAGCCCGAGCTTCGCATTTCCATAGTCAGCTACGGAGACCCCTCGTACGGTCAAAGTACCGGCTTTGTGAGAATCGATCTGCCGTTTACGAGCGATCTCGATGCCGTGAATGAAACACTTTTCCGATTTGCCACGAACGGCGGCGATGAGTACGTCGCCAGAGTTGTAAGCACCGCGGTTAACGATTTGGCCTGGAGCAAAGATCAGGACGCGCTACGGATTTTGTTCGTCGCCGGCAATGAGGCTGCTACGCAAGATCCGCAGATATCCATTCAGCAAGCTACGCTGGCCGCTAATGCGAAGGGCATTGTCGTCAATACAATCTATTGTGGCGACAACAACGACAGCCTGTCTGCCGGCTGGCGGGAAGTGGCGTCCATGACCAACGGCCTGTATGCGAGTATCGATCAGGATTCGGCTGCGGTGGCGAATATTGCAACGCCAATGGACAACAGGCTGATTGAGTTGAATCAGGCGCTCAACGAAACCTACATCGCGTATGGCAAAAAAGGCGATGAATTTCGCGACAACCAGCGCGTGCAGGATAAAAATGCGGGCGCGATGAGCTCCACTGCGGCCGCCAGCCGGGTTGTGACCAAGGCTTCGAAGCTTTACGACAGCTCGCAATGGGACCTTGTTGACGCAGTGAAGTCCGGCAAGGATCTCGACGAGATTGAGTTAGAAGATCTTCCGGAACCGATGCAGGCGATGGACGGTGAAGAGCGCGAGGCTTTTGTAAAAGAACAATTCGCGCAAAGGGAAGAGTTGCAGGCGGAAATCCGCGACCTCGACAAAAATCGCCAGGTCTTCATCGCTGAGGAACGCAAAAAACAGGTACCGGGTGCCGCGGTTGGTCTCGACGCCGTCATTCAAGAAGGTCTGATCTCACTCGCCGAGGAGAAAGGCTTTACGTTTGAGGAAGAGTGACGTTTGTTCTGCCAGTTTCTTGAGTGATTATAAAAACGGTGCCGGATACGTGTTCTCAGGAACTGTATCCGGCATCTTTTTCACTGTGGCGCCAGAATGTCACGCCGGTGGCAAGCGTGCTCATCGCCTCGATGTTTTTATTGCGAAAACGGAACTTATCATCAATATTCCGGTTCTCAAACCACGGGTTAGACATTCCAACAAATTTTTAAACCAAACGGTAAATAGCCAACCACGGGAACTCGATCATGCTGACAATGAAATTCGAATTAGATACTTTGCGGCGTGTTGCCGTACCGGCAGTCCTGGCGATTACATTGCTTGGCCTGAGTGGTCAGGGATTCGCTGATTCCGGATTTTACGTAGGCGGCAGTGTCGGAAGCGCAACGGTGTCGGCAGAACTGGAGGACTCGTTCGATTTCGACGAGAACGACTTCGCATGGAAGGCCTTCGGCGGCTACAACTTCGATCTCGCGGTGATTGACCTTGGAATCGAAGGCGGCTATGTCGATATGGGCGGGCCATCGGCCACATTCCTTGGCGAGGACGTCAACGTGGCACTCACCGGATGGGACGTATTCGGCCTGGCCGGTTTGCAACTTGGGCCGATCGGCGTATTTGCCAAGGCAGGTTATTTCAAGTGGGACGCGGATGTGCGCGTTTCAGGCAGTGACGCCGGCGGCGACGACGGCAACGACCTCGCTTACGGAATCGGCGCGAAATTCGGCATTGGGTCGATTGATATACGCGGCGAATACGAGTATTTCGACGTTGACGGCAGCAACGATGTGTACATGCTTTCTGTCGGTCTCGTCTGGACGTTCTAGCCGTAATAACTCAGCCATGATCGTACAGACGTTGTCCGATCAGCGTAGTGCGAAACAGACGATGCGAGCGCCGAAGTATGAGGTCTGTTGTTGGTGACCCCTTTGGCGGGAATAAAGCGCAGCCAGTTCGCCCCAGATCCAAATATTGCGGCACTGGCAATCGCGAACTGACATTTATTGCACTGAAGATCAATCCGCCTTGTGCGAGGTCGTTTCGATCGGCACCGATGGGCGGATTGGCGAGCCATCCCGCTAAAGGGGTCACCAACAGCGGACCTCAGGCCC
>Ga0255056_10000602_pt1 | contig 10926 bp, 8 predicted proteins | sample Cases_109_1_MG_FD_183639 | JGI IMG/M metagenome (GOLD analysis project Ga0255056, IMG submission 183639) | Seawater microbial communities from Amundsen Gulf, Northwest Territories, Canada - Cases_109_1 | ecosystem: Environmental > Aquatic > Marine > Gulf | place: Canada: Northwest Territories... | reverse complement strand
CTATATCCGCACCTTCACTTAAATACAATGATGCCACCGCACTATTTTCTTGATTCAGCATAGCCGCCATTAAGTGAATAGGTTCTATAAACTGGTGATCTTTACCCACCGCCATAGATTGCGCCTCTTGAAGTGCAAGCTGGAAATTAGTGGTTAATTTATCCATGCGCATATTGGTAATCCCTAATTAAATAATACTATGCCTACAAAAATGGGGGCAGCCGCATATATTTCAAGGTCTGAGTAAACGATTTATAATGTAGTTTTTCATTAGCAGAAATTGAGTACTCTATAGTGAATACATAGACAATACGCAGGATGCACAATTGCCTTAGGAGATGGGATGTCGCAAGCGGCCATATGAGCATGAGACACGTCATGGATGACGCAAACAAATTTACTAAATGTCCACTCTCAACCCAAAACAGACATTTCCAAATTCATTTATTTCGGTTTATTATTTATAAAAAAGTTGTAAGTATTGTACTTAGTATTGCTACGAAGATAGTAATTGTTATCAATACCCAAACTAAAGTAATTAGCGGGTGCTTATCATCGCTTCCTCTCATAATACCCTCCTCAATTTTCTCCATAATTTTCTCCAACACTACTCACACAACTTGACACTATTAAACTTACTCTTTATTCAATTCTATATCTTTGAGACTGGGAGATAGTTGATTTGTGTCAGTAAATTCTTAGTTTTAGTCTATCTTTGTTTAATAATTCTGGGAAAGTGCTCGATATTAGTGGCGTGCAACATCTCCAAGGACGAAATTCGCACGTGGATTGCAATTTTTGATGAAGACGTCTAGCCGCCTCAACCTTCCGAGAAGCCATAGTTGCCTGATCCAAAACTCAGAATTCCCTTCACGAAGTTTATCGTGAACGGTAAATTCGACATGAAGTATGTAATCCAGCCCATCTATGACGAGGTCAACTAGGGAGTATAAACTCAGCGAGAAACAGGATTGATTCTAGCACCCATCTAAGTTATTTAAATAGAGAAAACCAGCTTCTACATAAAGAAGCTGCTGAATCCTTAGTCAGGGAGTTCTAGTAGCAGAGAATTAGATCGGCTGGCATGAAAGTAGGCAGTATCAGGAAACCCGCAAAAGCGAGTTTCTATTTGCATAGTTTTAAAAGTCCGCAAATTACCTCTTTTGGCCGAAAGTAGACATTAAGGGAATACTGAATCTACACTCATCATCCATGGCGTGGCCCTAATTCGTACATCCTTGTACTCAACTAAGTCTTCCAAACCAAAGTCGCCATACGGCCGGTTACACCATCCCGACGATAGGAGTAAAATTTATCACTTTCGCCATACGTACAATACTCTCCACCATAGATGTTTATCACGCCATACTTACTAAGAATATTTATTGCTAATTGATAGATATTTGCTAAATACTTTTCGTTACTTTGTTTTTGAAATGCATTTTCATGAGTGACATTATTTGCAAGAAACTGTTCAACTACTTCTTCACCCACCTCAAATTTATTTGATCCAATTGCAGGACCTAACCAACACATAATATTTTCATTAGCCACAGGTATTGTTTGTAGCGTGTTCTTAAGCACACCTTTTATCAAGCCCCGCCAACCAGCGTGTGCCACAGCCACATGATCGCCCACTTGATCACAAAACACTACCGGCAGACAATCTGCAGTAAGTACTGCACATACAACACCTACTTCACTTGTATAAGCTGCATCAGCAGTTTTATGTTTAGGGATATCTTTCGCTAAATGTAAAACGCGTGATCCATGTACTTGTTCTAACCACACTGGATCATTTGGAAGCTGTAGGTCTTTTTTGATTAACTGCCTATTTTGATCAACATTTTCTTTATCATCCTTTACATGGTCACCTAAATTAAGAGACCGATATACATGCTGACTATAGCCACCTATGCGCTTTGTTGTAACACATTTAATATCTTCAGGAGTCGGCCATGTAGGGATAATATAATCAAGATTCATTATTATTCTCTAAAGCATCAATTAATTCTTGAAAATCAACAGGCAAGGAAGCTGAAAACGAAATTTCTTGTCGTGTTTTTGGATGCATAAACGACAAGTTTGCCGCATGCAATGCCTGCCGTGGGAAGTCTGCTAGCAGAGATAGCGCTTGACTTTTACCGGCATTCATTTTCCTACCATAAACGAGGTCGCCAACGATTGGATGTTTTCGATAGGACATATGCACACGTATCTGATGTGTTCTACCAGTTTCCAAACTTACATCTAATAGAGTAAAGCCTGGATATTTTTTTCTAATGCGATAATGAGTAATTGCAACTCTTCCTATCGTTGGCTTTACCGCCATACGCTTTCGATCTACAGAATGTCTTCCGATTGGATTATCAATGGTGCCTCCTGAAATTATTTCGCCGTGAACAAGTGTGATGTATTTTCTAGTAACTGTTCGTTGCTGTAATTGTTCAACCAAGTGAGTATGCGTTTTAATATCTTTTGCTACCACTAATAAGCCAGTTGTATCTTTATCAATTCGATGCACTATCCCCACTCTAGGCACTAACCGAATATCTGGGACATGATACAAAAGCGCATTGGCCATCGTTCCATTAGGATTGCCCGCACCAGGATGAACTATCAAGCCTGCAGGCTTATTAATAACAATTATCTGATCATCTTCATGTATTATATTTAACTCGATAGCTTCTGGTTCAAGCAAAACCTCATCGTCCATTGTCACTTCGAACTGAACCTTTTCACCACCTAAGACAGCATCCTTAGGACGCTTCATTTCACCATTTATGGTGATGTCACCACTTTTCAACCATTTTTGTAAGCGGGCACGAGAATAGTCTGGATACATTCTCGCCAATGCGCGGTCCAAGCGTAAACCTCCATATTCATCAGGTATCACAGCGGTCAAGATTTCTTTTTCGTTCACTTTCTAGTACGGATTAGCAGTAAAAATGGTTATACTTTAAAGACCGTGAAAGACTATACACTTACCCAGCAAAGATTTATTTGGCAGATGATGTTTCTGCTGTTTTTCGTTATCAATATTTCAGCATGCTCAGTATTTGGCTTGTTTGGCAAAGATGACGAAGAAAAAGACCCGGAAATTGCCGCTGATGAGTCTGCTGCAAAGCTATATAATAAAGCTCACAAGCTATTAATAGGAAGAGACTTTACTGGGGCAGTTGAACAATTTGAGCTGCTAGAAAGCCGTTATCCTTTTGGTCGATACGCACAACAAGCACAACTGGAACTCACTTATGCCTATCATAAGCAGAGTAATATTGATCAAGCTCTTAATACGATAAATCGATTTATACAATTAAATCCACAGCACCCCAGCATTGATTATGCTTATTACATGAAAGGTTTAATTACCTATAATAGTGGGAAAAATTTAATTCACTTCTTAATTAAGCGCGATCCATCTAACAATGATCCAACTTCTTTGCAAGAATCTTTCAGTGTTTTTGGATTACTTATAGACAAGTATCCTGATAGTGAATATGCAGATGATGCAAAGCTAAGGATGATCTATTTACGTAACGAGCTAGCTGAATATGAGCTAAAAGTCGCAAAATTTTACATGAAGCGCGGCGCTTACGTAGCTTCTGCCAATCGTGCAAAATATATAATGGAAAATTATCAAGGCGCTATAATCATGCCAGAAGCGGTATACATACTGGAACAAGCCTATTTAGCTCTTGGCATTAATGACCTTGCAGATGATACACATCGGGTTTATGCACAAAATTATCAAACTGGTAAAGATGGTGTAATTGATGAAAAATTTGCTCAAGAAAATAGAAGTTGCGCAGATAGTTTGTGGGGGAAAGCATTAGAAAAATTAAGCTTAAAAACTTATTATTGCAATTAACTCTATCTATTGATTTTTTATAAAACCAGACGTAATAGGATAACGACGGTCTTTCCCATAAGCACGCGAAGTGATTTTTACTCCAGGCGGAGCTTGCCGTCTTTTATATTCATTTCGTAGCACCATTTCAATCACCCGCCTAACTACTTCTTCTTGAAAACCATCCTTTACTATTTCTTCTAACGTTTTGTCTTTTTCTACAAATTTTTCTAGTATTGGATCTAATATTTCGTATGGCGGTAAACTATCTTGATCTACTTGATCAGGCGCAAGCTCCGCTGATGGTGCACGTAAAAACACACGCTCGGGGATAACGTGACTAATATCATTCCTATAGTTAGCAAGCTCGTATACCATAGTTTTAGAAACATCTTTGAGTGGTGCAAAACCACCTGCCATGTCGCCATACAGTGTTGCATATCCTACCGACATTTCGCTTTTATTCCCTGTAGTAAGCAGCATATTACCCATTTTATTTGATATCGCCAGTAATAATACACCGCGAATACGTGATTGAATATTTTCTTCTGTTACATCTGTTGGAAGAGCTTTAAACAGTGGCGCAAGACTATTTATAATTGCATTATAGGATTCACCAATAGGTATTTCATCTAACTTTACGCACATAGCTTCAGCCAAATGACGCGCATCTTCGATACTTATATCTGATGTATAACGAAACGGCATCATCACCGCATGTACATTTTCTTCTCCTAATGCATCTACAGCAATGGTAAGAGTTAAAGCAGAATCTATACCTCCTGACAAACCCAGGATCACTCCATCAAAAGAATTTTTCCGCACATAATCTTGAATCCCCATGACCAATGCCTTGTATATGGAAGCACATTTGGTCAGATTTGCATTAATAAATTTGCTTTTTATTAAATCACGATGCGAAGTTGAGTATTGTATGTTGTATACACCAGTCTCAAATGCTGGTGCCTGCAAACAAAGCTCACCTTGCTTATTCAAGCATAAAGATTCACCATCAAAGACAAGTTCATCCTGTCCACCAACTTGATTTACATAAACTATAGGAATGTTTTGTTCAGTAATACGCTGTCGTAAGACTTCTATTCGCTGCTGTGTTTTATGAACCTGATATGGGCTAGCATTAATATTGATAACCAGCTCGGCGCCAGTGTCTTTACTCTTTTTTATCGGTCCGGGAAACCATATGTCTTCACATATTGTAATACCAACTTGCACATCTTTGATATTAACTACACATGCTGCATTACCTTGACTAAAATAGCGCTTTTCATCAAAGACTTCATGATTTGGCAGTTTATGCTTATGGTAAGTAGCAAGAATTTTTGAGTTATAAATAAGTAACGCAGAATTAAAAAGTTGTTTACCTTCTTGCGTAGGCGCTCCAAGCAAAATGTAAATGTCTTTAACTTCGTTTTTAATTTTTGTAACAACAGCTTGCACACGCCTTATAAGTGATGAGCGAAAAAGGAGATCCTCAAGCGGATAACCCGTAATAGATAACTCAGAAAAAACTACAATGTGAGAAGCTTGCTCGTCGCGTGCATACAAGGCTGCTTCAATAATTAATTGAGCATTACCCTCAACATCACCAACCAAAAAGTTAACCTGCGCAAGTGCAATATTTAGAGTATCTTTCATTTTGGTTATTTTTTTTAAACTATGATTTCAAAAGATTACTCATATGTTTACCGATTTCTGCAGGAGTTTGTACTGTAACTACACCAGCTTTATCTAATGCTTGATATTTCTGCTTTGCAGTACCTTTGCCTCCGCTAATAATCGCGCCTGCATGACCCATACGCTTCCCAAGTGGTGCGGTTACTCCTGCAATGTAGGCAACAACCGGTTTGGTAACATTCTGCTGAATATATTCTGCGGCTTGTTCTTCTTCGGTTCCACCAATTTCACCTACCATTATAATTCCATCTGTATCTTTGTCTTCTTCAAACATTTGTAAGCAATCAATAAAGTCTAAGCCATGAATTGGATCGCCGCCGATTCCTACACACGTTGACTGCCCCATATCATGTTGAGTAGTTTGATTTACAGCAATGTACGTTAATGTGCCAGAGCGAGAAACAATACCAACTTTTCCAGCACGATGAATTTCACCGGGCATAATGCCTATTTTACATTCTCCAGGACTAATTATTCCGGGGCAATTTGGCCCAATTAACTTTGAATCACTATCTTTCAAAACAGCGTTTACTTTCACCATATCTAAAACTGGAATACCTTCCGTTATACAAACAATCAGTTTAATCTCAGCATATATGGCTTCAAGAATTGCATCTGCAGAAAAAGCAGCGGGCACGTAGATTACGCTAACGTCAATTTTGTGATCGATTAACACTTGGCTGATGGTGTCATACACAGGTAAATTTAAATGCTTACTTCCACCTCGACCCGGTGTAACGCCTGCCACCATTTGCGTACCATAATCAATGGCTTGCTGAGTATGAAAACTCCCCTGTGTACCTGTAATCCCTTGGCACAGCACCCGGGAATTTTTATCAATTAGGATACTCATTGTTTAAATGGCCTTTACTATGTTGATGCCGCTAGAGTAATAGTTCGCTGCGCACCATCTGTAAGATTATCAACAGGAATAATGATGGGTAATTTATTCTCTAAAAGCTTTTTACCCTCCGCTGAATTAGTGCCCTGCAACAGAACGACTACCGGTTTACTTAAGGTAATTTCATTCAGCGCATCTAAAATACCCTGCGCAATTAAATCGCAACGCACAATGCCACCAAATATATTTACAAAAATTGATCGAACAGACTGATCACTACTGACAAGTTTAAATGCTTCTGCAATCTTACCTTGAGTCGTGCCGCCCCCTACATCCAAGAAATTTGCTGGCTCACCGCCATGATGTTTAATCAAATCCATGGTCGCCATAGCTAATCCTGCACCATTTACAATACAGCCAATATTTCCATCAAGCTTAATATAATTTAAGCCAAGTTCTTTAGCAATTGCCTCTGCTTTATTATGTTGAGTAGTATCATAGAGCGCTTGTAACTCTTGATGTCGATAAAGCGCATTATCATCAATATTTATTTTTGCATCCAAGGCAATTAGATTGCCTTCTGCATTAACAATTAAAGGATTAATTTCAACCAAACTACAATCATTATCTACAAATAATTTAAATAAATTATTTAGAATTTTTGCTAGCTGCTTGATTTGGTCCATCTCGAAATGCAATTCATAACCAATATTACGAATTTGGTTAGGCTGTAGCCCTGCTGCAGGATGAACAAATTGAGTATAAATTCTCTCCGGTGTTTGCTCAGCAACTTTCTCAATATCTATACCTCCTTCAGCTGAAGCAATAATTGCTACCTGTTTTGAGCCTCTATCAACCAGCAGTGCAAGATAAATTTCTCGCTTAATACTCGCTAGCTCTTCTAACAGCACCGCATTAATTGGCAATCCAGAGTCGCCAGTTTGCTTGGTAATTAATATATTGCCCAACATGTTTGTTACAGTAGGCACTAATTGGCCCGTCTCTTTAACAACAATAATTCCACCCGCTTTACCCCGTCCTCCTGCGTGAACTTGTGCTTTCACAATCCATGCATGGTCGTTGATAGATCCACAGATTGACTGAATATCATCACCTTGTTTAATTACATGCGAAGATAAGATAGGAATTTTATTTTCGACAAATAGTGCTTTAGCTTGGTATTCATGTATATTCATAATAAATTTAGTAGGTGAGTTGGCGCATTATACTGATGAATTCAACCCCATTTGCAAGTTAAACTTAGGTACGCTCAGCGCCCATAAAAGTAAATTTATTCATCTGGGTTAATTTTACTTAAATTTATTATGAGCAATTTTTTCGAAGAAAAAACCATTCAACAATGGCCGGCCCTTCAGCTATTTTCTCTTTACCGCCTTTTTGTTGCATTCATTTTTCTTGGCCTCAGCCTATTTGCAAACAAAAGCAGATTTCTTGCCTCGCTCAATCCAGACCTACTTACTTGGGTTAGCGGTTGTTATATATTAGTCGCTATTATCGCACTCATATGTGCATATTCCAGGTGGCTTCCATATAGGCTTCAAGTTTATCTTTCTATCATAATTGACATCGTTACAGTTGTTGCATTGATGCATCTATACGGCGGTGTAACCAGTGGCTTGGGCACATTAATGATTGCAGTAGTAGCAGGTGGAAGTCTTCTATTACCTGGCAGAACTGCACTATTGTTTGCAGCACTAGCGACTCTAGCAATACTTTCGCATGAAATATTTGCAGATCTAAATGGATTTTTTGATACAACTGCTTATACACAAGCTGGACTTTTAGGCGCAGCGCTTTTCGCTACAGCATTACTTGCCATCACACTTGCTCATCGCACTACAGAAAGCGCAAAACTTGCAGCACAACGTGGAATTGACTTAGCTAACTTAGCAAAACTAAACGAACACTTAATCAATAGAATGGAAGCAGGCATCATGGTGGTCGATGATGACAGCACAATTCGAATGCATAACCATGCTGCGTGGAAATTATTGAACCAGCCAGAAATTAGAGCACAAACCAAACTTTTAGATATCTCTGTACCTTTGTATAATTTATATAAGTCCTGGAATAAATTAGCTGAAAATCCTAACTTTAGTAGTCACCTAGGAAAACTTAAACGCGCTAATCAAGCAAACTTACAAGTACGCATTATGCCAGTAGGTTTACGCAAGCTTGATCGTGGGTCTGTAATATATTTAAATGACAATACCGAAATAGAAAAACAAGTACAGGAAACAAAACTCGCTTCATTAGGAAGATTGACAGCCAGTATTGCACATGAAATAAGAAATCCTTTGGGTGCAATTAGCCACGCAGCGCAGCTATTAGATGAATCATCTAAATTACATAAAGCAGATAAACGACTGGCTAGAATAATACAAGATCAATCAATACGATTAAATAACATTATTAATAATGTTCTGCGTTTATCGAGGGGCGAAAATTCAAAACCTGAAAATATAGAACTAAGAAATTGGCTGCAAAAATTTCTACAAGAGTTCTCTCGTACGAACAACCTGAACAATGATTGGGCGTCGTTAAAAATTACCCCTTCAGATGGAACCGTAATGATGGATCCAAATAATTTGCACCAAGTTCTATGGAATTTATGTGAAAATGCTAAAAAATATGGTGTAAGACAGGGCAAAGATGCTCATCTCCAGTTATTGGCAGACATTAATAATCCTGAGACACGGCCTTATTTGGATGTTATAGACAATGGCCCGGGTATCCCAGTAGATCATCAGACTCAACTATTTGAGCCATTTTTCACTACCAGTGATACAGGTACAGGCCTTGGTTTATACCTTTCGCGCGAATTATGTAAGAACAATGGTGGTGATTTACGCTATATTATTACATCTGAAAGCGGTAGTTGCTTCAGAATAGAATTCCCTTCACCGGTTAGTTTTGGAGAGTCGTAATCTTGAGAAATGTGTTAGTCGTTGACGACGAACCCGATATACGCGAGCTGTTAGAAATTACACTTAGCCGCATGAACCTTGATTCTCAAGCTGCCGCCAATGTGCGAGAAGCAAAATCTCTTCTAAACAATAAGCATTTCGATTTATGTCTTACAGACATGAAGCTGCCAGACGGCACAGGCATTGAATTAGTCGAACATATACAAGAAAAATTTCCACATATTCCTGTTGCTGTAATCACCGCATTTGGCAGTATGGAGGCTGCAATAAAAGCCCTAAAAGCTGGCGCATTTGATTTTGTGTCCAAACCCATTGATTTAAATATATTGCGGGGTCTTGTGGACAGTGCCTTAAAAGCTGCTAGCACTCCTATCGACAAGACTACCAATGGCAGAATTAAAAAATCTCAAAAATTACTTGGCGAATCAGAGGCAATGCTGGCCTTACATCAAAAGATCGACAAACTAGCACGCAGCCAAGCGCCTGTGTATCTAAGTGGAGAATCTGGGGTAGGAAAAGAGTTAGTTGCAACTCAAATACACAATCAAGGCCCACGCTCAAACGCTGACTTTGTACCGGTAAACTGTGGAGCCATCCCCACAGAATTAATGGAAAGCGAATTCTTTGGGCATCTTAAAGGCAGTTTTACCGGAGCAGTGAGTGATAAAAAGGGTTTGTTTCAAACCGCGAATGGCGGAACGTTATTTTTAGATGAAATTGCTGAATTGCCCATCCACATGCAGGTTAAGCTTTTACGTGCCATTCAGGAAAAAGCTATTAAACCGATTGGCGGGCAAAAAGAAATACCGGTAGACATCCGTTTACTTAGTGCGACTCATAAAGATTTAGCAACAGAAGTTGAAGCAGGAAATTTTCGACAAGACTTATACTATCGGATCAATGTTATTGAATTAAATATTCCACCTTTGCGAGAACGTTTAACAGATTTACCCATACTCGCAAACTTCATATTAAGCAAAATATCTGATAATGATCATATATATAGCTTGTCAGATGATGCGTTAGAAAAGCTTAAGACCTATCCCTTCCCAGGCAACATTCGTGAGCTTGAGAATATTTTGGAACGCGCTGCGACACTGTGCGATGAGAGTCATATAACTGCAAAAGATCTTGACTTACCTGATACCAAACCAACGCCATCATCTGATCAGCCTGATACAAATGAATCCTCAATCTCACTATCTGTGGACCAACTCGAAGACTATTTAATTCAGAAAGAGCGCAAAGCCATTATTGCTGCTTTAGAGCAAACGCGCTGGAACAAAACCGCTGCAGCCAAGCTGCTTGGAATTACTTTCAGACAGCTGCGCTACCGCTTGCATAAGCTAGAGTTAGAATAAGCCATTGAAGCTGACAAATTTTGTCACTATTGAACACTGAACTCCGACTGAACGTCATAATGCCGCATGTCTCATAAGAACTTCAAATTAGATACTATTTTAACATATTGTTTTTATTGGAGTTATTCGCTAAAACTATATTGGCATGATATCTGTATATATATAGCTAAGGTTGCTTCGGCAATCACCAGTATTTCCGGAGTTGGAGTTGTTAAAGACTTCTGGCAAGGA
>Ga0255056_10000601_pt1 | contig 10942 bp, 9 predicted proteins | sample Cases_109_1_MG_FD_183639 | JGI IMG/M metagenome (GOLD analysis project Ga0255056, IMG submission 183639) | Seawater microbial communities from Amundsen Gulf, Northwest Territories, Canada - Cases_109_1 | ecosystem: Environmental > Aquatic > Marine > Gulf | place: Canada: Northwest Territories... | reverse complement strand
CGAATCGCCTTTGATTTCATCGACCGGGAAGAGTGGCTCGCCCATATCGATGAAATCAAAGGCGATTCGTCGGTTCACGACATCAAGAACCTCCCGGACATGGGCAAGCTCTTCGCAGCTCACGTCATCCACGACCTCTATCGCCATACCGAAGGCAAGGCGCTCATCGTGACGGATGTCGGCCAGCACCAGATGTGGGAGGCGCAGTACTACAAGCACGACTACCCGATGAAGCTGATCACGTCCGGCGGCCTTGGGACGATGGGCTTTGCGTTGCCCGCCGGCATCGGCGCCAAGTTCGCCAAGCCCGAGGACTCGGTGTGGATCATCTGCGGTGACGGCGGCTTTCAAATGACCCAGGCGGAGCTTTCCACCTGCGCACAGGAAGGCATCAAGGTGAACGTCGCGATCATCAACAACGGTTTCCTCGGCATGGTTCGCCAATGGCAGGAGTTCTTCTTCGGGGGGCGCTACGTCGCGACACCGTTGATCAGCCCGGACTTCGTGAAGATCGCGGAGGCTCATGGGTTGATTGGAATCCGTGTCGAGAAGCGCTCCGAGGTCGAAGCTGCCGTCCTGAAAGCCGAAGAGACCGAAGGCACAGTCTTGATCGACTTCCGGGTCGAGCAAGAAGACTCCGTGTATCCGATGGTTCCGGCCGGAGCGAACCTGGACGACATGATTGAGCGCCCCCACAAGGCGGACGAGCATGAACACAATCCCATCTTCGAGACCGGGGAGGACGAGTGATGTCCCAGAGCGTCAAAAGAACTTTTGCTGTCTTCGTGGAAGACAAACCAGGTGTGCTGAACCGAGTGGCTTCGTTGTTCCGACGCCGAAGTTTCAACATCGACTCGCTCAACGTAGGAGCCACGCACGAACCGGGAGTCTCGCGCATGACGATCGTCTGCGATGCGGATGAAGACAAGGCGAAGCGCATCGAGGCCAATCTCTACAAGATGGTCAACGTGCTTTGGGTCGATGACATCACCCACAAGCAGTCGATCAGCCGCGTCCTCGCCCTGGTCAAGGTCAAGTGCGAGCGCCGGCAGCGCGATGAAATATTGAAAATTTGCGATGTGTTTCGCGCTCGGGCGATCGATATGTCGCCCGAGAGAGTCACGATAGAAATCACTGGACCGCAGGACAAGGTCGATGGCCTCGTCTCGGTTCTACGGCCCTTTGGCATCTTGGAGATGGTCCAGACCGGGACGGTCGCGATGACTCGTGGCGTCGAAGAACACGATCTCGCTCACCCCACGGTGCCTGCCTCCCGCTCGACAGCGGCTTAACCCCCATTTGGAGAATTGAGAAACCCATGACTCAGATTCGTTATGAAAAGGATGCGGACCTCTCGTTGATTCGAGCCAAGAAGGTCGCGGTCATCGGCTACGGCTCGCAGGGCCACGCGCACTCGCTCAACTTGAAAGAGAGCGGCGTCGACGTCCGTGTGGGCTTGCAAGAAGGCAGCAAGAGCAAGGCAAAGGCCGAGGCAGCTGGTCTTACCGTAAAATCGGTGGCAGACGCGGCGAAGGAAGCCGATGTGATCATGATCCTGGCGCCCGACACGGCGCAGCCGGCGATCTACACGGAGCATATCGTGCCCAACCTCGAGGCCGGCAACATGCTGATGTTCGCGCATGGCTTCAACATCCGATACGGCACGATCGAGCCGCCGAAGGAAGTCGATGTCACGATGGTGGCCCCGAAGAGCCCGGGGCATCGGGTACGCGAGACCTACCAGGAGGGCGGGGGCGTGCCTGCCCTTCTCGCCCTCCATCAGGATGCGACTGGCCAGGCAGACGCTTTGGCGATGTCATACGCGGCGGGAATCGGCTGCGCGCGCGCCGGCGTGTTGAACACGACCTTCACGGAAGAAACCGAAACCGACCTCTTCGGCGAGCAAGCGGTCCTCTGCGGCGGTACCTCCGAGCTGGTGAAAGCAGCCTTCGAGACTTTGGTCGAAGCTGGCTACCAGCCAGAGCTCGCCTACTTCGAGTGCCTCCACGAGCTGAAGCTCATCGTCGATCTCATGTATCGCGGCGGGTTGAACTATATGCGCTACTCGGTGTCCAACACTGCCGAGTGGGGAGACTATGTGAGCGGCCCTCGCGTCATCGGTGATGAAAGCAAGAAGGCGATGAAGCAGATCCTTGACGAGATCCAAGACGGTAGCTTCGCGAAGCGCTGGATTGAAGAAAACAAAAAGGGCCGGCCGAAGTTCAATGCGATCCGCCGCGCAGAGCAAGAACAGCCGATCGAGAACGTCGGCGCCAAGCTCCGGTCGATGATGCCTTTCGTCGACCCGGTAGAAATCAAACAAGGAGACTAGGAGAAAGAGCCATGCAACCCGAACACGTTAGGATATTCGACACAACCCTCCGAGACGGAGAGCAATCGCCGGGCGCCACCATGACGTCGGTCGAAAAGCTAGAGGTGGCGAAGACCCTATCGCGGCTTGGCGTGGACATCATCGAGGCCGGCTTTGCGGCAGCCTCGCCCGGAGACCTGCGGGCGGTGAAAACGATCGCCGAGGCGGTCGGCGTGACCGGGGTCGAGGGGAGGCCAATGCCGGAGCCTCCGACCATCTGCAGCCTCGCAAGAGCAAACAAGTCCGACATCGACAAGGCAGCCGAGGCGGTGACTCCTGCAAAGCACGCTCGGATCCACACGTTCATCGCGACGTCGCCGATCCATCGGGAGCACAAGCTCCGCATGACCAAGGACCAGGTGCTCGGGAAGATCACCGAGATGGTCAGCCATGCTCGAAGCTTCTGCGAGGACGTCGAGTTCAGCCCGGAGGATGCCTGCAGGACCGAAATGGAGTTCTTGTACGATACGCTTCAAGCAGCGATCGAGGCCGGGGCGAGCACGCTCAACATCCCGGACACGGTTGGCTACACGATCCCTCGGGAGTTTGGCGAGCGCATCGCCATGCTGCGCGAGAATGTACCCGGCATCGAAAACGTTGTGATCAGCGTGCACTGTCACGATGACCTCGGGATGGCGGTCGCGAACAGCCTTTCCGCGGTCATGAACGGGGCACGGCAGGTCGAGGTCGCGATCAACGGGATCGGCGAGCGCGCAGGGAACGCATCGCTCGAAGAGATCGTGATGGCGCTGTACGTGCGTCACGACCTCTATGGGATCAGGACCCGGATCGACAGCACCCAGCTCACCCGTGCCAGCCGTTTGGTCAGCAAGGTAACCGGCATGATCGTGCAGCCCAACAAGGCCATCGTGGGAGCGAACGCGTTCGCGCACGAGGCGGGCATCCACCAGGACGGCATGCTGAAGCACGAAGAGACATACGAGATCATGCGCCCCGAGACGGTCGGTGCTGGCAAGACTCAGCTGGTTCTCGGCAAGCACTCCGGGCGGCACGCGTTCGCAAACCGTTTGACCGAGCTTGGCTATCAGGTGTCAGGCGACGGCCTCGACAAAGCTTTCGCGCGCTTCAAGGAGCTCGCCGACAAAAAGAAGTCGATCACGGACGCCGACTTGGTCGCGTTGGTCAGCGATGAGCTCTACCAGCCAACCGAGTACTGGAAGCTCGATGCGCTCCAAGTCGGGTGCGGCACGGGCATGCCCACCGCGACGGTCAAGCTCACCGGCCCCGATGGGGAGACCCATACCGCGGCAGAAGTGGGCACGGGCCCGGTTGATGCCGTGTACAAGGCCGTCCAGCAGCTCGTGCACGTTCCCTGCACCCTGCTCGAGTACACTGTGCAGTCGGTCACCGAGGGCATCGACGCGCTCGGCGAGGTGAGCGTCCGCGTCGTTCCGCACGACGACGACCTCGCTACCGACCAGCTGAACCCACAATCCGAACATTCGCGCGCACGGGTGTTTCACGGACACGGCGCTCACACCGACGTCATCGTCGCCAGCGCCAAGGCCTACCTCGGGGCCATCAACCGCATCCTCGCTCTAAAAGAAGGAACAAACAAGGACAGCCATGCAGCAGGAAGCGCTGCGTAGTGACGGATCATGAAACCAAGAACCCTATTTGAGAAAGTTTGGGACGAGCACGTCGTCGTTCAGGAGCCGGACAGACCGGCGGTCCTCTACGTCGACCTGCATCTCATCCACGAAGTGACGTCGCCACAGGCATTCACCGGGCTTCGAGAACGTGGCATTGGCGTGCGGCGTTCCGACAGGACGGTCGCGACGATGGACCACTCAACGCCGACGCTACCGAAGTCGCTCGCCATCATCGACGATCAATCCAAGGCACAGCTACGACAACTCGAGAAGAACTGCGAGGAGTTCGGGATCGAGCTCTTCGGGCTCGACAGCCCGTATAACGGGATCGTGCACGTCATCGGCCCCGAGCGAGGCTTCACGCAACCGGGCCAGACGATCGTCTGCGGCGATAGCCACACCTCGACGCATGGAGCGTTCGGAGCGCTCGCGTTCGGAATCGGCACGAGCGAGGTCGAGCACGTTCTCGCCACCCAATGTCTGCTCCAGCGAAAGCCCAAAACCCTAGAGATTCGGATCGACGGTCAGTTGATGCCTGGAGTCACCGCGAAGGACATCATCCTAGCTCTTTGCGCGGAGATCGGGATGGACGGGGCCACCGGGTACGTCATCGAGTACACGGGCGCTGCCGTTCGCGGGCTCGACATGGAAGGTCGGATGACGGTCTGCAACATGAGCATCGAGGCGGGGGCACGCGCCGGGATGATAGCTCCGGACGACGTGACGTTCGAGTACATGAAGGGCCGTGACCGAGTCCCACAAGGCACCGAGTGGGACGCGGCCGTCGAGCGCTGGCGCGGCCTGCAAACCGACGAGCACGCAAAGTACGACAAGCGAGTCGTCATCAATGCCAGCAAGCTCGAGCCGATGATCACCTACGGGACCAATCCTGGCATGGGGATGGGCATCAATGGCAAGGTGCCTGGCCTCGACTCGCTCGACGAATTCTCTCAGCAGGTCGCGTTCGAGAAGGCGATGCTCTACATGGACATCGCGCCCAACGAGCCCTTACTTGGCAAGAAGATCGACGTGGTCTTCATCGGCTCGTGCACGAACTCCCGGATAGGTGACCTGCGAATGGCGGCAAGCATATTCAGCGGTCGAAAGGTCGCGGATGGGGTGCGGACCCTGGTGGTTCCAGGTTCGCAGGACGTCAAGGCTCAAGCCGAGTCGGAGGGGCTCGACCAGATCTTCAGAGACGCTGGCGCCGAATGGCGTGAGCCGGGCTGCTCGATGTGCATCGCCATGAACGGCGACAACCTGCAGCCGGGGCAATATGCGGTTAGCACCTCGAACCGCAACTTCGAGGGTCGCCAGGGCAAAGGCGGGCGTACCTTCCTCGCCTCCCCTCTCACGGCGGCCGCGGCGGCGGTCACGGGCAAAGTCACCGACCCACGGAGCTTGCTACTTTCTTGAGGGACAAAGCAATGGCACAATTCACGACACTGACATCCCACGCCGTTCCGCTCAATGCGGACAACGTCGACACCGACCAGATCATCCCGGCACGGTTTCTCAAAGTCACCGACAAGCACGGCCTCGGCGACAGCTTGTTCTCCGACTGGCGCTACCATGAGGACGGCTCTCATAGAGAAGACTTCGTGCTCAACCACGCCGAGTCGCAGGGAGCGCAGATCCTCATCGCAGGGCACAACTTTGGGAGTGGCTCTTCACGCGAGCATGCGCCGTGGGCGCTCGTGGGCTGGGGCTTTCGCGCGATCATTTCGACGGGCTTTGCCGACATCTTCCGGAGCAACGCCCTCAAGAACGGGCTTCTTCCGGTGGAGGTAACTCCCGAGGTGCACAAGGAGCTCATGCAGGCAGTGCAACTCGATCGAACGACGACCATCACGGTCGACTTGCCCACTCAATCGGTGACCGGCCTCGGAAGCCTCGAGGCTACCTTCCCAATCGATGCTTTTTCCAAGCATTGTCTCTTGGAAGGGATCGACCAACTCGGCTACCTCCTTTCGTTCGACGACCAGATCACCAACTATGAGCAGCAGCGGAAATAACGTGTCGGCCCCCTCGGTAGAGGTGTACGACACGACTCTGCGCGATGGCACGCAGATGGAAGGGATGAGTCTGTCCTGCGACGACAAGTTGCGCATCGCTGAGCGCCTCGATGAGCTCGGTGTGACCTTCATCGAAGGCGGGTGGCCCGGATCAAACCCGAAAGACGTCGAGTTCTTCGAACGCTCGCGAGACCTCGCTTGGAAGAGCGTGGCGGTAGCCGCGTTTGGCTCAACATGCCGGGCCGGCCTGCGCGCTGAGGACGACGTGCAACTGCAAACGCTTCTCGCGGCAGAGACGCCTGTCTGCACCATTTTCGGCAAGACCTGGGACATGCACGTCACCGAGGTGTTGCGCACCAACCTCGAAGAGAATCTTCGGATGATCGAGGAGAGCGTAGCGTTTCTTTCGAAGAGTGGGCGGCGGTTGATCTACGACGCCGAGCACTTTTTCGACGGATACAAGGCCGATTCGGGGTACGCGATCGAGACGTTGCGAGCGGCGGCCCAGGGCGGAGCCGAAACGCTGGTTCTTTGCGACACCAACGGCGGCTCCATGCCCTGGGAGGTCGAAGAGATCTTGAAGGCAGTGCGGGCAACTCTCCCAGAGGCTCGGCTCGGCATACATGCACACAATGATGGCGAATGTGGCGTGGCCAACTCGGTCGCGGCAATCCGAGCTGGCGCAAGCCACGTGCAAGGAACGATCAACGGCTACGGTGAACGCTGTGGCAACGCGAACCTCTGCGCAATCATTCCGGACGTCGAGCTCAAATTGGGGCTCACGTGCCTTCCGGAAGGCGGGCTTGAAAAACTCTACGATCTTTCGCACTTCGTAGCAGAGATCGCGAATCTGAGTCCTAACGACCACGCAGCGTATGTCGGCCGAAGCGCTTTTGCGCACAAGGGGGGCGTCCACGTGGCAGCGATCCGGCGCCATCCAGAGTCCTACGAGCACGTCGACCCCAAGCTGGTCGGCAACGAATCCCGCGTTGTGGTGAGTGAGCTCTCCGGACGAAGCAATGTGATGAGCAAGGCTGAAGAGCTCGGGTTGGAAGTTAGCTCGGACCACGGCAGCCGGGTGTTGGCGCGAGTGAAGGAACTCGAAGCGCAGGGGTTCGCTTATGAAGCCGCCGAGGCTTCGTTTGCGCTCCTGATGGCCCGCGACCGGGAGGGCTATGAGCCGCCGTTCGAGGTGCTCGACTTTCAAGTGAGCGTCGGGCGCCGGCGCGGTGCTGGGATGGTCTCTGAGGCTACCGTGAAGGTCCAGATCGGCGACGACGTGATTCTGACGGCTGGCGAAGGAAACGGCCCTGTCAGCGCGCTCGACGCCGCTCTGCGAAAGGCATTGCGCCCCTTCTTCCCGCGCGTCGCAGAAATGCACTTGAGCGACTACAAAGTCCGCATCCTGGATGGCCGCAGTGGGGTCGCTGCGACTACCCGAGTCCTCATCGACAGCCAGTCCGCCCACGATACCTGGAGCACGGTCGGCGCATCCCACAACATCATCGAGGCATCACTTCAGGCCCTCGTGGACAGCATCGAATACGGACTAACGCTCGAACAAGCCAAGCGCGAAAAACAATCAGAGGCACGGGCGGCACGATGAAAGCCAAGATCACACTTCTCCCAGGCGACGGGATAGGCCCCGAAATCGTAGACGCGACACGGCATGTTCTAGAAGCGATTGCAAACAGATCCGGCCATGCCTTTACCTTCTCGACGCACCTCATCGGCGGCGTTGCCATCGATGAAACAGGCGTGCCACTTCCTGACGACACGATCGTCGCCTGCCGTAGCGCAGACGCGGTGCTCCTCGGGGCTGTCGGAGGACCGAAGTGGGACGATCCGACGGCGAAGGTTCGACCGGAGCAAGGGCTGCTCGGAATGCGCAAGGCACTAAAGTTGTTCGCCAACGTACGCCCCGTGAAGCTCTTCCGTGGACTCGAAGCTGCATCGCCCCTCAAGGCGGATCGACTGCGCGGGGTCGATCTCGTGTTCATTCGCGAGCTTACCGGCGGCATTTACTTTGGTCAGCCGAAAGGCAAAGAGATGAAGAACGGAGCTCGGCGCGGTTTCGATACCATGGTGTACGACGAGACGGAGATTCGCCGTATCGTTCAGCTGGCTTTCGATGTCGCGCGCAAGCGAAACGGGCATCTCACGTCGATCGACAAGGCCAACGTACTCGCTGCGATGCAGGTGTGGCGTGAGGTCGCAACCGAGGTCGGCAAAGAGAACCCCGATGTGAAGCTGGACCACCAGCTGGTCGATTCGGCCGCGATGCGACTCGTCACGGACCCGTCCTCGTTCGATGTTATCGTGAGCGGCAACATGTTCGGCGACATCCTTTCAGACGAGGGTGCGGTGCTGACCGGTTCACTTGGACTGCTTCCAAGTGCCTCCCTCGGCGAGGGTTCGCTTGGCGTCTACGAGCCGATTCACGGCTCTGCACCAGACATCGCCGGCAAGGGCGTCGCAAATCCACTGGGCACGATCCTGAGCGCGGCGATGTTGCTACGTCATAGCCTCGCCCTCGATGCAGACGCCAAGACGGTTGAAGATGCGGTGCAAAAAGTGCTAGACAGCGGTCTCCGCACTGCGGATCTCAGTGGCGGGCAGCGCTCGCTCGGCACCAACGAAATGGCGGATGCAATAGTATCGGCCATCGAAGGCGCGTAAGGAAAGGACCAACATGCCCCGCAAACGCGTCAGCCGGTTGTTTGACCTTAAAGAAGACGAACACGGCCGCAAGTACATGGAGGTGTATCTCGACGGTATCGCGCTTTTGCGTCTGGTGCTGACGAACAAGGGTACAGCTTTCAGCTACGAGGAGCGCTTGGCGCTTCGACTCGGCGGCTTGCTTCCCCCACAGTTCAACACGCTCGAGCAGCAAGCCGAACGGGTCTATGAGGGGTTCGTTCAAGCGCCGACCGATATCGACAAATATCAATACCTACGCTCCCTCCAAGAGCGGCAAGAGGTGCTCTTCTATGCGTTGCTCGAGAAGCACTTGGAAGAGATGCTTCCGATCGTGTACACGCCGACTGTCGGGGCCGCCGTGCAGCAATTCAGCGCGCTCTATCAGAACCCGCGCGGGCTTTCGTTCTCGCCCCTAAACATCGATCGAGCCGACCAGACACTCGAGTGTTACCCGATGGAAGACGTGCGGATGATCGTCGCTACGGATTCATCTGCGATCCTCGGAATTGGCGACCAGGGTTACGGCGGCCTCGCGATTCCGATCGGCAAAATGGCGCTCTACACGGTAGGCGGAGGCGTGAGCCCGTTTCACACGATGCCCGTCGCGCTCGATGTGGGCACCGACCGCATGGACCTGATCAACGACCCGAACTACCTCGGCGTACGGCAGAAGCGCCTCCGAGGTGAAGACTACTACAAGTTCCTCGACCTTTTTGTCGAAGCCGTGTGGTCGCGCTGGCCAGATGCTGTGATTCAATGGGAGGATCTCTCCAAGACGGCCGCGTTCACGATTCTGGAGCGCTATCGAGACCGTGGTCCTTCTTTCAACGATGATATTCAAGGAACGGGCGCGGTTGCGCTGGCAGGGATTCTCGCTGCTTGCCATCTACGTAATGAAAGTCTGAAGGATGAGGTCTTCGTCATTCATGGTGCGGGTGCCGGAGGGGTTGGGGTCGCTTGGGCGATCCATGAAGGCCTGGTTCGAGCCGGGCTGAGTGCAGACGAGGCGAAGGCTCGGGTATTCGTCCTCGATTCTCGTGGCTTGCTGCTAGCGGATCGGGAGATGGAAGAGTACAAGCGCCGCTACACGCACCACCGGGAAGCCATTGCTGGCTGGGAGTTCGAAGGCGACGCACCAGATCTCCTGGAGACGATCTGCAACGCCAAGGCGACGGTCCTCTTGGGTCTTTCCGGGCAGCCCGACGCCTTCGGCGAACAAGTGGTTCGCGCCATGGCCGACAACCACAAATGGCCGATCATCTTCCCACTCTCGAACCCGACCAGCTCGGCCGAAGCGAAGCCGACGGACGTCTTCCGATGGACAGATGGGCAAGCGATCGTCGCGACGGGAAGCCCCTTCGATCCGGTGAAGATGGGCGGCGTCACTCACCCGATCGGTCAGGGCAACAACGCGTTTATCTTTCCCGGCCTAGGGTTCGGAGCAATCTTGAGCGACGCGAAGGCCATCACCGACGGCATGGTGCTCGAGGCCTCGCAAGCACTGGCTGACTACACGATCGAGAAGTACGTCGATGGCGGCTTGATCTACCCGCCGGTCAGCGACCTCCAAGAAACCTCAATTCGCGTAGCCACGCGCGTCTGCCGGCAAGCCATCAAGGACCAGGTCGCCCGGCGCGAAAACATGCCAGAAGACATCGAAGCCTTCGTCCGAGACCGCTTCTGGCACCCCAAATACCTCCCCTTCCTAAGGGGACACGCTCCCCCCCAAAAAACCCCGCAATCCTAGTCACTTACGACCCACACCGCGCAAACCTAGAGCGCGCGTGTGCGATCCGGTCGCTCGAATCGTTTTCGGTCCGAGCTCCGGCTCGGCTCCCGGTAGACCTGGGACCAGTCGTCTCGAGCCTCGTAGTGAGCGACCCAATTTCGGTAGACGCTGGCGCGGCCACCCGCATCACCGGCAAGCGAAATGTACCAGGGACTTGGGCGCCAGAACTTCGTGAAGAGGGGCTCCCCGTCCTCGCGCCCCGCGTGTTGCCGAAACGTCGACCACGGGTACTCCGCTGGTTCGGTGCATATGTTTGCGCGCACCGGATTGAGCTCGATGTACGCCGTCGTGACGGCAAGCTGCGGAGACACCGAACTTGCAACTTCCTTCACCTAGGCGCAGTGCGAAGAACCGATACTCACGTGGATACGAGAAGAGTCGCCGACGGTTGTTGCCGCGCAGAATCAAATGGTGAGGGTTCACGGGGACGACGAGGAGGTTTCGTGGCGAACGT
>Ga0255056_10000599_pt1 | contig 10955 bp, 22 predicted proteins | sample Cases_109_1_MG_FD_183639 | JGI IMG/M metagenome (GOLD analysis project Ga0255056, IMG submission 183639) | Seawater microbial communities from Amundsen Gulf, Northwest Territories, Canada - Cases_109_1 | ecosystem: Environmental > Aquatic > Marine > Gulf | place: Canada: Northwest Territories... | reverse complement strand
CCCAACTTTTCCACTTGCAGGAAGCCCGATTGATATCACAGGGTACACAGCACGGATGCATTTGCGGGAAGAAAAGGATACCCCAGACCCACCTATCATAGCACTTACTGATGGAAATGGGCGAATAACTATCGGGGGTGCAAACGGGGAAATTGATTTATTTATTGATGATGCAGATACCGAAGCATTAACAATTGAAGCAGGGTTTTATGATCTGGAAGTTGAATCTCCTGCGGGAATTGTTACCCGATTGATTGAAGGAACTTTCCTATTATCAACTGAGGTTACTAGGTGAGTGAAAATAGTTGCATTCTGGTCAAGGAAATTGATTGTGATAATGTTGTTCTCGCTAATGAGATTTTAACCAATGTTATTGTTACCCCTGATCTTGATGTTGTTATTGTTGCATGTGAACAAGGCCCGGCCGGCCCTGCGGGTATTCTGCAAGTCAACACAGGCCCAGTTGCCCCTGCTGCAACTCAGGTTGCGGATTCAGTTGCCATTGCAACATTTAGATCAGTAAAATGGTTGGTGACTTTAAAGGATTCGGTAGGTGGACTTTTTAAATTTTATGAAGTGATTGCGATACACAATGACACAATTCCCAAGCATTCGGTTTATGGGTTGGTTGGGGATACAATTTCGGTTGTAAATGATGTGGATATACTAGCGGGAAATATCCGATTGAACATTACGAACAACAGTGTTAATTCTATTGATATAAGCGTTATGAGAATTGTCACAACTGTATGATGAGACTGAGACTAATTAATATTTTTGGAGCACGGTGATGACACAAGAATTTTTCGATATTGAAAAAGGGCTACAGATTGATAGTAGCTCTGCATACTTAACTGGTTCGGGTGTTCCGGGTTCTACAACAGATACGGATAATGCCCTTGTCGGTTCCCATTATACGAATACTGCTGATGGTGGTGTGTTCGCTAAAACAGTAGCGGGTACGGGTACAGATAAATGGAAGAAGATAGCAACGGAAGAGTTTGTAGGGAATCAAAGTGGTATTGACTGGAAGGACTCAGCGAGAGTCGCTACTGATGCTGCTCTACCTGCATACACTCAAGCAGGTGTAGGGGTAGGGGCAACCCTGACAGCAGATGCCGTTGGTATTTTGACGGTTGATGGGGTAGCCACGGTTCTAGGAGATAGTGTCCTTGTTAAAGATGAGGCAGGCCCACCCGGTCATGCCGATGATGGTATCTACGATGTAACCACTGAAGGTACTGCGGGTGTGGCGTTTGTCCTGACTCGTAGAACAGATGCCGATGATGACTCTGATGTTACAGCCAATATGTCATTGGGTATCTCTGAAGGTACGGTCAACGCCGATACCTATTGGTCAGTTACCACGAATGACCCGATCATTGTTGACACTACTCTGATAGCGTTTGCTCAGATCGCATCTGCTGATACTGAAGCTGAACTTGGCTTCATTCGAATCTTTATCGGTAAGGCCGCAGCAGGTGGTGAAACTCCTACTTATAGTTCAACCAACTTTGTTGTTAATGCAACCAGTTTGGAAACAGCTATTGGTGCTCTGGATGCTCAGTTGGGTACTACTCAGAATGATTTAGATCAAGCTGAACTGGATATCCTGAAGGCGCGTACTGAATCCGCACAGGCTAACGTAACCGTAATCACCACTATTGACAGTGTGCTTGTTGATAATGTATCGCTTGTTAAGTGGAGTGTGATGATTGAAGGTAACTTGTTAGCTGATGCCGCATTGAAAAGGGCAGTGGAAATACTTGCTACCCATGACGGTCATATCAATGGTGCGGGTGCTGATGCAACCGACTCTGATTACACGGTCTACGCCAAGCTGAAGATGGGTAACATAGTTGGATTGGTGTTCACGGTGGATGTATCGGGTGCAGGTGTTGCTCAAGTCATGCGTCTGCGGGTCACTTCAACAACTGCGGTTGATGTTCGTGCGATAAGAGAAGTAGTCTTAACCGCATAGTAGTAACTGCGTAAGAGGTAAATCAGAGTGTCAGTTGAAAAGGCATTTGAAGTACCGTCCATTGTCATCAATGATTTGGGCGGTATTCTTTCTGGTACTGCTGATCCTAATGTTCCCGGTTTAAATGCCCCTATTGGCTCGATATATCTTCGGGACAATGCGGGGGCAGGTGAGCACTGGAAAAAGGTTGGAGCATTAGATACAGATTGGAATCTGGAACAAACCAGTGGGGCAGGGGGCGAAGAAGATGCTCAAATAGCGGAAGCAACTAGCATTACATCAACCACTTCTTCAACCCCTATTGATTTGAATTCGATGACCTTGACCACCAGTAACACAGCCAGTAAAAAATATGAAGTTCACTTTGGTTGTGTATTTGAAGAAGATGACTTTCAGCCGGCCGTTTTTGACATAGTAGTAGATGGTGTTCTCCAACACAGAAGAAGGACTGCCCCACCTGAAGACGATGTGCCGGGGAATTTTCAAACTTCATATTTAACTGCTGCTTTAGCTACTGGACTAATTATCAAGGTTCAGTTTTTTCGAGAAAATAGTGGTACTGTTGAAGTCACTGACCGTACTTTAATTATTAATGGTAGAAGCTGATGCCAATAGGTAACGGACAACCAAGAACATATTCAATTGCTGCTGATACGGCAACGGGAGCCTTCAACAGCAGTGCCTTAAAAGCTGAGATAGAAGCTGATGTGGGTATCACTACTGTTCTTCTGAGGATTGATAGAACAGGGGATGTATTGGATATCTGGTTTGTGGCTGACTTATCCGCGCCCGAAATAACGGCACTGGATGCGGTTGTACTTGCTCACTTAGGGGTTGCGCCACTACCTGCTGCTGATTCAATCAATATTGAAGATGAAGATGTAGCAGTTCCGAATACCCCACATAGCACAATCAATTTTACGGGTACAGGTGTAACGGCTGTTGATGCAGGTGCGGGTCAAGTTGATGTTACTATTCCCGGCAGTAGTACGTTTCAAGGACTTGGGCTATGGAGATATCGAACTGAAATAACCAGTACCCCCACAGCAGGAAGATTGAATTTTGATAATGTCAATATAGACATAGCAACTGAAATGTATGTCAATGTCATCAATGATGGTGGCACGGATATAACCCCGTTTCTGACCTTGTTGGGTACTGATGATCTTGTCTATATTCAAGCCCAAGATGATTCGACTCAATCCGTTGTAGTCAAAATTGGAGCAACCCCAACGCTATTATCTGGGGTGTATACGTTCCCAATCGGGGATGTCGAAGCGCAAGGGCCGGCACTGACCAATAACGAAACGGTTGCTGTGCTAGGTGTTCACTCTGGGGATTCTTCATCGCTAGAAGTTCAGGACGAAGGGGCTTCACTTGATCTGGCTGTCACCTTACTGAACTTTCTGGGTGCGGGTGTAACTGCTGTCGAGAACGCAGACCATGAAATCGATATCACAATTCCCGGTGAAGCACCTACTAGGTCATTTGATGCTTACGATAATACAGGTGGAGTAACATCAATAGGTGTTGCTGCCACTGTTGGTCTCGATACTGTTCGTAATGATAGCGGGGCAGGTGCATTTACATTCGCGGGTAATGAATTAACGGTTAATGTTGGTGGAACCTATGCGGTTGCATTTACTGTTAGTTTAGATTCTAGCGTGGGGGGCAATAGGTCTGTTGGTCGAATATGGCTAGAACTTAATTCCGTTGAGGTAGATGGGTCGAGAGGATTCACCTACAACAGAAATACAACTGAAGGTGACAATACTGCCAGTGGTTTTGTAATTCTGACTTTAACAGCAGCCGATGTTCTCAGGCTTAGATTTACCCGCGATAGTGGTGCAAGTACCTTAATTACTATCGCTGATGCTTCACGATTGACTGTCTTCACGCTTGCAGGTTCAGCAGGTGATGTGAGTGTATTCGGTACTGAAATAAACTCTGCTGAAAGTCTGGGTCAGTCAACGACAACTTCTTCCACGTTGCAACAGAAATTAAGATTGACCACAACATCTTTACCTGCGGGTGATTATGTTCTGCATTGGTCTGCGACTGCGGGTACGTTATCCGATGAGCAGGGCTTTAGGATGTCGGTTGAGTTGGATGATACGACTGAATTGGCAGATTTTACTTCTCTAAGTGGTGATGATAGCAGTGATGGTAGGGATGCAGGTATGTTTGCAGGGACAGCTAGACTTACCTTGAATGGAGTTCATAATATTGATATTGATTTTGCTGCTTCAGGGGGTACTGCCTTTATACGGGATGCTAGACTTACCCTGTGGAGGATAACGTAATGGGTAATGTAAGTGTAGTCAAAGATGTGGGATTAGATACTGCCCTGCATGTAATTGATGTCCGTGCATTGTTTGAATATCCTGTAGATGCCGATGGGTCATCGTCACGTTTTGGGATAGGTGAAAACGAAGTAGCTATTCATTTGATTGGTTCGCCAAGTGATGTTGAGGCACTTGCTATTTTGAATGCTGTTGAATTACCTGTTTGCACTGCTGCGGTCTTAACAGTAACGGTGGATATCGGAACGTATCTTGTCAATGACCAGACTACGGTTATCAATGAAATAAATAAGTTTGTTCTGGTGTGCATTGCAATCGATGATGTGACGGGGGTGATCGAAGTTCTGTTATTTGAAAAGAGTGGGTTGCTTGCTGAATACGGTGTTGCCCCTGCGGGTAAAACTCTGGTGGTGAAGCTGAAAGAATATGAAGTGGTAGCTGCTGCTCTAGTTGAAATCGGAGATTTTATTTTATAATGGGTAACGTAGTCACAGAAAGAAATCGGGTTTGGCAGAAGATCGAGGATAACGCTGTCCAGACCAAAGCTGCGGGTGCGTATCTGACCGTCCTTACCCTAGCCTGTAAACCACTGGCACAAGGAAGGTATCGTGTTGCGTGGAACTGCGAGGCGCGGTTGCAAGCAGGAAACACAAGTATTCCTAAAATACGGGTTGAAGATGTCGATGCAATTCAGGAAATTGGTGAGTATACATTCCACGGTTCTGATGACAATTGGGATGGTCGAGCAGGTTGGGACTTTCGCCAGTATGATGAGGGCGCAACCCCAAGTTTTATTATTCAGGTTCGCAGGGTTGCGGCTGTTGGTACAGATACCGTTGAAGTGCGGAGGCTGAAGCTGTCTATTGAACTTATGAATGACGATAATGCTGAAGCAGAAGGCAATGGTGGTCAGGGTAGAAGTCGCAGAAATGGAACTTGATTTTCAAACACTGTTCAACGTAGCGTTGTCACTGATTAGCTTCGGCTTGGGGTTTATGGTGAATCGTGTGTTCAATAAACTGGATGCTCTGACTGTTCAAGATGCCCTACTGACTAAAGAAATTTTCGGTATTAAGATTGCATTGCCTACAAATTATGTAACGAAGGAACAACTGGATTCAATGGCAGGTGCAATATTTAAAAAGCTTGATGTTATTTCTGACAAGCTAGATATGAAAATGGATAAATCTTGACGAGATGAGAAATGAAAGATACTAATTTGATTGTAAAAAAATGCCCTAATTTTAGGTGGTATGAAGTTTGGAAATCTTCGACTGCTGATCGACTGGAAATTAATAATGTCACTGATGACCCTGTGATTATTAAAAATGTTCAGGACTTGGTGACGAATTTAATTCAACCACTACGAAACGAAGTAGGCCCGATGATGCCCCAATCTTGGTTTAGGTGTGAAGCACTGGAAAGAGTTTTGACCCAAAAAGCGTATAGGCGTAGATGTATAAAAAAAGACATTCGGATTGACTCTCAATCATGGGCTGAGTATTTTAAAAAGAAATCCCATCCTAAAGGTTCGGCAATTGATATTGAAGTTTCCAGTATGTCAAATGATGATCTGTTTGAACTGGTTAAAAAAGATTTTGAATTCGATCAGCTAATCAGAGAATTTCCCAAGAAGGGTATACCTGATTCTGGGTGGGTTCATTTATCGTGGTCTTCTAAAACTGGTAATCGTGGACAAGCTTTTACAATACCGTAGGAGGTATATATTATGTCTAGAAAATCTGTAGAAATCCCTGATGGTTTGGGTACGAATTTAGAAAACATAGTGTTCCCTGATGGGCCGTGTGCCATATGTTTTGATATCGCTGCGGGTGCAGCTAACTTGGAAGTTATGTGTGATGACCCTGAGCTAACCCGGCAAGGACAAGGGGATGGTGCGAAATGGGCTGTGGTTGCTGCTGCTGTAATAACAACCCCGCAGTTTTTTGTTCCCGGTGCGAAAGTCACTGGTGTTCGGTTATTGCCTATCGGTGGGGCAGGTTCGCTTCAAGTTTCTTGGTCAACACAACCGTAGGAAAAGTAAGATGGAAATGGTAAAAATAGTTTGGAATTATTTGATTGATGTTGGTGGTGAGATAGTTCCCAAAAAACGCTATGCCCTGTTGGTAGGTTTAATTTGTGGTGGGCTTGCCGTGGGTTGGTGGGTGTACTAGTGGACTGGTTGCTTTCCTACTTTGAGTTTCTACTTTGGATTCCTGCCCATCCATTTCAATCTTTGGTTTTGCTAGTTCTGGAATTTCTATTGTTGATGAAGCTATATCACAGGTTCAATCAAAATAGGTGGTTGAGGATAATCTTTGGTCTTTTTTATCAGCCCCAAAACATAGTTGGTAATGCAACGGTGATAAGTCTCATTGGATGGGAATTACCACAATGGCAGTTAGGTGAGTTTGCAACTACGCAACGAATGAAGAGATGGAAGACCCTGCCTAAAGAGTGTTGGCGATATAAATTTGCAACCAAGATGTGTGACATTTTGAATTGGGCCGATCAGGGGCATTGTTAATTATGGACTGGTTGAAAATAGCTGAGATAGTGGATGCCTTTCGTGTAATCCCCAGATTAATTTTGGTCTCTGTTTATTCTTTTGTCGGAGTTTACACCTATGACTTCACGCATTTCTATTTTAATCTGATCTTGTTACCTGATGTAACGGATTGGAAACTGACTGCGTATTCTGCATTCGGGGCATTGACGATTCCTGCGGTGGTGGGACTCGCAACGGGAATGACGAAAGCATATCTTGATTCTGGTAGGAAGTGGAAAATAGAAGAGGCTGAGTGACTGACCCGTATATACAGGAGTTGATCAAGCTGAAACGGAAAAGCAAAAAAGATGACGCGCTGATATTAAAATTAAAACAGGACAACAGGAATATTCGACACTTGGTAAGTGCCTTGTACCGAAAGCAGAAAGCACAGGAGATTAGAGATGGGACTTAAACTTGGACTGATTGGAATGGCTGCTTTGGGGGTCTTGTGCGGGTGGTTATATATTCAGGTGCAAGCAAAAGAATTAATTATTGCTGCTAAGGATTCTGAGATTCAGGTATTGACCACAGAACTAAATGTGGTTGAAGGAAATCTTGCGGTTGCTGAAACTGCAAATCAAATTCAGTTAGAGCAGGTAGCACAATTCCAACAGCAGATTATTAAGATCAGTGCTGAGCGTGAAGAATCCAGAAAGCAAGTTGAGTACGTGCGGAATCTTTTTCAGGGTCATGACTTCCGAATGTTGCTAGAGAAGAAGCCCGGATTAATTGAAAAGAGAATGATCAAAGCCACAGCAAAAGTTTTGACTGAGTTGGAAGAAGCAACCCAATGAAATATCTAATTTTGTTTTTGACCTTAGTATCACTTTCTGGGTGCGGAGTATTCACCAAGGAAAAGATTGTGGTAAAAAATGTTCCTGTCTATGTTCCTGTGGTTTGTCCTGATGCCCAAAAAGTTACATCAATAAATGCAAGACCGATCAAGCCTAGAGCAATTCAAGATATGGCAGGAATTTGGTGGGTAGCATTGACCCCAGAAGATTATGAAAATCTGGCAATCAACACAAAGGAAACGATCAGATATATAATTGATCAGAAGGGGGTTGTGGCATATTATCGGGAATGCATAATTACGTTTAACAACAGTATTGATAAACTGAAAAATGATTCTGATAAAATGCGGGAAGCTATCGATGACCAAGACGGGTAAGAAATTACCACAGCAACCCAAGAAGTTTTTTCGGAAACCAGTGAAGAGAAATAATGGTTAAATTAAAAGACGATCAAGGACACTTCACATTTTTAGCAAAGGTGATTGGTATGATTAGCGCAGCAGTAACAGTGCTTGTTGTTTTGGGTGGTGCAGCATTTAATATTGATGAACGTCATGCACACACTATTGATGTTGCGGGGCAGTTCAAAGCTATTGATGATTCTAGGGAAGTGGCTAATTTGCAAAATGCCCTGAACTTGACTTTGGTTAGATTGGATATTCTGGAAGACAGATTATTTCGTGAACAGCAGAAGACTAATCCTAGTCAAGAGTACATCAATAAATTGAAAGCTGATATCCGAAAGTTGAATAAACAGTACGATCTAATCAACGAACAACTGCTTGCTAAGTAATCGGGGGTAGGTATAATTAAAGTTCGGCAATTTGCTGTTGCCTATATTCGTGTTTTGTTTTAGTTTGTCGTGTAGAGTTGAGAAGCCCCTTCTGAAAAGTTGGGGCTTTTTTGTTTGACAAAGGGATAATCCATGCAATAATGATCATGCCGCCTAGCCTCACAGAACTATCCCCCTGTGTAATGGGTGTAAGCCCTGTCCCTACTGCCCTAGGTGATGGGGCTTTTTTTTGCTTGTGGAAATATTAAATTCCATTTGGAATATTAAATTCCATTATGCTCTTAATGCTACCTTCGCAGTTTTTGTAATCCCAAAATTCTTTCCACACTTACGAAGTCTTTTCTTCGCTTTGTTGGTGGGGTAGTCAAGAACTTCATATCTGGAATCAAGTTTAACTTTCCTGATTCTCATTCCTGAAGAGTCTGGATAGATGACCCCAATATATTTGTGACCTACACTGACCACTAAGCCAGTTCGATAACCTTCATCTTCATGCAGTCTTATTACTGAATCCTTCATATCTGCTCCTAGTGAATTAACGTATCCAAGTTCCATCATTGTCGATGGTGAGTACCATGCTTTTGTTTCTGTATTCATCAGCAGCAACATTTACTACTGAAGACCAGAACCATGTTCCCCGTGCTCCTGCCATTTCACACCACGTTGGTTTGTGGTTCCAAGAAACTTTCAGATTCTTAATTTCGGGGTTTGCCTTTTTGATCATTCTCTTTGCAAGGGCAAGTGTTGGTTTGTTCATTTTGTTTCTCGTATTAATTAACTTACCCAACCATTTTAACACATCTAAATATATTTGTCAACTCTCATTTTCCGACTTCCTTAATGAAATCAATAATTTATGTGATATATTTACATAAAATAAATGCAAATAAATGCGAAATATCCTGACAAATATTATTAGCTGTGCTATACTTATAGTATGAAAACAAACAAAGAGATAAACAACATGAACGAATTCAACACAAACGAAAAAGGAACTACCGTAACAATGACTCATGAAACTTCAGGTAAGGAAGTTGTAGTAATAAACACTTCTTCAGTAGTTTCTAAATACGAAGCTCTTGGTTACAAGGCTTAATAGGAAATACGAAGGGGGGGCAACCCCCCAACAACCACGGAAAACGAAATGGCCCTCTCAACAAAAAAAGGTTTACAACAAAATCATAAACATAGTGATGATAAAAAAATCACTAACAATCTTCAGAAGCATGAAGAGTTAATGAATAAATATATTGCTGAAGGATTTGATAGAGAAGAAGCAAGTAACAAAGCCTTCAAAGATATGACAACAGGAAACACGAAATGAAAACTACACGAATATCATCAGGAGTTTATGGGTTCACCAACGCAGCAGGATTTAGTGGTGAGATTCTTAAACAACCCGAAGGTGGTTGGACGGTCTTTGACCCGAAGACTTACAGCAACTTAGATTTCTTCATGAGCAAAGCAGACGCAAAAGAATATGCGGAAAACTTGGAGAACCCTGACACAGAAAAAGCCAATGATGAACTTTCAGATGAAGAACTTATGAAGGTTGATGGGTGGGCATGGTTGGACAGATAAAATAGCTTGACAAATATTTTGAAGTAGTCTAAGCTCTATACATACATCAAAGATTAGGAGAGAACAGATGACCCACGAAGAAACAGAAGCATACATCATGAAGTCTGAAGCTCATGAAATGTATGAGCACTATGAAGCTGCGGATGCGGCTGATGAAGCTGCTGAAGCCCAAGCTGCTGCGTATGAGCTAGATCATTTTGCATATCACAATGCTTAACAGTTATCGAATCGGCTATCTGGTTGGCTACCTGAAAGCACGGAAACATAAATTTACCGTTGCCTATTGGCGCGGATATTTTGCAAGTTAGATAGTTAGGGGGGTAGGTGCTCTCGTTAAATTCCTATCATTGGTATGAGAGCATTTTACTTTTTGTTGAACAAGCAGTAAGCTACAAATAACTAGGGGATAGTTAATGATCAAAAAAGCAGTGGGTGGTTTGATACCACTCATATCTGTTAGGTCTACTGACCTACTTCATATTGACTTTGTGCTTCGGGGTATGTTTCCTGATCACGAAGTTTTGTCGGTGGGTTCATCACTTCCAATTTCCCCTGCCCCACTTTATTACCACATAGGAAACCCCAAAGAAAATTCCCTGAACGATCTTTATGCTGATGCTGAGCAAAATGAATACTCAGTAATCTTTATCAATCCTGACCCTGACCCCCGAATGATGGAATGCGGGGAACTGGTTCCAGATGAAAATACAATTCATCAAATGCTCAAGGGAGAAATCCCAAATAAAATTCTGAAAGAATCCGTTACCTATCTCAAGGGTCTAACGGTTCAACATATCAAACAAACACTTTCCCTATGCTCGATCTTCTACGATCAAATTTCAGTGGAGAGTATCCGCAAAACCAAAGAAAGATTATTCATTCATCAAACGGGATTGACCAGAGTTGATTCTGCAACCCCATTTTATTTTGGTGGAAATAACTTGTCTGCATG
>Ga0255056_10000596_pt1 | contig 10972 bp, 12 predicted proteins | sample Cases_109_1_MG_FD_183639 | JGI IMG/M metagenome (GOLD analysis project Ga0255056, IMG submission 183639) | Seawater microbial communities from Amundsen Gulf, Northwest Territories, Canada - Cases_109_1 | ecosystem: Environmental > Aquatic > Marine > Gulf | place: Canada: Northwest Territories... | reverse complement strand
AACTGCGGCGAACTAGGGCAAATGGCCACCGGAGCCGCCACCGCCCAAATCGTAAGCGGACACACAACCCCGACCACGCCAGCCTCAGAGGCTCCAACAGCGGCCTAAAGCCACCCCACATACTTCCGCCACCCACTCCCCGCATGCCGTAACTAACGGCACTTGTGTGCGGGTGATCACCGTGGAGATGGTTGGGTTTAGCTGTTCATGGCCTCCATGATGCCTTGGATGTTTGCCAGGGAAGTTTCGAGGACCGAATCAATGTCTGCCAAGGGGTAGACATCTATGTGTGATGTCTGAGAGAGCGGAAAAGTGGCCATCATGGCGTCGAGTTCTTCAAGGCTGTCAACATTGGCGATGCCGCCCCGCCTGGTTGACCGGCAAATGACCATGCTTGTTCAAGCTTGCCTGAACCTCGATGCTCTGCCAGCCAACCTTGGAACATTCGAAGCATCCCAATGGCCATCTCGGGAGGCAATGGATCCCGACCTTTAGTGACTACAAGAAAACGCATCAACGGACTCCTTTCTTTCTAGCTGTCGGACGGTCCGACCCTCCGAACCTACTCGTTGACGTTCAACGGACCGGAGGTGACACAAAAACCGTGCTTGGCACACACGCACGTCACCTATGGGCGGCGTGGCCAGTCGTTTCCTATGCGCATGGAGCCGTGGAACCGCCCGGTCAGTAGATGGGCTGTCTTGTGGGGCTGTCACCCAAATGTGAGGGGTGTTCGTCTGTCTTGATGTACCTCTGGAAAAGGGATTATCAATCAGCAAAGCAAATAATTGGTTTGGGCCTATCGCGGGAATCCTCTTTGTTGGGGCGGTCGTAGTAGCTGTGAACATGTTCGCCGGAGTAGATGCTGAGCCATCTGATTCGGCGACCACGATCCTCGCCCAATTCCAAGAGAACGCCGACAATATTCAAAACGGAGGGCTGCTCATCTCGTTAGGTCTAGGTTTTCTCCTGATCTTTGTCGGTCATCTTCGATCCAGAATGCGAGACGGCGGAGCTGGGTGGGCAGCAGACGCATTCTTGGCCGGCGGGGTAGCGGTAGCAGGTGCATGGGTGGTACTGACAGGCGCTCAACTAGCCGGCGGGGTAGCCGCAGAGTCTGGGCATGCCGAAGTTGCTCGAGGTGTAATCGATTTCCTGTGGAATGGCACCTTGCTCTTCTCGCCAGGTCTCCTAGCGGTAGGAATCGCCGCTGCTGCGGCAAGTTTCGTCAGTCGAGCAATTCCGATCTGGCTCGGCATATTTGCACTAGTGGTCGCCCTCGGGGCATATGCTCCCTGGATAGGCATTCTCGTATTCGTTGTATGGGTTTTCGCAGCCAGCATCGTCGAGCTGATCCGTGCTTTCCGGCCCGCCACCACTACAGACGTGAGATAGCAGACCATGAGCGGCTGTCGATTGAAGCAGAAGCAGCCACACCAACATGGCCCTACATGGCGGCACTTATGGGCGGGGATCAGACCGTCTCGTGCCTGGTTTGGGAATCGACTTCTCGTGGATTACTAGGGCTTGCTGGTTTTGGCTTGGTCAGTCGTGAGGCCGACGATAGGGGTCGTCGCCGGCGGCGTCGCCGAATCGCCTTCTCGGTTTCAACCACAATGAGCACTATCAGGCTCAGTCCAAGAACGGCGAGCCACTCGTCGCTGGTCAGAGCCTGCGTCCCCAGCAGGCGCTGAAAGGGCTCCCATACGGTCGTCATCACTGTCAGCACCAGCGGGATCGACAGAATGCCGAGAGCCTTCGCCGCAGGGGGCGCCAAACCCGATTCGGGATCTCTGCGTAGGGCGAGGCCGGACATGAGGGTTCCGATACACATCACGGCGTATGCCATGGTCATCGAGGCGCTGGCGTCAGTCGAGGATGGCTCATCCGGCCCAAAGAGGAGTGGAATCAGGGTCACCAAGAAGAGGGTTCCTCCGTAAGTCAGCCATCTCGTCACTTCACGCCTATTGGTCAACGGGATCGATGGATCCCGCGGTGGCCGCTGCATCAAGCCTGCCGTCTTCTCTTCGATCATGATCACGATCACCGGTGCCGACGCGACGAAGAAGTTGATGAAGAGGACCATCATCGGTGTTAGGGCGACACCGGTAGCGATGTTCATCACCGAGGCCGTCAGGAAAAGGATGACAAGCGCCATCAATTGAGACATCTGGTAACGGACGTAGAGATTGATCTTCTGGTAGATGCTCCGCCCGAGTTCGATTGCGTGAACCAGAGTCCCAAAGTTGTCGTCCGTGAGGATCATTTTGGCCGCCTGTTTGGTGACCTCCGACCCGCTGCCCATAGCAACACCGATGTCGGCCTGCTTGAGGGCGGCGGCATCATTCACTGCGTCGCCGGTCATGGCGACGATCAGGCCTTGGCCCTGCATTATCTGAACCAGACGAAGCTTGTCCTCCGGTGCAACTCTTCCGAACACGTGAAGCTCATCGAGCTTCTCAATCACTTTGTCGTCGCTGAGGGCCCGGAAGTCCTTTCCACTGATCGCCCCAGTTCCCAGGCCTAGGTCTTTCCCGATTGCAAGTGCGGTAACGGCGTGGTCGCCGGTGATCATGCGCACGTCGATTCCGGCTTCGTGGGCTATGGAAACTGCAGTCTTTGATGTTGGTCTGAGTGGATCGATGATTCCGATCAACGACACAAAACGGAGACTGGTGACGTAGGACATCGGATCTGCGATGGCGGCTTGTTCCTCGTCGGGGTCGATCAGCCGAAACGCCAGAGACAGAACACGCAAGCCTTCCCCACCCATCCGCGCATTGGCCTCTTCGATCTCCTCGATGGTCTCTCCGATGGGAATGAAACCGTCGTCGCCCGTTGCGGACTCCGAGCTGCGGCTCAAGACAACGTCGGGAGCACCCTTGACGAGGAGGATCAGACGGTCATCGCCCTGGTAGGCCACGCGATGGACGGTCGCCATGAACTTGTAGTCCGAGTCGAAGGGCACCTCGGCCAGGCGGGGATAAGCCCTACGAGTCTCTTCGGCGGACACGCCCAGCTTCGCCGCCAATACGACCAGGGCCGCCTCGGTGGGGTCACCAACGACGTCGCCCTCGTCGCTGACTGTGGCATCGCTGTCAAGCACAAGGGCGTAGGCCATAGAGGTGAAATCGTGGTCTTCGACGCCGGCCACGGCTCGAACAGCACCGATCTTTTCGTAGCCGCTGCCGTCGATTTTGTACCAACTACCGGCGTGAAAGACGAGACTGGCCATCATCTCATTCATCGTGAGGGTGCCCGTCTTGTCTGTATTGATCGCGCTCGTGGAGCCGAGAGTTTCCACGTCAGTGAGATTCTTGACGACCGCCTTGGCCTCGGCCAGTTGCCGGGAGCCGTAGGAAAGCATCATCTGGACGAATGTGGGAAGTCCGGTTGGGATCGCGGAGATAGCCATGGCGGTGCCGAGCAGGAGCAGGTCGCCCGTATCCATGCCACGGCCCCAGCCGATAGCAACGATCACGGCAACGGCACTCCACGCAATGATTCCGAGAACCTTGGTCAGCTGATCGAGTTCCTTTTGCAGTGGCGAGCGGGTTCGTTCAACGGAAGTCAGCATCTCCGCGATGAGCCCCATTTCCGTTGACATTCCGGTGGCTGTCACGACCACGGCGCCTGTTCCTCTGGTGACCGACGTGTTCTGGAAGACCATCGAGGTGCGGTCACCGAGTTCTGCGTCTTCGTTCGCGAGCGGCAGGGCGCCTTTGGCGATAGGAGCGCTTTCGCCGGTTAGGGCCGCCTCTTGGGTTTCGAGGTTCGTCGAACGGAGAATCCGCCCGTCGGCGGGTACGAGGTCTCCGGCCTCGAGAAGCACGATGTCGCCAGGGACAACGTCGGGGGCGGGTATCTCCGACGTCGTGGCGTCGCGAATAACCCGAACGGCCGGCACTTGAAGTTTGGCCAGGGCATCGACAGCTGCCAGTGCTTTCAGTTCCTGGCTTGCACCCATTAGAACATTGGCGAGAACCAGTGCAGCCACAACCAGACCGGTGGCAATCTCACCGATGACAACGCTGATGACGGCCACGCCGATCAGCATCAGGTTCATGGGATCGACGATCTGGTTCATCGCGATCTCGAGCTTGGAGGGAGGAGGCTCGGACTGGAGTGCGTTTGGCCCGATTTCGGTGAGCCTGGCTGATGCCTCGGTCGCGGTCAGACCTGATGATGAGTCGGTTTCGAGGAGCTCAGTTGCCTGTTGGCCTTCGATGGCGAACCAGGCCATCTCGTCTAGTACCGCAGTGCTCTGCATGGGGTTTCCCTCTGTGTGGTCGGCTGGCGGAATCTAGCAGTCACTGGCACACAGAATCCGGGGGCGTTTTCCCATTCTCTAAGGATTCTTGATAGTGGGGGCCCCAAAACCCCTGGTCAGAGCGTTTCGCGCCCCCGGCAGGACTCGAACCTGCGCACCCGATTCCGGAGACCGGTGCTCTATCCCCTGAGCTACGGGGGCTGGGGATCAGAGAATCCTAAATGGTGATGCGGAGAATCACGGATCGGGTCTGAAGGACATCTGTTCGGTGCCGGGCTGCCGGAGCCAAATCGGAGCAATTTGTCGGTACCAGGACGTATGTTCTGGCTCTAGTGACCATCGGCGAACTGATTATCAGCGGAGTAATCACCCTGCTCGCAGCCTTCGGCGGGGCTTGGTTTGGCACCGCTCGGTCTGCGACCAGAAGGAAGCCTTTGAGCGAGAAGCCAAGGAGCGTCGCAAAGAACGGTTCTTCAACCTCAACCAGATCTGGATTGGCTACGACCTTATAGGGCATGCCCTTCGTCCTCTCGCCGAATGGTCAGAGACCGACCCATCGAACCCGATGAGACCTTTGTTGTGAACTACACATGGACCGACGGTGGTCTGCCCGGCCCTGGAGACGCGATATACATCTATGTCGAAGCGGGTATTGATGACCTGAGCCACCCGCAAGAGATCACGATCACGTGCAGTTCGTGAGGATCGTCGAGACCACGTCATTGCTCACGATTCATGGCAGTCTTCGTCGGTTCGTCCGTTTGGACGGACACCCACAGAACGCATAGGGACGAGCCGAGTCCGAGCAGCTGGTCTCGCTATCGACGAGAAACGTCAACTGGCATGTTGGCGGGACCGTCTCACACAACTCGACGTTCATGCGAACGATGTGCCTGGTTGGTACGTAGGCCTATGCAGGTAAACCGCACATGATGCCGGGTTATGTACGCGCGACTTCGCCGCATTGGACTATCGCCCAAGCTCAGTGGCTATTTCAGAGACGGCCCTGGTTTAACTGAGTAGAGATGGCGGGCTTCCTCGATACCTTTGAGGATGTGCTCGCCACGGTCAACAAAGACCATTCCGGAACCGGCTACGAGGTCTCGTACGGTTGATGTGACAAGCAGCTCACCTGATTCGCTCTCGGCCATCACACGTGCTGCCAGGTGGACAGCTATGCCGCTGACATCATCGCCGCGCAGTTCGACTTCTCCGGTGTGGATTCCGGCGCGGATCGGGAGATCTGAATCTGCTAGTCGTTTGCGGAGTTCGGTCGCTGCTCGGATTGCTCGCCCTGGTCCGTCGAATATGGCGAGTACGCCGTCGCCGGTGTTCTTCACTACCCGTCCCCCGAATGATTCTGCCACTTGTCGTGAAGCGTGGTCGTGAAGATCGAGTAGTGCTTTCCAATGGAGATCGCCTAGGTCCGTCGCACGGCTCGTCGAGTCAACAATATCTGTGAAAAGGAGTGATGCCACCAGTCGATCAGCCCTTGTCGAGTGGCTGGCGTCGGTGAGAAATGCTTCGAGAGCCTCGATGGTCGCATCAGGATTCTCAAAGTACGGGTAGGTGTCAGCTCCGCTGATTTCGACGAATTCGGCTCCTTCAATGTGCTCAGCCAGATACTGACCGTGTTCCAGCGGTGTGAATCCGCTATCGGCCCGATGAATGACCAGTGTTGGCACCTCGATAGAACCCAAGAGCGATCGGGCGTCAGCCTGAGCTGTAGCCATCGCGTAGTCGGACAATGCCGTTGGACTGGCTATGGACCGTTGGAGTTTGGTCATCCATTGAGCTGACCGAGGGTCCGACCGGAGGCTGGGAACGAAACGGTACGCCCACTCTCCCGGTGAAACACCCCAACCTTCGGCCGCCGCTTCAGCTACGGCGTCGTAATCCTTGACGCTCAACCCAATCGGATAGTCGTCAGCCGCCAGATAGCGGGCAGTCGTGTTGAAAAGGATCAACGCTTCCGTCCGCCGAGGGCGAGTCGCCGCAAACAGAAGACCAGCCGGCCCCGCATCAGACATAGCAAAAAGAGCCGCCCTCTCCGAAGCGGCAGCGTCAAGGACGGCTTCGATCTCCTCTGCATATGATTCCCAAGGCGGTAACCGGTCAAGCGGCAACGGATCAGAACCTCCCGTCCCTCTCCGATCGAACTGAATCACACGAGCGAATCCAGCGAGTCGTTGATAGAACAAACGAATAGCCGGGTGTTCCCACTCAACGTCGAACGACCCCCAAAAACCTGTAGTGACCAACAAATCGATCGATCCCTCACCAACAACCTGGAAAGCGACTCGACTACCAGCAACTTCGGCATAACCAGGTACAGGATCCACACGCCCAGCCTAAATATCGATAGCAGCGACCGTTACAAGAAAAGGGTGGCTTGAACTGAGATTGCTGTGCCAATCGACCCAACTGCGCCAAGTGGGGCCACACCTAACGAAGCCTCTTTGTGTCAAGGGGATGTTTCGGGGGGTGTTTGGGCCTAGATCGCCCGCAAGTGCCGTTATGTGCGGCTTTGGTCTGTCTGTCGACTGCGTATCTGGCTCGGCTTGATTGAGTTCTGGGACAACGTTGCGGTAGATACGATCTAGTTTCGGATGATGGACTCTTGGTGGGACGAATCCGGCTTTTGGCAAGGCCTGCACACACTGTTTGATCCTGTGCGTATTCCCTTCTTTAGGGCTGCGTTTGATGCCCGGCTCGGTGATGAGAAATCGGTCCGGATTCTTGATTTGGGTAGTGGAGCCGGTTTCGTAGCGGCAGGTCTGGCTGATGTGGGCGAGTGGATCGCGCTAGACGTATCGTTTCAATTCGTCAGTCAGCTACCTGATGGTGCTGGGCGAGGGGTCGTTGGCGACGCGGCCAGGGTTCCTTTCAATAACGACAGCTTCGATGCAGTGGTCTGCTCTGAAGTGTTAGAACATGTAGGAGACCCAGAGACGGTTGTTGCAGAGGCTGCCCGGATAACTCGTATCGGGGGGCTTCTCCTGTTCTCAACACCTATACGATCTCGCTGGAGTCGTCTGCTTCTTGTGGAGGTAGCTCAAAAGTGGAGACTGACCAGAGTCCTTCCCGAGAATCTCCACGACTGGCATCGTTTTCTTACCCGTTCAGAACTGGAGAGAATTCTGACCACACACGGATATGGAGATACAGAAATTCGTGGTGTCGGGCTGCGACCGAGTCAATGGTGGCAAGCGGTCCGCGCTTTGATCTCTCTCAAAACCCTGCGCATCTCTCATGCGGAAGCCGGACGCAGAATCGGTCTCGGTCTCACATCAAACATGCGTATCGCCGTGATAGGCACCGCACAGAAACTCAAAGAGACAAACCTCCGCCCATAAGTGCTGTGGTCTCAGGGGGTCATTTCTTGGATCGAGCCTCCATCGCTGCTGAGGGTCGATGCCTATTAGGTATCCTGAACTTCACCAAAACGAAGGAAGGATGCATGAAGCTAAAACTGTTTTCTGTGCATTCCGGCAACCGAAAGACACGGTTCGATGCACTAGAAGCCAATGTGAATCAGTGGCTCGCTGACCATCCGAACATTCTCATCGAGCACACAAACGATCTGTCCCAACCAAATATCAACTGGTCGCATTTAGCTTTGGCCGTCTGGTACACAGAAAAGTAGTCATCCAGCGGCGTTGGAAGACCCCCATTCGCCGGGCATCATGGCGGCTCTAATCCCTTCTCTGATCCGTGCGGTGTTCGATGTTTAAACTGCGATGATGGTTTTCCCTTGGGTGTGTCTTTCTCCGAGATACCTCATCGCATCGGGTACCTGGTCGAGCGGGTAGGTCCTATCGACCACAGTTGTGACATCACCGGATTCGATGAGATCCTTGAGGACGATGAGGTCATCTTGGTTGGGTGTCGAGATGAACGGTCGGAGTGTTTGACTTACGAAAGGCGACGACATGGTTGCTCTCAATGAACGACCCGACCCCATCAGCCAACGTCCTCCCGACCCTCCGACAATCACGAGGATCCCTTCTCGGGTGAGCGCCCGGCGTAGATGTGAGACGGAACGATTCCCGGCAGTGTCGATTATTACGTCGTAATGCTGTCCAGTTTCGGTGATGTCTTGTGTCGTGTAGTCAAGGACCGTGTCGGCACCAATTGTGGACACCAGTTCGAGGTTTCTGGTGCTTGCAACTCCTGTGACTTTCGCCCCAAATGATTTGGCGATCTGGACAGTGAACGAACCCACACCCCCCGAAGCCCCGATAACCATGACCTTCTGGCCTGTCTGCACTTCGCCCTTGTCGCGGACGGCCTGGAGGGCCGTGAAGCCAGAGATCGGCACCCCGGCGGCTTGCTCAAACGAAGCGTTGGCCGGCTTCAGAGCAAGAGTGTCTTCGGATACGGAAACGAATTCGGCGAAAGAACCAGTGCACCATCCGAACACTTCGTCTCCCGGCTGGAACCTTTCGACGTCCTCAGCGACGGCTTCGACTCGGCCAGCCACCTCGGTGCCTAGCACTTCGTTCCTTGGCTTACTGAAGCCGTACCCCATGGCTCTAATCGCATATGGGAGACCGTTCATCACCAGCCAGTCTCCGATATGGGTGCCGGCGGCCTTCACGGCTACCAGCACCTCGGCGTCTCCGACTATTGGCCTGTCTACATCGCTGAACTCCAACACATCCGCAGTGCCGAACTCGTGCTGAACTACTGCTTTCATCATTCTTTCTCACTTCGTTCAGATGGCCTGTGACGGTCGGACAAGACGGATATTCACATTATTCACATGTGTCCGGTCGATCTACGCCAGCGTCTCCTGTTCCTTCACCGAAGGCAACTGACCGCCCATAACTGGTGTGGCCTTCGGTGGGCGTGTCACCATTCCCTCACTCGCGTAGGTCGAACCCGGAGCGCTGTCGGGTATTTTTCAGCGAATCCCTCGGGTCCACCCCAGCCGCGGTCCATACGGTGACGGTACCTAGCCACATATTCTTCCATCTTGGCGGCCGTCGGCGCCTCAGGGTCGAGCGAAGCCAACCCTTCAATAGTGACCACATCACCCCCCCTCCCGTTTCCGTCGAGGTTCAACGAGACATGCGGATTGTTGGCCAAGTTCCGCACCCGTGAACTGGGATCCAGGCTGTAGATCAGAAATTCCGACCCGTCCCACCAATACCACACCACCGAAGTATGCGGCTGCCCTTCGGTGTTCACTGTGGTCATCCAGATCACTACTTCATCTTGCAACCGACTTTGGGTCTTTTCTGAAAACATCACACTCCTCAATGTTCGCGAAGACACTAGGAAGTAATCCAAACTCAACAATCAGCCCGGCCAGGCGTCTTATGAGTGCCGTTATGCGCAGGTACGCCCATAGGGTGACTCGATGATGATCGCCGGTATTGCATTGATGGTGGGCGGTGCTGCCCTAGTCGTATTAGGCGCGATCGCACGGGCAGGCAAGCTCACCCGTCAGTCGGCTGTGGGTCTGAGGACCAAGGCGACGTTGGCGTCTGACGGGGCGTGGAAGGCAGCACACCAAGCGGCGGCGAACTGGGTGACCGGCGCAGGCGTAATTCTTTTTGTCGGAGGCGTCTTGGTGGTGGTGATGGATTCCGAAACCACCGGAGATGTTGTTGCACTCATCGCTACTGCCTTGATGCTGATTCCCCTCGCGATCGCCTTCCGGAGAGGTCAATCAGCGGCTCGATCCGTCTAAACCGATGGACTGAACCGGCAATATGTGTAGTCAATATGTGTAGTCAGGTTCAGCCGTCCGATCCGCACATAATGCCTGCGAGATCAAGTGGTCATTGCATCGTTTCGGCGAGTTTGTCTGATGGTGTCATCCCTCCAAGGGTGTGTCTAGGGCGGGTGTTGAGCGAGTAGGCGGCTTGGTCGAGTTCTTCTTGGGTGAGCAAGTTCATGTTGGTGCCTTTGGGGAAGTATTGGCGGAGTAGTCCGTTGGTGTTTTCGTTGGTGCCCCGCTGCCACGGCGACTTGGGGTCGCAGAAGTAGACGTCGACTCCGGTGTCGATGGAGAACTGGGCGTGTTGGGCCATTTCTCGGCCTTGATCCCAGGTGAGCGACTGCCACAAGTGTTCGGGTAGCCGTTGGACGGTTTGGGTGAGAGCGTCGCGGACGGCTTCGGCGGTGTTCCCGTCAGGTAGGCCGAAGAGCATCACGTAGCGGGACCAGCGTTCCACCAGTGTCCCGATCGCTGTCTGTCTTTGTCCCATTAGGAGGTCGCCTTCCCAATGACCCGGCACCGCCCGATCCTCCACTTCGGCGGGACGTTCACTGATCATGACCATGTCCCGTATCTGGCCTTTGGTCGACGCCGGTCGTCGACGCCGGTCTGCCTTGGGGACGACGGGTGGCACGGCCGGTGCGTAAACAACGCCACGACTCTTTACGCAATGCACCTTTGCCCTGAATGAACAACGACTGGTAGATGGTTTCGTGGCTCACCCACATCTCCTGACTGTCAGGGTATGCCTCGGTCAACCAATCCGATATCTGACTCGGTGACCACCACAACTCCAGTTTTTCCTCAACCACCTTCCTGAGCTGGTGGTTAGAACCAAGTTTGGTCGGTTTCGGTCTCCGGGCCCGGTGTCGAGACCTTGTGTGCTGCGGTCGCTCGATACCGGTTACGGCCGCCGTTGGCTGTCACCTCCCGGCTCACCGTCGACGAAGCCCGCCCAAGACCAGAAGCAATAC
>Ga0255056_10000595_pt1 | contig 10972 bp, 10 predicted proteins | sample Cases_109_1_MG_FD_183639 | JGI IMG/M metagenome (GOLD analysis project Ga0255056, IMG submission 183639) | Seawater microbial communities from Amundsen Gulf, Northwest Territories, Canada - Cases_109_1 | ecosystem: Environmental > Aquatic > Marine > Gulf | place: Canada: Northwest Territories... | reverse complement strand
CTATCCCGACACCGCTAAACAGGTGATCCGGGAACTCGGCATCGATTTCGAGCGCAATAGTGAGTCCTACCACGAGTATCTTTTCGCGTCGCACGGCGCGGGTCGTGTTAATTTCTTTGATAAAGAAACCTTCGGCAGAGATTTCCTCGCAACGGGCAAGAACGGTCTTGGTGAGCCGATGGACGACACACCCTTGTCGGCATCGGCTCTGGTGGAGTTCCAGCGATTGTTCGCCGACGAAGAGGATTACCTGGCCGGCATGACAGCGGCTGAGCGTCGCGCTGTGATTGAATCTCACAGCTGGCGTGAGTACCTCGAGAAGTTTGCCGGGATCGGTGAGGAAGTGCTGACCTTCATACAGAAGCGGCCGCACGGTGTTTGGGCAATTGGTGCCGATGCGTTACCGGCCTCGTTGGCCTGGTACGAGGGTTACGTGGGCTTCGCCGGAATGGACCTTGGGTACGACGAAGACGATGAAGAGGATTACGAAGGCTTTTACTTTCCTGACGGCAATGCGTCGATTGCGCGTTTGCTGGTCCGCAAGATGATTCCCACGGTCGCACCGGGCGATTCGATTGAGGACATCGTTACCGCACGCTTCGACTATGCCAGGCTTGATCAGCCTGAGAATGCCACCCGCATTCGACTGAGCAGTACGGTCGTGGGCTTAAGTCACCAGGATGGCAAGCTCGACAGCGATGTTGACGTCACCTACGTGAGCGGTGGCGAAAGCCGAACGGTGGCAGCCAGCAAACTTGTCTGGGCCGGCTACCACGCGATGCTGCCGCATATCTGTCCGGATCTGTCCGCAGATCAGGCCGCAGCGATGGGCAGTTCTGTTCGCGCGCCACTCGTCTACACCAACGTGCTGATTCGAAATTGGCAAAGCCTCGCCAAGCTGGGTATGCGGCGAGCCTATTGCCCCGGCAGTTTCTTCCATACCGTGATGTTCACGCACCCGGTCAGCATGGGCGCCTACCGCTTCTCGCAATCGCCCGATGAGCCCGTTGTCCTGCATATGCAGCGCATTCCGCTCGCGCCGGGATTGTCGGCACCAGAACAGTTCCGGGCAGGGCGTCACGCATTGCTTGAGACCGGGTTTGAGACGTTCGAGTACCATGTGCGCGATCAGCTTGGCCGCATATTGGGCCCGGGCGGGTTCGATCCGGCGCGTGATATCGCAGGCATCACGGTCAATCGATGGCCGCACGGTTACGCGTATTCCGTTGATGCTGAGTCAGGCGACGTTGCCTGGTCGCCAAAGCGGTGGCGACACGAACGCCGCCCATGGGTGGATGCACGGCAGTCGATTGGCAACATTGTCATTGCCGGCACGGATGCTTCGTCTAATGCGATGACCGAGTCCGCGATTGAAGAGGCGCACCGCGCGGTACACGACATGATGTAGTGTGTCGGAGTTCACCAAATACCTTGTGACGGTCGTCTCGGCGAATTGAGGGCAATTCGTATACCGTAAGTCATTGAACAAAGTCGGGTTTTGCCGAAGGATTGGCTGCTTGAAAATCACGATGCCAGAAGGAAAGGTTACGGTTCATCTCGATGGCAAGCGTTATCGCGGCGCCTACTATATCGACGTGGACGAACTAGTGGTTACCGCCTATGGCCTCGAGACATCCTCCGCCAGCATGGCGGTTCTGCAGGGTGAGCGCGGCAAAGCTGCACTCAATCTCGCAAAACTGGTGCTGATCGATATGGTCAGGGATTCGCAAGACATACGCTGCGAAAATTCCGGGCTTTCGCTGCAAGGATCAACCACACGAATTTCCTGCGACGGCTCGACAACGCAGATCGGCCTGTAAGAGTCAAAGTGACCTATTCGTTTGCTCCGGCGAGTAGGATTTCAAGGTATTAGCCATGCTGCGAGCATTGTCAGAAATTCGCAGCTCTATCTGCTCGTTAAAGTTGGCGCCGTCATTCTCGATCCAATAGTCAACGTGATGGGACACACTGGACGAAACAAATTGACGTTCTTCGACGGTTATTGAGTCGCCGCTGCCGGTTCGTACGACGAGAGTGCTTGCCACGGTGACGGTCAGATGATCCTTCTTCTGCTTTTTCATGCCCACACCGTTTAGAACGAGCGTAATCGATACTGACTCACCATCGTCGACGAACGACCAGTGTGATTCGCCGTTTGTCCTGAAACGGTCGGACAGTACGTCGGTCATCACGGTATTCGCGTAAGTCTTTGCGACGATCGCATCCAGGGCCTCGGCTTTTTTCTGTGGCAATTGAAGGCTTGCGGCCGAAAATGTTCCCGCCGCCATGCCGAAAACTGTGCCGCCCATAGCACCACCGATCGCACCGATGGGGCCACAGACGATGACCAAGGGCCCGCAGGCAAAGCCGGCCATAAAGCCTAATCCGGCGCCCATGCCGGCGCCGGCTAAAGCACCGACACCAATGTTTTTCGCATAAGCACCACCATCCTTGGAGACGTTCGGTGCTTCGGAATCAGGCTCGATGACGCTAAGACGAACTCGCGTATCGTCAGCTATGCGCGTCAGTGGTATTTCCTTTGGCGTGCTGGCGCAGGCGCTCAGCGATGCAATTACAACTATTGCAGCGATCAGACGGTTCATGACGTTCTCCAGATTTGCTTCGTTAATGTCAGGACCTAGATTGCAGCCTGAAGCCTCCTCGAGCATGAGGATGAGCAAATCTGTTTGGCATTTAATTCTGATGTTTTGCTGACTATCTGGCCAGTAATACGCAGAAAGTCAGGCACTTAGATCACGAGCTGGTACAAACGAAACGCAACGCCGACCGCGACCAATGGCAATTAGTCGCCAAGCAATCTCTCGAATTGCCGTCGCATGAACGTCGTACAGTATCCCTTGGCTATCGCCCAACGCATTTGATCGTGGGTCAGGTAAAAACCGCCATTTATGTGTCGCAAGCATTCATCGCTGCCACAATGACAATCAAATTCCTGTGACAGCTCAACTTCCGATCCCGGGTAGAAAAACGCAATCGGATCGCCAATGGAAATATCTCGAATTGCGATCAAGGCGAGGCTATCGACATCAAGTAGGGAATTTGGCGAGCAACTGTGGTCGACAAAATTCAGAAACGCGTTTCGTAAGTGTCGACTCTCATCAAGCTGAAGTGTGCGCCAGGTGCGATGATCCTGAATTTCTTCCTCGCGGCTTTGCACAATGATCTCGCCAGCTTTTATGGCCTGACTTGCTACCAACTGCAAGCGAAGCTGGGGAGAAACTTCTGCTGATACAACGTTCACTTTGCTCATGTTTCTGCCTCGACCATGACTACGTCCAGGTGATGCCCCGGCATTGAGTCCTTGAACCACAGGATTTGCGACGGTTGCAATGTACAACGAATTGAGGGCAAGCCCAAGAACCGCTGCTCCGCACCATAAATGAATGGCGACGATGTTAATATCACGCCGTTATGAAACTACCCCGCCTCAGAACCATCCTCCTCACGCCGCTCGTTCTGTTTGCGTTGCTGTACCTCACCGGGGTGATCATGCTCGCGTTGCAAGATGACACGATCGCGGACTTCGAAGGTCCAATAGCATCCTACGAGACGGTCGCTATATTCGGCGCCAGCGGAACCGCAGGTGACGGCATTTTGAAAGCCGCTCTCGCGAATCCCGACATCCGGAAAATTCATGTCATTACACGGCGCGCAACGCCTCGAATCGAGGAGGGCGTTACCTCGGGCAAAGTCCAGATGACGCTTCACATGGATTATCTCGACTACGCGGCAGTTCACGAACAAATAGCGGCGGCGGACGTGGTTTACTGGGCAATAGGCATTAGCTCAGTCGGCGTTGACGAAAAAACCTACGGCATGATTCATGTCGACTTTCCGGCGCGCTTCGTCGCGGAGTGGATCAGCGTCAGTGACAAGCCGGGCATTTCATTACATTACATCAGTTCCAGCGATATCTCAGAGGACTCAAGCGCAATGTGGGCACGCGAAAAGGTCCGCGCCGAGCGAACACTGTTCGGCCTTGCTGAAGGAACAAATCTCCGGGTGATCGCGTATCGGCCGGATTACATCGGGCCGACCGACGAAGAAGCGACTATCGGGCAAAACCTGTTGTTCTGGTTCTTCGCGCCTGTCGGTGTCGCTGTCAGGGCTGAACAAATCGGCCAGGCAATGTTTGAAGTGACAGCACGAGGTGGCGAGTTCGAAAACGGTGACAAGCTTGGCACTCGTAGTATTGTTCGTTACAGCGATGCATACGAACGGCGTTAGGCGCTCGCAATCTAAAACCGCATTGACCATGCGAGCGCCAGCGTGTGGAGATCAGCGCCCGTCACCCTGCGAGTCTGGCTGCGTATATAGGCCAGCTTCATGCCCTGGCTTCGGGTGACCGGAAAGCCGATGGACAGGGCCGCCAGGAAATCGCTCTTGTCATTATTACTGGCGACGCCGTTAACTCTCGTTTCACCTCGCCAACCGTATGCTGCACTCAATGATGCCCATAACCCGGGCTTGAACACGCGTATTATGTGAGCCTGCAGTGCACGGACTGGCTCCTGCTCAAGCTTGTTGCCGCCGAAAAACTCGTCGTTGTCTGTGTATCGAAATGTCGAGCCAGTCAACTCGTAAGACCACAATCCGCGCGTGTGCAACACGCCAATCTGCGGACGAATGACGTAGCGGTTCTGTCCAAGATTGAGCAATTTGTCGTCAAAATTTTCCCCAAGAGGGACCGTTACCGAGACGGCCGCTCCAATCACGGTGTCCACAGCTTGCATCGCCGCGCGTTTCTTGAATTCTTCTATGCTCTCGGCCGGCGCACCATAAAGGTTGATAGACAGTCGAAACTTGGGATCTGCATGGCCCGTTCGAACAGCGCTGGCGGGCACGCCATCAAGAAGCCCCCTCCAGGTTCCATGTTGCCATGGAACAGTCGCGTCAAAACGGGCGGATCTTCCGAAGAGCGCGAAGGTACGGGCGTAGAAAATGACGAGCGTGTCCATGTCGACTGTCGCATCTTCAACCAGCAGCACGGGATCAAACGCGATGTCGCCAGTCGAATAGGCGTATCCAGCGCCGATAACGTTGATGCCGACTGGCAACGCCGTCCAGCGTCTTGGCTCCACATCCTGACTATTGGCGCGGTCAACCGGCAAAAAACCGAAGAAGATCGCAAGCAAGGCAGTGATCATTTTTCTATGTGCGTGCATCGTTTTCCAAGTGTTCCGCGACCTGCTGTTACTGAACTGAACAGTCGGGAGATTCTATCGCGTTTGTGCGGATCAGTTGTACACGCTCACGCCGCAAGCGGAGCAGGTACCTGATTACGCCTGTCGAGATTGAGAAACGGCTTGCGTTCCAGGCCGACAGGTATCTGTTCACCATCAAGCATGAGCGACGCATTCGTCGCGTCTTTGAACTCCGCCCTAATCGAAGCATTGCCAATCATTCGTTCAAGACCCCATGACCAGCTGGAGCAAGCGACGAATCCGATCTCCATGTTCTTCCCGTCGATTTCGGAATGGATAATCTCGCCGTCTTCAATTTGAATACGACTTGTCGAATGGAATCGTCGCAACAGAAAGTTCGGGCCGCTTCGTTTTTGCGCAATCAACGCATCCCGACCGACGAACTCTGTTGCGTCGAGATCGACGATCCATCCGAGGCTGACTTCGTAAGGAGTTCGCTCGAAGCCAGGTTGCGGATCGAGTTCCGTCGCGAAATCCCAGGCCGCAACCACAAACCCGCCTTCGAGTCGACAGGTCTCCAGTGTTCTCAGTCCATAACCAGGTATGGCCAGACCCATCTCAGATCGTGTCGCGGTGATTCGATCGCGAAACGCTGGCGCCAGTTCCGTTGCCATCCAGCATTCGTAGCCAAGATCGGCTGTGAAACCGACTCGGGACACTCGTACAGTTCCATCACCGAGCGCGTAATCCCGAACCTCGAATGGGCCGAGTTGCTCCAGGCTTTCGAAACCCATGCGCACCAGCACGGACGCCGAAGCAGGGCCTTGTACGGCCATTCCCGCGAGCTGCTCGCTGACGTTGGTGAACGAAACGTCTTTGAGGTCGAAGCGATCGCATAAGGATTCGAAGTACGGCGTATGGTCAATATCCGACGGCATGATCAGGTAATCGTCATCATTGAACTTGTACAGGATCGCGTCATCTTTGATGGTGCCATCATCGTTACACAAGACGGCGTAGGTCGCGCGCATCGAGGGCAATTCGCCGACGGGGCGGGTCAGCATTCGGTCAAGCAGCTTGCCGCAGTCCGATCCGCGAATTTGAATCTTTTGCAACGGCGTTGAATCGAATATTGCGCATCGATTTCGTAACTCAGTGTACTCGAACTCGTCGTCACCGTAATTAAACGGCAACGCAAATCCGTTCCAAGCGATGTAATTCTCATCCTGAATGGAGTCGACAATGAACTGGTCGAAATCTCCATTCTCACGCCGGTTCAGAAAGTCGAAGAAAATGCTCCTGCGCAGCACTTTGAAGCCCTCTACTCAAACGACTAAGCGATATCAGCAGGCATTGTTGCTCATTCGGAATCGCCATATGTCCTAACGTATAGGCATTTAGCTGCATCAGTCGCAATACTCGCTTACTTGAATTTTCGCGCCTCTTTGACGAGGTCGTAGGCTGCGTTGATCTCACGCGAGCGCTCTTCTGCGACGGCGCGCATGCTTTCCGGCAGGCCCCTCGCAGCAAGTTTATCAGGGTGGTATTCATTCATGAGTCGTCGGTAGGCGAGCTTGATTTCGGCGGGCTCGGCGTCGGCCGTGATGCCCAGGGCTGCGTAAGCATCATCGAGGTTTTGCGCCGTCGCCGGCTGTCCGGATCCGCTGCGGCCGCCCGTCGCCGCACGCAACATGGCTTCGAGCTGCGCGACGTCCTGTTCCTGCAGGCCCAGTCTGCGGGCGATACGCACGAGCATCTCGTGCTCAGCCGGATGGATCTTGCCGTCCGCCGCGACGGCCATGCACTGCAACTGCAGAAAGAGTTGCAGCAGTGGGCCGCGCCTGTGACTGAGTTGGGCGAACTGGTCGACCGCCGCATCAAGGTCAAAGTCCGGCTGCTTGCCTCGATTAAATGCCCCCTTGGCCGCATGACGTTGCTCATCACCGAGTTTCAACATGTCGAAGGTTTGTTCGACGACATTGAGTTCATCGCGCGTGACAACCGAATCCGCCTTGCACAGTGCGCCCATGACGGAGAAGGTCGAATCGATCAACTGTGACTGGGCGACATTGAGACCGCCGAGGATGCTGTACCGAATCGCCTGGCTCGCTACATAGCCAATGCCTGCGCCGATGAAGAGCCCGAAAAAGCCGCCGAAAATCGCGCCGAGGATGGCGCCAACAAACATGAATTGCATGTAGGTAGTCTAACAGCGCCTCGGTATTGGAAAACAGGGACTGACCCTGTGACAACTCAGAAAAAAATCAGGCAGCGAGTTTCGATACTTTCACGAGGTGGCGCGTCCGCGGGCGCATCAGCGTGCTCGAAGGAGGAGTGAATCGTAAAGCGGGCACGCCCGTCGGCTTCCGAATCAAAGGTCTTGAATAGCAATGCTTCGTCCATTTGCATCTCCGGAAAGTAGTACCAGCGATGTCCCGAATCGTACAATGCGACCTGAAGTTCTCCAATGCGATCTTCCGCCCGGCGTTCGACAGCAACCAGATCTTCGGCTTTCACTGTTGTGGCATCGCATAGCACCAACGGATGGTCGTGAATAGGTCCGGCAATCGAACGCCAAACGTTGACTATGGCGAAGCGCCGCTGCAACAGGACTTCAGCTTCATTCGAGTCATCTGCGAAGTGGTCGCGCAGTCGCCTGATGCCGGAACGAGCGGTGTAATCGTTGTGCACGATCTCAGCAGGTTCGCGAATATTCTTTTCTCTCTGTTGATCGAGAGAAGATGAGCGTCGTGTATCGTCGAAAACTTCAACGCGGGCTGCGCCCGTCGCCTCCATTAGCAGGGCTTTAACTTCAGTGTGGTACGTCGACTCGACCTGCAAGTCATCGTAGAAGTCGTCGACACTGGTTTCGTGCTCCACAAGCATGAAGCCTTCAACATCAAGGCTGGATGATTGTTTTTCATGACGGCCATTGTGAACGCTCACTTCCTGCATCGTGAAATTACCAACATGATCGGTTTCGTCGCCTCCCCCTTTTGAGGGAATGTAGACGAGCGGCTCATCCAGGTTTGCCAGAAACTTGAGCTTCGCTTTTGTAGATTCAGCGGGCATAGTGTTTTGGGTCGTAATGCCATCTGGCCGGTATGCTTGGCCGAACTTGGTTGAGACTGGTCATGTTTCGTCTGCAGCGCCGAATATTGAGTTAAAGTCAATCAGTGAAAAGACATATTACCGTTCCTGTTCTTGCTCTTGATAAGCGCCTCCCGGACTGCGAATGCGGATTCCGGCAACCCAATGGTTGTGGACGATGACCAGTGGACTTATACGATCGCCTTTCCCATGATCTGGGCACCCGAGATCAATGGCAAAATTCGTGGTGATGAGGCGATCGATTTCACGATCGAATTTAAAGACATTCTCGAGAATCTCAGCTTCGGGCTGATGGGAGAGCTCTATGCCAACAGGGGGTTGGGCATTTACTTTCTAGAATTGGCGTAGCACCTCACTTCCGCCTATTATTCCTCCGCGTGACCTACTCTGCTCAAAAACGTGTACTCATCGTCGGTATCTTTTCGTTGTTGCTAAACGCCGGGCAGGCGATGGCAGACGCTATCATGCGCAGCGAAGCGATGTTTGCCGACACCATCGCCGAATTCTTTATTGAAGACGATCACGTTCGATTGGAGCTCGAAATAGGTTCCAATGACGTTGGGTCATTCCGCAACCTATTGCCCGACGCTTTGTATCAACAGCTCAATTATGGCGAAGCGCCGCTGGCGGAACGCTTGCCTAAATTTGTCGCAGACGACATGCCAGTCGTGGTTGGTGACACAAAACTGGCAGGTAGAGTTATTAATATTGCTCCGGCGACACGTCCGCTTCGCGATGCAATCACCGGCGAAGCCTTACCGACACCGGAAGATCAGCTGACCTTCGTCATCAGCGCGACAATAGTCTTTCCATTTGACGAGCGGCCGGACTCACTGATGCTCATCGCCCCCGTGGCGACGGGCCTGGCGAATATTGGCTTTGTGGTGTACCACAAAGGCGTCGCCATCAATGACTATCGATACCTGAGCTCGGGCATGACCGTTAACCTCGATTGGCAGGATGCCTGGTATTCGTCTTTTCCCGAGCGCGGCATGCGTCGCCAGTACTATTCGCCGATGACCGGATTCATTTACGTCGAGCCTTATGAGGTACGCAAAGAAATCATCCTGCGTCCCGCCGACATTCAACAGTATGTTGATCTCGGGCTGCAGGATGCAGAGACAATTTCTGCGGACCGCCATGAAGAGATAAAGAAAAAAGTAGTTGAGTTCCTCGAAGACCATTTCGCCGTGAAGATCGATGGCGAGGCGGCCGAAGGAAATCTCGACCGGGTCAATTTTCTGCGGCGAACGCTGCGCAGCAGCGTGGTCGTGGACAATCAGGACCTCGATCTGCTTTCTGCAACCATGGGCGTAATCTATGTATTTCCCACGGACGGACTGCCACAGAGTGTCGAGATGGAGTGGGACCTGTTCAACGAAAAAGTACAGACGATCCCGGCCGCGACGGTTGATCAGGCCGGGCCGTTACCGGTAATTCTGGAGCCAGACTTCAATGTCCTGCGCTGGGATAACTTTCTGAAATTTCCAGAGCTGCCCACGCTCACGGACATTGAAAAACCGCCGAGTGCTTTGCAACGAGTTGCAGGCTGGGCGCGATGGCCGGCGGCTCTTGTAAGCGTTGTTCTGCTGGTCTTGTTGCTGCGCTCTGTGCGATCCGGTAGCGGTGTCTCGATGCGAGTGGCATTGGCCTCGTTGCCACTAATCGGTCTGACGATTCTGTTTTTTCATCAGCATCGCCAGATTGACCTGGACGACGAGCGACTACAGAAGCTTGTTGGCGATCTGCTGCATAATGTCTATCGCGCATTCGATTATCGAGGTGAGGCAGTAATCTATGACGTACTCGAAAAAAGCGTGTCGGGAGAACTGCTCACCGACATCTATCTCGAAACTCAGCAAGGCCTGGAACTTGCCAACCAGGGTGGCGCACGCGTTAAGGTCAAGACGACTGAGGTTCGCGAAACAGAACTTATTGGCCGCGAAGGCAATACCTTGACTATTTTAAGCAACTGGAGCGTGGCCGGGTCTGTCGGACACTGGGGTCACGTGCACCAGCGCAGCAATGCTTACCGGGCGAATCTCGAGATTAGTGAGATCGAGGGCGTCTGGAAACTCACCGGTCTCGAGATTCTCGACGAACAAAGACTCTGAACCGCGATGATCGCTATCGACAACCTGGCATTCAGTTACGACGGTCGCGGCCCGAATGCCGGGACATCGCCGTTCGGCATGCGCATCGAAAGACTCGAGGTGCAACAGGGAAGCAGTACCGCGCTCGTTGGTCCGAGCGGTTCGGGTAAGACGACGCTGCTGGGATTGATCGCGGGAACACTGCGAGCGAAGTCCGGCAGTGTCCAGGTCAACAGTCAGGCAATCACGAGCTTCAACGACGGCGAGCTTGGTCGATTTCGTATCCGCAATGTCGGCCAGGTATTCCAGGCTTTCGAATTACTCGCTTATCTTACGGTCACTGAGAACGTCATGTTGCCGTGGTACATCTCCGCTGCCGGAGCGAAAGCAGATGTTCGAACGCGCGCGACGGGTTTATTGCGCGGCGTCGGTCTCGAGTCGAAACTCAATGCAATGCCGGGCGAGCTGTCGCAGGGGGAACAGCAACGCGTCGCTGTCTGCCGGGCCATGCTCAATAATCCTCCAGTGCTGCTGGCCGACGAACCTACTGGCAACCTCGACCGGGAAAACAAGCAAAACGTCGTCGACTTATTGGTGGAGCAG
>Ga0255056_10000593_pt1 | contig 10978 bp, 10 predicted proteins | sample Cases_109_1_MG_FD_183639 | JGI IMG/M metagenome (GOLD analysis project Ga0255056, IMG submission 183639) | Seawater microbial communities from Amundsen Gulf, Northwest Territories, Canada - Cases_109_1 | ecosystem: Environmental > Aquatic > Marine > Gulf | place: Canada: Northwest Territories... | reverse complement strand
GCCCCCCGATCAGCTTTCACTAGGGCTGCACCCTGCGGTTGGGGCTCAGCTTGCTGATGAAGATCTCGCTAAATCGTTCCTTTACAGCCAGATCGGCGGATTGGCGACACCGCCCTCGCCGTTGGTCATCACCGAGCTGCTGACAGATACCGACCACACTGAGGGGCTCGACCTTCTCGATGCACCCACTCTGTTCATTGTGGGCGAGAACGATCCCATCTTTCCACCTGCTCTCATTGAGCAGGCATCGGCGCTCATCCCTGGCAGCGAGATGAGTGTCGTGGCCGAAAGTGGCCACTCTCCGTACTTCGAGCGACCAGATCAGTGGAACGACTTGGTACTCCGATTCCTGCGACGATGGGCTTGACGAGAGGAGTCAGCATGGCCGCAAAAGAAGTGTTGCCAGGTTTGTTTGCAATCAAGTTGGGGCCAGTCAACGCCTTTCTGATCGACGAAGGCCTGACCTTGATCGATAGCGGCCTCCCCAAGAACGCCGCCGAGATCGAGGAGGCGATTCGCTCAATAGGTCGAGCGCCTGAAGACCTGACCAGCATTGTGCTGACTCATGCCCACCCGGACCATCTGGGGAGTGCTGCTCACCTCTCGGGTGGAACGATTCCTGTCGCGATCCACGGCGACGACATCGCGGCGGGTAAGGCCAGTCTGGTGAAAGTGGGCCGACCCGACTTCGAGATTGCCGTGTTCGGCCACGGCAGACCCATCACCTCGGGAGCTTCAAACAAGTTCGCCCAGAAGTTCGGATGAGCGTGATCATGGTGAGATGCGCTTACCGTCTTGGCACCACTACGGAGGTGTGATGTCGGAATCCAGTTCCAACTCAGAACGAGAGGTTCTCAACTGGGACGTCTATGGATTGGCGATTCGAGAACTCGCCCAACAGATTGCGGATGACGGTTTCCAACCCGACATCATCCTGGGGATTGCCCGCGGCGGGCTGATTCCTGCGGGGTCACTCGGGTACGCGTTGTCGATCAAGAATTGCTACCTGATCAACGTGGAGTACTACACCGACGTCGATGAGCGGTTGGATATGCCGGTGATCCTTCCTCCGTACCTCGAGTTGGTCGACTTGGAGCATTCGAGCGTTCTGATCGTCGACGACGTCGCCGACACTGGCCACACACTGCAGATGGTTTACAACCTCGTTGCCAACAAGGTGAAGGAAACCAAGGCTTCTGTCCTCTACGAGAAGTCAAGGTCGGTCATCAAGCCCGAATTCGTTTGGAAACGCACCGATCTCTGGATCAACTTCCCGTGGTCTTCCGAGAAACCCATTGTTGCTCCTGCGAGCGGGTCTGAGGTCCTTTGATAGAGCGAGTCTCATCGACCCCGAACCAGCTGGGGGAGTGCCCGCTTTGGGACACCGAGTCGCGGTGGCTCTATTGGATTGACATCGACGGGATGGAGATCCTTCGAATTGACCCGTCGTCAGGCATGGAGGCCACCATCTCGACGCCGGGGAGACCTGGCTCGATAGCTCTTACGGCCAAGCCGGGTCGGCTCAAGGTCGCTATGGAAAACGAGTTTGTCGATCTCGACTTCGGCGACGAAACATGGGAAACGTGGTTGACACTCGAACCCCAAGGAACCGGCAATCGGCTAAACGACGGTCGGTGCGATCGCCAGGGACGATTCTGGGTTGGCAGTATGCATGAAGACGCTCAATCGGATCGTTTCAGTGGGATGCTTCACCAGGTTCGCTCCGGAGGCGAGCACAGGTCGGTTCAGAACCAGATAGGAATCAGCAACGGCATAGCTTTTTCCCCCGACGGCGAGACAATGTATTTCGCAGACACTCCCCGTAGAACGGTCTGGGCCTACGACTACGACCCTGATTCCGGGGACCGAAGTGGCCAACGTGTCTTCACCGATTTTTCCGACCTGCCGGGTTGGCCAGACGGTGCATGTGTCGACGCCGACGGTTGCTATTGGATCTCGTGTGTTCTCGGTTCGGCAATCGCGCGGTTGACCCCCGAAGGTGAGCTAGACCGAATTGTTGAGCTTCCTGTCGAGAAGCCGACGGCAGCCGCCTTTGGAGGCCCCGACCTTGACACGTTGTACGTGACCTCGATTGGTGGTGATGACGGATTCAGCGAGACCAGCCAAGGCCATCTGTATGCAGTTGATGTCGGCGTTCGAGGTTTACCAGAGCCGGTGTTCGGTTGATCTGGCTTCTATGTTGGCGAGTATGCAACTGACCCCGGCCAATCCGGCCACCCGATGAAAGTCCTGTGCATCGGCGGGGGCCCGGCCAACCTCTATTTCTCCATCTTGCTCAAGAAGGCACGCCCTGATTTCGACGTCACGGTCTACGAGCGGAATCGACCAGAGGATTCCTACGGTTTTGGGGTCGTCTTCTCCGATGAGACACTCGATCATTTTGCCGAAGCCGATGGGCCTTCTTACGAGGAGCTGACTCGGAGCTTCAAACATTGGGGCGACATCGAGGTTCACCACTTTTCCGGGAGGCGCTTTGTCTCCGGCGGTCATGGATTCGCGGCGACAGGTCGACGCGAGCTGCTTGAGATTCTCACCAAACGTGCAACGGAAGTGGGTGTCGACCTTCGGTTCTCCACCGAGATCGCCGACCTCAGTGATCTGCCAGAGGCTGATCTGATCGTCGGAGCAGACGGGGCCAACTCGATGGTGCGTCGCTCGCTCGAGCCTCACCTCGGACCATCGATCGATCTGCGAGTCAACAAGTACATTTGGTTTGGGACTCCAAAGGTCTTTGATGAGTTCAACTTCATCTTCGAGGACACTCCTGCCGGGATGGTGTGGGCCCACATCTACCCCTATTCCTCGGAGGGCAGCACCTTCATCGTCGAAGTGCCACCGGGAACTTGGAGGAGTCTCGCCTTCGACCAGACGAAAGACGAGACCTTCCCCCCCGGGATCAGTGACGAGGTCGCCCTGAAAGCGTGTCAGGAAATGTTCGCGGAACATCTCGATGGTCATCCGCTTGTTGGCAACAATTCAAAGTGGTTGCAGTTCCCCACCATCAAGTGTGAGCGCTGGCACCACGAAAACGTGGTGCTCATGGGTGATGCGATACACACGGCCCACTTCTCGGTGGGGTCGGGAACCAAATTGGCCATGGAGGATGCGATCGCCCTGTCTGGCTTCCTTCTCGAGGATATGCCTATCGGCGAAGCTCTCGACTCCTATGAGACGGCAAGACGTCCCGAGGTCGACAGTCTGCAACGAGCGGCCAAAGCGAGCCTCGAATGGTTTGAGGGCGCCGACCGTTACCGGCATCTCGAGCCGGAGCAATTCGTCTTCAGCATGCTGACCCGGAGTCAGCGGATTACCTACGACAACCTTCGTCTCCGGGATCCCGGCTACATGGAATCCATCGATCGTTGGTACGCGGCATCGGATCACGGCTCACCTGTGTCGGTCGATGAGACCATCCCTCCGATGTTCCATCCCTACAAGGTGCGGGATCTCACTCTCCCCAATCGGGTTGTCGTTTCCCCAATGGACCAATACTCATCCGTCGATGGCATGCCCAATGAGTGGCATCTGGTTCACCTCGGCAGCAGAGCCGTCGGTGGTGCTGGGTTGGTGATGACTGAGATGACTTGTGTCTCCCCGGAGGGACGAATTTCTCCCGCCGACGCCGGCGTCTGGACCGACGAGCAGGCCAGTGCGTGGGGTCGCGTCGTCGACTTTGTTCACAAAAATTCAGAGTCGAAGATCGGCATGCAGATCGGGCACTCGGGCCGCAAAGGGTCCACCAAGCTGATGTGGGAGGACGACAGCGCTCCACTCGACGAAGGCAACTGGGAGATCCTTGCACCATCGCCCATCAGGTATCGACCGGACAGTCAGGTTCCCCGCGAGATGAACACCGGCGACATGGATCAGATCCGGGATCAACACGTAGAAGCGGCCAGTCGAGCCGACCGAGTGGGCTTCGACTGGCTCGAGCTTCATTTCGCTCACGGGTACCTGCTGTCCAGCTTCCTGACCCCGCTCGCAAACGAGCGAGTCGACGAATATGGGGGAACATTGGAGAATCGAATGAGGTACCCGCTCGAGGTGTTTGACGCAGTGCGGTCGGTTTGGCCCGATGCGAAGCCGATGTCAGTGCGAATCTCCGCAACAGACTGGGTCGAAGGCGGATTTGCTGGTGACGATGCAGTCGAGTTCTCTCGTCAGCTGAAAGAGCACGGTTGTGACGTTGTCGACGTGTCGACTGGTCAGACCTCGCTGGAGGCAAGACCCGAATACGGAAGGCTGTACCAAACGCCGTTCAGCGACAGAATTCGCAACGAGGCGGGCATCCCAACCATGACAGTTGGCGCGGTGTCATCGATCGACGACATCCACAACATCCTCGTGTCGGGCCGGGCCGACCTGGTGGTGATGGCTCGACCACATTTAGTCGACCCCTACTGGACGATGAACGCCGCCATCGATCTTGGTTACACAGGTCACTCGTTTCCCAATCAGTACCTCTCCGGGTTGGGGTCGAGACGGCGAGAGCAGGAGCCGATCGCACCTGACGTGTTCCGCGGCTGAGTGGTCAATTCACTATCTGAAGGACTGTCGGTCAGCTGTCGACAGGGTCGACGCTGGCTCTAACCTCCCCTGATGGATCGGGCAGCCGTTCAACGTCGCACCGTCCGCACGCTGATGACGGCCAACGTCTTTGGGTATGCGGGACGTAGTGCTGTTGCCGCAGTAGCCGTCTTGCTCGCTCGTGAGATGTTGGATAGCGACCGTCTCGCCGGCATTCCCGCCGCTGCTGCTGTTCTGGGGACAGCAATCGCCGCCACGCCACTTGCCTTGCGCTCGAAACGGCGAGGCCGCAGATCTGGCGTCCTTATCGGATACCTCATCGCAATCGGTGGGGCCGCACTCGGTCTCGTCGCAGGGCAGGCTGGGATCTTCTGGCTTTTTGTGATCTCCGCTGGGCTGTTCGGGGCCGGCAATGCTTCCAACCTTCAGAACCGGTTTACAGCCGCGGACCTCGCAGACGAAGATCGTCGCGCTCGTGAGATTTCGATGGTGGTCTGGGTTGGCACCGTCGGTGCGGTGATCGGTCCGGCGCTTGCCCTTTGGGTAAACCGCGTCGGAAAAGGATTCGGGATGTCGGAGTGGGTGAGTCCCCTGGTGTTGGGGATCGTCGGATTCGCGTTCGCGGCCCTCATAGTTGCCACTTTCTTGCGTCCAGACCCGCTCGTAGTTGCCGGTGGAGTCGAACCCGAGGCACCTAGGGAGAATCCGCTCCGTGGGGTGAGTCACTCATGGAAGGTGATCTGGCCAAATCAGATGGCTCGTCTCGCCATCGGCGCAATGGCGGTGAGCCAGATGGCCATGGTTGCTGTGATGTCAATGACGCCACTTCACATGCGTGATCACGGTCACGCCGAGCTGTCCACGTTGGTTATTGCGGCTCATGTCTTTGGGATGTTCGGGCTGGCTCCTCTCATTGGGCGATGGGCCGATCGGCAGGGACGGATCAAGGCCTTGAAGGTCGGCGCTGTGGTACTTGGTGTGGGCGCTACAACCGCTGTGATCGCCGGATACCTCCCGATCCTCGTTTTCATCGGGCTGTTTCTTATTGGCGTCGGCTGGAACTTCGCGTTTATTGCCGGATCTGCCCTGCTGACAGAGAGTATTTCCGGCTCAGAGCGAGTTGGTGCTCAGGGTCTTTCCGATGTAGTGATGAGCCTTCTCGCGGCGACGGCGGCATTCTCATCTGGATTCATCAAGTCAACGGCCGGCTTTCACTGGCTCGCCATTTTTGCAGTAATCGCGGCCGTGCTGGTTCTGGTTGCTGTCGTTTATGTGGAGAAGAGCCATCGCCAACCAGTTGAGGCCGCCGCCTAGAGACCCAGCTAGGCGGGATCGCGGGAAATCACATAAGACTCGTTGTTGAACCAAACGGCTTCATGTTGTCGCATCACGTCTGCAGTGGGCGCGAGATACGATCCCGAGGCCATTGCTTCTGACAGGCGTGTCTCATCGATCTGCGCGACATACGCAGCAGCGTTCCACGTCGCCAGGATCGAAGGGGTGCCGATGTGCTCGGTTTCTTCGGTTGGCATGGAGTGAAGATGGAATGTGAAAATCGACTCGTCGTTGGTGCCCGGGTCGAACTTCAAAGCGGAATCTTTGATGGTCCTCGAGGCGGCCTCGACCAATTCGTGACGACCGGTCGGGAAGGGCTCTTCACCTGGCCAGACCGCTTGGATGATCTCCAGACCCGGGTCGTTTCCATACGCATGAACCCCAATGAGCCGGCCGCCTGGGGCGAGCGCCGCCGAGAGAGGTGCCAGGACAGTCCTGACCTTTCGATCTGCACTTGTGCGGGCTCGGTAGGTTTGTGATGCGAGAACAAGGTCGTAGAGACCCTCGACACGTCCTGGCTGGGGAATGGTGGGACGGAGCAGGAACTCTCGATCACGGCGATAGATCACCAGAGCCGATGGGCGTACGTAAAGGGGGTTGCCGGTTTTGGGGCTGGTGCGAACCTCCCAGTCTTTGGCCACCCTTGGGTAGAGATCGTGAATTTGGTTGGCGAACTCGTGAGCCGTCGATCCGTCGAGTTCAACGTTTCTCCAAACAAGATCATCCGGGCGGTCGGGGCTGAGAGCCGGCGCCTCCCGATAGTGCATATTGGTGACCACAAACACGGTTTCCGGATGCTCCGAAAGACGATCCGGCATCCTCTCCAACGCCTGACGCACGTCTTCGACGCTGATTTCCTTGCCAACGATCAGCCAGGGGATATGAGTGAAGCGCTGATGCAGTTCTCTCATCAACTGGCTGAGCACCGAGGCATCGCCCATCCCGGCGTCAAATATGCGCAGCGCCCGGTCACCCGGCTCTACGTCGGCCAGTTCCCTACCAACCCTGGCGGCCACGGCGGCCTTTTCGTTGGTGGAGCGCACGAACATCATGTAGGCGGCACGGCTATCGAAGAATCGGGCAGGTGTGCTCATGAGTTGGTCGACGCTAGCGGCCGGTACCCTTTGTTGAATGAGTCTGCCGATTGTCAAGAACAGCTTGAAGTGGAGTTACTACGACCCCGATGTGATTCCAGCGTGGGTGGCCGAGATGGACTTCGGTCTCGCTCCCGTGATCAGCCAGGCCTTGCACGAAGCGGTTGACCGCGGGGACACCGGCTACCCGTCTTTCGACGCCATGGAGGACACCGCCAACGCTGCTGCCGAGTTTTGGGCATCCCGTCTCGGGTGGAGTGTTGATCCGTCACGTGTGTTCGCAGTTCCCGACGTCATAGAAGGGATCCGGCGAGCCATCGCTCACCTAACCAAACCGGGATCGTCGGTGATACTGCCCACCCCCGCCTACTACCCGTTTTTCTCGATGGTAAAGCGAGCAGATCGCGAGTTCATCGAGGTACCCGGCTTGGTCGATGAGGTAGGGCGATACACGCTCGATCTTGAAGCCATAGACCGTGAAATGACCCGTGGTGCCGGCTCTGTGGTGTTGTGTAATCCCTGGAATCCAACCGGTCGCAGCTTCTCAGCTGAGGAGGTGTCGGCTCTAATCGAAGTCGTCGCAAGTCACGACGGCCGTGTTTTGTCCGACGAGATCCACGCCTCACTGGTCTATCCGGGCTCCACCCACGTTGTTGCCGCAAACATCGCTCCAGATGTGCTCGTCACGGTTACCTCAGCCTCAAAGGCGTTCAACTTGCCAGGTCTCAAATGCGCCCAAGTTGTGCTCACAAATGGGCGCGATGCCGAGATCTGGTCCGATTTCTTCACGCTCCCCAAGATCGGTGTCGGCACGTTTGGCCTCATCGCCAATACCGCGGCGTACACCGACGGCGGCGACTGGCTCGACACGGTGATGGATCGGCTCCAGTCGAACCGACGAGTCCTCGGTGAGTTGATCGAAACCCATCTTCCAGGTGTGGGGTATCGACCACCGGAAGCGACCTACCTTGCCTGGCTGGATTTCGGTCGACATGGTCATACCAAGCCGGCCGATCACTTCCTCGAGCATGCGCGGGTGGCTTTGAACGAGGGGGCTCTCTTTGGTGCAGTCGGTGAGGGTTACGCCCGTCTCAACTTTGCCACGTCGGAGGATCTCCTCATTCAGATGGTTGAACAGGTCGCCGCCGCCGTGAAGCCGTCTCCCTAAGTGTCGGCGGGTTTGTGCCCTCTGTCGATTACGTTGTCTCGTTCGCCGGGACGAAATAGGACCTGGGGTTCGACCCCGTCGGGGAAGTACTGCTGGGCGACCACACCGCCGGGATGATCGTGCGGGTAGACATAACCTTCACCGTGACCTAACTGCGCGGCCCCGGAATATCCGGTCGAGCGAAGGTGCGGCGGGACGTTCGGGGTGGGACCGTTCTGCACCAACTCGCTGGCGGCTGTCATTGCTTTGCCCACCGAATTGGATTTCGGTGCTGTGGCCAAATACAAAGTGACGTGAGCTAGGTGGTAGTTCGCCTCGGGGAGACCGACGTATGCCAGTGCATCTGCAGCAGCCACCGCCACTTGGAGAGCGGTGGAGTCAGCCAATCCCACGTCCTCAGACGCCAGGATGATCAGTCGTCGAGCGATGAACTCTGGATCCTCACCGCCTTCCAACATTAGGAACAGCCAGTAGAGGGCGGCGTCGGGGTCAGATCCACGAACGGACTTGATGAAAGCGGAGATCACGTCGTAGTGGTTGTCGCCGGTCTTGTCGTATCTGACAATTCTGCGTTGCAAGGCTTCGCTGACATCAGAATCCGTGATCTCTGTGCGCCCGTCAGATTCGGCGAGCAGGGCGGCGACCTCGAGGGCGTTGAGGGCCTGACGGGCATCACCACCAGTGCGGGTCGCGAGTTCCTCACCGGCGGGATCGGGGAGGTTGAGGCCCATCGATCCTAAGCCGCGATCTCCATCAGCAAGAGCGACATCGAGTACTTGTCGTGTCTCTTCGGGGGTGAGGGCCTGCAAACGAAACAGAGTCATTCGGCTCATCAGCGGGCTGTTCACCTCGAAGAACGGATTCTCGGTGGTTGCGCCGATCAGGGTCAGGGTTCCGTCCTCCACTCCGGGGAGAAGCGCGTCCTGTTGGTTTTTGGCGAAACGGTGGATCTCATCCAAGAACAACACGGTTCGTCGTTCGTCGGTCGCCAGACGTCGCTTGGCGTTGGCAAGGACTTCCCGGATGTCCTTTACGCCGGCGGAAACGGCAGAGAGTGTGATGAACTCGGCGTCAGCGTGATTCGCCACCACACGTGCGAGTGTGGTTTTTCCGGTGCCCGGTGGCCCCCATAACAACATCGAGATTGGGTGGCCCGATGTCACCACACGTCGGAAGGCAGCTCCCTCGTCGAGCAATTGTGGTTGGCCGACGACTTCTCCGATGGTCCTCGGGCGCATCCGTGTGGCCAGTGGTGCAGCCGCCAGGGCCAGGTCGTCCGCCCGGGATGAGAAGAGATCGGTCATGACCTTGACGGTACCGCCCGCCATGGGCCGTCGCCCCTTAGGGTCTCATGATGAACTTCGAGGCCATCGAGACTGCGGCACGATTTGTCGGGGAACGCACTGGTCGAGACCATGAAGTCGCCATGGTCCTCGGATCGGGTCTGGGGCCGTACGCCGACCAGGTGTCCGATCCGATCTCGATTCCGTATTCCGAGATCCCTGGTTTCCCGGTTCCACGAGTGGAAGGCCATGGCGGGAAACTGGTGTCAGCGAGTTTCGGTGAGCGGAACGCTCTGATCTTCGCCGGTCGTGTCCATTTCTATGAAGGGTGGTCGCTTGAAGAGCTCGTCTTCGGTGTCAGGACCGCCGTCAGGGCAGGCTGCGAAACCGTGTTCCTCACTAATGCCGCCGGCGGGTGCGGTGACGGCCTGGAACCTGGAGATCTTGTATTACTCCGTGATCACCTCAACATGACGGGTCAATCTCCGCTGATCGGTCTCAACGACGAGAGACTAGGTCCACGGTTTCCCGATATGTCGACTGTGTATTCGGAGCAACTTCGGCGAACGGCCCACGAGGTGGCTGCCTCTGTTGGGGCCTCGCTCAAGGAAGGGGTGTACGCCTGGTTCATCGGTCCCGCATACGAGACTCCAGCCGAGGTCGAAATGGCCCGTCGTTTGGGTGCCGACTTGGTGGGCATGTCGACAGTTCCAGAAGCAGTCGCCGCCAGGCACATGGGAGCGAACGTGATTGGAGTCAGTCTGGTGACAAATCTTGCCGCCGGGATATCAGACTCGCCTTTGAGCCACGACGAGGTCACCGAGGCAGCCATGTCGGCTCGCGAGCGATTCACCGCGCTCGTTGACGGTCTGCTCCGTCGTCTTCTCAGCTAGCTTTGGGGTTTGGTCAGATCGCCAACATGTGCCTCAACCGCCTTGACCAATTCGGCGCCGTCGATGGTGATTGAGATCCCGTAAGCGCCACCGCCGATGGAGATGTCGGATTCCACCAGACGCTCATCTGCGTAGACAGGCCAGTTTCTCGATGCGCCGAGAGGGGTAATGGCTCCACGTTTGTACCCGGTCACTTCGAACGCCTCATCGGCGTCGGGCATCGACAGTCGCCGCTCTCCGAGAGTGGAGCGAAGTTTGGGCCAGTCAATCACGCGGTCACCTGGCACCAGCACATATATGTAGTCACCCTCGCCGCGCCGGACCACCATTGTCTTGACGACTGCTGAAGGTGGCACTCCACGTAGCCGGGCGGCCTCCTCGAGTGAACTCACTGGACCGGTGTCTATCACTTGATGTTCGACTCCTTGGAGTCGCACGTCGTTGGTGGCGGGAGTGTCTTTCAAGGGGTCAACGGATCCTTGTCCGTGGTTTGCTCGAAGACACGTTTTGCCTTACCGACTTCGCTCCTCGGGACGCTTCCTACAGCTCCCACCACAACTTTGACTCTCAGTCGTACCGTCTCATTGAGCTTGATGCTGATTCGTTCGGCAATCGCCGGTTCACTTCCAACAAGCCCATCATGTGCCAGTACGACTG
>Ga0255056_10000592_pt1 | contig 10980 bp, 10 predicted proteins | sample Cases_109_1_MG_FD_183639 | JGI IMG/M metagenome (GOLD analysis project Ga0255056, IMG submission 183639) | Seawater microbial communities from Amundsen Gulf, Northwest Territories, Canada - Cases_109_1 | ecosystem: Environmental > Aquatic > Marine > Gulf | place: Canada: Northwest Territories... | reverse complement strand
GCAAGAGCCGACCCAAAGCCATCGTCCGTGGTTGTGACCAGCGCGGTTGTCTGCTGCTTTGTTCGGCGTGGTTGGCAACCGCGCCAGATATAGAGCTATCCGGGAACCTCTTTGAAACACGGCAAATCGTCCGTGATCGTGTACCACGGTGCCATAGATCCAGTGAAGATGTGATCGTCAGCACCACGGCCCGGATCGTCGTCCAGCGATCCGAAGGGGATAATCGCGATGTCGCGATCCGCGTCCAGTCGCGGCATACCCGAGCCGCAGCGAGTGCAGAACCTCTGAGTGAAGAATCGCGCTGACGGCAGTTTGTACGTTTTCAGCTTGTTCTCACCGCGCACGAACTCCAGGCCGTCTATTGCAGTAAAACCGTTGGTCGCATATGCGGCCGCGCGTGCTTTGCGACAGCGTGAGCAATGGCAGTTGTGCACAAACTTCATTGGTGTCCTTACCTCATAGGCGACATCACCACAAAGACAACTGCCCCGCAGTACGCCGACTTTGCCCTTTCCGTGCCCCGGGCGTTCTACAACCGGACCATCATCCGGCTCCGGATAGGCCTCGAATTGCTGCAGATTGTCTCCGATGGTATGCCACGGCGCCTTCGACGGAGCGAAGATGTGCGCAGTTGGACGAACCCCAGGATCTTCGTTCAGACAGCCGGCAGGCATAGTTATCCACTCTTTGCCACTAGACTCCGGCACCACGGAACCGCAGTTACTGCAGAATGCCCGGATGATGCCTGGAGAGGATTCGTAGTGCGCTACGGCATTCTCATCCGACAACCAGCGAAAACTGTCACGCGTCGTATCCACATAGGTCGCAAACGGCGCGCCATGTGCTTTGCGGCACATGGAACAGTGACAATGGGTCATATTGTCCAACGCACCATCGACCTGCCAACTCACCGATCCACACAAACAACTTCCAGTAATCATGGCTCACCTCGGTTATCGAAAAGCAGCGCATCATATCAGGACGATCCGCTGTGTATTATCCAGTTCCCTAGATCAGCCCGCAGCGATCTTGTCGATGCCGTCGTCGCCGTTATCCCACCATTCTTTTCCATATGGTCCTTGCAGCCAGTCCAGCAGCATAGCAATGTCGTCCCAGCATAGTGATCGAATGTTAATTATGTAAGCATATGGCAGCGAGGTCCCTTGTTTTTTGCCAATCGTCGGTATTGGCCGTTTCCTGTTTCATGCACTGCAGGATCATGATGTGCTGCCGCAAGGCCTCATCGACCGATTGAATCCGCAACCCATTCCAGTCATTCGACATAGCTTCGGCCGCGCATCAGGTTGGCTGTCAGCTGCAGCGCCCCGGCCCCTGGCAGCCCGCGCCGGAGAGACGAGCAGCCGTTGGGTTGCCTGACGTGCTGAATTTGTCACATCCAACGTAATTTGGGTTGAGCCGTACGGACAGGTACACCCTGCTACCTGTCAACACCATGGGGCGAGCAGGTCAAGAAACGGGTCCCAAGTGCCGTTAACCCTTGATACTGACGGAATGACCAGCCTTAGAGCCTAAACTAGCGAGGCAGCACTCGAATACGCAAGACCACGGGCTGCGCGACTCCCGACCACCTCAATTCCTTTGAGCAAGTAGATTTAGACGTGTCTTTCTGACCTGAATGCCGTGCAACAAATCCCGCGATGGCAGGCGTATACCGGCCCACAGGTTCTCCTAAGTGAGTAGAGCAAAGGCCATGAAATCCGCCTTTCAGGCAAAAAATTGGTCGGAGTTCAAGAACCATCTGCGATCCCTTGATCCTAAGCGAAAAGGCGACAGTTTCGAGCAGCTGACTCTCTACTACCTTAAGCTCGACTCCAAATACCGCACTAAATTTGAGCACGTCTGGCTACTCAAAAATGTCCCGCATGCTGTCCGTAAACGGTTAAATCTTCCCAGTGTCGACGAAGGAATAGACCTAGTTGCCAAAACACATGAAGGTCAGTACTGGGTCTTTCAGTGCAAATATCTAGATGATGAATCCGAGACCCTGACACTTCCTAAACTTGCCACCTTTACAAGTCTTGCATTCGTAGTTTGCAGGAACGTCTCGGTCGCTATGGTGTGTACCACCGCCAACCGTTACAGTCGCAAGCTTACACGATACAAGGAGCGTCTAACTTTCTGCACCGGTGAGGTATGGAGAGCTCTTGACGAGGAGTTCTTTCGGAGTGTGCGCAGTCTGCAGGCAAACCGTTTCCGCCCAATCAGACAACTCAAACCGCGACCACATCAACGGCGTGCAATCCAAAACGCTGATAGGCATTTCGTGCACCAAAAAAGCATGCGGGGGAAAATGATTCAACCGTGTGGTACGGGAAAGACTTTAACGGCGTATTGGATTGCTGACCGGCTCAACGCAAGAACAATACTGATTGCCGTTCCTAGTTTAGCCCTGATTCGGCAATCTCTTGAAGTATGGACCCGTGAAGCGGTTGCAACCGGCCGTTCCATGCGTTGGATATGCGTCTGCAGCGATGAGTCTATCAAAAGTATAGAACGCGACGATCCAACATTACTTACCCACGATCTCGGGATCGACGTTTACTCGGATCCTAATCAAATAGCCCATTGGCTTCGCAAAAGGCATGAAGGCGTCAAAGTCGTTTTTGTCACGTATCAAAGTGGAAAAAAGGTCGCCAGGGCAGCTCGACAAGCGGCAAAGGTCTTCGATCTCGGAATAATGGATGAAGCCCATAAGACGGTCGGGAAAAAGGGAAATCTATTTGGCTATTTACTCCATGACGGTAACATTCGAATAAAAAAACGTCTCTTTATGACTGCCACTGAGAGACGCTACGTGGGCCGAGGTAACAACATTGTAAGCATGGATGACTCTAAATTATTTGGCGATACATTCGAACTCCTAACCTTCAAGGAAGCTCTCGATGTAAATCCACCTATCTTATCTGACTATAAGATAGTCACCATTACAACCACACACGACGAAGTAAAACGGCTAATCAAAAAGAATGTTTTCGTCTCTCCAGATAAAGGCAGGTGGAAGGACGATATTGAAGCAGAGACGCTCGCTACAACTATAGCCATTAGAAAGATTATAGAGAAACGGCATGTCAAGCGCATTGTTTCTTTTCATAGCAGTATAGATCGAGCGAAGTCGTTAAAGAAAACGCAGGATGTGTTTGGCGATGCTTTTCCAGAATACAAATCACTAGATACCTATCATCTAAAAGGTTCAATGCCAACCGCAAAACGAACCACAATTCTATCGAAATTCAGATCCTCGCGGCGGGGTTTGGTGACTAACGCAAGATGTCTAATCGAGGGTGTCGACGTTCCTGAAGTGGATTGCGTTGTCTTTGCAGATCCGAAGAACAGTACGATAGATATTGTGCAGGCCGTGGGGCGGGCACTTCGAAGAGCTGAAAATAAAAAGTGTGCCTACGTAGTTATTCCAGTGTTAGTAGACGGCGTGTCGAAGATAGATGATTGCGTTGAGTCCGGTGCATTCGACAAGGTGCTATTTGTTTTGCGTGCACTCGCATCTAATGACGAACGTATTGTGGAATATTTTCGGACAGCAACAACGAATAGTAGGAGACGGGTCGGTCGTGGAATGTTTGAAATCGAGATTCCAGATGGTTTAAGGGTCGACACCAAGGAGTTCGACCGTTCTGTGGAACTACGATTCTGGTCTCGCCTTGCACGGCTCGCGTGGCGCCCCTTCGATGAAGCTCGAGTATACGTCCATAGTCTGGGTCTCAGGTCTAAAACAGACTGGGCCGAGTACTGTAACGGGGGAAGCTCAGATGATCGTGAAAAACCTCACGACATTCCCGCAAGCCCGTCGACCGTCTACAAGAACAGCGGCTGGAAAGGATGGGGGGATTGGCTGGGTACTGGCAATATTAGGCCATCCGACCGACGTCATTGTCCATTCGTTTCTGGCAGGAGGTTTGCGCGTAGTCTCAATCTCAAGGGGGAAAGTGAGTGGAGGAAGTACAATCGCGGTGAAATGCGACATCTTCCGCCCAGGCCCGACGACATACCCGCTAATCCGGCTAGTGCGTATAAGGACAGCGGTTGGAAAGGATGGGGTGACTGGATAGGGACTGGAGCAATTGCTGTTACACGGCGAAAGTTTCGACCTTTCAAATCAGCTTGGAGATTTGCCCATTCATTGAAACTGAAAACGAAGGATGAATGGAGACTGTTTAGCATGGGAAGAATTCCGGGTAAGCCGCGCCGTCCAGACGACATTCCGTCAAATCCGAGTAAGACGTACAAGGGATCCGGTTGGAAAGGATGGGGCGACTGGCTTGGTAGTGGCACGATCGCGCCGCAAAAGAGAAGTTACCGCTCGTTTCACAAAGCCCGGGCTTTCGCTCGGCAATTGCAGTTGGAGACGACATCACATTGGCGAAAGTATTGCTCTGGAAAACTTAACGGAAAGCCCGCGCTACCCGCAGACATTCCGGCTAGTCCGGAACGTGTCTATAAGGACAGGGGGTGGAAAAACATAGGGGACTGGTTAGGGACCGGATACGTCGGCACGCGAAACAGAAGCTATCGGTCCTTTAGAAGCGCTCGTGCTTTCGCGAGGAAGCTCAAGATAACTAGCAGTATCGAGTGGCGAGAGTATTGCGCGGGCAGGCTAAGAATTGTTCCGAAACTGCCAAAGGATATTCCCGCGACTCCAAGCCGAACCTATATAGATAATGGCTGGGCAGGTTGGGGAGATTGGTTTGGGACCGGTGCAATCGCCAATATGAGGCGCAAATTCCGTCCGTTTCGTCAAGCGCGTAGGTTTGCACGAAGTCTTCAACTCTCGGGTAGTACCGAATGGAAAAAGCATTGCGCTAACCAACTTCCCGGAAAGCCTCGTCGCCCACACGATATTCCATCGAATCCGAATAAGACCTACAAGGACTCCGGTTGGGCAGGGTACGCCGACTGGCTCGGTACAAAGAACAGTGGCCGATAAATGTCAAATATCGTTTCTTTGGCACGAGTCGCACATTCGCGAGAAGTCCTCAACTTACTGATAGATTTATGAACAAACAACATTTGCCAGTCCGCTGGCCTCGCACCCGGGCGCGGAGCATTAGCTGGGGCCATCGGGGGAGACCTGAGCGAAAATGCGCCAATGTCCGGAAGTGGCCGATTTAAGTCATTCGCACTCGTTCAAATCTGACACTTTCTATCGGATTTAGTCTGAGCCACTACAACACTATTCCCTCCGCCCACGCCGCCACTCCCAGGGCGGGATCGGATTAGGATCAGCCCACAGCCCCAGCCCCTTTTCCATGGCCTGGGCTTCCAGCTCCAGCAGCTCTACATCATCCGAATACTTACGATACACCCACGCAAATCCCTGGGCTACCAGCTCCCGGTTCACGTCCAGCCCATCGACATAGACCCGGCCAACGATTCGGCCATATCGGTCCACCGCCACTTCCACGACCCGGACGGCACAGTTAATGGAGTGGCAACCTGCGACGATTGGACAGTCACATTCGACCCAAATGGGGGTGGGCAAGGCTTCTTGAATGACACAGGCGCAGCGTCGATTACGACTCGCCGACAATCGGCGGGCCTACGGCGCGCGCGTGCCGGCTCGCGGCTACGAGGTCGGGTAGCCGGTAGACGCGGGGGCGCGGGTTCTGCCCGTCCCCCCGCCGCGGTATCGCCGGCCTAATCAGCCGCCGGCGTATCGGTCATGATTGAAGACGAAATCACCCCCGGGCGCTCCCTGGTGACAGGCGATACATCCCGCCGGCTTGCCCTTGGCGACGCGACCCGCCAGTTTCATGCCCTTGTCGTTGGCGTGCAGGGATCCGTCGGGCTTGTACTTGGCCCAGAACCAGTTCTTGTCAGCGGAATCGTAGCCGCTTTCACGCTTGTACATCACGGTGACCGCCTTGAGGTACTTACCGGGATTGTTGGCGACAGCCGCCTTGCTGACATCGGGACCGCCGAAGTTACGCTTCACGATCAACGCTCCGGTGTGGCCGTTGACCGTCAGGGTGGTGTCCACGGTGTCGAGAATGGCGCCGTGGGGAGGCTGACCCTTGTAGGGTGTGCCGTTGACGGCGTTGCTGCCAACGAGCTCCGCGGACACCATGGCGTCCCAGAGCGTGTCGGCGTAGCTGACGCTGCTCGGACCGGCGAAAGGCATCTCATCGGCGGGTTCGGAGCTGCCCATGAGCTCGCAACCGGCCGCGAGCAGGGCGAGCCCTCCGGCCAGAAGCATCGATACACTTTTGATTTTCATGTTTGAATCCCCCTGGGAGATAGGCTAGAAGCGGTTATTGTTGAACACGAAATCACCGCCGGGAGCGCCCGTGTGACATGCGATGCAGCCCTGGGGCAGGCCCTTTGCGACGCGCCCGGCCAGCTTGATGCCCTTCTTGTTGGTATGCAGCGAGCCGTTGGGCTTGAACTTTGCCCAGAACCAGTCGCGGTCCGCGGAATCGTAACCCTTTTCGCGCTTGAACATGACGGTCACGGCCTTGAGGAACTTGTCCGGGTCGTTGGCGACGACCTCCTTGCTGACCCCGGCCCCCCCGTAGTTGCGCTTGATGATGACCGCGCCGGTGTGGCCGCTGACGGTGATGCGCGAATCGATGGTGTCGAGCACCGCGCCATGGGGTGGTTGGCCCTTGTAGGGAGTCGACATGACGCGCTTCGGGCCCACCAGGCCGCGCGCCGTCAGGGCCGCCCAAACCGTCTGGGCGTCGGCGATGTCCTGGGCGTTGCCCATGGGGGGCGCGGCGAGGGACGGGGTGATGTTCAGGGCCAGCACAGCGAGCGCGCCGACCAGGGCGGCTTTCGTTTGCATGGGATATTCTCCATTGTTGTGAAGAGATGTGTACGGACACCATAATATGACCGGAGTTTGCCGGCTTTAGTTTCAGATCGAGATGAAATTCCCCGATTTCGAGCGAGCTTCCCCCTCCACGGGCTCGTCGCATCATGGCATGACGCGGTATGCGTGGTTGGCGTTACGACGCAAGAAGAGAGCAAGTCGGTGAGCCGCTTGCGTAACGTTATCGCCGGGCGGTGCGCGCTGGCGCTGGGCGTATTCGTGTGCTCGCTGGTCGCGCAGGCGGATGCTCCGCCCATGGGGACGGCGGTGGACGTGGCCTACGCGCAAAAGCTGTGGCACGCCCTTACCGCCGCCGGGCTGGCCGGTCCGCAGGCACGTCCGATGAAGCCGTTCTTCGGTGGCGCCAGGCCCCACGGCATGATTCTGGAGCTGGCCTACCAGGACCTGCGGGTCGGCGGGCACACTGGTTTTCTGGTGCTCAAGCGCAACTACGACGGCGCAGGCGTGTCGGTGCAGAACGTGGCGCGCGACCGGGGACGCTACCTCACATCGGTCACCGTCATGTATCGGCGCGAAAAAGGCTACGACCCGGACAACCAGGACTGGTTCTGGGCCAAGTACCATGCCGACGGCTCGCTGTTCCGCAACCCTCGGGCGATGCAGATGGCTGGCCGCATCCTGAAGGGCGCGACCCGGGACGAGTCGGGCGGCTGTATCTACTGTCACGCTTCGGCGGGCGGCGGCGACTACGTCTTCTATCCCGAGATCCACGTGCCGGGCTACACGCAGAGCGACTGAGCGCGTGTGAACCCACCGCGGGCTATCGGCGGCTCAGGGATCCCACGATTGCGACGAGGACGATGGCGGCGGGGATTTCCCGCCGCGCGCCGTGCCGCGCAGCAACTCCATGGGAACGGCGACTACCAGCGGCACGAGCCAGAATGTCGTCGGGTCGTAGAAGATATCTACGAGGGACCAGTGCTGCGCTCGGTCGTAAAGCAAGAGTTCAAGATGCACATGCCGGCTCCAGGCTAGCAACCTTGCGCCACGCGAGGGAGTACGTTAGCGCGAATAGAATCTTATCGTCTCGCTGTCGGACCGATAGGGAAATCCATCGTATCTTTAGGTCAGCGGCACAAAGAAAAGCCCCGCCCACTTGCCCAGGGAGTTCATGAGGCTTCGACGGTGACCTCGGTGGTGACCGAGTTGGCGATGAAACATTCCTTGTGGGCTTTTTCGTGCATCCAGTCCAGGTCCTCCTGGGAGGGCAGATTGTCGCCGGAAAACACGATATTGGGACGAAGTACCACGCGAGTGATGGCGGACTTGCCTGCCTCGTTTTTCTCCATGTAACCGACGGCGCCGTCGTCATAACTCTCGATGACGAATTTCTTCATGGAAGCGATCGCCAGGAAAGTAAGCATGTGGCAGGCGGAAAGTGCGGCCACCAGAGCCTCTTCCGGATCCACGAACTCTGGTTTGCCCAGAAAGGCCGGCGCCGCCGAGGCACGGACGGTTTCGCCCCCCTGAAACTCCCAGCGGTGTTCCCGGTTGTAGGTCTTGTAATCGAAGCTGTCTGTATCCAGCTTCCAGGCGATTTTCGCGAGATGTTCGGACATGACTTCCCTCGTCGATCTGACGGAGCGCGTATTCTGAAGCTGCGAGTTCTCCGGCGCCAGTAGTACCGGCGCGATTTGGCCCGAATCACGGCTTCAGCGGAGTTTGGTTAGGGTCACCCAGAACAGCTATCCACGGCGCTGTAACAGGCGTTCCCGCCACTAGAAACCGACGAACAGCCCTTGGGGCTGGGGTAGGTAAGGGTCAGGCAACCAGGCGGAATTGGCGGGCGAAATTCGGCCTATTTCGTGGTCCAGGATACACTGACTCAGCCGCACAATATGCACGGCGAACCAAGACGTTAGCACCACCGCAGCGTCCGCTGGTTATCCTGGATATACTGACGGAGGTTCAGTCCATTACCTGTTGTGCGAAAGGAACTGATAATGACAGCATACGAGAAACTTGGAGCCAACCGGCTGTTCAAGGGCTTGCCCCGTGGCGCCTTGCAGCCCGTCTATGAACGCGGCGTGACCATCAAGGTGGATGCGGGAGACGTTCTTATCCGCGAGGGTCAAACCAATAAGCATCTGTACTTAGTGCTTCACGGTGAAGTCGAGGTGCGCTTACCGGATAGCCCTGAGCGTTTCACGGAAGTTCGGCTGGGCACTCGGGGACCTGGCAGCTGTCTCGGCGAATATTCACTTATTGACAAAAAGCCCGCATCGGCCACTGTCGTCGCCACTCGGCCTTCCGAACTGTTTAAGATTTCGCATGAGACGTTTTATGAGTTACTCAAAACCGACCACGCGCTGGGAAGTGCCGTGTACCGACATCTGTTCGTTCATCTCGTTGATCGTCTGCGAGCCACTGATGCCTGGCTAGACTTGATTCGACCGCTATAAAATTTCCACCTGATGAGAGACTAGGAGGTCGAAGAGAGGAGTAGGAATTTCCACGACCCTGGTCAGGTGTCGGAGGTCGGGCGAATCGGGCCCGGGAGGGAATCTGGGGTCGTAAACGATGATGACGTAACCGCTCTTCTTCAATTCGTCGAGTGCAGCAGCGCCGCACTCTCCACCATCCGGGCAATATTGTCGAGACCGATCAGCAAAAGACTCCAAACACCTATTTATTCAATGCCATTGAGATTGCCTTCGATGACTATGGTGACGACGACGGCTTATGGGATTCCAACTATCAGTTTATTTATGTTATTCTTTTCATATGAGTAATTTCAAGCTGGTATATCTACAGAAACAGCGGTAATTAGGATGAATGATCAATAAGGATGTGTGCTTATGAAATCACTCATAATGTTTTCAAGTTTGTTATTCGCATCAGGGCTTTATGCTGCCGGGGAGCCGGATTGGTGTGAGGTTGAAAAGAATTATCCTATGGAGCGCAGGGGGATCGGTTGTATTAAGTCCTGCGATCATTGGAGAGAAGCCGCTGGTGTAGAAATATCGCGGCCCAATTGTGTTGGGGCGAAGTATGCGTCTTACACTTTTAAGGATGTCGATCATCAAGGGGAAAAACTTGCTTGTGTTATTGGCGTCAAATGCGTAAAGGCCGGGAACTGAATGACCCGTTCTGCTGCTTAGCGGACGCTCGACGATGAGATCGCAACTGACCGATAAGGGTCGGTTTTTGCCGTTCGCTGCGTGATCCAACTATGTTGCAGTGCGATAGGCGGGAATCGGCCAACTCCGGTCATTCGGCGCACGAGAAAACTAACGTTTGATTGTCTGCTCCCAGACCAGATCCGGCCGTTCGGTAGGCAATCGATGATCGGCGTCTGTGAAACATTATTGGCCAAAGTGCTGAACACCGAAGCCGACGACCGTCGAAAATGGCGACGAATCTGCTGCCGGTCGGGGGTATACTTGCCTGTAAGACACTTCAAATAGTGCCCTAAAAGCGTTCCTCAGGGATATCGGCCTCCCTAGTTATAGCTGTACCTCTTCAGCGACCGTATAAGAAGGACGAGGCCCGGGTCAGTGCGGCCGCATGAATGGCGATATCTGAACCGGGGTGTAGTTCAATGAAAGTGATGAGCCTGATGTGAAGCTGGAATGCCTGATCGGCCGTTGCGGGTCGTGAGCGGAAGTAGCCCCCTCAATTTGCCTTTGACCGCGGCCTGTCACCGTGCTGACAGCGCACTGCAGTGCTGGAACTCGGGAGGTCAAAATGAAACTCAAATTCTTACTCGCCGGCTCCGCGGCGGTGTTGATTTTCCAGATGCCTTGGAATGCTCAGGCCTTCGAATGCCCGAAGCATTTCGCTGAGGCGCAGGTCCTCATCGACAAGGTCAAGGGAGACATGGGTGGCGCCATGTCGAAACAGATGTCGAAGGAGCAGATGGCTCTCGTCCACGCGCTGCTCGACGATGCGAAGATGTACCTCGCCGGGGCCAAGCACAATCACGAGAAGCCGCAGGGAGCCTACGACCACGCACGGGCCATCGCCAAGGCTGACGCGGCGCTCGGATACGCCGGGGCCGCCGACATGCTGCACTTCAAAATGATGCAGAAGTAAGCGTCGGCCGTGTGCGAAAGCCAAGCGGGTACGTGAGACCCTGAAGAAGTGCCGGGGGATGCTGGCGCATCGTCCTGCCG
>Ga0255056_10000591_pt1 | contig 11001 bp, 10 predicted proteins | sample Cases_109_1_MG_FD_183639 | JGI IMG/M metagenome (GOLD analysis project Ga0255056, IMG submission 183639) | Seawater microbial communities from Amundsen Gulf, Northwest Territories, Canada - Cases_109_1 | ecosystem: Environmental > Aquatic > Marine > Gulf | place: Canada: Northwest Territories... | reverse complement strand
CCATGCGCAGGGCCGGATCTCCAAAGGTTCTTATCGGATAGATGGCCATGGTGTCGGAGCAGCGTAGATGGCTGTGAACCACAATCTGGTTGACGAGAGTGAATCGGGAAGCTATCGGGGGTGGGCCGGTCAAACGGAATCTAGTTGGTCATGTTGCGGATGGGTCGTGTACCACACCGCTGTCTCGTGACCGGCAATCGCTATGCACTCCAACCAGTGATCAAAGCATTGGGCAAAAATGGTCCACTCCCCGAGTTCGTCTGGACGGCTGCTCATCGGCGTACGCTTGGCGCCCGGCCTCAATGCCATTCGATTAACCAACCTCTTCGCCGGGCGAAAGGATTCGGGTCACATCGGATCCCAAGATCGACAAAGGGGGTTAGCTGACAGCCGCACCCAATAGCGGGTACATTTTGGGGTACTGAATCGGAGACCAAGAGAGGAGGTGCATATATGTCACTTTTTATGGATGTCCACAGCATCGACGGCGGTGTTGCAGTCAAAGATGTCGCTGCGGCGCACATGGCAGATCTCGAAACCCAAAAGAAGTACGGAGTTAGTTATCTCAGGTACTGGGTAAACGAGGAAGAAGGGAAGATCTTCTGTCTTGTCGAAGCCGACAGCGCGGATGATGCCAACACGGTCCACCGCGAGGCCCACGGACTTGTCGCCGACGCGATCTACCCGGTCAGCGAAGGCGCCTGATCGACGAAAGACAACTAAACCAATCCGAATAGAACAGAGGGTCGTTGCACGAATCAGCGGCCTTTTGTTGCTCCGAGACATCGTTGACGACGAGCTCCATTGAGCCGAATATGACCAGGGACTTCCTCGGTAACTGGTTTTGTCCACGAGACTCGCTCTAACCATCCGACTGTTTCGGACGAGTACGGTCCTAGAGATCAATCGGGTCGGAATCAATCCGCACCGTGGCACCCATGTCTCTCCAACTGCCAACGAGGACCCTCAGTTTCCGTCTGGCCTGACCCAGATCCCCTTGGAGCAACCAACGTTTGCCATCGTCGATGTCGAGCGGGCCGAGCACAGAGACCTGCGCGATCGCCGCGAGTGATTCTGCGACGTTGTCGGGGACCAGACCCCGAAGCTCGACTGCCAACATCGAAGTCGACGGAGGAACACCCGCCCTGGCCCGTTCCACGAGAACTCGTTCGAGATAGGGCACTGGATCGCCCCGACGCAGCGTCTGGACGAGGTCGGAGTCAGGCTCTTTGGTTTGCACCATCATTCGATGTCCGCTCCCCGGGGAAACCGCATTGGCAAGACGGGCAAGCAGACGGAGTGTCTCTTCACTGCTCCTGTACGACCGACTGAGCAGCATTCCATCGGGGTTGGATGCAACTACCAATGAGACCGGGGGGAGACCAGCGAGATCCCGTTCCGTCCCCACGACCACAGAGTCGCTGATATCCGGCCCAACACGTCGAGATAGCTCCTTTTCAATCTCATCTTTCATCTTGTGACTGGTCAACAGGAAGGCGTTGCCCCCTCTGCCTTGGTTACCTCGCAAGGCCGCCACCACAGACTCAGATAAGAGACCACTCCCGGGTGCCTCGTCCGATCGATCAATCACCTCGACCAGCGGCCACGCTCTCCTCCCCACATGGCTGACATGGGCACCGGAAGCAAGCACTTCCACACTGGGTGTCGGGCCGAAGAAGACTGCGGTCACCCCTTCGAGACGGGATCGACTCCGCACAATCTCACGTACATGAAGTGTTGGGGTCTGCCGATCTTTCATGGCCCGACGAGCCTCCTCCAAGACCACGATCAGTCCCAGGGCACCTAACCGCCAGGTCGAAATTCGCGGAGTTCCGATGATGACTTGCCCTGGTTGCTGGGCTTGCTCCCAGCTGCGTGTGAGGGAGGCGTTGTCATCCCCGCCGATTGTGACGACAGTCTCACCGAGCTTCGACCGCGCCGCATCCGCAACTCTGTTCACTTCGGCAGCCGAAGCTGCGACCACCGCTACCGAACGGCCAGCTTTCACAATTGTGGCCAGGCTTGAGACCCATTCGAGCTTCTGCCACGGTCCGACAATGACCTGCGTCGGGCGACGGATGCCCGTGGCCACCGACTTGGCGACCTCGGCGAGTGGATGGTCAGACTCGATCCCGGGTGGATCGGCTTCAAGTGGTCTCGTCTTCTTTGGCAGGTTGGGTGGCGTTGCCCTTGCCAGCAACACCGAGACAGGGGCGACATAGTGCCCCGCAGCCCAGATCAAGGTCTTCAACAGACCGGCAGTGAAAACTGGCTGGGCTCCCGAGACACCGGCTATGTCTTTGAGACGACCCTCCCTCCCCCCGGCCATCTCCACAACCCACCCTCGGACACGTCGCCCTGATAGTGGGACTCTGACAATCGAACCGACTGCAACGAGGCCGAACAAGTGATCCGGAATCGAATACCAAAAACCGTCGTCGACCGAGAAACTGGGGACGTTGGGGACGACGCGAGCGGCCTGATTCAGAGGCCGGCCGCCATCCTGATGTCGTCGACCCGGTCGAGTTGCTCCCACGAGAACATGGGACGCCCGAAGTGCCCGTAGGCCGACGTGGGGCCGAACACGGGGTTGGTCAAACCAAGTGCCAAAATGATGTGCGCCGGACGGAAGTCATACACCTCCGTCACAATCCCCTCGATCTTGCCCGGATCGATGTGCTCGGTGCCAAATGCCTCAATATGCACGGAGAACGGCTCAGCCTGACCGATTGCGTACGACAGTTGGATCTCGAGCCTGTCGGCGACACCGGCAGCAACCAAGTTTTTTGCTGCCCACCTGGCTGCATATGCTGCCGACCGGTCGACTTTGGTGGCGTCTTTACCCGAGAACGCTCCACCGCCATGCCGGGCGTAACCGCCATATGTGTCAACGATGATCTTCCGACCCGTGAGGCCCGTGTCAGCAACCGGACCACCTATCTCGAAACGGCCGCTCGGGTTGAAGATGAATTCGAGACTTGGTGACATCATTTCGGCTGCTACCACTGGACGCACCACCGACTCATAGACGGACGCCTTCATATCGTGGTTGTCTCGGTCTTTGGCGTGATGTGTCGAAATCAAGATCTTCTCAACGGCAACAGGCCGCTCGCCTTCGTACTTCACCATGACCTGGGTTTTGCCGTCGGGACGGAGGAAGTCGAGCTCACCCGTTTTACGTGTTTCGGTCAGTCTCTCAGCGAGACGATGGGCAAGATGAATGGGCAGCGGCATCAGCTCGTCGGTTTCCTTGACAGCGAAGCCAAACATAAGACCCTGGTCGCCGGCCCCCAGCTCACGATCGACGCCTTCGGCGATGTCCTGGCTTTGGGGGTGCAAACGGTCCTGAATCTCGATGGTTGCTGCGTCGAACCCGTCGTCGAACCCGTCGTAGCCGATATCGGCGATTTTGGCGCGCACGATCGACTCGATATCCAAATCTGTCCCCCCGGAGATCTCGCCTCCCACAATTGCGATACCCGTTGTGACAAACGTCTCGCAGGCCACGCGAGTTCGAGGGTTCACGGCCAAGGCCGCGTCCAGAACGGCATCGGAGACTGCGTCGGCGACCTTGTCCGGGTGGCCTTCGGTGACAGACTCCGAGGTGAAGTAGAAACTCCTCATCAGGATGCGACGTTACTCCGAGGAGCTCGCCTGAGAGACAATCAGATCCAAGATTCCTGCGGCGACTTCCTCTTTTGACATCAGCGGCCAGGAGTCGGTGTCACCATTCGAATCGATGACGACTACTCGGTTGGTGTCGGTGCCGAAGCCCGAACCGGGTTCAGTCACATTGTTGTATATGAGGAGGTCAACCTTCTTTTTGACCGCCTTGTCAACCGCACGGTCGATAGCTCCTGTTTCGGCGGCGAAACCGATGACAAATGGTCTCTCTTCCCGGGCGACAACAGACGCGAGGACATCGGGAGTCGGTTCGAGCCGGATTTCTTCGAGGCCGTCGCTACGCGACAGCTTCGAGGATGGCGACTCAGCAGGGCGAAAGTCGGCGACCGCCGCTGCCATCACTGCGACATCGGTGTCGATCTCGGCAACGGCGTCAGCCATCTCTTGGGCCGTCTCGACTGATACGACTTTGACACCCGAAGCCACCGGCAACGTCGACGACGTCACAAGCGTCACAGCCATGCCCCGACCGGCGCCCTCATTGGCGATGGCATGGCCCATCTTGCCGCTCGATCGGTTGCCCACATACCGGACCGGATCGATGGGCTCCCTGGTACCTCCAGCCGTGACCAGCAGCCTCAGAGCATCTTTGGCTGGTGCCATAAGCGCCTCGACGGCGTCGAGAATTGCCTCAGGCTCAGCAACCCTCCCCATACCTTGGTCGCCTCCAGCCAGTGGGCCGGACACCGGACCGACAAATCGATAGCCATCTGCTGCCAGCGTCTTCATGTTTCGTTCGGTCGCCGGGCTCTCCCACATCTCAGTGTGCATGGCCGGTGCCAATAACACTGGGCACTCCGCTGCGAGCAACGTGGCCGAAACGAGGTCTGACGAAACGCCGGTCGCAATCTTGGCGATGGTGTTCGCCGTCGCCGGCGCAACCACAATCAAGTGTGCCCAACGGGCAAGCTCGGTGTGTGGCGAGACAGACCGATCCTCAGCAAACAACGAAGTAAACGGCTGATTGCCGGTGATGCCGGCGAACGTTTGTGGTCCGATGAACTCGAGTGCGGAGTCTGTGAGAATGACTCGTACCTCGACGTTCGCCTCAACAAGACGGCGTGCGAGATATGCGGACTTGTAAGCGGCTACTCCCCCGGTGACGGCGAGAAGAACTCGCCGACCGTCGAGCATCTACTCCTCGATGACTTCGACTGCGACCTTGCCCTCGGCGATCTCTTCCATTGCGATGGTCAGTGGCTTGCGGGAGAGCGTATGCACCTGTGGCGGGACGAACTCTCCGTAGCCGACACCAAGCTGATGGAAATAGCTGTTGATTTGCCGGGCACGACGGGCCGAAACGACAACCGTGGCGAAACGATTGCCAATCTGATCGATGACATTTTCGAGCTTCATGGGGTCCTCGGAGATCTACTAGAACGAAAAGGGTACCTCAGGATGGTCGCCTAAGACGACATGGTTTTCCTGTAGTGGTCGACAATCGCGTCGACTACCTCATCGATGCTCAGAGTCGATGTGTCCTGTACGAAGTCGTAGTGATCGTGATCTGCGTAGTCGAGCCCGTAATACTCGAGATAGCGCATACGCTCGGACTCGGTTCTTGCCTCGACGGCAAGTTGTGTTGCTCTCAAGTCGACGTTCTCTCGCTCAGCACCACGTCCGGCTTCGAATACTCGTCGTACGGCCTCTTCGAGAGAAACCTCCAGAAACACCTTCATCGACTCTGGAATAAAGTGCCATCCCAACCTGGCATCCATGACGAAGTCGCCATCTTCCGCGGCCAACCGAACCGTGCGGGCATCGATCTCGCGATCGATCGAGTCGGAATCCTGCGCCGAGCGTGAGAGTTCGAGGATCGAGATTCCGCGCTCCTCAGCCATTTCTCTCATGAAGTCGCCTGCCGAAACGTGGGCAATTCCGAGAGCGGCCGCGACACGGTCAGCCACAACGCTCTTCCCTGAACCGGGCCGACCCGAAATCGTGACGATCACATCAGGAGAACTCGAGGAGGAGTTTCTCTTTCTGGTTAGCTCCCAAGCCCCGAATCCGACGATTCTCGGCGATACCGACACTCTCCATAAGGCGTTTTGCCTTGATCTTGCCGGTGCCGGGCATGGCTCCAAGAAGAGATTCGACTTTGAGGCCTGCAATGAGCTCATCTGAGTCCGCCTCGGCAAATACCTCTGCCAACGTCATCGAGCCGGTTTTGAGCAACTCCTTGGTCTCAGCCCTGACCCGTCGCGCTTCGGCGGCCTTTGCCAGTGCCTGTCGGCGCTGCTCGTCGGTCAATTGTGGTGGCTGTGCCATGTCCTCGACGACTCCTCCGCTCGGGGGCCTGCCTCAATGTCTCTTGCGGCGGACCATAGCCCCTCACTTCGGGGTAGGGCCGATCAGATGATGCTTTCTGATTGCAACGAATTAGCAATCTCGTCAACGGCATGCACGGGGTCATTTGAACCGGTAATGGCCCGACCGATCACCAACCAGTCCGCTCCATTTCTCAAGGCATTGGCCGGAGTTGTCACCCTCTTCTGGTCGTCGTGGTTTCCCGAAGGCAAGCGAATTCCCGGTGTCACGACTAGCAATTCACCGGATGCCTTCTTGACAATGGGAGCTTCGTTTGGGGAACACACGACACCCTCCGCACCGTGTTTGGCAGCGAGAATACTGAGAGCCTCCACCTGGCCATCCAATGATTTGCCGATCCCAGTCGCGACGAGATCCTCCCCATCAAGCGACGTCAGCACAGTGACAGCGAGGACACCGACGCCCTGTCCTCCACCCCCCTCATCAAAGCCTGAGACAGCGGCTGAGATCATCTCACCTCCGCCACTTGCGTGGACCGTAATCCAACGGGCGCCATGTCTGGCTAGCTCATATGCGGCTCTACTCACAGTGTTCGGGATGTCGTGCAACTTGGCATCTGCGAACACCGGCGCACCAAGTTCTGCGATGTGAGTCACGGCCTTTGGGCCTTCCGACATGATCAACTCCAGCCCGACCTTGAATCCGCCAACCCTGCCCAGCAGTCGCTCAGCGAGGTCCCGCGCGCGACCGATGTCGCCGGTGTCGAGTGCCACCAGAATCGGGTTCACCATTCGGTCACCGTTCCAACGACCTCATTGAGACTCGTCACCCCAAGACGATCCAATATCGAGGTCAACTCCTGTTCGATGCGTACTCCGGCGTTTGGTTCCGCCATCAGAACTGTGCCCATCTCCACAGCCGATGCTCCGGCGATCAAATACTCGATGACATCCGCTCCGCTGAGCACACCACCGGACCCGACAATCGGAATGTCGGGGTTGGAACGCGCCACCTCGTAAACACACCGCATCGAGATTGGCTTCAGACCGGGTCCGCTGTAGCCACCAACTCCTCCACTCAGCAAGGGTTTGCGATTCTCGAGATTGATCCCGAACCCGTAGGCGGTGTTGGTGAGGACAACGAAGTCCGCCCCTGCGCTGACACATGCTGTCGCCACTTCGACGATCTCGGGCGTGTTGGGGGACAACTTGGCGCCAATTGGGATATCTACCGTCGATGAGGCTGCCTCGATCACGGCGGTACTCGCTTCAGCGCTGAACGAAAACATATGGCCGTCTTCGAGATTGGGACAAGAGAGGTTGATCTCAATAGCGCCTACGCCTGCGCCTGCGAGACCCTTGGCCACCAGGGCAAAGCCGTCAGGGTCACTCGCCACGGCTGATCCCCAAACGGGAACTCGTATTTTGGGGATCATCGGCTCCATCGTCGACACCCACTTCTCAATGCCCGGATTCTGGATCCCAACGCCGTTGAGCATGCCGGCAGAAGTAGGAGCCACACGTGGGGGACGTCGCCCTGTCCACTCCTCTGGCGCCACCGATTTGGCAACAGCTGCCCCAAACGGCCTGACATCGGCAACCTCAGCCCATTCCCAGACCGACCCAACTGTGCCTGACGCTGCGACCAGTGGCGATCGCAGTACGACCCCGCCAACGTTCGTAGTCAGGTCCGGTGCCACTCTTGAAGGCTCCTTGGTCGGTTGATCGCTCCAGGGCCCGCTCGCAGGCTCCTCGCCACTGCCAGGCCACCCTGGATCGTGGTCACACAAGGAATGGAGTTCCTCCTCGCCGCCTGCCGGATGGTTGTTACATCTGACCGTGCTCTACCGCCGCGGGGAGTGTTGATCACCAGTTGGATCTCGCCGTTTTCCAGACGCTCTCGGATATCGCGATCGCCTTCACCAATCTTGTGGACCGGTTCGGCATCAACGGCGTGATGACGCAAATATCTCGCTGTGCCTCGAGTGGCGACGATGTTGAAACCGAGCATGGTGAAGGCTTGGGCAACGGCTAGACCCATCGGCTTGTCCCTGTCAGCGAAGGAAAGAAACACATTGCCGCGGTCGGCAAGAATATTGCCCGCAGCCAACAATGCCTTGCCATAAGCCACGCCCATGTCAGAGCCGATGCCCATGACTTCGCCGGTGGCTTTCATCTCAGGTCCCAAGACCGCGTCTTCTTCAGGAAACCGGTCCCACGGAAGCACGGCATCTTTAACCGCCACAAAGTCCGGGCGTCGCTCGCCAGCGTCGAGCATTCCTTCCGCCCGAAGGGCTTCTAAAGAGGCTCCCATCATGACCCGGGCCGCCACTTTGGCAAGTGGAAGGCCTGTGGCCTTGGAGATGAATGGAACAGTGCGACTACCCCTGGGGTTGGCTTCGAGAACGAAAATGTCGTCGCCTTTGACCGCAAATTGGATGTTGATCAGCCCCAGCACTCCCAGGGCAACCGCGAGCTCTCTGGTCCCACGGAGAATCTCTTTCATTGCTTCGTCGGAAATCGTTGGCGGTGGTGTGACACAACCTGAATCACCTGAATGAACGCCAGCCTCCTCGACATGCTCCATCACACCGCCGACAAGTAGCTCAGACCCGTCAAAGATCGCATCGACATCGACCTCAACAGCTGATTCGAGGAATCGATCAATGAGAATGGGATTCGCCACCACCTCAGGGTCACCTTCTCCGTAAATCTCCCTTACGTACTCACCCAACTCCTCGAGGCTGTAGACCACTTTCATCTTTCGACCCCCGAGCACAAACGAAGGCCTCACCATTACCGGAAGACCAATCTGGTCGACGACCTCCTGAGCCTCGGCCGCACTGGTCGCCGTGCCGGCTGGGGGTTGTTTCAACCCGAGATTGCGACAAATCTCGGCGAATTGTTCGCGATCCTCCGCCATGGCAATTGATGCTGGGGAGGTGCCGGCGATCTTCACACCCGCCGCCTCCAGTTGTTCTGCGAGATTCAGTGGTGTCTGACCGCCCAATTGAACGATGACCGCCTCGGGCTTTTCGGCGTCAATCACTGCCAACACGTCCTCGAGGGTCAGCGGTTCGAAATAGAGCCGGTCTGAGGTGTCGTAATCCGTGGAGACGGTTTCCGGGTTGCAGTTGACCATCACCGTCTCATACCCGGCGTCTCTCAATGTGAAGCTGGCATGTACGCAGCAGTAGTCGAACTCGATCCCTTGACCGATGCGGTTGGGGCCGGATCCGAGCACCACAACCCGGGGCTTGGTTGCGGGCAGAACCTCGGTCTCATCCTCAAAGGTCCCATACATGTAAGGAGTGGAGGCCTCGAATTCCGCAGCGCACGTATCAACAGTCTTGAAAGTTCTGATCACACCTGCCTGGAGACGTTGCGTACGAACCACCGCCTCCTTTTCGTTCCAAAGGTAGGCAATCTGACGGTCAGAAAATCCGAAACGCTTGGCTTCGCGGAGAAGGTCGCGGTCTCGATGCGACTCCAGTTGGTCACGCACTTCGACGATCTCCGCAATCTGATCGACGAACCAGGGGTCGACCATCGAACTGTCTGCAACGTCATCAACATTCCATCCACGACGGAGGGCTTCACCTATCGCAAAGACTCGCTCCGGGGTGGGCGTGGCCACAGCCGAAATGAGTTCTTCATCACCTTTCGCACGGAGATTGCTTTCCGAGGGATCCGCATTGAGCCCGGCGTGGCCGTTCTCGAGCGACCGCAGAGCCTTCTGTAGAGCCTCGGGGAAGGTTCGCCCGATTGCCATAGCTTCACCAACACTTCGCATCGAGGTATTGAGATGGTTCGAGGCTGACGGGAATTTGGCAAAGTCGAAGCGGGGAATCTTGACAACGACGTAGTCGAGGGCGGGCTCAAACGAAGCCGGAGTAGCCCCGGTGATATCATTGAGAATCTCGTCCAGCGTGTATCCGACTGCGAGCAGGGCTGCGATCTTGGCGATGGGGAAGCCGGTCGCCTTGGAGGCGAGAGCCGACGATCGACTGACCCGTGGATTCATCTCAATGACCAGACGACGCCCGGTTTCGGGATCGACGGCAAACTGCACGTTGGAGCCCCCGGTCTCCACGCCAATCGCCTGAAGTACCAAGATCGCCTCGTCGCGCATCTCTTGGTACTCACGGTCCGTAAGCGTTTGTACCGGAGCCACCGTGATGGAATCGCCTGTGTGGACTCCCATCGGGTCGACATTCTCGATCGAACAGACAATCACGGCGTTGCCCTTGCGGTCACGCATGACTTCGAGTTCAAATTCCTTCCAGCCAAGCACTGACTCCTCGACCAGGATCTCGCTCACTGGCGACGTTTCCAGCCCGTGTTTGGCTACCCGGAGGAACTCGTCCTCAGTGTCGGCGATACCTGTGCCACTACCGCCAAGAATGAACGACGGACGCACCATGACCGGATATCCCACCTCTCGTGCGATCTTGAGAGCCTCGGCCATGGATCGGGCATACCCTGCTTTGGGCACCTCCAAACCCCACTCTTCCATCGTCTTCTTGAACAGACCGCGGTCCTCCGCTCGATCGATCGCCTCGAGGCCGGCTCCGATCAGCTGCACGCCATGTCTGTCGAGAACCCCGGACCTGGCCAATTCGGTGGCAACGTTTAGGGCTGTCTGTCCTCCCATCGTGGGGATGAGAGCGTCCGGACGTTCCCTCGCAATAATCTCGGTGACCACTTCTGGAGTAATCGGCTCAATGTACGTGGCATCCGCGAACTCGGGGTCGGTCATGATCGTGGCTGGGTTCGAGTTGACCAGGATCACCCGGTAACCCTCAGCTCTCAAAACCTTGGCCGCCTGTGTTCCGGAGTAGTCGAACTCGCAGCCTTGGCCAATGATGATCGGCCCTGAGCCGATTATCAGAATCGAGCGAATGTCACGGCGTGGAGGCATCAAACGCCCCCGTCGATCAGAGTGACAAAATCATCGAACAGGGGATTTGCATCACGGGGTCCAGGTGCAGCTTCAGGGTGGTATTGAACCGAATACGCCGGTAGGTCGACAAACACCATCCCCTCCAGT
>Ga0255056_10000590_pt1 | contig 11001 bp, 11 predicted proteins | sample Cases_109_1_MG_FD_183639 | JGI IMG/M metagenome (GOLD analysis project Ga0255056, IMG submission 183639) | Seawater microbial communities from Amundsen Gulf, Northwest Territories, Canada - Cases_109_1 | ecosystem: Environmental > Aquatic > Marine > Gulf | place: Canada: Northwest Territories... | reverse complement strand
AGCTTGCTAAGCAGTTTCTTAATCGACTCATTAGTCATACGGGCTTGATACCTGAGGCCCGCTTAAAACGCCAGTGGCATATGGCGGTGTTGTCAGCAGTTTGTCCGGTGAACTCACCCGTATGGCGCACCGGCATCGATAGGGTCATGGGCGTTACGGATTTGTCATAAGCGTTTCGCTTCGGCGGCTCCGAATACATCTGTTTTTGATTTAAAACAGTGACTTAACGAGCCTTCGGGCACGTTTTGTTGTTCTCTCGTCAAGCGACGAATCGCCACAAACGGCTGTGATAAGGATCACAACAGCAAGCTCTTCCACGTGGTCTAATACGGAATGGTTCAAAGCCTTCGTGCGAAGGCGTTCGTAACGGTAAAGTCCTATGAACAGCAAGACATGGGTAATGACGCTCGCGGCAAGCTCCGTTTTGTTTGCGGGCAGCGTGTTGGCCGGCGAGATATATAAGTATACCGATGCCGATGGCATGGTGTCTTACGTTGATCGACCGACAACGGATCCGAACCGGGAGCACGTGGACATTATCTCGCGCCCGACCGATAACGCAGAAATTCAGGCCAATGCACAGGCCCGCCTGGCGGCGTCCAGCCAAAAGGCACAAGAACCAGCCGCAGGCGGCAAAGAGCTGACGCGCAGCGAAAGGCGCGAAGCCGCTGCTGCAAAGCAGCAAGCCTGTGACCAGCATCGCGCTCAACTCAACGGCATTGCCGCCGCGCGCCGCCTCTACCGTGAAGACGAAAACGGCGAACGCGTTTACCTCAATGACGAACAGTCTCAGGCCGCACGCGACGAGCTGCAACAACTCGTTGAGGAAACCTGCAGCTGAAAGTCCCCTAAACCGGCAAGGGCGCTACAATTGGCGCGTTGATCTGACGGAGCGTCCCGCTTGAGCGATACACCCGACTCCAACCCCACGGAGAGCCAGGCCTACCTGCCTGATTTTTGTGCGGCTGGCACCGTGTTGATTGTGGTGCTGATCGCGGAACTCGTCGCCATCGTTCTCACACTGGCGGCCTTCGATACGCCGGAGCAATTCCTCTCCGATCTTTGGAAGGTCTCCTTTTTCGTGCTGTGGTTCGCCGTACTCAGTTCGGCCCTTATGTGCCAGCTGCGGGAAAAACTGGAGGGTTCGGGCGAGACCCGGGCTTTCGTATTGAGTTTCGCGATTTTGCTTGCGATGTGTCTTTTGCTCGCCGAGTTTGCCTGGCAATTGGCGCAACGCTTCGATTATCTGTATCTGATTGAGGACAGCCACGCCGGTTACATTTTTCGAACCTTTTCGACTGGCACGATCGTCATTGCGCTCGCCATGCGTTACTTGTATGTCTCAAGTGAGTGGCGCCGCAGCATCGTACTCGAAGCGCAGGCGCGCATCAGTGCATTGCAGGCACTCATCCGGCCACATTTTCTGTTTAATACTTTGAATACGATCGCGTCGCTTGCGCGCTCCGATCCGCGTCAGGCTGAGGAAGCCGTGGAGGATTTGTCCGATCTGATGCGCGCCAATCTCGGCAGCTCAAATGACCGCGCATCACTGAAACAGGAACTGGAAATCGCCGCCATCTACCAGCGAATTGAGAAACTGCGTCTTGGTGATCGCCTGACGATTCGCTGGGACGTCGCGGAGCTGCCAATGAGGGCCCTTATTCCTAGCTTCACGATTCAACCGCTGTTGGAGAACGCGATTTATCACGGCATTGAATTGCTACAGGACGGTGGTGAGGTCGTTGTCACGGGTCAACGCGACGGTGACTTCCTGACGATTCGAATCACGAACCCCGTTGCGCCCGATGCAGACCGAAAAAAGGGCGGCAACAAGATGGCCATGTCGAATATCCGACAGCGCTTCGAATTGGCCTACGGCAGTCGCGCCACCGTTGACGTCGATGACCAGGATGACTCTTTCTCGGTGTTTCTACGTTTTCCGGCCGACGAGATCAGCGTATGAGAGTTTTGATCGTCGACGATGAAAGTCCGGCGCGAGCACGGCTAAAGCAGATCATCGAGGACCTTGAAGGCTACGAGTTTGCAGCCGAAGCCGGTAACGGAGAACTGGCGATTTCACTCGCATCCGAGACGCAAGCCGACATCGTGTTACTCGACATTCGAATGCCCGGCATCAACGGCATTGAAACGGCGCGCCATCTCAACACACTTGAGAATCCTCCCGCGATCGTCTTCACGACGGCATACGACCAATACGCCGTCGAAGCTTTCGAGGCCCGCGCGATCGGCTATGTACTGAAGCCCGTCCGCCGCAACCGGCTAGAGGCAGCGCTTGAACATGCCTCACGACTCGCCGGCCCGAAGCTTCGGGAGCTTGCCGACAGCTCGGGAATCTCCGCAAGCAGACAACATATCTGTGCCCGAGTACACGACCGGCTCACTTTAATCCCCGTAGAGAATATCGACTTCTTTCAGGCCGACCAGAAATATGTCGCCATACATCACGACGGCGGGAAAAGTCTTATTGATGAATCGCTCAAGGCGCTTGAGTCGGAGTTTGCCGATCGATTCGTTCGCATTCATCGAGCGGCCCTGGTCGCGGTCGCCAAAATTGATGTTCTCGAGAAAACCGGCGATGGAAAAACCCGCGTCGTTTTGCGCGGCGGCTCGCAACACAATGACGGACAGTTGATAATCAGCCGCCGGCATGTCGCCGAAGTTCGTCGTCGTTTGAAGGGAGTCTGAAGCCTTTTGCAAGTCCGAATTGCTACTCGCAAGAGCGCCCTGGCGCTTTGGCAAGCCGAACATGTCGCTGCGTTGCTTCGGACGCAACCCCACGTCGATGCCGTCGAGCTGTTACCGATGTCGACACGCGGTGATGAAGTACTCGATCGCAGCCTGCAGAAAATAGGCGGCAAGGGCCTGTTCATCAAGGAGCTCGAAGTCGCTATGCAAAATGGCGATGCAGACATAGCGGTTCATTCGATGAAGGACGTGCCCGCAGAACTGGCAGGCCCTTTTGCAATTGCCGCAGTGCTCGAGCGTGCGAATCACGCGGACGCGCTGGTCAGTCCGGATGGCGGCCAGCTGACGGACTTGAAACAAGGCGCGCTTATCGGAAGCTCGAGCCTTCGGCGTCAGGCGCAGCTCAGGATGTTGCGCCCGGATCTTGTCGTCGGGCCTTTGCGCGGCAACGTTAATACGCGTCTCGCGAAACTCGACAACGGTGACTACGATGCAATCGTTCTCGCCGCGGCCGGCCTTGAACGCCTTGACCTCGCCGGCCGCATCAGCCAGCAATTCAAACCTCATGAAATGCTTCCAGCGGCAACCCAGGGCGTTATCGGTATCGAATGCCTCTCGAATAATCGCTCGCTTATCGGTGTTCTTCAAGCGCTCAATCACGAAACGACAGCTCGAACGACCGCTGCAGAACGCGCGATTGCAGCAACCTTACAGGCAAGCTGCCAATCACCCGTCGCAACTTACGCCACTATCTCGGGCGACTCGCTAAACGTTGTGGCGCTTGTCGCTTTGCCCGATGGCAGCGAGTCACTACGAGACTCGCTATCCGGAAATTCCATCGACTCGGCCGAGCTCGGCCGTGAACTCGGTGAGCGCTTGTTGGCGAGCGGAGCCCGCGAACTGCTGGAGCGTTCCGAGGCGATGAATGTCTGAGCATACCCTCGACGGCGTCGGGGTCCTCGTAACCCGTCCTCAACAGCAGGCCGGCGAATTGGTCGAGGCGATCGAAGCACAAGGCGGTAAGGCCATTTTGTTTCCGGTCATTGAAATTCTGGCCAGAAACGACGCAGAGGTGCAGTCAGACGTCGACGCCCTGAACGATCCTGCGATAAGCGTATTCGTGAGCCGCAACGCAGTAGAACACGGCCTCTCCTATGCGAGAGGCAAAATCGCTGCGATCGGACCGACAACTGCCGAGGCCATCGTCCAGCGCGGCGCTCATGTCGACATTTGCCCGGCCGCCGGTTTCGACAGCGAACACTTGCTAATGGAAGCGGCGTTCGACGATGTCACTGGCAAGACGATACGCATCATTCGCGGCAATGGAGGGCGCGAACATCTCGCAAACTCATTGTCGGAGAGAGGTGCCGATGTGGAATGCCTCTCAACCTATGAGCGTAAGCTCCCGCACTACACGAACGCAGAACTGTCATCGCTGGAACAACGCTGGCAAGCCGGTGAAGTCACGGTGGCCGTCGTTATGAGCGTTCAATCGCTGGAAAATCTCGGCACCCTTCTGCCCGATTGGTGTCGCGAACAATTGCCTTTCACGCCACTGGTTACGCCCGCTGCTCGTGTGTTAAAAGAAACATTGAAGCAATACCCGGGTTGTCCCGCTATTCTCGCTGCCGGGCCGCGCAATACTGACATTGTGGATGCGATTGCCGGATAGGCCAATAGCCGGATAGACGAGTAGCCCGACGACCCGCAGGAATCACTTGATGAGCGAAAACGACAAAGACGACAGCCAGGCTGACGCCCAATTCGACGAGATCAACGCTGATGAAGAATCGCTTGATGCCTCTACGAGTGGCGATCAGATCGTTGCTGATGAAGCATTGGCTGATGAAAAATTGACTGATATCTCATCGAATGGCGATGCAAAGCCCGAAAAAACCCGCGGCGCCGCAACGTCAATTGCCTGGCTGGCCATGTTTCTTGCGCTCATCTCTGTCGCCGCCGCAGGTTATTTGCTGCTCGAAAAATTTCGCAACGAGCGTTCGGCCGCCGAAAGCGATGCTGCACTCGCCGCTGTGCAGCGCGACCTGGGCGCGTCCACGCAATCGATAGAGGCGCTCCAACGCGACGTCGGCGAGCTTGCAAGCGACGATTCCAGAACGAACACATCGATCGTCAATTTGCGACGGGACCTTGAACAGCGCGCGGATTTGCTCGATTCATTGCCGCCGCGGATGTCCACGCTGGAGCGGTCCGTCGCGGCCTTGCAAGGCGTCTCGATTGAGGCCCGCAACACCTATCTGATTGCCGAGGCCGAGTACTACATGCAAATTGCCAATGCGCAGCTGCAGCTCGCCGGCAACCCCTATCTCGCATCGCTCGCACTCGGCCAGGCGGACGACCGGCTGCTGCAATTAGCCGACCCGGCGCTCACCGAGGTGCGTCGTGCGATTGCCGATGAAACGGCAGCGCTCGACGTCATGGAAAAACCGGACATCGCCGGCGTTACCTTGATACTCGCGAGTCTCGCGCGCGTCGTCGATTCGCTGCCGTTACGAAGCGCCGCCGATGCCACAGCAGCCGATGCCGCAGTATTGGACACCGAAATGAGTGGCACGGCCAGAATGTGGGCAGCTGTCAAAGACGCGGCCTCCGGCCTCGTTAAAGTGACGCCGCCCGACGGTGACAAAGCGGCCCTCATAACGCCGGACGTTGCCGACCTTGCCCGCAGTAACCTGTCTTTGCAGCTGCAGGCTGCACGTCTCGCGTTGTTGCGCGGCGAGCAGGAAATTTTCGAGCAAAGTCTCGACGATGCCGATGCCTGGCTTGAGTTGTACTTCAACACCCGCAGCGCACAGGTTCGCAGCGCCCGTCAGACGATGTCGGAAATTCGCACCGAGTACGCCGCAGCCGCACCGCCCGACATCTCGCAGTCTTTACGCCTGCTGCGCCAATACAAGACGCTGGCCGAGCCCGCACAGTGAAATTCAGTATTATTTTCGTTGTCGCTGCGCTGCTCAGCGTATTCGCAGCGCAGTTCCTGTTCGAAGATCCCGGCTATGTGGCGATCAGTTTTCGCGGCTACCTGATCGAAATGTCAGTCCCGGCCCTGATGTTTATTGCCGGCGCCCTTTTGTTCGCTATCTGGTTTGCCGGCAAGATGATTATGGCACCGCGAAAACTGGGTGAAGCGGCGGGTCGTTACCGCGCCGACCGTGCCGGCGAAAAACTGACGAAGGGCATGATCGAGGTTGCCGAGGGCAATTTCGCGCGCGGCGAAAAACTGCTGGCACGCGCCGCCGGAACCAGCGACTCACCGCTGTTCAACTATCTGCAGGCAGCGCGCGCGGCGCACCTGCAAGGCCAGGACGAGCGCCGCGATGAGTGGCTCAAACTCGCCTATGAGCAAATACCCGAAGCGACTAATGCGGTGCTGTTAACGCAGGCCGAGTTCCAACTTGATCGTGAACACTACGAACACGCGCTCGCCACGCTGAGACGTATTGAGGAAAACTCAAAGGATCACAGCTACGCGGCGGCGCTGCTTGGCCGTCTCTATTTTCGCCTTGAAGACTGGCAGCAACTCGGCGAGCTACTGCCGCGGCTTGGCAAGCAAAAACGCATCAAACCCGAGACACTCGACACGTGGACGATCCGCGTTCACCGCGAAAACTTGCGGAGCGCCGCCGACGAAGAAACGATAAACGCAGCGTGGAAAGCTATACCCAGGCAATTCAAGAGCAATATGCGAATACTCGAAGCCTGGTACGACGGACTCATTCGAGTCGGACTGCACGAGAAAGCGGAAAAGGACCTGGCCGCGGCGCTGAAACGGGAGTGGCGTGGTCCACTGGTTCGCCTGTTCGGTCTTGTGGAAGGCCCCGATCCCAGCAAGCAGCTCAAGCGTGCCGAGACCTGGCTTGCCAAACGCGGCGACGATCCGGACCTGTTGCTGACGGCAGCCCGACTGTGTTTGCGTAACGAGTTGTGGGGCAAGGCGCGCAGTTACCTCGAATCCGTCATCAGCCTGCGGCCGACGCCGGAAGCATACTCGGAATACGGCCGGCTTCTGAATCAGCTCGGTGAGGCAGATGCCGCGGCGGACGCGTATCGCGACGGGCTCGGCATGGTGACTGATGCTGCCTTGCCAGCGATCCCGCACCTGGCTCGCGACGAGGCTTGAGGCTCATGCCCGATACAAGGGCGCGGCAAAAGACTTTCATTGTCGGAGTCGGCTATACCGGCTCACGTCTCTTGAATGAATTGAATGACGGAGTCGGAGTCAGGCGCGGCGACCAACCGAATTTCGGTCCTCGCTACAACGTTGTCTACACCGCACCGCCGGCTGACGCCGATCTCGAAAAAACTCTTGCCCAGATGGATCCGCCGCCGCAACGGCTCGTGTATATCAGCACAACAGGCGTTTACGGAGATTGCGGTGCGCGGCTCGTCAATGAAACGGCGGCGCCGGCGCCGGCAACAGATCGGGCGAAAAGACGCGTGGCCGCAGAGGAAACCCTGCTTGGCTGGTCGCTACAAAAGGCCTTTGACCTGATCGTGCTACGGGTGCCGGGGATATACGGACCGGAGCGGCTCGGCATCGAGCGCATAAAAAGCGCCACGCCAGTCCTCATTGAGGAAGATGCGAACCCCGGTAACAGAATTCATGTAGATGATCTGGTGCGTTGTTGTGTAGCGGCTTTGTCGCCCGACGTGCCTGCGGGGATTTACAACGTCGGTGACGGTGATGCGCGTTCGCAAACCTGGTTCGCCAACGAGGTTGCACGACAATGCGGCCTCGACGCACCGCCTACAGTAACGCGCAAACACGCCGAAGAAACATTCTCGACAGATCGGCTGTTTTTCATCAACGAATCCCGGCGCCTCGACCTGCGAAAGATGCGCGACGTCCTGGGCATCGCCCCGAAATACCGCGACGCCGCCGCTGGTATCACCGCGTCCATAGGCAAGCCATAGAGCGGGACATGCCTGACCGAATTAAGGCGCAGCGAACGCTGCGACGAAGTCGAAAGCAAGCCATAGGCGGGATGCTTTTCGACCGAAGTAAAGCGCAGCGAAGCGAGCCATGAGGGAGAGAAGTCTCGCGCCTATGGCTTGTACTTGGACTTCCTACGGTTGACTACGCACGCTGCGAAGCCAGGCGGTAAGCGGCTCCCATTCGTCCCAATCGGGCCATGCGAGGTATTCGGGCAACTCGAAGATACCCAGGCCGCGCGTGTAGGCACGTACGTAGTTTTGCGCTTCACGTAGCGAGGCAACGTATGGCACGCGTGCCTTGGTCAGGTACTCGTCGAGCTCGTCCCAGATCAGCGTGTTTTCGCGGATGCGATTTGCCACGGCCGCTATCTTCGCTCGCTTGCGCTCGACCTTGCCGACGCTTTGCAGCTCTTTCAGAAACGTTGCCGTTGCCTGCATGTCAATGGTCGACGCCAACACGGGAACGACGATTGTCTCGGCGTGTTTGACGAGCGATTCGAGCTCTTTGCCATGCGATCTGGCCGGTGCGTCGATGACGACGATATCGGCATTGCGCGGCACACGACGAAGTCCGCTCTTGTAACCGACCACAGCATGAATGACGGGGCGATTGCCGGGCCGGCGTTCCAGCCAGTCGAGGCTGGATCGTTGCGGATCGTAATCGGCTAACGCGACGTCCGCACCTTCAGTCGCAAAATAGGACGCAATATTCGTTGCAAGGGTGCTTTTTCCGCATCCACCCTTGGCATTTAAAACCATGATGTGCCGCATTGTTCTCCCCGGGAGTATTATCGTTGTTCGCTGGGCAGTTTATGTAAACTACAGAGGCCTTCATCAAATGTCCACATGACAAAGTGCCCTGCTAGACTTCGCCAAATGCAACTCGATTTTCTCAAAATGCAAGGTGCCGGTAATCGCATTCTTGTCGTCGATGAGCGCCTTCAAAATCGACCGCCACCGACGCCGGAGCAACTCCGTCGCCTCGGTAATGAGTCGACCGGGCCGGGATTTGACCAGCTTATGTGGGTGGCCGCAAGCAGTAATCCGTCGATGGTCGCGAGCTACCGCGTATTCAATGCCGATGGCTCGGAAGTCGAGCAATGCGGCAACGGTGTTCGCTGCGTTGCCCGGATGCTCGCGCGCAAAACTTCGGTTCGACCGCAATTAAAAAAGGCGGGTCGAACCGAGTTTTTTCTCGAGAGTCCGGCCGGACCCATCGAAGTACGCATGCTTGACGACGAGCGTGTATCGGTCAGCATGGGACCACCGGAATTTCGGCCTGAACACGTTCCATTTGCGGCAGACACGCAGGCGGATAGCTACACGCTGCGGGCAGGCGACCGCGAAGTAAACGTTTCCGTGTTGTCGATGGGCAATCCGCACTGCGTCATTGAGGTCGACGAGGTGGCAACGGCCGAAATTGACCTGTTAGGGCCATTAATCGAACAGCATGAGCGCTTTCCGGAACGTAGCAACGTTGGCTTTATGGCCATTCGTGGGGCTGGCGAGATCGACCTTCGGGTCTTCGAGCGCGGCGTCGGTGAAACCCTCGCTTGCGGCACCGGCGCATGTGCCGCCGTTGTTGCAGCGCGGCAACTCGGCAAGGTTGGTGAGGAGGTTCGCGTGAATCTGCCGGGCGGCCAACTCATGGTAAGCTGGCGCGGCGATGCGGACACGGTATGGCTGACGGGTAATGCCGAACTGATTAGCGAAGGAACGATTGATCTATGAGTACACAGCGCAAGCCTGAATATCTTGAGGAAGAGCTCTCGGAAGACGCCATCCACAGCTATCTTAAGGCTCATCCCAACTTCTTCGAACGCCACAAAACCCTGCTGGGCACCATCGAGCTGCCGCATGCGTCCGGCGGCGCAGTGTCACTGATTGAACGCCAGATTTCCATGCTGCGGCAAAAGGACATGAAGCTTGAGCGACAGCTCAAGGAGCTGATTCAGGTCGCCCGAGAGAACGACGTAATCGTCGCCAAGATTCATCAGCTGTCGGTGCAATTACTGTCGAAATCCGGACTCAGCGAAACCGTGTCAGCGATTGAGGAAGCCTCTCGCTCCGGCTTTGGCGCCGATCAGGCAGTCCTCGTACTGTTTGGCGATCCGGACGGATTTGCCGATGTCGAATCCGGCCGTTTTTTCCATGCGATCCGGCGGGATGACGGAGCCCTTAAGCCTTTCGGCACGTTTCTGGGCGGCAACGGGCCGCGTTGCGGTCAGATTCGCGATTCGCAGATGGAATTCCTGTTCCGCGACGATGCGCCAGAAATCGGTTCGGTGGCGCTTATTCCGCTCGGCACCAAGGCCGACATTGGCTTTCTTGCTATCGGCAGCGGTGACGCCGAGCGCTTTCACCCCGGCATGAGCATCGACTTCCTGGCCCGAGTCGGCGACCTCGTCGCCGCGGCGCTAAAACGGTTCTGATGGCCGCCGCTGCAGTCGGAGTTTCGGCTCGTGGACAGCGCTGAGCGGGGCTGGATCGACCAGTTCATCAAACACCTCGAGTTCGAGCGGCGCCTGTCCGGGCTAACCTGCAAAAGTTACCGCCGCGATCTCGTCGCGCTCGAGAGCTGGTGCGACGAAGTGGGTATCGCGACCTGGAATGACCTGGACGGGGAACATTTTCGCAGCTGGTCTGCAGCCTGTTTCCGCCGCGGCTTAAGCAGCAAGAGCATTCAGCGGCGCCTGTCGGCATCCCGGACATTTTTTCGATACCTCTTGCGCGAAAAGCACGTGAAAACCAATCCTGTGCAGTCTGTCTCGGCGCCGAAAGCCCCGAAACGGCTGCCCGGTAATCTCGACGCCGATCGCATGGCACGTCTACTCGATATTCAGGGCGAGGGCCCGCTGGTTGATCGCGACCGGGCGATTCTCGAGCTGCTGTATTCGTCCGGTCTGCGGCTCGCGGAACTAACCGATCTCAATCTTGGCGACGTTGATCTCAACGATGCGACAGTCCGCGTGACCGGCAAAGGCAACAAGGATCGGATCGTGCCCGTCGGCAAGCATGCTCGGAATGCCGTCCAGCAATGGTCCATCTCGCGAGTGCAACTCGCCGCGCAGGACGAGACCGCCTTGTTCGTCAGTTCTCGCGGCTCGCGAATTAGCCGTCGCGCCGTGCAGGCCCGCGTCAAGCACTGGGCGAAGCAACAGGGCATCGATACACGCGTCTATCCACACTTGTTCCGACATTCATTCGCGACGCATTTGCTCGAGTCCAGCCACGACCTGCGCGGCGTACAGGAGCTGCTGGGACACGCGAACATCTCCACGACACAGGTCTATACACACCTTGATTTTCAGCATCTCGCCCAGATCTACGATCAAACGC